>Ga0307507_10002663_pt1 | contig 36815 bp, 10 predicted proteins | sample 7_EM_MG_FD_207223 | JGI IMG/M metagenome (GOLD analysis project Ga0307507, IMG submission 207223) | Populus trichocarpa ectomycorrhiza microbial communities from riparian zone in the Pacific Northwest, United States - 7_EM | ecosystem: Host-associated > Plants > Roots > Unclassified | place...
TTCTTAATAGGTTATTATATATTCTATATAAGTAAAGGATAAAGAAGAGCTAAATAGATTAAGTTGTAATATAGTACTAAATAAAGATATTTTAAGGTTAATTAATAAGTAATTAGCTTCTAATATACTATAAAATATTAATATAAAGCTTTTTTTATCTAAAAATAAAGATTTATACTACGTTAATAATATTCTAATACTATATAATACTATATAATAATACTTACATATAATTAGGTATTTAGTAGAATTTTAATATTCTAATATATTATAGCTTTATATAAATACTTTTAGTTAAAGAAATTTAAGACTTTTTATTAAGTAATTCTCTGAATTTTAAGAGACTACTTAGGTACTATAATCCTATATAAGTGCCATAAACCAGAGAGGTTTATTAGAATATCTAAGAAAATAAAAGGGGGTATTGAAATTCTTAATAACCTCCAACGCCAAAGAAAGAAACTCTATTTTGGAGATTATATAGGAAAATCCTCTAGAAATCTTAGAAAATCTAAAACGTTCTTCTTAAATAAACTAAGGTAATATATAATTAAGCAAAATAATAAAAAAACCCTATATTCTTGGTAAAACTAAGAATATCCAGCTACTAATCAGAATTAGAATCTTTTGGAAGTTTATAAAGAGCTAGTAAGATTTATTAGTAAATTCCAAGAAAAATAAGCTATTTTACGTACCTAGTTAAAGACTACCCTTGGACTTAATTTTTAAAACCTTCTTTAAGGCAGTAACGCGTGCACCGTTAATATTAAGCATCTTATTAGAAAATCCAAGAACTTAGTTAATTTTACTTAAAAAATAAAAAATATTAAAAAAAATGAGAATTAAATACCTTATTAACTAAGAAAGTACCAAAAAAAATATTAAAAAAGGAAAGAAGGCAAGATCTATATCTGCTAAAGGCCTTAGGCATTCTCTCATTTTTATTAAGGTTGGAATTTCCCTAAAAATAGTTAGTTTTATTAAAATATATAAGAAATAAACTAGATTTCTTACCTCCTAAAGCCCTTTCTTCATACACTAGAGCTCCAGAATAGATTCCTAGGTAAAGTAAGAAATTATATTACTATTATTAGAATTTTTAATAATATACTTTGTAGTTATAGCCGCAAGGAAGTATATTATGTTCCTTAGTACCATTAATCGCCTTTTTAGGCATACGCTAAAAAATATTAAATTAGTTATTTTTTGTTTAAAAAATAGAGAAAAACTTACTATATTCTAGACGTAGTAGATATAGTATCTAGGATCTACGTCCTTATGCCCCCAGAAGCCAGCCCTAAAATGTTAAAAAAACTAAGAAAAAATGTAATATTTCTTACCTTAACTTCTCCTTAAGATCTTTGTCTTGTTGCTCCTAGATAGAATTAGCATATTCTTAAAACTACTAAAAAAAAAATATACCTTTAAGGGCTTTCCCAATAACCATCTTTTTTTATATGCTGCCTTTTTGGCAGTAGTAATTATAGCAGCACTGGCAGATCTAATACCTAAAATTTAAAATAATTCTTGGAAAAAACAAGAAAAAATAAAAAATAAAAAGAAAAAATATTAGTAAATAAAGCAATAGGCTATATATTAAATAATTCTTCCTAGTAAAAAAGGAAGCCTAGAATGTTAGAAAATCTAATAATTAAGTAATTACTAGGGTAGAAAACCAAGAAATAAATTTCCTAAAAAGTTTTAAAAATTTAAAACGTTAATTTAAAGCTAATATATTAGAATAAGCAAGAAATTAGTAAGCGGTATAATATAAAACTAAGAACCAAATTTCCTAAAAAATTTTAAAATTTTAAATTGTTAATTTAAAGCTAATATGTTAAAATAACTAAGAAACTAGTAAGCGGTATAATATAAAACTAAAAAAAGAAAAAATAGATCTCTATAAATTCAAAAATATAGTTCCAGAGGCCTTTTTTTTTTTAAAATATATAAAAATTATATAACTTGAAAAATCACTTACCTAGGAGGTATGTTAGATGCTCTATAAGAGCAGTTGGATTGAAAATCTAGTATATAAGTTAGTATATGACGTATATAGCTAATATAAAGCTCTAGCTTACTGGATACTCGCTTATTAATTGAGCGATGGGGTGTTGAAGGTCAACGTGGTTAATTGAGAGTGAAGTTATCTTGGGCGCCAAGACCTCGCGTATGCTAGGCCGTTTCGGGCTTGGCGCCCCGACCGTCCGCGCCTGGACGGTTACCATCCGAGAAGAAGTGCGCGTACAGACGCGTATGTCTCGCTTGGGGGGGTGTCTCGCTTGGGGGGGTGTCTCGCTTGGGGGGGAGGCACGTTAGCTCCTTTGGGGTTGAGTTTACGAGGCTTTCCACCTTCAAGGCCGTCGCAGCACGAAAGGTGTCTTGCTGCGGATACTGCATAGCTAAGCTCTTGACTAACATACCAGCACTGACCGCTGTACAGCTGTGTAGCTATGAATCCTTCACAGATTGCCGTCAAGAAGACGGCAGTGAAGACGGGCGTTCATCAAGCAGTTCAATCTGGAAAGTGTGTGGAACGGGTCGTTGAAAAGGAAACAAACGAAGTAGAGGACGATGAGTTAGCCAATTTGCAAGCTTCGGAAGATTTGGACGTGTCGGAAGTCATCCAGAATATGGTGAAGAACGTAAGTCTTGGTTTCTTCGTCTGTCATCGTTCATTTCAGGACCTGCTCTCTTTCCCAATTGGAGGTGTATGGTCTCCTTATCATTGTAGATGTAGCATCAGTTTTGCCTCAATCCCTTCTCTATCCATTGAGATCTGCCAATCTCAACTGTATTAAAAAAAGAGAAAACGAAACTCTAGATATTCTGAACGGCTTCCTAATCATTCAATATAGACTCGTGCCAAACGAGCCTCTCAACGCAACGCCATTCTCAAAGCTCACGATGACCGTGTAAAGAAGACCCATAACAATATCATGATGGTATTTGACAAGCAGAAGAAATCAGCGTGGGTCTCCTGCCTACCTATTTAACCATCATCTCCAGTCACCTGGCTAGTGCTTCAATGTCATCTACCCACACCTCTAACTCACCCCATCAGTGCCGCTATCCGCGAGCAGCACAACCAGCGCCTCGTGGTGCTCCTCAACAGAAAGGCCCATCTCGAAGCTGAGCTCTCCATCCACCTCACCAAGTTGCAGCGCGCCTACCTTGCGCACTCGCAAGACCTGCAAAACGTCCTCGAAGCCCGCGCCCGTACACTCGAGCACCCAACTACCTAACTCACTCCTGCTCCTCCCTTCCCCCAGCACTCCGCCATAACCAACCACACAGTTCCACGCCATCGTTTCACCAATCCTTTTCACGAACACTCTACGAACTTTGCATCTAGGCAAAATGACAAAGCAACAACTTATACTCCGATATTCCTAAACAATACTTATTCCGGTTCGTCTGCGCCTCTCTACTAGCCTGGTATGACGTTCGGACTAACGAGAGCGGCCCATGCGGCTCAGCTGTCCAAGACACGCGCACGCGGCTGCCATGCAAATCCGCTCCGCAAGCGCCGGACTTGGCCTTGTTTTACAAGTACATGCTAATCGGCTCCGGACTGTCAGAGGCCAAAATACTAATGCGTCGGCTTGTTAGCCATTTTGGACAACCGCTGACGTTGTTGCGGGTTCCTGGTTTTTTCGATGCCTCCTCGTGCGTGGTGGTGAGCAGAACGAGTTTTCCTTTTGTAGGCAAGAGAGGTGGAATGGCAGATAGAGCAAAAAAACCGACGTTGAATTAGTGTAGTGGTAATCCAGCATGCCTTATTACTTTTCCTCTAGCACCTAGAAAAGCAAACCAGAAAACCAGAAAGTAGAACGCATCTGAAGAATTAACGCAAATGAATGTTACAGCACTCCAAGCACACTCACTCGTTCCTCCCTCCTCTCCAATAGCCAGAGCCAACCAAAGAAAAATAAATAAATAGAGAAGACCCACCATACACCCATCTACGCCCACGCGGATCCGCTTAGAAAAACCCAGAAAACAAGAATCACTGACGTTCTAAGTAACTATACGTACAAAAACCCCACGCAGTCCAGCGTTAGATGAAAGAAACCCTCATGTCCCCCCAAGCGTGCCCGCACGACAATATCTTTTATTTCTTTTATTCTCTTTCCAGAGTTGACGCTTCTTCAGAGCCACCCGCCCACACCTCACCCACTCAGGGGCGAAGCAGTCGCGCGCTCACGGCCTCCAAAACTTCCACCCCTCGCGCACCTCCTTCGCCACACATCTGCGCGTCCCCGCAACCCCAACGAGCCTCTCAATGCCCTCGTTCCCCTCCGCGCGCAGAAACTTCTCCTGATCAATCTCCTCTCCGCCCTCCTCCTCATTCCCATTATGCAGCACGGCAGGCCAAAGAACACCTACGCCATCGCCAGCCAGGACCGTCTCGAACTTCTCGAAGCCCTCCACCTCGAGGGCGGCCTCGAGATTGTCGAGGATCTTGAGGTTGCTGGGCGCCTTGGTGCAGGTCGAGGGCAGCAGCGAGTCGGAGTCGTCGGAGTTGGATCCGAAGTCGAAGGAGTTGGTGGAGTCGGTGCTGGGCGACGCGCGCAGCGACGACGCCGGCTGCGGCTTCAGGATCGTGATGGCGCAGCCGCCGCCGCCCGCGCCGGTGAGCTTCGTCCAGCCGACGTCCGTGTGGTCGATCAGCTCGCGGATGCGCTCGAGCTTTGGGTGCGACACGCCCAGCGACACGAGCAGGCCGTGGTTGATGGTGATGAGGTCGCCGAGGTGCTGCAGCGAGGCCGGGTGGGTTGGGTCGAAGTCGGGTGAGGTGATGAGCGAGTAGGCGGATTCGGTGACGTGGTCGATGCTTTCAAGGAGGTGGTTCGTGATAACGGGGTGGGCGGCCTTGAGGGCGGCGACTTTGGCGACTTCGGTTGCGGTGCTGCGTGATTGGCGCGTGTTGACGAGGAGAAGAGGGAGTTCGGGGAAGTTGCGCAGTGGGATTACGGTGGGCGGTTTTTGGTAGTCTACTCGTTTGAAAAAGACGGCTTTGCCGCCGGCTGAGACCGTATTATCAACACCAGAGGGGTTGCCGTGGATGCACATTTCGCCAACAAAGGCCCAACGATTGATGCGCTCAATCTGGAGAGAGCATTCCTGAGGTGGCTGGTCAGGGTGGGGACCGCTGAGGGCACGTATTTGAAGGAGTAGCGCGGCGCTGAGACAGACAGAAATACTACCACTACTACCCAAGCCAGCTCCAATTGGAATAGTAGAACGGAGAGTGTATACGCATGGTGCGGATTTCTGGGAGCCAAGGGAGAGGAAGAGGTAAAGGAAGGTAGCGGCAGAGGCTTGGTGGATTTTCCGTTGAGGTTCAGGGAGTTTTGAGGAGACAGTGACGATGTGCGGCTGCATAGCAGCAACAAGGTCTGGGTCTAAAGAGGTGACAAGGTCATAGTAGTACTTCTTCTTCTTCGGATGGGAGAACGCCGCCCATGGTAGATCGTCAATGTTCCACGTGTGGTCCAACGCAATGTCTGGGAAGCGGAGTGTGACTGTTCTGCGGGATTTTGAGAGGAAAGTAACTAGGAGGTAGGATCTCAGCGAGATAGAAGCTGCAATGGCACCCTGCGCAGATTTTTAGCTCTGATGTACGTGATTGAATTAACAATGACCAACCTTGCCGTAGACAACTGCATGCTCCCCGTAAACAATGACCTTTCCTGGCGCAGAGACCATGAAGGGGGGCATCATCGGCGCAGACGGCCTTCGATGCATATGGGGGTAGAAGGGTTGCACAGTGAGGCCATTGGAAGTAGTAGCTGAAGGGCGACGATCTGGTAGAATGGTGCCTGCCATTTCGTCTATGGGAGAGGAGTCTGGGGTTTGGGTGCCGTTGCTCACGGTACGAGGCTGCTTTTCAGTATCGGGCTTCTCTGGCGGAACGGAGTTCTGACTGCTCAGGTCAGCGGCCGACTGGCCTCTGTTCCGGTACGGACCATTGGTAGTCATGTCGGGGGCTATCTCTCTGTGAGCATTGTCCGTGGAGGAACTACAGGAAGTGGTAGAAAGGGAGTCGTGGGCGACGGATGGTTGGTGTTGGCGTGATCTTGCGAGGAGCTTTTGCTGGGTACAGTAAGTGGGAGACTGATGACGATTAGCGTGCTTTGATCGACGCCTGCGCTTACATAGTAGACTTTGGCTGCAGGAACAAAACGCCCCCCGATACTTTGGTTCGAGGAGACGGCCGTTGAGACCTGTCAGGATCGTGAGCTTCTTCCTCTCAGCTACACCTCATCCAAGCTCAATGACCGAAGCAGCGTTTGCTGTGTACACGTAACGTCTGTCTCTGTCATTTGTTCCTTGTTTTGTTGGGCCAAAAAATATCAAGCACAGCCCCTTTCGTTGATTGGGTGGTTTTTTCCGTTGATGGTTCCTCTCCTGACTTGAAATACCCTGCACCTTTCCCTGTTTACCTGTCTCGATCTGAAGCAAATTCCAGATCGTGAAGCGACAAGCGGGTCGTGTTCCAAAGCTGGCTAAGAATGTTTCTTTTTTATACGACAGACTCCATAGGACTTCGAATTGCTTGTCCTCTAATTATCAGAATTGACATTGTTCTCTTGTCCTGATGCCTAGTGACCCTGTCTCGTGCGATGTTATCCATACCCTGTCCCGTGTGATGTTATCCATTCCCTGTCCAAAGCATTAGGAGCCTTTCGCACGAAAATATAACTCAATATTGACGCTATTTTGGCGTGCATCGCCACAATCTAGGCCCAATTAGGGGGTTAGGTCCGAGGATCGTTAACCGTAATATTGACGAGTTCAATATTGACTTTAACAGCCGCTTGTAGTTAGATCTTAATGACTAAGGCTCTTAATTTAACGTCGCTAACTTTGAAGCTTTTAAAGCTCTTAAAGCTCCTATACCCTAATAATTACCACCTACTTGTATACACGCCTTGCCTTCATCCAAAGCCTTACATAATCGCGCCCACCAAGTGCTTACTCTTAAATTACATCTGCGACGCCTTTGAAGCCTAGATCACAATTACGCCGCACCAAAATCCTATTATACCCCTAGGGTGTGCGAAATTAAAGGTCAATGATAAGGAGCAAAAGAAGGTGGTAGGCGCTATGATGCATCTGCCTTAGTACACCCTCTTAAGGCTCCGTCTATCGTGAGGATATTCGTTGGCTATACTGTTAATGGCCTTAGTAATATAATAGAGGCTTCGCGGAAGTCGGAATGCTTTGTAATTGGAGGTCAATAATAAGGAGCAAAAGGAGGTAGTAGGCGCTGTAATGCATCTACCTTAGTACACCCTCTCAAGGCTCTGTCTATTGTGAAGATATTCATTGGCTATACTGTTAACGGCTTTAGTGATGTAATAGAGGCTTTATAGAAGTCGGAATGCTTTATACTCGGTAATTATAAAAAGGTAGAGCTAAAGGCTAGGTAGTCGCGATCGCATTAAGTAGTAATTTAGAAGGAGGTGGTCGCGTATATATAAGTTAAATATACCTTATATTTTATTCCTTATTAACATGCCTTCTTCTTAGATTCCTTATAAGCCTCTTATATACCCTAATTGGCAGCTTCCTACTTAGTTATTTACTTTAATTAATATAATCCTCGCATATAATAAAGATTCTAAAGCTCCTTGGTTACCTATAGAAGTCGCAACTTCTCTAGCACCAATTAACGAGCCGACGCCTGTACCTACGCCTATGCCTTTACCCCTACCTATATAATATCCACCTGGCTTCTTTATTAATCTTATAAGGGAGGACTCTTTAGTAAGCAACGCCGGTAATTACTATTAGGTTAATTAAGCACCAGCTTAAATAGGGAGCCTATTTAGAGGTGGTGGTGTTAAGTATATTAATCTGAGTACTAAAAAAGAGATTATAATTTGCCTAGGTAATTACTCTTTACTAAGATTTTGCTTACTTAGCCCTCCCTCTACTAAACTGGTATATATTAACCTTATAATTAACGATTTAGAAGCCTTAACTCGTTTTTAATTACTCTTCTTCTAGGCTAGCTAATAGGTGTTTAATTAGATCTTGGGGTAAACTAACTATAATATTACCCTTCTTATTAGTAGGATTCTGTAAGCCAACTTCCTTGCCTAGTTCCCTTCTTTCCCCTTTGTACTTTGTAGAAGTAGTAGTAAGCCAGAAAGTATACCTCCTTAAAGTTATCTAAGTTCAGAAGACAACTCTAAGTTGGTATATACTAAACAAGAGAGTTCTAAGCCTAAGGAGGAGCAGGATAATTGTAAAAAGGATCCTAACTATATATTTACTAGAACTATTAATCTTTTCTTTAAGCTACTAGTAACCTAATCCTCCCCTAGGTTACCTCTATAGCTTATTTCTTTTAAAGACACCCTTTGTAATATACCTATAAGCTATATAACCTCTACCAGAGCTCCTACTATACCTATAGTAGGCTCTAGTACACCTATAATTAAGTAATGTCTTTTATAGGAGCTTTTCTTACCACATCCTAAGAGAGCAAATTAGTTAATATTATAAGCGACACTATAGCAGACCCAACTACTATTAATATAGATGCATATGCCCGCTAAAATTAACAATCTATAATGCTCTTATGGTCGCAATTAAGGGCTTTAATAATGGCGCCTCCTTCTCTACTATTAGAAGTAGCATCGCAAAATGCTTAAAGCTCTTAAGTAAGCTTTACCCTAGAGGTAGGAGCTTAAGCTTCTACCACCCCTAGGGGTAAGCCTTTAAGTAATTATAAGAAGCTTATTCTTACCCAAATCTATATTAATTTAGGGGAGTAATATAGTGAAGGCTAGACAAAGTTCTTTACCACGGTAATAGGCTAGTTAAGTGCTTAGATAGGTTATAGTTACTCCTCCTAATCTACCACCTTAAATATAAAGACTATAGAGGCTACTTAACGCGCCTAGCTTTATAAAGCAGGATTAGGGACCAAAATACAAAGTAACAATTAGGCGATTGTGATGGATTAGTGGATTAAAATCATTAATTAATATAAGGAGAGAGCTGCTTAATATCAAGCTGCTATAAATATAATAGGAAAGAAGCACTCCCTATCTACCGCCCAATATAATATACTCCGCTAGAGCTTTAGTAAAAAGCGAGTAGCAGATATAGGCCTTATTAAGAGCCTTTTTAAGTTATAAAAGTGGCCGGTAGACTCTCTTTATTTAGCTAATAAGCTACTACCTATACGCAAGAAGCCTTAGCGCTAGAGGCGTAGTAGGTTTAAAGAGGTAGAGACCCTTATAAGTATTAAAGCTAGTAAGGCATTCACAACCTATATAGCCTCCCTTTTAGAGCCTAGCAGTAGCTATAGTAGCAGAGGCCTGGAAGGCTCAGAGCCTCTATAGAAAAGGCTTAAAATACTAAAGGATTGTTAGGATCGCCTGCTTGGTATAGTAGAGGAGTTGCTTAAGGAAGTAAGGAAGGCTCCTACCTCTCCTATACGCCCAACTCTACCGCTAATGCAGGATCTGCCTCTACAGAGTATTAAACAGAGTCCTTCCGCTGCCTCTTTTACTACTGCAACTTTAGGGCTTTAAGAGTATTGGTAATAAACTCTATAAGTTAAATTTGAGCTATATGCGACCATAGCGTTAGTAACTTTTTAGGAAGTGTTATAGTAAAGATATTTTACTAGATTACTACCAGGGGACTTACTTTTTAATTCTTTCTTCTTTCTAATATTGTAAACTTTAATTCTAGTGGTTTTCTTATATAAAAGATAGTTGCTTATATATTTAAATTAAATTAAGAGAGAAGAGCTTAAGTGACTACGGTCGCATATAATTAGAGTTAACTTTTGCCTATTATAAAAATCCAATTAAAGCTAAATATTAACCAAAAGTAATTTATAATTTATGCCACCTTTAGAATATATATATTAGGTATATATTAAGTAGCTCTAATACTTAGAATAGGAAAAAATAAAGGTGGTAGAAAAAAAGTAGAAGATTTCCTATTTCTTATTAGGCAGCTAAAGGTACTCCTAGATTATTAGTGGAGCAATCTAATACCGGCTATTTACTACTATACGTTTCCTTATATATATATAGCAATTGGTAAGTAGAATTGCAACCTCAAACATAGCCGCAACGGGCTGGAGGCCTTGCTTAAGGCCGGCTGTATAAGCGTTTAAAGACTAGAGATTTTGCAATAGCCCAAAGAGGTGCTCTACCGATATTTATATACGAGAGAGCTCCTTATTTATATACTACTTATTAGCAGTAATTAAGGACTTGCCTAGATAAGGGCCAAAGATATATGCAAGTAATTTATAGGCTTAATCGCCATATAAAAAGTAAAGATAGCAATCCTTAAAGATCTAGATTATATACGCGTTAGTTTTAATTAAATACGCAGCATTATATATATAGCTATTTTATTGATTTTATACCAAAAATTAACTACTTATATATATGCGCAATACCGCGTATTATATGCAATCTTTCTATATAATTTCTGGGCAGAACTTACCTTATTAAGTTTTATTTTAAGGCTAGAGTCTGTCACGGCTAGCTTTCCGTGGGAGCAATCCGATAGATTAAGCAACAATAAGGGGCTATATTATGAATAGACTAAGGTAAGGGCTCAAAGAAAGGGGCGCGGTAGATGACTATGTATATGTTCGGTCGTCGGGGCAACGTTAGGGCAACGTTAATCCGTGACCGACGACGCCTCGATGGTAGCTATGTAGACGAACCGTCACAGAGTCGGTAACTATGTAGAAGTTATTAACCTTGCCCTTATACGGCCCTTGTAAGGCTATACATATACCATCTATAGCTACAATAGCTTGGTACTTAAAGCCGTGCTAGTACTTATGGCCAGAGTAGAACGCTTGCTAATTATAATTAGGCCTACAAAAGCCTTTAAAAGTCCTATCTATAAAGCCCCAAATCGCCTCCTTTTCTGCAGTATAGGGCGCAAGCGCTTAAGTATATTATTAAATGCGATTGTATGTAAGCATAGGGTGCCACTATAGATGCTTTTAAAAGCGCTCTGCTAGGAAAGTAATTACGTTGTTAAATATAAGAGAGAGCCAAGTAAAAGATTGCCTAAAAAACAGCTCCATATCGGCAAGTCGCGTAAAAAAGGTAAGGCGGTAGAGGACTATATAGAGAGCAGTTACAGGATAAGGGCGACGGCGCTTATAGTAGATATATAAGTAAAGGTCAAAAAGGTCTATAAAAAGCTTAATTTTAGCCTTTGAAAATCTATATATAAAGTAAGTAGGTAGTAAGTAGTAGGTAGGCGGCGTAGTGTTAATATTTACCTAAATTTTAATATAACGTAACTATTATCCATTTTATCCAAATTAAATTTAAATGCTTTATAAGGCAAACTTCTTATATAAGGACGGCGGAAAATAGCAGAATATTGTTATCTACGTCACCCCCGTTAAAGCGCATGATATTGGCCATATAGAAGGACTATTTGGTGGTTGATTGTATGCATATTAATCGGTGGGAAAGGGTGTTTTAATGATCTTGATATTGGTGGTAGATTTAAAAATCACCTATTTGCCTTATTTAATTGCTTACTAAGCCTCCTTTTTGGTTAATGTGGCTCGTCAATCTCTAGCGTTAATTTAGTGCGAAAGGCCCCTATTGAGATATAGCAACACCACCTGGAACACCTTACCGATAATCAACAATGGCTGAAGTCTCTCGGGTATATCGTTCAAAGCACTGCAGGAAAGCTCACCAAGATAATGGAACCCGGATATATGCAATTCCGACCACTTAAGACTGTTTCACCCGCGAGTTACATTTCACAGCGTAACGCGTGACGATATCTCCTACCATTAGTCGTTTGCAAAACGAATTAAAATCCTTGGCATGTAGATCCCCAATTTTTGCACCCAACCCTCCGTACAAAACCGTGAGATCCTCCCGCGAACCCTACGGTCTCTACGCTCTACAATATACATCTAAAATTAATGCATTTTAGGTCAAGTTCTTATGCATATTAGGCAGATTTTAATATATACTGTTACAGACGCTTTAAGTACGATGTTATAACTACTTAGAGAAGAGTTGGCGGAAGCTAGTTGGTTAATACAGGCACGGTCTAGGATGGATTTGGTGGAACTATATAACAAGGAATGGTAAGCAAGTTATATAATGTTATACGCAGTATACGAAGTGTATATAGTGTACGCCTACGTATAATACGTATAACACATACCTTATATATAAGAGAGGATTTCTTAGGAGTACGGTTGTGTATTTAAAGGACCTTAGTCCCTACCATAGTTAGTTCTCTCCTTATAGTAAATCTTAGAATACAATTGGAGTTAATTTATTAGGCAACTACTCTACTAGTTATTATTATATTGTTAATTTATTCTTACCTATATACCCAGTGTAAGGGATATTATTGCGGACACCTCGGGTTGCCCTTAGGACAACCTCCGGACGCCCCTTAGATGGTCGCCGGTTACGTGCCGGAGGCACGTGCCCGTAGTATATAGTCTCTACGATCCCTAAGGCCTCACCTCCTTAAGGATTTGTCTCTCTTACCAATCTATCCTGTTCTATAATCGTGTCCTTATAGCCCCCTATCTACAAAGTCCCCTTACATTCGAATTCTTCCTACTCCATTTAGAAGGGCAGCTGGCTTTAAAAACCAGATTGTTTGTTTACATCTTTTGTTTACATCCACCATCCTCCCTTAAAATCTCGTGATGACCTAAATGGAAACTCCACAAATACCTTATAGAAAGCCGTCGCGCCAAGGCAGGAAGGTCCCTCCGACAGCAAGAGATTGCGATAATATAAACCTCTGGGCAAGATGGCCAAACAAGCCCCAACACCTAGATGCACCAAGAGCTCGAAGACTCTTGCACACCTATAGTCACCGGCAACGCTAAGGAAAACGCAGACACCCTCTATAACGGTCGCAACACTGCTAAAAAGTAACCGGAACCCCTCTGGCCCTACTTAGGCCAATCGGAAGATCAAGCGCTAGAGGTAATACCAAGATCTTCCCCTAAATTAGAAATGCTAGTAGAGAAATACACTGACGCGCCTAATTAGGGACCTAACTGGAACCCTCCCGGAAGACCACTAGCCCATAATCGGCATAGTGGCGGCGCACAGACTGCTTACGAGCTAAGCGGGCCTACCCCTTTAGGTAATCCAACCTAACTACTAACTTAAGACTTAAACCTTATAGGGAAACCTGTATTAGCTATTAGTACTAACACTACCTCCGTAGCCGGAGCTTCCCTAGGCCCAAGGTTAGAAAGTTAAGAGCCCCACACTAATTTTCTCCAAGGAGGATATCGGGAAGCTGCCGTAAGGCTCTCGGAAGCTATACGGGAAGAAGCCACTGGTAAACACATTAGAAACCTTTAGGGGTAGGTCTAGATCTAGCAGAGCTTAATCTAGGCTAGACAAAATCTTTTACAACCTAGTTAAGGCCAAGGGCCTCCTAGGGGCTACCCAGTACCTACCTAAGGAGGCATGGAAGACTTAGAGAGATATTTACGTAGTAAATAGAAAAAGAATATAGACTGACTGGCCAAGGCCTCCGGTAGTCTAGAACTCCGCTATAGACCTAACGCCCAATAGCTAGACGACTGGGTTCGCGAAATGGATAACTTCTTTAAGATGCTAATGATACAAGACAATACCAAAGAGCGTACTTAATAGATTATTAGCAAGATTAAAGACTAATCCCTAAACCAGATTGCACTAAATCAGCTTAATAAAGAGCAAATTACTATATAGCCGCAGCTGCAAACCTTCCTAAAGAAATGGACTCAAGATCCGTATGTTATATAATATAATAATGCAGAACTATTCTAGAATGGGATATAGCTTAACCACTATGATTTCCGCCAGTTTATAAACTTTGTGGAAACTCGCGCTTAATTAATAGATCTAAAGCCCTTTAAAAACGAAGACGGTAGCATCCGTAAGAAGGAGAAGATCGGATTTATCTAGGCTAGAATTAAGCTAGCAATTCGTAATAAAATAAAGCGCGTGGGAGCCCTATCGCGGATCACCATATATGTGGATTTCAAACGAGCGGTTCTGAATGCTGAGGATGCGGTAAGGAACCAGACCTCTTCCAGCAAGAAGCCAGGGGGTAACTAGAAGCGCGGGCACTCTAGTAGCAATATAGGGCAGACCTAAGCTCTAAAGAAGCCGTTCTCAAAGAGAAACCCAGAATGGTCAAAGTTAGGGACCTTAAGCAATAGGAAAGACTCTTAAGGCCAACCCAACACCTATCCGGCATCCTTATGGGAACACTCTAAAAAGTCAAGAGAAAACTTCTCCGGAGGAAAACCCAATTGGAAAAACAAGCAGGGCGACAACCGCACTAATAATCCAAAAAAAGAAAAGCCCTAGTTATGGACCTCTCCCAGCTATAACTAGGGCAAGATACGGAAGGAAAAACTCTCCGTATTGCTATCAAGCTGGAAATGGCACTCCCTATAGGTAAGGTACGTCAGTTCCAAGTACTATATAACAGCGGCGCCGAAATTAATCTTATACAATATGATTTGGTAAAAGAGCATAAGCTTATCCCGTCGCTAAGGTAGTAGAAACCTATTATAGGGTTCCTGGATAAGCATTAGATCAAACTACATAGTGCCCATAAGCTCACAGTATTAGTGGCTAATATGTACAATTGTACCAAGGTGGTCAGCCCGCAACCCTTTTAGGTGGCTAACTTTGAAGGCTATAACCTCATTCTTGGATACCCTTAGCTTGCGGAAGTAGATCCTAAGATATACTTTAAGACAGGAGCCTTTAAATAGTGGAACGACGAAGAATCGGAAGGGCGTATATTACTAGCAAGCTTAAAAGACATCCTAGAAGATATAGCTCTAGGTAAAATAGTATACACTCTACACCTAAAGGAGTATTAGATCAAACCCCTATTCTATAGCAAGATAGGTATAGAGCCTAGTATAGGTGATAACCCCTCTATAACGGAGACCCTATAGGGAGCTGCTGGACAGGTCGCGGAGACACTATAGGGAGGCGGCAATCTTAAAGATCTTATGAGATACTTCTACCGCCACGGGTTACTCTGGCTTAAGCAATATGCGGAGAATATGCTACAGCACCTCAAATACTGCGTCAAAGAATTCCCTACCCTCCATTGGCTACCGCATAAAACGGTTTAATATACGGTAGCAACCATGTACAAATAACTATTATAGCGCGCGACGCTACCCGTAAGTGTCCTAAGGGAGCTCCGGGACCTACCCGATAATAATACGGAGGATAAACGCGACCCTAATCTGTCGAATATTCCATTAGGCCTAAGGGACTTACTAAGGGTATTCTCAGGTAGGCGAGCTAAAATCGTAGCGTAGAACTTAGAATACGATTATATAATTAATCTAGAAGAGGGTAAACAACCCCTAAACCTTCCTATTTACAACCTCTTTCGCAAAGAGCTTAAGATCCTGCGGGAATACCTTAATAGTATATAGGAAAAGGGATGGATCCAGCCTAGTAAGTTGCTAGTAGGTGTACCGATCCTCTTTGTCCCAAAACCGGATGGAACTATAAGGCTATATATAGACTATCGCGGTCTTAATAAAGTCACAATTAAAAACCGTTACCCACTACCACTGGTTAGTAAAATGCTGGATTAACTATCTAGGGCGAAGATCTTTATAAAGCTGGATCTACAAGACGCCTATCATAGGCTCTATATTAAAGAAGGGGATAAGTGGAAGACCGCTTTTAAGACCCAATACGGCCACTTTAAGTATATGGTAATGCCTTTTAGGCTAGCCAATGCGCCTGCGACATTCCAATTATATATTTATAGAGCCTTAGGGGGACTAGTCGACCGCATATATGTTATCTATTTAGACGACATCCTGATCTACTTGGAAGATAAGGATTAGTATAAACAACACGTCCGCCAAGTGCTGGAACGTTTGGATAATTAGGGCCTCTACGCTAAGGCATTAAAGTGTGTCTTTAATATTAAGCAGGTCGAGTTTCTAGGTTATATTATAACACCTATAAGTATAGTTATGGACCTAGTACGGGTGTAGACGATCTAAGAGTAGCCGGAGCTAGAGAGCTACTAGGATGTTTAAGTATTCCTAGGCTTTGCCAATTTCTATAGGCGCTTTATTTATAACTACTTGGACGTCGCCTAATACCTATTTAATTACGTTGCTAAAGCTTCCTAAAACCCGGCCTAAGGAGCAAAAAGCTTAAAGGCAGGAAGGAAGAAAACCAAGAAGGGACTAACCAAGTGGTATAAACCATAGATATGGCCCGGAAAGGTACAGAAAGCCTTTTGGGAACTACGCGTAAAGTTTATAGAAGCTCCACTACTGCGGCATTTTAACCCAGATTAGCCACTAATAATAGTCACTAATATATTGAATTTTGCCCTTGCTGGTATCCTACTATAACCTAATAGGCATCCGGACGCTACCTAGCTCCACTAAAGACCGGTAGCATTCTATAGTAGAAAATTCCAGGGACCTAAAGTTAGGTATTATACCTATAACAAGGAACTACTGGCTATAGTCAACTACTTTAAATAGTAGCGATACTACCTCGAGCACGTAAGCTATACCACTCATATACTCTCAGATTATTATAATCTACGCTACTTTATAACTACAAAGGAGCTTATACCTTAACAAGCCAGATAGGCAGAGGAGCTTATATAATTTAACTTTAAGATCAAATATAAACTAGGGGAAAATAACCCTGCTAATAGACCGTCACGACGGCCAGACTATGCTAAAGGCTTTAAAACAGGAGAAGGAAAATAGATAATAGACATCTTACTCCCTACATTGTAGAACAAGCTCTGGGTATAGGATACTTAAGCACCTATAGCTCCACGCATTAAGTCTTAGGTAGTACAAACCCTATTAGCTTCTACTAATGTTCTAACTAGTACCTAGTCCGTGGCCGATAAGGGTCCGAAGATACCTAAACAGGACGTCCCTAATATAAGTTTAGAATCTAGTAATACACCACCCCTAATTGCTAAGCTATCCCCTTAAACTAAAAGTAAAGCTATAGAGCAATTAGAACTTAGAGCTCTATAATAACTAAAGGACTTTAACCTCGTAGCGGCCTTCCTAACGCACGCGCACTAAGAAGTTATAAGATCTATAGTACTATCTAGTCTCATACTTAGAGCAGTATAAGGCGAAATAGCTTTTACCCAGGAACTATCTAAAAGGTTAACGGATTTTATCCGTAAGGTGCAACAGAGGGACGCTTCCTATACTATCTTTAATACGGAAGTAGACCGGAAACGTAACGGAAAGGAAGCTACTAGGCGTTACTATTAGGAACTAGACCCAATGGGCCTACTGCGTAGATATGGCAAGGTTTGGGTACTATAAGAAGTAAATCTACAACAGAAGATCCTTATAAGGAATTATAATAATCCTCTAAGCGGCCACTATGGTCAAGCTAAGACAGTGGAATTACTTTAACGCAAATACTACTGGCTAAAGCTTAAGCAGGAAGCAAAGGAGTACATTAGCCACTATAAGAAGTGTTAAGTATACAAAATCCGAAGGTATAAGCTATGGGGTTTACTTAAATCAGTTCCCCCCGCTAGTAAGCCATAGTAATATTACGCTATAGACTTCATTACAGATCTCCCGCCCTTAAAAGATGGGTAAGGACGAATATACGATTCGGTCCTAGTACTTATTAATAGGTTTTTAAAGTACGTCCAATACCTCCCCGTTAACAAGACAATTAATATATAAGCGCTTGCCAGCCTAATTAAGGAGAAATGCTTTCTCAAAGTAGATTAGCCACACTCTATTATCACTAATAGGGGCAGCGTCTTTATAAGCCAGTACTGGTCGGATCTATGCTTTTATTTAAAGATAGACCACCGCTATAGTACAGCTTTCTATCCGCAGATAGATAGGTAAATGGAACGCCAGAACTAGGAACTGGAGTCTTATCTATAAATATATTTAAACTACCAGTAAGACAATTGGTGTAAGCTACTTCTGTACGTGGAGTACGCTTATAACTCAAAGCAATATTTATCGCATTAGTTTGCACTAATCTAGATTGCCTATAGCGTCCAACTATTGAGATTTAATGGTATACCCGACGATTACTAGCTAAGGCCGTATAATTAATTATAGGATCCTACCGGGAAGTCCAAGGACATCCACTAAAGAGTACAAGGATACCTCTAGGAATGGGAGGAGTAATAAAAGTATGCGAAGCAGAGCCTATAAGATGCCTAAGAGTAGTAGAGACTTTGGTATAACCGTAAACACCAGGACAAGCATTTTGGAGTAGGCGACGAGGTTCTATTATATTTAACAAATATCAAGACCCGTCGACCATTAAAAAAGCTTAATGTAAGATACCTAAGTCCCTTCTAAGTCAAGGAACGAATTGGCAAGCTAGCCTACCGTCTCTAGCTACCCCCATCTATGGCCTATATATATTTAGTGTTTTATATAAACCTACTAGAGCCATGGCATAGACCACTACCGGAAAAGAACTTCCGTCTAGGCCCAATTGAACACCCTAAGGTGGTGGGCGAGCGGTACAAGGTTAAAGCTATACTATGCTATAAGTCTATTAAGAACAAGCTTTAATATGAAGTTAAATGGCTAGGCTGGCCTACTAAGGACTCTACATGGGAACCAGAGGATTACTTTAATTATTGCGAAGATATTCTAAAAGAATATTAGGACCAAGGTCCGCAATCTACAAATCGCAGAAAGCGCTCTAATACCACGGTATTATCGCAGCCTATAAAGAAGACTCGCGTAAAGAGCAAGAAATAGGTTAAATTAGATATAGAACGGACAGGCTCCGGAAACCATAAGGATTGATTAGGGCTACGGCTTAAGGCAGGACAGGTCTTTAGCCTTTTCACATATATAGCATAGAATTGATAGGGTATTTTGCTAGAATCATATTCCTATTTATTAGTCTATATTAGGAACAGTATTCCTATGCCTTCCTAAATGCCTTACAAGGCCTTCCCGAGCACTAGTCGAGATCCTCAATTGCTACCATATACAAGAACAATCCCAAATGCCCAAATTGAAAGCCACTATGCCTTATCCTTAGGAGCAGGATCAGTATCCATCGGCCCTCCAAGGGATGGCTAACGGGAATAAGATCCCTTTGTAGGTATACAAGTAGGCATAAAAACAGGGGTAGGATAATAAGGTGTAGACAGAGCAGAGATTCTTAAACGCTTAATACCAATATTAGGTCTAAACCAATACCAACAAAGCTCTTAAGGCGTTAGCTTATAGTTAATAAAGACACGCTTAAGCCTAGAATAAACAGAGACGTTGGCTGGCTAATACAGTCTAGAACCACCGAGACCTTACTACAGCAACTGTTAGTTACCTATCCGCTAGGTACCTAAAGGGTAACCTACCTAATACCACATTATATTGTGCTCTTTTGAAACTTAACGCGTATGCGCGAACTCCTTTTTGTGGTATACGGCAACCTTCTTTTTATCACCCCCATCCCGTACCCTATCCTTAGTGTACTAGCCTTGCTCTCTTATCAGGCATTGCTGGCTGGCTTGCTAAGAATTGTGGGCAGTGTAGATAGCTGTAGCGTAGTCTCGAATGCGACCCAGACGTTTAGTATTGGCACTGGAATGAGAGAGAGCCCGGGCGATATAGTAGTTAAGGACATTAAAGGATCGTCGCCACTTAGGCCCAGGCTATATTAAAGCTTAAAGTTAGCAATGGAAACCTATTAAGGATAGGAAATCTCACCTTAACGCAACTGCCGCTCTTGGTACGCATGCATTGATTATAAGGACTAAAGGTGTTAGACCTTATATAGTGGGTCTTATTACAAGCATCCAGAATCTTCTTATTAGACTTCTGGTCTTTCGAGGACGTGCATATAAAGTCATTTAGGCAGGACCAGCACCAGTTGCGGGTTAGCGGAGGTTGGGGTTCTATATACAGCGGCAGGGCTAGAATACGCTGTGGAATCGGCTTAAAAGAGCAGTTAGCAGGAGAACGAAGAGGCATATTGAATGGATAATGAAAAAAAAAAAGAAAATCTTGATAATATATTGAAGATACGTCCAAATTTGGACAAAGGTTGATGATGGGAAGTAAGGTGTTAAGGAAAAGGAGTAGCTTAATGAGCAAGGTGTCTCTATACTTTACCTTCTAATACCCTTCCGGTGAATAGCCGCAACCTTGCCGATATAACTCCGTTACAATAGCGTAATTCAGAAGGAAGGAAACACGCGTATGTGCCATTTGGCCATCACTTCCTCACAAAAACTGATTACGCGGCCGGAGAAGGCAATTGAGACGTCAATTACAGACGTATATAGGTTAAATTATACCTAAACGATACTATGGTATTAAAGAACAACGTTATAAACGTTCTTGACAATCGTATAATAGCTAGAGGTGCTATTGCGAAGTGTCCCTCCTATTTGCTGGGCAGTAGAGCTACGCCAAATATATAGCACAGGACCAATAAGAAAAGATTATAGATTAATATCTTAAAAGTTAAAGACAACGGCAAGCCAAGGCTCTATATGTTAAATCCTATACCAAAAGGTTTTATGGAACCATACTAGGAATACTAAAATTGCCTATAACACTCGCGATTGATTGCAGACCGGCATAAAGGCTTAGAAGTAAAGTTGCATAAAAATTCTTAAGTTAGCCTAGGTAGTCACCGGCATGTTTCTAGTAGGCTTCCGATGGGTCTCCTAGCAATCCTCGCGTCTTTTCTCTAGTTATGTTTTTTCCTTATTAAGGTTTTCAGGAGTTTAAAGCAGGGGTTAGATAGATAGATGATATACAGCGGCATACCGATATCTCTCCGAACCCCTTCTGGGACGAGCCCTTATAATCTCCCTACCGCAAGGTAATGGCGATCGGGGGCCGACCGCAAGAAGGGGGGGGGCAATGTAAGGGATATTATTGCGGACACCTCGGGTTGCCCTTAGGACAACCTCCGGACGCCCCTTGGATGGTCGCCGGTCACGTGCCGGAGGCACGTGCCCGTAGTATATAGTCTCCACGATCCCTGAGGCCTCACCTCCTTAAGGATTCGTCTCTCTTACCAATCTATCCTGTTCCACAATCGTGTCCTTATAGCCCCCTGTCTACAAAGTCCCCTCACACCTAGCCTAATAATAGGACCCACTGTAGTTCCTACTATAAGGTTCCGTTATACATTTACTACTAAGGTTATAGTATTAAACAAGATTAAATAACATGCCACCTAAAGCACCAGTTATAATAATATTAATAACAGCCACAACCTTAGGACCAGGAGATGTTAGTATAGTAGATATAGATTCTTAAGTAGTTACGCAAAGTTAGTTATAGGAAATAGTTAATCACTTATAAGATAATAATAGGATACTTAAAGAACGCATTAATAGAATTAGAGCAGTAAAAATTAAGTTACTTTTAATTAAATGGTTCTTAGGAGAGAAGTTAAAGCTTAAGGGATTTCTTACGCAGATACACTTTAAGGTAATACAGGAAGGAGCGAAGTTAGTAATATCGTTAGATTAAGTAGCCTATGTAGGGTTGTTCCTAACAGGGAGGGCACTTAAGTAGTTTAAGCCATATCTCATAGAGATATAGGCTAATAGTATAACAACTACTAACTAGGACATATGGTATATATTTACCAGTTAGAACGGGTTCGCGGAATAACTAATATAGATATTTAGAGACCTAGAGGCCACAACCACAGCAAAATAAAAGCTTTAGAACTTAGTATAACATACTTTAGCAATTAAGTATACAATACAGTTTCAAATACTAGCTATATAGGTTAAGTGGAATAACAGGGCGCTTATAGCACAGTATAAATAAGGACTTAAGGCTAAAGTCTAAGACGTAATTATCTTAATAGAAGATATAGATACTTTAAAAGAGTTAATAGACTAGTTAATAAAGATTAATAATAGGATCTATTAAAGGGAACAAGCTAAGAGAGGGCAAGACAGAGTTCCACAGTCGTATAAGGCGTAGAACACACAACGACAGATATAGAGTTAAAAACTATAAAATGGTATAGAGCTAATAGATCTAAGCGGTACCAAAGAAACCTAAAGATAGGAAAAGAAACTATAGAAACCTAAAGGTTAAGGATTAAGTAATTAAAGGACCTAAGAGCAGAGGCCAAACCAGGGATCTTAGCAGTAAAAGACGTTTAGGCGGACTCCACAACAAAAAAAATAGTTTAAAAATAGGGCTTATATAAATTGCGGAAAACAAGGTCATTTTACCAGAGACTATAGAGGTGGTTAGAGTAACTACATAGTAAAGGGAACCAGGCTAGCAGACAGCATATATATATAAAGGGACAACAGTGCACTATAAGGAATAAAAGAATGTTTAATTAATAGTTTTGCGTATTATTATAACAACGCATACTAAATTTATAAGGACGCTAAGTATGGCGTAAGCTATTGGCTATAGGAGCTATTATTATCTAAGTTTAGAGGAACTAATAAACCAGCTTATAAATCGGACATTAAAGATAATAAGTTTAATATAGGCGAAGCATTTACCAATAATAAGGCAATAAAGGCAGTTTACTAAAAGCATATAAACCTTAAAGAAGTTAAAATAGAAGCAGAGACTAAGACCATTATAAAATAAGGTTTAGTAACAGGTATTATAACACTATTAGATACAATTTCCATTGCTTTACAAGATAATAGGAGCAACGTTTAGAAGAAACTAAGTAAGTAAACAACTACTAGTGCTAGCTTATTACTTAATAAAGGTAAAAGGCCACAGGCTTAAGATTCTTAAGAAGAGATAAGAGAAGCTTAAGATTCTTAAGACAAGATAAGATATACCCAAGAACCCACAACGGATAAAAACCAATAGGAAAGGGCAGTTACTTAGTTTATAGATAAACAAATAAGTATAGGACACAAGTTTAAGAACTACAAGTTTAGGGAATAAATAAAAACGTTAGAAATTCTAGGTAAATATAGTGTTTAGCCTAAAGATTAAACAGTTAATACTAGGATTAAAAAGTAAGACGACTACAAAGATCTAGCTATAAGATGCAGAAAGCAAGAAACTATAGATAAGTTTAGAATAAGAATTATTATATAGCAAGAGCAAAAGCTAGACAAGAGGTCAGCTATGCTAGGTTATATAAGGGACAGAGTACCTATATAAAGAGTTACTAATAGGCCAAGTGCAGGGATACCTAGGGTAAAATGGTTAGATAAACTAGAATAAGAAGAGGATCTAGATATTCTAACAAGGTTTAAAGAAAGATATACTAAAGGATATTACAATGCAGCAATAACAAGGTACTTTCTAATAGATAGACCATATACACTAAACCAGTTGTATAGAAAGTGGTATAGGCAATAACACAACAACAAATAGGCAGATTTCTATATATAGCTAAACAAAAAAGTTATCTAAGACTAACCCATTATAGAGAAACGCATAAGTCACATTAAGGGAGCATTAATTATAATATTAAGGAACCTAAAAGAAGGATCTAGGGACTAAAGAAGTAAGCAATAAATCTTAGTACCTATAGCAGAAATACTAGTGGTCAGGTTAACTAGGTATAGGTTTAAACTTAAAAATAAAGATAAACTAAGAGTTAACCCAAAACATATAGCGTATTATATACTATTATGGATAGCTTATATGGATAACACGTATAATATACATAGAGCACTAAAAGACAAGAACCGGAAGTACCCAGTAAGGATATATTAGGTACTAGAGGAAAAGCGGTTTAGGAACGCCAAGTATATATATAGATAGCACCTAGTAGAAGTACAAGGTTAAGGAGACTTAACACTTTAACTAGGAAGATTCCTTACGGAAGAATACCTAGATAAATAACAGTAGTAGGAGTACCTAGAGAACACTTATCTATAGCATATAGAGGAAAAGAAACGAACTAAGTATTAGCTAAGGTTAGACTAAGTATAGACAGGATCTAGCAGCCAGCAGTTAGAAAAAGGGGAGGCGCATAGGACTAGAGGGAACTAGTATTAGAGCCTTAAACCCTTAAAGGAATTCAAGGACAATACCTAAATTTATAAGCTAAATAGCAAGATTAGCAGTTTAAAGCGTTAGTAGACAGTAAAGTAACTAGGAACTATATATTACTAAAAGCAGTAGAAAGAATGGGGTTACTATATAGATAGAAGGAACACCCATATTCACTTATAACAATTTTAGGAGATTAGATAGCCTATAGAGGAGGTATTATTAATCTTAAAACAGGACCTATTTAGTTAACTATTAAAGAAAGACCAGTTAGAATATCTTTTAATATCCTACCATTAGGATAGGGCGAGGCGATATTAGGAATGCCTTAGTTATAGGAGTATAATCCAAAGATTAATTAGGTTGCAGGTTAGGTCGATATTAAGAATACTTAATAGTATAAAGTGCGACAGCAAACCAAGTTAGTATAGTACCAAGTCGGAGCGATATATAAAGAGACTAAGCAAGGCTTAAGTTATATACTAAAGAGATACCACAAGTATAGTAAAAAGTTATAGTCACTAGAAAGTGAAAAGCTGTTAAAGCATATAGCATAGGACCATAAGATAGAATTAGAAGAGAAAATAAGTCTAAAGTTCTTTTTAATCTATAAGCTTACTAAAACAGAGTTAGTAGCGCTTAAGGAGTTTATTTAGGAGAACTTACGTAAGGGATATATTAGACCATTATAGTTATTAGTAGGATATCCAGTACTATTCATCCCAAAGAAAAACAGAAAACTTAGGATGTGTATAGACTATAGATAGTTAAACAGCATTACTAGGAAAGATAGGTATCCTTTACCCTTAATTAGCGAAATCTAAGATAGGATAGGCAACGTAAAGATCTTTATAAAGATAGATCTGAGATGGGCATATTATTAGATTAGGATTAAGGAAGGCAATAAATAAAAGGCAGCCTTTAGGTCAAAGGAAGGACTATATAAACTATTAGTTATGCAATTCGGGCTTATAAACGCACTAGCAATATTCTAAAAGCGAATTAATAGTGTGTTAGGAGAACACCTAGATAAGTTTATTATAGTATACCTTAACAACATTATTATCTACTTAGAGAATGAGGAAGAACATAGAGAACACATTAAATAGGTCTTAAAGAGACTATAGGAAAAATAGATGCTAGTAGCAATTAAGAAATACAAGTTCTTTATAAAGAAAACCGATTTCATAGGATTTATTATTAAACTAGGAAAGATTAGCATGGACCCAAAGAAAGTCAAAGCTATAGTAAGTTAGTAAGAACTAGAGAACATTATATAGTTAAGGTTGTTTCTAGGGTTTTATAACTACTATAGGAGGTTTATAGCACAATGGTTAAAAAGTATAGAGCCGTTTATAAGGCTAACCAAGAAAGAGGAACTATAGGTTTAGGGTAGTAAATAGAAGGAGCTGTTCTAGGAACTTAAAGAGTTGTTTACCTAAGAACCAGTCCTTAAGATCTATTAACCAAAGTTAAAAACAGTTGTTAAGACAGACGTATTAGACTTTATACTAGGAGTATATTTACTATAGAAATACTAGGACGCATAGTATCTAGTAGCATACTATAGTTGGAAAATAACACCACTAGAGTTAAACTATAACATCTATAACAAGGAGTTGTTAGGTATAGTTATAGCATTTAAGAAATAGAGAGTATTTTTACAAGGCATAGAGAAACCATTTATAGTTAAGACAGACCATAAGAACCTTATAGGATTCCTAATAACAAAGGAACTTAACCAAAGACAGGTTAGATAGGCGGAAATGCTTATAGAATACTATTTTAAAATTTAGTATACTAAGGGTACAAACAATGCACAAGTAGACGCTCTAAGTAGAAAGGCTGAACTATAAAGTAATAAAAAGCTATTAGGAGCTTTATTACAAAAGAATTAAGACGGATTAATTAGGTATAATTATCCGAAGATTACAGCAACCAGGGAAAGTTAGATCTATAAGTCACTAAAAAGTAACTAGACATAGAAGATCTAAAAAGCATAGGTAGAGGATCTAGACTTAGAGTAATACAAAAATAGAGAAGCAATATATATACCTAAGTCTATTATAGAAGAGTTTATTAAGGAATTCTATAAGGGAATAACACAAGGACACAACAGAGCTATAGGCTTAGTATTAAGACTTTAAGAGGAGTATATTATTTAAGAAATCTGGGGACTAGTAAGACAAGTTATAAGGGAATATTTAGATTTCTAAAGGAACAAACTAATAAGGCATAAGCCGTATAGAGGACTATAACCTGTTAAGATACCAGGAAGACCATAGGAAGTTATATTATAGAACTTTATTATTAAGTTCCTAAAGTTAAAAGATCCTATTACAGGATAAGATCATAACGCGATTTTAGTAATAGTAGATAAGCTAATAAAGTAGGGATACTTTATAGCATATACTAAAGAGATATTAGTAAAAGATATCGCTAAAATCTATATAAAGGAAGTATTCGCAAAACACGGAGCACCAGATAAGATTATATTAGACAGAGATCCAAGATTTATAGTAGTATTTTAGGAAGTATTTCTGGCAGAATAAGGAGTTTGCGTAGTAACATCTATAGCATATTATCCGCAAACGGACGGATAAACGGAAAGACTAAACTAGACACTAGAATAGTATCTAAGGCACTATATTAATCACACATAGAATAATTAGGTATTGTTATTACCAGTTACACAGTTTACATACAATGTAACACCATAAGAAAAAATGGGGACATTACCATTTAAGGCGAATTACGGGTACGAATTAAGAACATCATTATCGCCATATTAAGTAAAAAAGACGAGTAGCACAGCTAAATAAAGAATAGAGATGTTAATAAATCTTTATATAGACCTTATAGAAACAGCTAAACTAGTATAAGAATAAATAAAAAGGTACTATAATGCTAAGAGATCTAAGGGACCAGATCTTAAGGAGGGAGATAAAGTATAGCTACTATATAAAAATTTTAAGAGTTAACAACTAAGTAAGAAGTTAAACTACGTTAGACTAGGACCTTTTAAAATTATATAAAGAATTTTATTAGTTATATATAAGTTAAACCTACTAGCCAAAATAAAGATCTACCCTGTATAATATATTATAATGCTAGAACTAGCATACGGAGGTGTTAAGCCACTAGTCTATAAGGCAGATATATATAGAGGACAAGAAGAAGACAAATAGTAAGTTTTAAAGATTATTAGTTACAAGGACGTAGATAATAAAACGTAGTATAAAGTAAAGTAAATAGGCTATAGTAAGACTACCTAGAAACCACTAAGCAACCTAAAGAACGTTATAGGAAAGGTATAGAAGTATTAAAAAAGAGTAGGTTAGGTAATATTAACAAAAAAGGATTGCTAAAAAATAAGTTGCCTAAGGGGGACCTAAGAGGAGCAACTGCTGAGCTACTTAGAGTTGTTTCCCTTATAGGAGGAGAGCTAGTTCTTTTATTACCTAACTTATTAAGACCCTATTAAACTAGTTTCTACTTCTTGGAACAAACCTTCTTATAAACCTTCTTAAGATGGGTTAACCGAGCGAACGCAACCTACTAAGACTTAAAGGAGCGACGTTAAGCCTTAAGGGCCCAAGCGGTCTCTTTAGCAGAACGGTAGAGTTTGGCGCGCGCGGCAGCCAACTTAGACTTAAGCTTTGCAGTAGTAGATTAAATATAAGACCCTATAATAAGTTACTTAGGGAACTTAAAGACTGTTAAGAGTTATAGGACGCATATACTTAGTGTTAAAGATAGAGCAAACGTTACAGGACAACTAAATGTTTGCTTTAGTGCACTCTAAACAAGATAAGGGTTGTTAAGATAAAGGACTTACTATTATAACATACACTAACCCCGCTTTTGCATAATAAGAATATAGAGACGACATTATCTTACTAAGCAATAGTATGGCAGCTATGGTGCGAGCATAATATTACGCTTATAAAGAAGAAGAAGCTTTAGGTATAATAAGCAAAGATATTAACTAGACTAATTAAACAGATATTACACCTCTAGTAGACGACTTGGAGATATTAGGAATCTTTAAGGACGAAGATAAAGAGGAGGGAGATAATATTACGGACGCTTTAAGTACAATATTACAACTACTTAGAGAAGAGTTGGCGGAAGCTAGTTGGTTAATATAGGTACGGTCTAGGATAGATCTGGTAGAACCATATAATAAGGAATAGTAAGCAAGTTATATAATGTTATACGCAGTATATAAAGTGTATGTAGTGTACACCTATATATAATACGTATAACACGTACCTTACGTACAAGAGAGGATTTCTTAGGAGTATAGTTGTGTATTTAAAGGACCTCAGTCCCTACCATAGTTAGTTCTCTCCTTGTAGTAAATCTTAAAATATAATTAGAGTTAATCTGTTGGGCAACTACTCCACTAGTTATTATTATGTTGTTAATTTGTTCTTACCTATATACCTAGCCCAATAATAGGACCTACCGTAGTTCCTACTACAAGGTTCCGTTACATATACTACACGTAAATTTCACGTATATTGGGCACAAATTTTGTGCATACAATTAAGGCTACAAAGAGGCTTAATATTTGGCTTAATTCAACTAATCTATATATATTAAATATGGTTAATAATAATCATATACCCCCCAAATAATACGCGTATACCCCCTAACCAATATACATATACCCCTATCTAAACAGGCTTAGATCCTACCTGTTCAGATTAGAATATTACATAAATTTAACTTGTTTGTATCTCCCTTATAAAAATTAAAGGGTTAAAATATAACTTTTATAACTGTAACACTATAATTAAGTCTTAATTTAAACTATAGTATAACTAGTAGACTTTAAGTTAAATTTAGAATGTACTAAAGGACCCCTTAGTAAAATCCTCCTAAAAGGCTAAAGCCCTAAGACCCCTAAAAGCCTATTAAATACTACCGCTAATATTAGGTAAGTTATCTATAGTAGCATCTTAACTTTTACCATCCTTACTACCGTTTTTATAACCTATAATACTACCTACTTACTCCTAAATTAATTAATTAGATTATATAGTGGCCTATAAGGCACCGCGTAAGCTAACTTAGGTACTACTACCTCTACTTAACGCCTGCAAACTGCCTCTATAGGTATACCCGCGCCTATATCTATACCTACGCCCAGTATATCTAGTATTTTATTTAAATACTAATAGCTTATAATAAGTTAAGGTATTAATACAATTTGTATTTATAGAGCTAGCTAGGCAGCTATAACGGCACTTAATAATCATAGGCTCTTAAATATAAAGTAGAGGATTAATAGGTAGGCTAGGAGGAGGATCTAATTAAAGGCAATTAAACCACTAGTATTTATTAATTTTGGTAAGCTAAATCTTAAGTATAGAGGTAGCACTTTAGTGCAGCTACTAGTAGAGTATATAGCAGTATAGTAGGCGGTCTTAGTGCTTTACTAGGGTTATTATATAGTTGTTTATCTTATTCTTAATAAGGTTTTTAATATTCCTAACTATATTAAATAAGTTACCAGTAGATACCTAAAAAAAGGCTTTTAATTTAGTATAAGCGCCCTTAAGTCACAATATAACACTAGGAGAAGTAATTTTAGTTAGCTAAGAAAATTAAGAACTAGTGGCTTTATTTATACCCATTAGCGTAACTATGGTAAGCTTTAACTATAATAAATTTTAGTAATATAAATAGCGGAGGTGCTTTTAAATATATAGATCTTAAGGCTCTAAAAGGGACTTAAAGATATCTTAAGGCGTTATAGTGTTCTAAAGGCGTATTAACTTATACAGATACTTTATATAGTACGACTTTTTACTTATTAATTTCTAAAGTATATCTAAATATTAGTATAGCAAGTCACAAACGCCCTCCTATATGGCCACCACTTGTTATATAAGTAGTTAGTAAGCTACTCTTAATTATAGTAGTCCTCTATAAGCTGGCGCTAGGCTATAATAAACTTCTCTAAGGACTTTTAGCTATAGTAATTAACCCAGCGCTTTATAAAGTTATTATAATGCTTCTACGCCTTCTTATTTCCCTTATCTAATTAATCTACCCTTACTACCTAGTTATCCTATATATATATAAGAACGTTCTTAGCAATATACTATAGGTAGAGGAGTTAAGGTACTAAAGGGAAGTATATATATAATGCGTTCTTAAAAGCTAATTATTTATTAGTAATTATAACCTTTAGAGTAATATTATATTAGTAGTAGAGAAGATAGATCTATTAAATTATAAAGTTATAATTAGCTTCTATTTTACCTAGTAAAAAGCAATAAATAAGCTTAAAGTTCTACCTAGTATTACTAACTCCTACAGTATATAGAAAAGGCATTTTAAATTAATTTGTTTTATAGGTACAATTAATTAATAAAACATTAGGATTCTTCTAAAAATACTTAAGAGACTTTAGGTAAGCAAAGAATAAGTATTTAATATAATTATAATTATCTTCCTTATACGCGAAGTAGTATTTTAATTTAGGATTATTGCCTCTATATTTATTAAGAGCCTTAAGTAATACTTATATAAAGGAAAGCCTACTAAGCAGCTTCTTCTTATTTGCTTACCGTTTATTATAGATATCTTAAATACTAATTATAATATCCTTCTTAAGTAGATTTATAAGTATTTTACTTAGGTTAATACTACTAGCCAATATATTAGCAATTGTCTTCTTTATCTCCTTAGTATACTATTAATAATATAGTAGAGCTCTAGTATAGGTAAACGCCTAATAGTTATAAGTAAAATCCTATACTTCTACCTACTACCTAATTACTATATAAGTATAAGGGTAAAGGGGCAGCTGGTTATATAAGAGCTAGTTAGCCGCTTCCTAATAGTCTTAGTATAGTTATTTTCTTTAGTATACTAAAGCTATATTTTGCGTACAGCCGGTAGCACCTACTTATTAGTTTTTAAACAGAAAACTAATACCATATAGCCTTGCCCTTTAATAAACTTATAGATATTATTAAGGGTAAGCCCTATAGAGTTATACAGCTTTAATAGGGGTAGGTTAAGAGCTATAGTTAGTATAGGGAAAGGTAGGGTAAATATAAAGTGATATTTTAGGTATAGGCGTGTGTCACAGAGTGAGTATAAGCGATGATAATATATAGCAAAGTAGATATTATTAAGCTATGTATATGAACTGTATAATGAAGTCAAGACGTTGCGTAAGGAAAGGAAAGTAGGAAATAGGGGAAAAAGGGTACATAACGTTCACTTAGTTGCTAGGTTAACGGGTACTATACTATACATAGGCAGGGTAGAGCTTAGGTAGCGGTTCTAGTAGAACTTAGCAGAATTCGGCAGTTAGAGGTCCTTGAAGTTGCCAGTTAGCAACTCCAATAGTAGAGATGGCAGATTGCGGCGGAATACGGTAGATTGCTGTCAGATTGCCATCTCGTGGTCAGTCTTCAGTTGTTCAGTTGGTGGAAATAGGTGGACGTGTATAAGGTATCACGGGGGTGTCCCATAATAGTACCCCCCCTTTAAACTTGAGCATCTGCGAGATAGGGCTGTGGTAGTTCTAGGTAGAGTTTGTAAAAGTCTTCTATGGCTTATATAAGCCCTACAGAGTCGGCAGGTTCCCATAAGGGTTCAGTAAAACCTCTCCATTTCGTAAGGTACATATATTTGCGTTTCCGTTTATTATACTTAATGTCGTTAACTCTTTCAACAAGATACTTATCCTCACCATCCACTTTAACTAGTAGGGGAGGGTCTTAGATCTGTCCAGGCAGGGCGTCTAATATAGGGGCAGCAGGGCGGAGGACTGACATATAGAATATAGGGTGGATTTTAACCGTATTAGGGAGCTTTAGTTGGTAGGCATAAGGAAAGACAACTTTTTCAACCTTATAAGGGCCAGCGTTCTTCCAATTAAGTTTCTTAATAGGTTGTTTTGTATTTAGATTTCTTACATTTAGCCAGATAAAGTTACTAATTTAGTAAGCTAGTACTAGGGTTCGGTTCTTATTTACTACAGCTTTATAAATAAACTAGGCCTATGTTATTTCGTTAGTAAGGAACTTCTATAGTTCTTCTATCTTCTTTATAAATTTATTTGCTTCTATAACTTATAAGGCCTAATAAGCTAGACAAGAAACATTACTAAAGGGTTTAAAACCTATTCGCGGGTACTGGCCATAATTAGCTAGGAATAGGGAGACCTTTATGGTTTCTAAGACAGAGTTATTTACAGTAAACTTAGTAAATGCAAGCCAGTCCATCTAGTTGTTCTGTAGATACGACGTGTATATCTAAATATACTGTTCCATTATAGCATTTGCACGTTCCGTTTAACCATCCATTTCTAGGTAATATGCTATAGACAATAGTGCTTTAATACGGAGTTAGGTAGTTAGTTCTTTCTAAAACACTAAAACAAACTAGCGGCCTCTATTAGAGACAATTGTTTTAGGGAGTCTATAGAGTTTCCATATATAATCTAGGAATAGTCAGGCAATAGTAGGTGCTAATATATTAGGGCAGGCAATCAAGTGTCTTATCTTAAATAGTCGGTCTATAACTACCATAATGTTCATACAGCCTTTACTTTTAGGGAGATCAACAATAAAGTTAATTAAGATATCCTTCCATCTTTAGTCTAGAACAGGCAGTGGCTTTAGAAAGCCGTTATATATCTTATATAAAGCTTTAGCTCGTCGGCAGGTATAGTAGCTAGAGACGTACCTTCGTATTATATTATACATATTTAGCCAGTAGTACTCCTATTAGAGTAGCTCTAGGGTTTTTCCTTAGCCTAGGTAGCCGGCTACTAGTAGGTTATATACGTGTTTAAGGAGCTTAAGCTTAAGCTTATCATAATTAGGGACAACTAGGCAGTTTTAGTAGTACAAGCGGTCTCCGCGAACTTTATATTTACTTAAAGAGATCTTTTTAGAGCGTCTAACGCCATCTTGAATTAGCTTAAGTATCTCTTAGATAAACTTATTATTTAGGTATTCGTTAATTATAATCTATTTAATTAATTAATTAGTTATTTTAAGGACGTGTACTATAAGGTCTTTAGCTAGGGGATTAAATAATTCGGGACAAAGCAGGGTTTATTTATAGTAGGCGTACGCTTCTTCCTATACTGTTATATCTTGTAAACGTCGAGTTAGGGCATTAGGTTTTTAACCTTAAACGCCTAGGCAGTACGTAATTAAGAATTAGAATTAAGACAGATATTCTAACCAGTAGGCTTAATAATGACTTAGCTGTTTTATAGTCGTAAAGTACTATAGATTCTTATAGTTACTAAGGACCTTAATTAGAAATCCAGCGCCTTCCAGTTTAGGTCACTATTGTTTAAAACATCTAATAATAGCTAATAATTCTTTATTATAGATCTCGTAGTTATATTTAGCTAAACTTAGTCGTTTTAAGAAGTATACTATAGGGTATAGTACCCCTTCTTTATTATACTAAAACAGAATGCCTCTAGTAACATAGTTAGATAAGTTAGCTTCTATAACACTCTTTTAGTTCAGGTCAAAGTGTTAAAGTATAGGTGCGGTAGTAAATATAACTTTTAGATAGGCAAAGGCCTTTTTATATTCCTTATTAAAGATAAAGGCTTTATCCTTTTAGGTTAAAGCCATAAGAGGTAAAACCAGGGCGGAGAAGTTATTAATAAACCGTTAATAGAAATTAGCAAATCCTATAAAGGCTCTTACATCCTTAACATTCTTAGGTTCTTGCCAGTTTATAATTACTTCAATCTTCTTTAGGTCCATTTATATACCGTCTATAGAGATAATAAGTCTAAGGTATAGAACTTCCGTTTTATAGAACTCGCATTTATCTATATCTAATTATAGTCCAGCTCTACGTAGGGCTTCCAAGACAAGGTTAACGTGTTTCTTATATTCAGCTAAGTTATTGCTATATACCAGAATATCGTTAATATAAGTAGTACAGAAAACGTCCAGGTAAGGTCGTAAGGTATTATTTACAAAGTATTAGAATAAACTCAGGGCATTTACAAGGCTAAATGGCGTCACTAAGTATTCAAATAGTCCGTATCTAGTACGGAATGCTATAAGCCATTTATCTCCTTTTGCGATATAGAGGCGGTTAAATACGTAGATAAGGTCGAGTTTTATATAGTAGCGAGCCTTACTTAATTGGTTCAGTGTCTCTTAAATTAACGGGAGCGGGTACCAATTCTTAATAGTAATAGCATTAAGAGCTCGGTAGTCTATATAGAAGCATAGACCGCCGCCAGGTTTCTTAACAAAGATTATAGGTACAGCTATAGGCAAAGAGCTTGCTCTAATAAATTCTTTACTTAGGTGTTCGTCCAAGTACTTCTATAATACTTAGAGTTTATTTTAGGATATTCCGTATAAAGGTCTAAATCCTAGTTATTTTCCTTCTTCAAGTACAATCTTGTGGTTATATAATTGGTGCTCCGCTAACTTATTAGCTTCCTTTTATAAAAATACTTTTAGATGCTTATAATGGCATACTAGTACTTTTATGGCAGGGTTAGTGTGCTTCTTTAGTGCTAGGGCCTTTTTAATATCGGCTATTATAACGGCGAAGATTGTATATTTAGGTTTCCTAGCAAGTTGTGCTAATAGGGTAGCTCCAATTATATAGATATCCGTAGAAAGGGGGGCAAGTTGCCAGCTAGCAACTTCCTTTTAATTATCTACTATTTCTTATTCAACTTTAGGTTTAGTATTAGGTATAAAGTCAGTGTTAAATTTAGGTTTAGGTTCTTTAAGTATCCTTTTTATAGTAGAATACTAGTTCTTCTGATACTTTCGTATATTAAGCTTAAGTTTAGGCTTCTACTTAGTTTGGGGTGGTATAGTAGTCAGGGTCGGTTTATATAGTTTGGTGTAATTTTTAGGTTTTTAGTGGAATTGGGTAGACTTTTTAGGTATAGGGTAGATATTAGTGGAAATTTTAAACTAATAGATCCTAGTGGATTTTTTAGATTTTGGTTTAGGGTCTAAGCAGCAAGTCATAAGGCACTTCTGCTTGCAACAAGAGGCGGTAAATAGAAGCTTAAGGTTGTCCCAATTAATAGTTACCTTATATAGCTTTATCTAAGGTTGTTTAAGTATCACTAAATAACCTAGAGTGGTAATAAAAAGCTTAATCAGTTCTTTATAGTTCAGGTATTAGAGTCTTAGGAATACTACATAGGTAATACAGCTTAAGACAGTATATTTGCCATTAAATCTAAATACGTTAATATACCGGTTAAGGGGGGTTAGAGTAAAACTATTATCTTATATAAAGATCTTGTTAATAAATCCTGTGCTACTAGCTCCTATATTAATTAGGACTTAAGTATTAACCTATTAATTAGGACTTAAGTATTAACCTATTAATTAGGACTTAAGTATTAACCTATTAATTAGGACTTAAGTATTAACCTATTAATTAGGACTTAAGTATTAACCTATTAATTATTCTACCAAAGACAATAGTTAATGGTTATGCTGCGATCCTAAGAGTTAGAGTTTGTAATATTTAAAGCATTTAATAAGATCCTAAGGCAGCGCCGTCCTAGAGAGCGACTTAGCTTCAGGACCTTCCTTTTAGAGGTAATTAGGGTGGAGTTCTTATAGCGTATTAGTTATAGCTTCGTCCTTATAAGTAGTGCTTATTAAATACGGGGCTGGAACTAGGTGGAGATCAGGGACAGTAACTAGAGGATTAATACGGTAAACGGCTACTAGTATTAGCCGTTTGTAATTTGCGTTAGGGTATAAGAACAGAGTAGTAGTTAGAGAAGTAAGAGCTACTTCTATACTTAAAATAGAGGCCTAGCTTAGTGCGTCGTTCTTATTTAAAGGACCCTAGTGAGGCGTATCTTAGGGTTCTAGTGTTAATATCCATAGCGTCAGGGTGCTTAGGCTAAGACAATAACTTAGTAGACGTTTATAGGTTTGTTATATTATATTAAGGAGCGGACTTTGGTGTCAGGCGTAATATATTATTGTATTATTTATTAATAATGTTTATATAGGCGTTAAGAGCTCCTAGTAGGTCTACACCTATTAGGGAGGTTTTCAGTTTAGGGCTTAGGGATTTAATAAGGCTATTAATTAGTACAGAGTCATTCCAGCCAGTTTTTTTTACATAACGGTTAAATTCGGAGAAGTATACTAGGAAGCTTTTTATTCCTTAAGTTATATAGTTTATCTTTCTCTAAGCAGTAGCTTGGCGGTTCAGGTCACTATATATAGCTTTAAGAAGTACAATTAGGCTTAGTCCTAAGTTCGGTTAAAGAGGTTTAATAAGGTTAGCTACATCTCCTTCTAATTAACTTAGGGCGTAGCAGAGTCGGTTAGCTTTAGTTAGGTAGCAGTTAGCGTTACTAGTTAGCTTATTTTTAAGCCGGCTTAGGAATAATTAGAGTTCTTATTATTTACTAGTAAATATTAAAGGGTCTAGTAGTTATTTAGATCGTTATAGTATAGTAGTTGGTTTAGGGTAAGTAACTACTATAGGTTTAGGGCTCTCGTTCTATATATTTATTATTAGGACGCCAAGGTCCTTAGGGTATATAGTAACGTGACAACAGTAACGGAATGCAATAAGTATCTGGTTCTTGATGAAGTAGAACTATAGAACTGAATTCTGCTGTTCTCTGATGCGGGGCAACTACGTTTTGTAGGCGCCTTACCTGCGCTAAGCCGGTTACGGCCAGTGCGTCTCTATGGCCTAACAATTGCCCCCCCCTTCTTAAGCGGCTGTCCTCAGCCGACGCTATTGTACAATAGGAGCGCTATTATTGTCCTTCGCTAAATAA
>Ga0307507_10002664_pt1 | contig 36814 bp, 15 predicted proteins | sample 7_EM_MG_FD_207223 | JGI IMG/M metagenome (GOLD analysis project Ga0307507, IMG submission 207223) | Populus trichocarpa ectomycorrhiza microbial communities from riparian zone in the Pacific Northwest, United States - 7_EM | ecosystem: Host-associated > Plants > Roots > Unclassified | place...
AAACCTAAAGCCCTAATAGCGTATCCCTCTTAACTATAACTAGGGCCTAATATAAAGGGAGAGAAGAAACGCATTATAGTATATATTATAATAGATATACCCTAGGGTAAAGTCCACCTATATTACTACTAAAATATATATAGGAGTGGAAATGCATCCGTTTTAGGTGGGTGTTGGCCGCTGCTTTTGGCGGCTTCTTACCTCGCTTAAACCCTGTCCTATCGCCGCTTTAAAGTCGCTCGGCTCGAAACATGCAAGCCATCCTAGAGGGGTCGAAAACAGTCCCCTGCCTTCTCCCTCCAACATCATTCATCGGCGCTTACATAGTAGTAAAATGGCTATGGTACAGCCTATAAATTTAATGGCCAGCATCTACTTAAGGGAGCGGCCTGCCCACCCTCTCTTCGCTCCCTATCCTTTCACCAGCCTCAACCACAGTACTCTTTAACTGTGCCTCTGTCCGCGTCCTCTCCTTCAACTGCATCCTCTCCTCCAACTCCAAGCACTCGTCTACCTACTAGACCAGTGCAGCAACACGAAGCCAGCGGTGCGGCGATTAGAATAGCTCGAGTTTCAGTTATAGGGGCCGTGAATCCGAAGAAGACGTCAAAGCGAAACCCACGCTCACCTCCCTATACAAGCCTAGACCTAGACTCAGACTAAGATTCACTCTCGGACCCAGATTTAGAGGCAGAATCAGACTTATACTCGGACCCAGATATGCAGCTAGACTTATACTTAGACCTAGACACGGATAACAAACTAAACATTGGCATATAGCCCGACCTCGGTCCGGAGCTAGAAGACATGGTGCTGGATTCTGAAGCTGAAGAGATATTGAAGGATATCGGAGAGCTAAGAAAGGAAGGACTAGCGAAACCAAACCATGAAGCCTACACTAAGAAACTATGGAAGAGGGAAGGCGAAATCTGGAAAGCGTAAGATCGCCTGTTCTTCACCTATACACACATCTCATTAGCCACACTCCTAACAGCTAAGATTAGGTATTGCCAAAAAGATAAAGGCAGATCTAAAAGACTGTCTTTATAAATGCGACCCGACAATATACAAGGCATATCTCCGCTGGCGTAAAAGACATTTCCGAATTAAAAAGGAGGACACAATGCGAAGCTATTGGAAGAGAATTTCCATGTGCTACAGGGATCTCACAAGCCATAAAATGGATACCCTTTCCGAATCGCCCCGGATTCGGTGTGGTGAACAAAGGGCGAATCAGAGCAAACTGACAGCAGCCTCCTCTTCTGCATAGTGAGATTTCTCGAATTCTTTGTGGGGATTGAGCCGACATTTAAGTCTTGCTCCATTTAAGTGCAGCCGCCTCTAGGACCCTTCCACTTTCCCATCCTCGACACTACAACTTACAACCGATATTGCTCCATGCTTGTCATTCTTTACGATTGGTATTTAAAGAAGTTTTAGGACGTGGAAGCCTCAAAATGCCGCTCACGATCACTCATCGCAGAAGATTTGCCTTAGAGCTGGTTAATTTTACTGGGGGCGCTCGCTTCATTAGCTTAACCAGCCACTTCACCCCAGCGGAATTCCGCCTTTTTTGTGAGCATGTTAAATCAAAATCTCGTCTACCGCCTGAACCGATCCCGCAGAAGTCGCCCTTTCTACAATTGCTGCAGCCGCAAATCCACTACCCCGAATTCTCTACTTGGATTGAATTTAAGAATAGCAATCATCAAAATTGTTTGCTGCGTGGCAGCGTCCTTAAAGTCGTCTCCTGGAACATTGATGCGTTCAGCCTCGGCCTAGGTATTCGCACTTCCTTAGCATTAGGCCATCTGCAGGAACTCTTTGGAATAGCACTAGGCCACCTTGTTGTAATGCTCCAAGAAGTCTGCCACGAATCTCTTCAGGCCATCCTGGAGAACTTATGGGTATAACGGAACTTCGTCCTCACCAACGTAGACTCTCCCCAGTCGCTTTACAAGGAGATTCCCGGAGAATCATTCATCTTAAAAGATCTCTACTGGACGGCCCCACGGTATTTTACTCTCATAATGATACGAAGGCATCTTAGAATAGTGAAATGCTTCCGGGTGCCTTTTGTTACTAAAATGGGAAGGGATGCTCTATTCGTTGATATACCCATATCTGCCTCTAGTGGACGAACTCGATCGAACAAGTCACTTCGTCTTTGCACGACACACCTAGAATCACTCTGGGCCGGGAAGGCCTACCGGCCGGGTCAACTAGCCGTGATTTCAGCATTGTTGAAAGGACCATAAACTGCTAAGTCTGGCATCATCGCAGGCTTTGTTGGAGGCGATATGAATGCAATCGATCGGTTTGAGCATGAACTACAACAAGCCGGCGATGTTGACTTGAAGGATGTCTGGGAGGACATTCCAGCACCGCCTGTGCCGGTACTAAAGGCTTTCCAAAAAGACACCTCTTATGGCCGAGTAAGAGTAAATACCTGGGGCTACCAATCGAAAAGCAGCCGCGACCGAAAGCGTATGGATAAATTCTTCTATACTGGACTGCTGGAAACAGTCGCTCTCACAGAGCCGCAAGACGTTACCGGGAGATCAGGGCGAGTCGGTATAGCTCTATAAACGGAGTTGGAAGCTTGGGAAGGCGAGACGACTGAATGGAATTTCGTGCGGGGAAAATTAGTACAAAAGTTGCGCAAAGAGTACTACTCCCATGACCAAGCGAGGAGACTTAGTATGGGAACGTCTAGTAATCTTCTCTTTAGAAAAATCAACGCCTGGGTAAGCGACCACTTTGGAATTGCGGTTGGCATTAGAGTTGTTTAATCTAGTATATTGGTATTGCATTTTCGGCTCGTATTTTGGTCAGCGCTGAAGGGCAGCTTCTACATGGAGTCCACACTTATTATACGAAAAATTGGGCAGACGCGGAACGTTCGAGCTACTTAACGTTAACCGTCGAAACTCAAATTCGACTCGTTATAATTGTCAGCCCAGCTTTAATTAGCGATGTCTTTGTTCTCATTGCCACCAGTAGGTAGGATAGTTTAATCAGCTATTGCTTCGAACGACGCGTACGCAATGAGCCGAAGTTAAACACGTTTTCTCAATCTGATAAGTGTAATTAAATCTACGGCCTTGTTTTGGGATACTTAACAGCTGGATCGAGTTTATTACAGCGTTGTTGACGTGATGCAGCTTTACGACCATACGGTCTCGCGAGGGGCTCGGGCATCTCCGTCACCTCCGAAACCTCACCACCACGCCAAGGATCACGACTTTTTGTGTTCCGCACTCAATTGGGCGTCTATTAACCTGCAACTAAGTGGATGTAGCACCTACTCTAGTTCACTCAGGACGGCGCTGCTATTGTGCTGGCGATTCTGATGCGCCAGCGTCATGGGGCCCACTCTGGCTCCTCTGGGCGCTGGCGCTCACCTTACGCTGGCGATGCTAATCCGCTGGCGATTCTGATGTGCCAGCACCATAGGAACCTACTCCGGTCAAGGCGCTGGCGTTACCATTTCGCTGGCGATTCTGATGCGCCAGTACCATGGGGCTTCGCTCCCTTTGGACGATACCGCTCACCTTGCACTGGCGATTCAAGTACGCCAGCGTTATGGAAGCCCACTCTGGTTCCCTCTGGCCGCTGGCGTCTTCCTCACACCAAAGTCTTTAACCCGGTTCGGCGTGCGCGGCCACGGGCTTACAGCTCGGCGGGGTCAGAAAGTTCAACCCCCCTGACCACGCTCAGCTTCTCCCGCTGAGCTTTATGCATATGCAGCGCATATACCCCAAAAATTTTTTTTTTCAAAGCATTAAATAAATAAAACCCATATAACGCTTAAGTGGCATATGCGGGGCATATGCTTTCTACTAACTATAGTATTATAGGGGCTAAGTTATTGTAGTATATGCTATGCATACGCGTTGCATATCCCTTGCACGGATAGGGTGTTATATTTTGTGGCCCGTGCGCAGAACAGCAAAAACTTCTAAGAGTTTTGGTTTGGTGATGCGGCAGAACGACTTACCGCCCGTACATGCACCTTATTGATTGGTGCGCACGGGCCGCATTTTATAGGGCGTGTTTATCTATGCAAGGGATACTAAACTGTAACGTGTCCCGCTCTACGTCGCTATACGGCTAAAAGATAGAGAGTAATCGCGAATCTATTGCGACTCTTGCGGGACCTAATATATATACTCTTACATAAACATATACTTAATATATACACTTTACAAATTCTATATAAGGTAGGCTACGCTATAGTATCTACTATATATCCCTTGCACTGTTGGATTCGTCCAATAACTTGTGGCCCGTGCGCAACCAATCAATCAACTGCGCTCGTAGGCGGTCAGGCGTTCTGCCATATATATAAGGTTGGACATGAAGCTTCGAATACATATATATATTTGTATCTACACTTAATCCTTGGTGTTGATTCGATCTATATGGGCTTGCCAGCACGGCCCTGTCTTACAGAGCGGTATTTTACAGAGCCTACAGCCAAATTGAGTCCTTGGCGCCCTCAAAGGCCTCTTCCAGTCCCTACTATCGCGAGGTTTTCTAGTAGTATTTTGTGAAAGCTCGCATAGAGGCTTCCTAGCCGAAAGCTTCTTAATTGAGCTCTTCCTTCCTGCTTCTAAGCAGGCTGAGCAAGCCATAGGCTTCTCGTTTATCTTCTCTGGCTTGTATCCATGCTCCACCGCAGGGTACCACAGTATTCGGTTCATAGGGACTCGTGTACGGGAGGATTTGGCGACTCGAATCGAGTGTTCGAACAGGGAGTTGACGAGTCGTTCGAGGAAGACTTTATGGCCAGCGTGGTGCGGCCAGCCTCTATTGGCAAAGGAGGACATCTTAAAGTAGTTGGTGACAATTGTATCAAGTATAAAGTGGAATAACGGCTTCCAAGTCTTCCGATATTGCTTTAGAGAGGAGTAATACGACCGCATTTGATCGGCAGTATCAACGCCTTTCATAAAGTGATTGTAGTAGTTAATAAACGCTGGAATCCATAGCCACTTCCTCACGGCGTCGCCAAAGATCTTGCGGGTCTGTATAGCGCCGCTAGCTGTCTTAGCTGGCCGTCGTCGAAGTCGTTCTTTATACTTTGAACCTGGTGATATATGACGTCATTATGGGGGGAAATGCCCAAAAAATTAATGTACTTACCATCGGCGACAGTACTTATAAATAAAACGACCTGAGCGTCCTTCCAAGCAAACTCCATTACCGTACTATCTTTGGAAGTCTCTGCGTATAATGTGCCCCAAGGAATTTGAGAGGAATGTATTAATTTAAGGTCGGCGAGGTTAGAGTTAATTTGTTCAGAAGGTGCCTTATTTTAATCTCTATTTTGACGCTGTTCTTAGCCTTCCTCTTGTTCCTTACGCTTTGTTTTTGTCAATCGAACTGTTCCAGCACCGCCAATTCCTAGCTCTCGAAGTCGCTGGAGAAGTCGAACGGACGTAAATAGGTTATCGAGCCAAACAACGTGCTTGGAGGGGGGATAGAGTCGCTCATCAGTTTCGGCGTCTCGCTGCGTGAGGAAGTCGAGCACTACTGCCTGCGTCTTCGAAAAGCCTTCCTCCTCATGCCAGTACTTGTCCAGGTCGTATGGGCCCTTCTTATCACCTTTGGCATGGAATATCCAATTAAGAACATAGCCCTGGTCGCCTAATACCCATATCTTAAAGCCTTCCGGCGTTGGTTTGGTTGGAATATTAACAATCTCAGGTGCACGGCCGGTGAACCGTTCGATTGTCTCGTCGACGGCGAGGTTAATTCCTAGCTGATAAAACTTCCTACATAGAGGCCGAACGTACTCACTAAGCTCCCAGATCCTCTTAAATGTATTCTGGAAGGGCTCATCGTCTTCTTCTTTTGGTTTAGTGCAGTAAAAGTAGCGATCGAGCTGCTGCCACCTTTCCAACCTAATGTGTTTCCTAAGTATATGCATTGAGCCATGGCCAAAGTCTTTGTGCCAGTAATCCTCGATACTAGGTTCTATGTGCAGCCCTATATGAATAAGCACTGCCAAGTACGTATGAAGCTCCAACCTAGATGTCGGTTTCCATGGGCGAGGGAAGTCCTTTTCTTTAGAGGGCGAGTGCAGCTCCGCGTTTCTATTTGTATATTCTGCAAGCTTATCCAGTAGTTCGTCTGTCCAAAATAGCTTAAATATTTGATATGGATTGCTAGCATCGACATCGGCTGGAAGCTTTGAGGTACCGTAGGTGTTTTTATTGTCGATAGGGAGAGACTCGAAGTCGGGTAGTGGTGAGGGCTCTGGAGGGGGTTTTCTTGTAAACCCGCGCGGCAGTTTAGGGTACTGGGTAGGCTGCACAAAGTCTATATCATTAGATTCGCGATTTCGTACCATTGTGGTAGTTTATTTAATTGATGAAGTTTTATTTACAATACTCGCGTTAAAAAATTGATGTTCCTGAGCGTCGCGCACGGGCCACAATCGATTGAACACCAGCAGTGCAAGGGATACTATAGTATATGCAACGCATATGCGCCTAGTAATAAGCGGTTTAATATAGGTGTCTTATAGTTATATGCGTGCATATGCTTGGTATATGCATCGCATATTCAGTGCATTCGGTCGCCAAAGGTAAATTGTGGCTACCGATGCGCGTTCTGTATGGGTAAAAGTGTGGTCCCGCCGACCTTTTTCCGGCGCTCCATCGGTGACCCCGTTTAGCTTTCGCCGACCCCATCGGTGACCCCGTTCAACTTTTCCGTGACCCCGCCGAGCTGTACCCCGCGCGGCCACCGCAGGAGGGAAAGTGATAGTCAAGGGAGAGTCGGCAACTATATTCCAAAATGAAATAAGTCCTCGAGAAGAAAGAGTTGATCACTAGCTAAGTTTTATTTCTTAGTTTCATTCTAGTTGGGAGGGCAATATGCTAGTGTTATAGGGTTCCTCCTCAATTGGCGTTGCCTTCCCCCCTGCGCTTCTATTATGAAACTTTGCGCTCCCCTCTATAGCATAGCTTAGATAAAGTGATAGTTGCATAGCACTCCCAGGAGAGCCGATTCCACGAGGGATACGATTATAGTAGAGGCGGTAACGTAATAACTTAGCATATTTGACCTATTCCGAGCTCCTAGGAGTCTCTATAGTCTAAATTTTCTACTTAGCTGGAGAATTATATTAGATATATGGCCGCGTAGTAAAGAGAGCCTAAGGGTATAGGTAGTAGCCTCTTCCTAATGTACGGGGCGGCCGACCTAGCGCTAAGACGAGTGTCCTTAGGTTTTAGGGCTCCTAGGAGGGCTTATAACAGAACCAAAATATATCTAAAGCTCCTAGGAGTTAGAGCGCCTAGGAGCTTAGTAAAGTTTAGCCCTAAAGCAGGGAACTAAAGATAGGTTTAGAGCTCCTAGGAGTTAGAGCGCAGCCCTAGTTAAAGCTCTTATAAATTAATAAGTCTTATTAATTGTGGATATAGTTTATAACTAATATAAATATATAGGATGCGATATGGTCGAGCTTTAAAGTTACTAGCCTCCTCCTTTAGGCTTATTAGAGATGGCTGCTGGGTGCGGTAGTATATTACCACTATAATACCACGCCTAAAATAGTCGATTTTTAGTTATTCTGTTGCTTAATTGCAGGAAATTTATATATTGGATTTATACTAGAGCTAGCCTACCCGTTTCTATAAGTATATACTATATTTATATGCTTAACCGACAATAAGTTAGTAGGCTATAGCTTAGTGTTTGCTATAGTAGGAGCACGTTCTACTATTACGTGTTTAGTCTTTCTTCGCCTACGTTAGGCGATAACTTTTGTTAGCCTAGCAGCCTAGTTAAAATAGGTCGCCGTCTTCTTTACTAGCGGGGGATAGAATCGTTTCTTTAAAATAAAAGCTAGTTCCCTATAATATAACGGAAGAAGGGAGATATACAAGGGTTTCTAGACCTAGAGGCCGCGATACCTTATCTATAGTGTAACGGAACCTTATAGTAGGCACTATAGTAGGTCCTATTAATAGGCTAGGTGTGTAGGTATTAAGGAAGTTAACAATATAATAATAACTAGTGGAGTGGTTGCCTAACAGATTAACTCTAATTATATTCTAAGAATCACTATAAGGAAGGAACTATCTAGGTAGGGACTATAGTCCTTTAAATACACGACTATACTCCTAAGAAATCCTTCTTATACGTAATATACGTATTATATATATTATACGTGCCGTATAATACATACCTCGCGTATACTGCGTACAACATTATATAACTCGCTTACCATTCCTTATTATATAGTTTAACCGGTTCTATTCTAGACCGTGCTTATATTAACTAACTGGCTTCCTCTAACTCTTCCCTAAGTAGTTATAGCATCGTACTTAAAGCGTCTGTAATACCATCTCCCTCCTCTTTATCTTCGTCCTTAAAGATACCTAGTATCTCTAAGTCGTCTACTAGAGGTATAATGTCCGTCTAATTAATTTGGTTAATATTATTACTTATTATACCTAAAGCTTCTTCTTCTTTATAAGTGCAGCGTTATACTCGCACTGTCGCTGTTATACTCTCGCTTAGTAAGATTATACCGTCTCTATATTCTTGTTGTGTAAGAGAGGGGTTAGTTTACGTTGCGTTGGCGAGTCCTTTGTCCTAGCAACCCTCTTCTTATTTAGAGTGTACTAAAGTAAACGTTTATTCCCTTTATAACGTCCGTTCTACTTCTAACGCTAAGTATACGCGTCCTATAACTCTTAATAGTTGCTAAGTTCCCTAAGTAATTTATTATAGGGTCTTGTATTTAATCTGCTGCTATAAAGCTTAATAGTAAGCTCTTAAGTGCCCTAGCTAAGCTGCGTTGTTCGTGGGAGGTAGAGCAAGAGGCTGTAGCTGCTTAACAGCGTGCCCTCAAAGCTCATCTTTCGGCCTCTGCTTATCTTCTTTATCTTAAAAAGGTTTATAAGGTTTATTTTAAGGAGTGGAAACTTATAAAATAAGGTCTATAGGAACTTAGTAATAAAAGAACGGACTCTCCTTAGTCTCTAAAGGAAACAACTCTAAATAGTTTAACAGTCGCTCTTCTTAGGTCCCCCTTAGGTAACTCATTCTTTAGCGATTCTTTCCTATTAATATTACCTAACCTATTTTCTTTCGATACTCCTATACCTTTCCTATAGCGTTCTTTAAATTTTTTAGTAGCTTCTAGGTAGTCTTATTATAGCCTATCCACTTTACTTCGTACTATATCTTATTATCAACATCCTTATATCTAACGATTTTTAAAACTTACTATTCGTCCTCTTCTTACCCTCTGTACGTGTCTGCTTTATAAACTAGTAGTTTAATATCCCTATATACTGGTTCTAGCATTGCGATATATTATACTAGGTAGATTTTTATTTTGGCTGGTAGGTTTAACTTAAACGTAACTAGTAAAATCCTTTAGCTAATTTTAAAGGGTCCTAGTCTAACGTGGTCCAACTTCTTACTTAGTTATTAACTCTTAAAATTTTTATATAGTAGCCATACTTTATCTCCCTCCTTAAGATCTAATCCCTTAGATCTCTTAGCGTTATAGTACTTTTTTATTCTTTATTGTACTATCTTAGCTGTTTTTATAAGGTCTGCATAAAGTTCTATTAAAGTCTTTATTCTTTCTTTGGCCGTATTACTTATTTTCTTTACTTAATATAGTAATAGCGATGTCCTTGGTTTATATCTATAGTTCGCCATAAATAGTAACATACCCATTCCTTTCTATGGTGTTGTATTATATATAAACTATATAACTGGTAATAACAATACCTAATTATTCTGTGCGTGATTAATATAATGCCTTAGATACTGTTCTAGTGTCTAATTTAATCTTTCCGTTTAACTGTCTGTCTGTAGATAATATATAGTAGAAGTTACTGCTTAAACTCCCTATTCCGCTAAAAATACTTTTTAAAATACTGCTATAAATCTTGGATCTCTATCTAATATAATCTTGCTTAGTGCTCTATATCTTGCAAATACTTCTTTAATATAGATTCTAGCGATATCTTCCGCTAAGATTTCTTCCGTATATACTATAAAGTATCCCCACTTTATAAGCTTGTCTACTATTACTAGAATTACGTCGTAATCCTATTTAGTAATAGGGTCTCTTAATTTTGGCAACTTAATAATAAAGTCCTATAATATAACCTCCTATGGTCTCTCTGGTATGTTAATAGGTTATAGCCCTCCGTATAGCTTATGCCTTATTAGTTTATTTCTTTAGCAATCTAGATATTCTTTAGTAACCTTCCTAGCTATCCTCCAGATTCCGTTAATAATGTACTCCTCTTAGAGTCTTAACACTAAGCCTATAGCTCTACTGTGTCCTTAAGTTAACCCCTTATGGAAATCTTCTATAAAGTATTCTGCTATGCTTCTTGGGATATACATTGCTTCTTAGTTTTTATATATATCCGCCTATAGATCTTCTAGTTATACTTTTAGAATTCTTTATACCTAAAAGCTTTCTAGTATCTTATAGACTCTTTCTAACTTATCTTCTTAAGTTACTGCGATTTTTGGGTAATTGTACCTAATTAATCTATCTATATCTTTTTGCAGTAAAGCCCCTAATGGCTTTTTATCATTTTATAGTTTAGCCTTTTAACTTAGAGCATCTGCTTATATATTGTCTGTACCCTTAGTATACTAAATCTTAAAATAGTATTTTGCAAGCATCTCTGCCTATCTAACCTGTCTTTGGTTAAGTTCCTTTATTATTAGGAATCCTGTTAGGTTTTTATAATCTATCTTAACTATAAATAGTTTTTCTGTACCTTATAAGAATGCTCTTTATTCCTTTAATGCTGTAACTATACCTAATAACTCCTTGTTGTAGATGTTATAGTTCAGTTCCGGTAGTGTTATTTTCCGACTATAATATGCTACTAGATGCTATCTATCCTTGTATTTCTGTATAAAATATACCCCTAGTGTAAAGTCTAATGTATTTGTCTTAATAACTATTTCTAGCTTTGGTTAATAGATCTTAAGAACTGGCTCCTAGGTAAATGCTCTTTTTACTTCTTTAAACAACTCTCCTTGCTCTTCTCCCTATGCCTATAGTTCTTCTTTTTTCGTTAACCGCGTAAATAGCTTAATATCCTTTAACTATTGCGCTATAAATCTTCTACAGTAATTGCAAAACCCTAGGAATAATCTTAACTGTGTTATATTCTCTAGTTCCTGCTAATTTACTATAGCCTCGATTTTCTTCAGGTCTATGCTAAGTTGGCCTAGTTTAATGATAAATCTAATAAAATCTATCTTCCTGGTAAAGAACTTGCATTTCTTAATTACTACCGGCATCTGTTCTTCTTATAGTCTCTTTAAGACCTATTTAACGTATTCCCTATATTCTTCCTTAGTTATTAAGTAGATAATAATATCATTAAGGTATACTATAATAAATTCATCTAAGTGCTCTCCTAATATATTGTTAATTTGCTTTTAGAACGTTGCTAGTATATTTATAAGCCCAAATTGCATAACTAATAGTTTATATAGTCCTTCCTTTGACCTAAAGGCTGCCTTCCACTTATTACCTTCCTTAATTTTAATCTAGTGGTACGCCTATCTTAGGTCTATCTTTATAAAGATTTACGTATTACCTATCCTGTCTTAGATTTTGCTAATTAAGGGTAAAGGATACCTATCCTTTCTTATAATGCTGTTTAACTATCTATAGTTAATACACAGCCTTAGTTTGCCATTCTTCTTTAGTATAAATAGTACTAGATATCCCGCCAATAACTGTAACGGTCTAATATATCCCTTTTATAAGTTTTTTTTAGATAAACTCCTTAAGTGCCTATAACTCTTTTTCCGTAAGTTTATAGGTTAGAAAGAACCTTAGACTTATTTCTAGTTCTAACTCTATCTTATAGTCTTATACTACGTGCTTTAACAGCTTCTTACTTTCTAGTGACTATAGTTTCTTACTATATTTGTGGTATCTCTTTAGTACATAATTTAACCCTTTTTTAGTTTCTTTGTATATCGCTTTGACTTAGTACCATACTAGCTTAGCCTATTATTACATCTTACGGCGTTATGTATCTCTAATATCGACCTAACCTATAACCCAATTAATTTTTAGATTGTATTCCTGTAATTAAGGCATCCCTAGTATTGCCTCGTCTTTCCCTAATAGTAGGATATCGAAAGATATCTCGATTTGTCTCCCCTTAATGGTTAACTAAATAGGTCCTATTTCGAGATTAATAATACCATCTCTATAGGCTATTAGATCTCCTAAAATCGTTACTAATAAATATAGGTGCTCCTTTCTTTAGTGCGGTAGTCTTATCCTTTTTACTACTGCTAGTAAGATGTGGTTCCTTATTGCTCTACTATCTATTAGTGCTTTAAACTGCTAATCTTACTATTTAACTTATAAATTCAGGTGCTGTCCTTAAATTCCTTTAAGGGTCTAAGGCTCTACTACTAGCTCCCTCTAGTTCTATAGGCCTTTACTTTTCCTAACTAATAGCTGCTAGATCCTATTTGTACTTGGTCCACTTTTAGCTAATACTTAGTTCGCTTTTTGTTTTTAATATACTATAGATAGGTATTCTCTAAATATTTCTACTATTATCGTCCATTTAGGCATTCTTCCGTAAGGAATCTTCCTAGTTAAAGTATTAAGTTGTCCGACTCCTAAACTTCTACTAGGTGCTAACTATGTATATACTTAGCATTTTAAAACCGTTTCTCGTCTGGTGCCTAATACTGTCTCGCTAGGTATTTTTAGCTCTTATCTTTCGGTGCCCTGTGTATGTTATACGTGTTATCTATACATACAATCTACGCTAATATGTAATGCGCTAGGTGTCTTAGGTCAACTCTTGGCTTATTACCCTCTTTAAGTTTAAACCAATATCTTGTCAATCTAGGTGTTGCTATATTATTTACTAGTACCGATATCTATATTATTTCTCTCCAGTCTACAGCCTATTCTTTTAGGTTTTTCAGCATTATAATTAAGGCTCCTTTAATGTAACTTATCTGTCTTTTAGATATTGCTTAATCTGGTATAACCTTCTTATCTAACTATATATAAAAGTCTTCCTACTTATTATTATGTCGTTGCCTATACCACTTCCGGTAAAGCTTACTAAGTATATATAATTTGTCCGTAAGGAAGTATCTCTTCATTACTACTTCGTGACAGCCTTTAGTGTATTATTCTTAGAATCTAGTTGGAATCCCTAGATCTTCTTCTTATTCCAGTTCCGTAAGCTACTTAGCTCTAGGTATACCTACCTTTAGCCTATTAGTAACCTTCTATATAGGTATCTTTTTTCTAAAGCGATCTGGCATCTTTTGCTCTATAGATTACTTCTACTATATAAAGATTTATTGTCTAAATTCTTCTATACTTTCTTATAGTTATTATTTTTCTAATAGATCCTTAACGTCCTCGTACTTTTTAACTAATGTATTAACTTTTTAATCTTTAAGCTAAACACTGCGTTTTCCTAAAATAGCTATGGACCTTATTTATTCTTCAAAGTCTTGGTTCCTTAGGAACTCTTATCCCGTACTTATTCGTATATCCTTAAACTAAGCTACTGCCCTTTCCTATTAGTTATTGTCCGTTATAGGTTCTTAGGTCTCTCTTATCTCATCTTAAGAATCTTAAGCCTATAGCCTTTTGCCTTTATTAAGTGGTAAATTAGCACTAGCAGTTATCTGCTTACTTGATCTCCTTAAAATGCTTTTCCTGCCGTTTTATAAAGCGATAGATGCCGTATCTAACAGTGTTATAATACCCGTTACTAAACCTTACTCTATAGCGGTCTTAGTCTCTACTTCTAATACTAATGTCTTAAGATCTTCTTTCTTGACATCGCTAAATGGATTCTCTTTAAAGTCCCTTTCTAAGTACTGCCTTGCTAACATCGCACTAAAAGTTGCTGTTAAATCTTTATCATATTTGTAGAACCTATCTTATTCTTTATAGTCTCAGGTAGCTTTTAGTTTCTCTAAACTAGGTTCTTATAGCTAATAGCTTACGCCGTACTTAGCGTCTTTATAAACTTAGCACGCGTTATTATAACAAAACGTAAAATAGTTAATTAAACAATCCTTTATTCCTTATAGTGTATTATTATTCCTTTATATATATATGCCGTCTGCTAGTCTAGTTCCTTTTATTATATAGTAATTCTAACTATCTTTATAATCCCTAACAAAATAACCTTATTTTCCGCAATTTATATAAGCTCCCTCTTTAAACTATTTTTCCTATTATAGAGTCCGCCTAAACATTTTCTACTACTAAGATTTTTAGTTTAGCCTCTACTCCTAGGTCCTCTAATTAATTAATCCTTAACCTCTTAGTTTCTATGGTTTCTTCCATCTTTTATAGGTTTCTTTAGTACCGCTTAGGTCTATTAGCTTTACGCCATACTATAGTTTCTAACTTAGCTTTAGTTAATATGTACTCTGCGCCTTATACAACTATAGAACTCTATCCTAACCTCTCTTAGCCTGTTCCCTCTAGTAGATCCTATTATTAATCTTTATCGCTTAATCTATTAATTCCCTTAGGGTGTCCGCATCTTCTATTAGAATAATTACGTCCTAGACTTTAGCCTTAAGTCCCTATTTATATTATGCTATAAGCGCCCTATTATTCCACTTAACCTATATTACTAGCGTCTAAAATTATATAGTGTACTTAATTGCTAAGGTTCGCTGCGTAATGTCTTAAAGCTTTCTTTCCGCTATAGTTGTTAACTCTAGGTCTCCAAATATCTATATTAGTCGCTCCGCGAATCCATCTCAACTTAAGAATATAAACCGCACTTCTTAGTTAGTGGTCGTTATTCTACTAGTCTGTATCTCCGTAAAGTAAGGTTCAAACTATTTAAGTGCCCTTCCTGTTAAGAACAGTCCTGCATACGCTATTTAATCTATAGGTGTTGCCAGCTTTACTTCTTCTTACGTAACCTTAAAGTGTATTTATATAAGGAATCCTTTAAGCTTTAATCTTTCTCCTAAGAATCTCTTAATTAATAGTAACTTAACCTTTACTGCGCCTATTCTATTAATCCTATTTTTAAGTGCCGCATTATTTTCTATCAATTGGTCGACTATTTCTTATAACTATCTAACCGTTACTAGTTACTGCGAGTTAGTGTCCGCTATACCAGTGTCCCCTCCTAACCTTAATATGGTTGCCGCCGTTAATAGCGTTATAGTAGCTGCTTTTGGTGGCATATTATTCGACTTTTTAAACTGTAACTAGGTAGTAATTGTGTAACGGAACCTTGTAGTAGGCATTACGGTGGGTCCTGTTAATAGGCTAGGTGTGTAGGTATTAAGGAAGTTAATAATGTAATAATAACTAGTGGAGTGGTTGCCTAATAGATTAACTCTAATTATATTCTAAGAATTACTACAAGGAAGGAACTATCTAGGTAGGGACTGTAGTCCTTTAAATACACAACCGTACTCCTAAGAAATCCTTCTTATATATAATGTACGTATTATACGTGTTATACGTACCGTACAATACGTACCTCGCGTATACTGCGTACAATATTATATAACTCGCTTACCATTCCTCGTTATATAGTTTAACCGGTTCTATCCTAGACCGTGCTTATATTAACTAACTAGCTTCCTCCAACTCTTCCCTAAGTAGTCGTAGCATCGTACTTAAAGCGTCCGTAATATATAGTGGTGTGGATATAGAGTCGGCCGTTATAATATGCGGATCGTTAGTACCCCCTAACGAAAATTTTGACCTAAGTTTATAATTAATAAGCTGATTAATTAAACTAAAGCTTTAATTTAGAGTCTTATTATATAGAGTTTAATTAATATATACTAGTAGTGTTGGTATATATTTGTTTTACGTGTTATATATATAGAGCACGTAATCTACGCAAGACGCGTATATGTATTAACACTGTATTAGAGTAGAAGAAGAAAGAATCCATTAACAACACCGTATAGTACATATCATTATAATATATGTATTCTGCACGTTATTAAAGTATCCTAATAAGTAGGTATGGATTTATTTCGCAAATCCTATACCTCCGTCGTGCTTCGCAGTAGGGGGTAGGCTTTAGGCAGAGCCTTGTGCAGAGCTTTAATAGAGCCTTATGTAGAGCTTTGGTAGAGTATTATGCGGAGCTTCGTGTAGACCCTTGCGCAAACCCTTGCGCAGAGCCACGTATAAACGTGTAGACGTGTAGACGTGCGGACGTACAGACGTGCAGCCGTTTGTTCTGGCGGTTAATCGCAGAAACATTTATAGAGACGATTGTATAGGCAATTGTATGGGCGTTTAATTGATTGTTCGTACGGGCGTTTGTATAGGCGATTAATTAATTAATCAATTGTATGGACGTTTGTAGAGCCGTGCGTAAAGCCGTACGTAGAGCCATTTGTAAAGCCGTTTGTAGAGACGTTCGTACAGGCGTTTAATTAATTAATTATATAGGCGTTTAGTTAATTAATTAATTAATTGTATAGGCGTTTGTACGGGCGATTGTATAGACGTTTGTAGAGCCGTTTATAGAGCTGTTCGTGCAGACGATTATAGAGCCTTCCTAGTATATCAGTGCTGCGTATTAGTAGAGCTTTAGAGCTCCGTATTAAGCTTTAAGTAGAGTTTTGGGTAGAGCTTTAAGCTCAAGGGGGAGACCCCCTTAGACCCCCCCTGCGCACTGCGTGCTCTATTTACCGCGTGGTCGGGGCTCTTATAGAGGCTTTGGTAGAGCATTTAGTAGAGCGTTTGGTAGAGCTTTTGTAGAGCTTTGTATAGAGGTTTATATAGAGGTTTATAGAGCTTTTGCAGAGCTCTATATAGAGCTTCGGTAGAGCTTTGTATAGAGCTTTAGTAGAGCTTCGTGTAGAACTTTGGTAGAACTACGTGTAGAGCTTTAGTAGAGCTTCGTGTAGAGCTTTAGTAGAGCTTCGTGTAGAGCTTCGGTAGAGCTTCGTGTAGAGCCTTATGTAGAGCCACATATAGGCGTTCGCACGGGCAATTAACTGCAGAGACGTTTGTAGAGACAATTGTATAGGCAATTGCATGGATATATGATTGATTGTTCGTACGGGCGTTTGTATAGGCAATTAATTGATTATTGTCGATTGATTGTATGGGCGTTTGTACGGGCGATCGTGCAGATGTTTGTAGAGCTGTTTATAGAGCCGTTCGTGTAGATAATTATAGAGCCTTCCTAGTATATCAGTGCTGCGTGTTAGTAGAGCTCTAGAGCTCCGTATTAAGCTTTAAGTAGAATTTCGAGTAGATCTTTGAGCTTAAGGGGGAGACCCCCTTGGACCCCCCTGCGCACTGCGTGCTCTATTTACCGCGTGGACAGAGCTCTTGCAAAGGCTTTAGTAGAGTACTTAGTAGAGCTTTTGCAGAGCTTTTGTAGAGCTTCGGTAGAGCTTCGTGCAGAGCCTTATGCAGAGCCATATATAGGCGTTTACACGGGCGATCAACTGCAGAGACGTTTGTAGAGACGATTGTATGGGCAATTATATGGTCGTTTAATTGATTGATTGTATGGGCGTTTAATTGATTGATTGTATAGGCGTTTATACGGGCGTTCGTATGGGCGATTGATCGATTGATTGATTGGTTAATTGTATGGACGTTCGTAGAGCCGTTCGTAGAGACGATCGTACGGGCGTTTGATCGATTGATTGATTGATCGTATGGGCGTTTGTATGGACGTGTACGGGCGTTCGTACGGGTATTCGTATGGGTAATTGATTGATTGATCGATTGTATAGCCGTTCGTAGAGCCATTCGTAGAGCCGTCCGTAGAGACGATTGTACGGCGATTGATCGTATGGGTGATTATACGGCCGATTGCAGAACCTTCCTAGTATATTAGTGCTGCGTGTTAGTAGAGCTTTGGAGCTCCGTATAGGGCTTCGAGTAGAGCTTTGAGCAGAGCTTCGAGCAGAGCTTTAAGGGGGAGACCCCCTTGGACCCCCCTGCGCACTGCGTGCTCCATTTACTGCGTGGCCAGTACACTAGGTGGGCAAAGGTGCTGCAAAGCCTTTGGTAGAGCTTTTGGTAGAGCTTTTGCAGAGCTTTGTATGGAGCTTTGTGTAAAGCTTTTGCAGGGCTTTGGTAGAGCTCGATGCAGAGCTTTTGCAGAGCTTTGGTTAAACTTAATGTTTTGAAGTTCGTCACGTGTATTCTGTAGGTAGATACCGTCCGCGTTTTTTTTCTAACCAATTAGAAGCTAGCTTGGCGGAGTTTGAAAATTTGAACACCTGAAAGTATAGACCACTCGTACCTCGGGTCAATTATGCTATAAACTATGTCTATATTGTAATCTTCCTACAGCTCTTAAAATTTATTATTAAGGGTCTCTAATCGCTTCCGAACATTTTCGTTTGCAGCTCGCTTCGACTTTAACTATATAAGTATCTGTAAGCTTTTGTAGTGTTTGGGTATTGAACGAGCGACTTTATTGTAAAATGTAGCTCTAGAGCCTCTCTATATACACGAGGAAGGTACGGAAACTGTGAGGCATGTTTGCCCAGGTGTACGGTAGGGAGCAGGCAAGCCAAGTATGAGTTATAGGAGAGTCGATGGAAGAGGACGATATGGTAATGAGGTAGGCAATAGCCTCCGTAGACATGAGACGAACCGATGGGGGAGGAAGGAGGCTGCAAGCCCGAGGAGCTTATAAGGGGTGGCCAAGGCCTAGCCGAAGGCTAGCCTTGGCAGCCCCTGAGAGCTCCCGGGATGTAGCCGAGTAAGGGACCAAAAGATCCCTTACATTGCCCCCCCCTTCGTTAGGGCTGGTCCCCAGCCCGTATACCCAATAGATTGACTATGTATAGAAAAATGAGCAGTGTCGAAGCTTTGCTCGTACAGGGAAACGGTCAAAGACTAGCTAAGCAGCCTCGATAAAAACCTTAACCTATAGCCAAAACCTAGTGGGAAAAAGGGCCTAATTTAGGTAGGAAAAGAGCGTCTGCTGGTAGGGTAAGACTTGATCGCATACGATTAATCTTAGAGCCGTAGCTCGGTAAGAGACAACCGTACGTAGTTAAGTCTCGGCAGCCCTTTGGCTGACAACCGGATACTCTCTGGGTTGGGCCGAGCCCTTAAGGTAAGCCGTAGCTTACGAGATTACCTAGATCTTAGAGCCGTAGCTCTTTTATGCGCCTTTAACTGACGTCTTGATTGCCTTCTCTTGGCGGCGTAATTAGGTTTTGTAAGGAAGTGATGGCCAAATAGCTTATACTCGTGTGTCCTTCCTTTTGAATTATGACCGTAACCGAGTAATATCGGCAAGTCTAAGCCGTAGCTTAGGAAGAGATCACGCAGGATCTTAGAGCCGAAGCTCTTGAGGTAAGCCGTAGCTTACGAGATCACCTAGATCTCTAAGCCGTAGCTCTTAGACGAGCCGTAGCTCTAAGAGACAACCGTATATGGTTAAGTCTCGGCAGCTACCTAGCTGATAACCGGATACTTTCCGGGTTAGGCCGAAGCCCTTGAGGTAAGCCGTAGCTTACGAGATCTCTGAGATCTCTGAGCCGAAGCTCTCGAACGAGCCGTAGCTCTAAGAGACAATCGCCTGCGATTACGTCTTAGTAGCCACCTGGCTGATAACCGGAGAGTCTCCGGGTCAGGCCGTAGCCCTTGGGCGAGCCGTAGCTCTAAGGCGAGCCGTAGCTCTTGAGGTAAGCCGCAGCTTACGAGATCACATAGGATCTCTGAGCCGAAGCTCTTGAGGTAAGCCGTAGCTTACGAGATTACATAGGATCTTTGAGCCGAAGCTCTTGGACGAGCCGTAGCTCGGGGCAAGCCGTAGCTTACGAGATCACCTAGATCTTAGAGCCGAAGCTCTTGAACGAGCCGTAGCTCTAAGAGACAATTGCTTTCGATTTAGTCTTGGCAGCTCTTGCTGCTAACCGGAAGCTCTCCGGGTCGGGCCGTAGCCCTAAGGCGAGCCGTAGCTTTGGATCTAAGCCGTAGCATAGAGATTACGCGGGATCTAAGAGCCGTAGCTCTTAAACTGGCTGAAGCTTTAAATCTAAACCGTAGCTCTTGAAGCTATAGCTATAGCTTAAGGATAGCATTTAACCGCAATAGGATCTCTTGAGCTAAGCCGTAGCTTTTGAAGTAAGCCGTAGCTTATGAGATCGCATAGGATCTCCGAGCCGAAGCTCTTAAGGTAAGCCGTAGCTTACGAGATCACCTAGATCTTAGAGCCGTAGCTTAGGGGGTAGCTGCATCTCTTTGAGGGCGTTCAACCTTCTAAGCTTCTGTTGGTGGGACCTGCTCTGGCGCAGCGAACCGCGGTTGGCCTAGAGTATTGCGAGCTTGATCGCGTACGATCTAGATGAGCCGTAGCTCTTGAGACAAGCTGTAGCTTGGGAGACCACATAGGATCTTAGAGATTATCTTCGATCTTGATAAGCCGAAGCTCTTGATCTAGCCGAAGCTTTAGATCTAGGCTCTTTTAAGGACATTCAACCTTCCAAGCTTCAGTTGGTGGACCCGCTATGGCGCAGTCGTCCGCGGTTGGCCTTGTAGAGCATTACCAATTGCCTTGGGAGGTAACCGCGTCCGATTAGTCTCCCTTCTTAGATCCGTATTCTAATTAACCGTCTACAGCGGATGCGATCTGCTAGGCGACTGCTGGTGTACCTGCTCTGCAGTGTACGCGATCGTCCTAGGTAAGAGGTAAAGGATTGAGAATTCCCTTCTCTCCTGATCCGTACCTATCCAACCGTTATACAGCGGATGCGATCCCAGGCATCTTGCTGGTGTAACTGCTCCGTTGCAGTACGCGATCGTCCTAGGTGGAGGTAGAGGACGTGATCCGTATTCCAATTAACCGTTAAATAGCGGATGCGATCTGCCAGACGCCTGCTGGTGTACCTGCTCTGCAGTGTACGCGATCGTCCTAGGTAAAAAATGGAGGATCGTGAAATTGCTCGAGGGCGAAGCCCTCGGCTTGCTGCCGGCTACCACCCGGAAGGGTGTAGGATCGGTTCGAATGTGAGGCATGTTTGCCCAGGTGTACGGTAGGGAGCAGGTAAGCCAAGCATGAGTCACAGGAGAGTCGATGGAAGAGGACGATATGGTAATGAGGTAGGCAATAGCCTCCGTAGACATGAGACGAACCGATGGGGGAGGAAGGAGGCTGTAAGCCCGAGGAGCTTATAAGGGGTGGCCAAGGCCTAGCCGAAGGCTAGCCTTGGCAGCCCCTGAGAGCTCCCGGGATGTAGCCGAGTAAGGGACCAAAAGATCCCTTACAGAAATAAATAAAAGGGGAGACTAATACGAAACCAAAACAGCGTGATACGTAAGTGATACGCAGTCGATACGCAGTCAATATGTAGGCGATACGCAGGTAAAATAGGGTGATATGCAGGGTACCGGTAGTTGGTTACAGTATCCGTATTAACTACTTTAAAGACATAGCTATAAATGCTAGATTATTAGCGGGCGTTAGCTATCCCTTAACCGAGTTCTACTAAAGCTCTATAAAAGTTCCGCACTAAGCTCTACTAAAGCCCTATAAAAGCTCTACACGAAGCTCCGTACAAAGCTCTGCTAAAGCTCTACTAAAAGCTTTGCAGCACCTCTGCCTACCCAGTGTACTAGTCACGCGGTGAATGGAGCACGTAGTGCGCAGGTGGGTCCAAGGGGGTCTCCCCCTTAAAGCTCTGCTCGAAGCTTTGCTTAAAGCTTTGCTTGAAGCGGGGTTACAGCTGAGCGTGGTCCGGAAAAAGTTGAACGTGGTCGCCGATGTGGGTCGGCGAAAGCTAAGCGTGGTTACCGATGGAACGCCAGAAAAAGGTCGGCGGTACTCAACTTTTATCCATACAGAACGCGCATTAGTAGCCATATTTGACTTAAGCGACCATATAAACTAAAATATCTAGAGTATATACTACGTATATACACAGAGATATATATATATATATATACCTACACACACATATATATATATATATATACCTACACACACATATATATATATATATATACCTACACACACATATATATATATATATATACCTACACACACATATATATATATATATATACGCGTATTTATATATCCCTTACCATACTAATAATAAGTAAAAACTATACTAAAGTAAACGAGAGTATAGTAGGGTGGTTAAACGGCCTACTAGTTAGTATCTATAACTATATACTACGTATATGCTAAGTATACGTAGATACCCTAGATTGCACCTAATATTGGATATAAAGATAATAGCTCTAAAGATAATATAATTAGTAGAGAGAGTATTAAAGATAAGGAGGATAAGGAGGATAAGGAGGTTAAAGGTCAAGAGAGTATATAATAGCGGCTTCTATTTTATATAGGTCTCTCTAAGGTAAGACTCTATACGGCTTTATATATAGGCTATATATAGGCTATATATATGCTTAGGATAGCTAGAGCATACTTTAAGATTATAGAGTACTTATTAGCTCCTATAGTAAGCATTAAATTGTTATTTAGGAGGCAGTAGATTATATTATAATGCTAGAATATCTAGTAATAAGAAAAGAAGGAATTGCATACTTTATCTATAAAGCAATACCTCTACTATCTATAGATATAGATAAAGAAATAGTATGTAAGGTTATTAAGTAGTATATATTATAGGTAAGTAATATATATACTAGGTATATACTATATTTATATCTCTAGTAGATTTAATTCTTATTCTATAAAACTAGTAACCCTAAGATTATATAACTATAGCTTCTTAGAGAAAATAATTGGGAGAGTAGAAAAGTATTTTATTAAGCGTTTAAATATAGCGGTATTAGACACTATAAGCACGCCTATTAGGATATCCTCTATATATACCCCGCATATAATAGGGTTAAGCTTAAATCTATTAATGACCTTTAAAAGCGTAGCAGTTATCTATACTAGGTGGTAGAGATTAATAAAAAGCTTAAGCAAAGTATAGAGAAGTAAGTATTATTTATATATATTAAATATATACTTATAATATACAGCTACTACTATAGTATTCTATAATTATGGCGGTAGTATATCTACCCTAGGATACAAGAACGTGTATATAGTAAAAGTAGACTAATAATGTTTTTTTAGTATGGAGTATATATATAGCTAGCGTATGCGCGATATATACTTATTATATATAGATTAAGTTTATCGGTTGTTTTAGTAGCAGTGATACTAAACTATAGCATACTGCTTGGCCTTTATTATTAATAACCGCCTAAGTAGATATTTAATACCTTTATCTACTTATAGAATATAGAATTTAAGAACTAAAATAAGAATGTACCTATATTGGATATTTAATATTAAAGCGAAAATATTATAGTATGTAATATTCTATCTTGTATACGCTATGTATATATTAACCCTATATAGGGTTTAACCACCTATAAGGCTAAGGTAGAGTAGTAAGTCAAATATATGGTATATAGCTAGATTGCTATATTCCTATTAATATAGCACGGTATCCGTATATTTGCCTTATTACGCAGAATTCTTATATATATTATCTACTATACCTAATAAAGCCACTAATTAACCTTACTAATGACGTAGTTAAAGTAATAAGGCAGGTGGAAGTCCTAAGCCTTACTATACGTATACCCCGTATATATATAGTATATGCGAATAAAATTACTTACTATAGTATAGGTTAATTTATCCTATTACTAGAATATTATACTTTATATAGGAAGTATAGGACGTAGACACTACGTATAGTATATAGTAGTCTTAATATTAAGGATCGAATTACTACTTTAATTTAAAAGGAGAGGATGCTATAATTCCTAGAGGGGATAGTATATGTAGGTAAGTATAGGTTAGATATATGCTATATATATATAGAGCCTAAGTAAAGTAGGTGTACTACGCGAATTCTCTATAGACTAATATAAAGAGAATACTAAGTAATAGATTTGGGCAATTTATAACTTTAATAATAAGCATTTCCTTATTATATGTTATATATACGCGTAGGCTAAGGCATTCTAATACGTAATATATATTAAAATGGACCTATTATTTAAAATAGTATAAGGTAAAACGAATTTATTCTTAATTACTAGATAGGATAAGAATTTAAAATATATATACGCTCTATACTACGCATATACTATATATAGGCTAATATTTATAATAGGAATTAAGGTATAGGTATACGCCTTTCTTAACCTAGAAATACGTGTTATATATATAAAGATATTTAAGCTTATATTTAAGGTTTTAGGTAATACTACCCGATTATCTATATAATTTGTATATATCTACGGAACCGGACTTTGTATAGTTATAGTTAATATATATAAGAAATAAGCTAGTGGTATATATACGGAGTGTATATGCTATGTATATGCTATGTATATGCCAATAATATATAGGCTTTAGAGATTACCTATATATAATTAACCTATTACGTAAATAGGACGAATACCTTTAGTATATACTTATATTCTGCCTAGTATATATTAAATAAAACTTTATAAAGCGTTTTCTAACTTATAAAGTAAGATATATTATAGAGTAGATATAGGAAGCGGAGATAGAGTAGAAACTTATAGCGCGTATATAAAGCATATATATACTATATTTAGAGCTTATATCTTAGATAAATAATAAGAAGAAAATATAGATACTAGCTGGGCTTATAAAGGAAAAGTTAAAGGTGCCTTATAAGTAGTAGGTATATATATAGAAGTATACTAGAATTAGTAAGAGTAGTTACTTTTAAGATAATAACTTTACTAGTCAAAAATTATGCGTACTTGCTATAGTACTTTGGTAATATATACGCTCTATATATACGCTATATATTCTAATAGTTTAGTATAGGCTTAAACTCTATATATAAGAGATGTTTAATATATAAGAGCTATATAAAGAGAGGGGAATAGATAATATATAGAGAAATTATTGCGACTTAAAGCGGATAGTAGTATAGCTAGAGAAATAATATATATATATACGCTATAAATATAGAGTAGATACTAAGCTTAAGCAGCCTAGAAATAGTAGAAAGTAGCTAAGTAATAAGCTAGAAATCCTAGACTAAATCTTTCTTAGAATCCTTAGAACCTATTTAATACCCCTAAGCTAAATCTATAGCGTATACCTAATATAGAATTATCTACTATATTTAGTGGGTAGACTATATTATAGATAAGTATAGTAGATAGTGATATTATATTAGTATTAGATATATTACGCGTATTTATAGCATATGCAGCGTAGATACTACTACTACTATCTTAAAGTTAAACGCCCTAAACTACGGGTAAGAGGTATAGGTCTAACCTATCTATAGAGGATATAGAAAAGGAGGTATATATACTATATATAAAAAATATAGAGTAATAAATTAGTAAATTAAAATAGGCTAAAGATATATATAATAAAGTAAAGGAACTAGTAGAGCTTAAGAAGTGGGTATAGGAGTATGGTATTAGTATATAGGGCGTATATATATAGTATATAGAGAGTAAGTATTATATAGAGTTTTATTATAATAATAAAAGAATTAATTAATATAGGCCTATAGCCCTAGCGCCCTATATTAGGTATATACCTAGCCTATCTACCTAGTAGACTCTACTAAAACTCTAATAATATATACTATATACTATATATATAGTATATAGGCCTAGTATATACTAGAACCTAACTAGTAAGGTAGGATAAGTAATAGGCTCTACTTATAGTAGGAGTGGCTTATATAGAGTATAAGTATAATATACGTAATAATAGAATAAACTAAACTTACTGGAACTCTTACTACTACTACGGCGACGGCCGGTTGCTTTTTTGCTCCCTATATTAAATATTAGTGGTATATATATAGGATATATATAAAGTAAATATACCGCTTTAGTAGCGTGTAGACGGTAAGGGGGATTCCTTGCAGTTGCCTAGGGGGGTCGGGCCGCGCTATATATATAGTTAGCGTATACTAAGTATATGCGGGTAAAACACTAACCTTGCGCTTTAAGCTAGTGGAGGGAGTAGTAGGGCTAATGCGCTGTTTCCCTTATATTAGTATACGCCTAGTATAAGCGTATATTAACCTATAGTTAGTAGAAGATATTAGGGGTTTATATATACGTAGTATATACGCGTATAAGCTAGTAATATAACTAAGTAGTGGTTTTAGTAATATATATATAGGGGATACGCTAAATTAGACTTTCCTAGTCTCCTAAATATATAGTTAAGCGTTAGTTTTGGAATTGGGTAGTAGCCCTAGTAGTAGCCGTGCTTATTCCTTATATACGCTACCCTTAGGCCTATAAGTACCTTTAGGTCTAAAATTAAACTTAGGGGAATAAGTATATAGATAGATAGATATATATATTAGGGTATAGTATATATATATAGAAGCGATACTAGTGCTCTTACCTTGTAATAGAATTGCCTGCTAAATTAGGCGGTAAACCCCTAGTCCTAGGCACTATATTTAATTAGCTTAGGCTAAGTATATATATAGTATAGAGTGGGTATATATAAAGAGTGTATAGGTATCTATATACTCTAAGATCCTAGACCCTAAAGGGCCACGACTATATATACTATTAGCGATATATATATAATATATGGGTATAAATATACCCGGGCTTATATAGGTATCTAGCGTCCTACTAACTACTAGAGAGAATAAATAGTTTAAGTGCGCTATAATATATTAGCCTTATATATACGCTATATATATATAGTATATACTTTTCGCCCGCGATTAGCTTACTAACCGGCGTATTATTAGTGGTTGGGTTAGTTACTACGTATAGTAAGTATATACTAAGCTACTATACTAATATAGTAGTATATATAAGTACTACTGTGCTTATTACGGATATATCGGCGATACTATAGCTATATTAGTAGAGCTGTAGGTGCTGTATATATATAAAATGTATACTTAGTTAAGCGGTAAAGATACGGCCGTATATCTGCGTGCCGTTAACAGCAATATTATACCTAAACTTTGGCTTAGTATATACTATATATAGGGTATATATAAGTAATATATACTATAGTGTTTACTAAGGAGAGTAGAGAGGCGGTATTGGGCGGGTCTAGTATACGCTTAGTATATGCCTGCGTAGTATATAAAGCTATATATACTCGCGTTATCTTAGACTATAATAGCTAGGGCTATATACAGTTAGTATATATACTAGATATGCAATTCTATATATACTTATATCTTCCCCTAGTAAGAGCTGCTGTAGCGCGCGCTATAGTTATTATAAGTATATACCGTGTATATACAATTAAATAACTTACTAGGTGTTACCTAATTAGGATTTAGATTTAGAATTAGGCCTATAAGGCTTTATAAGTAGGTATCTGCATATACTCCGTATATGCTTACTATAGTAATAGCTACAAAGGGCACGTTAAGGAGCACGCTAGATCTGGTGTTTACCTCTCCATAGATCACTAACAGGCTGCTACAGAGTCAAAGGCAGGACCGCTGGCATACAGGGTCCGACCATTTTCCTATTACTACGGAGGTAGACGCGGAGGCGCCGGAGGGGCCTCTACTACCTAGGAGACCGCTATAGAAGAAGGCTAATTGGAAGGTGGTGTAGAGCGAGCTAGAGGGCCGGCTACAGCCTCTATACAGTCTCCCGTATAATACGAGAGACAACCTAGACGTACTAGCGGAGGCTATACACTAGGCTATTAAGAATACTATAGCAAAGACAGTACCCAGCGCGCGGCCCTCGCCGCAAGCCTCTAAAGCGTGGTTGGAGGAATGCACGGAGGTGGTAAAGGAAACCCGGCAGGCCTCCTAGACGTAGAAGGCCTCCCGGTTAGTGCCCAACTAGATTAAATATAGAGTCGTATATAATAAGAAGAAAAGGGTAATTAGGCGAGAGGCTAATAGGCTATAGAGGCAGACTGTTAAGAAGCTAACAGACGACTAAAAGGGAGTGTGGAGAATGGCAAAATTGTTACGGCACCCGTAACGGATCTGGCCGGGGGCTCGCTTAGGACTTGGCGCACACATATAGACGTCCTCTCCTCCACCTTCTGCTCCTCAGCTTGATATCCTCGTCGTAGGACAATCCAATTGTATAGGTTGCATGCGTGTTATGCCGTGCTCGTGCCTCGATTGACTGAGTTCGTGACAAAATGGGCACGTACAGCGGACGGGAAGCCGAAGGCCCTACTACAGTTTCCCCCCATTAGTAGGCTAGGAGAGGAAATCCTATACTACAGCAATGAGGAGAAGGCTACTATCCCCATAGAGCAGTTCTTCCCGCTGCCTATAGAGGTAGACCTTAGTAATATACTAGGGTTTATATACCTAGAGCCGCGAACTATAAAGAAAGAAGTAGAAGAGGAGGATATTATTACAGCTCTAAAGGGGCTTGCCCCTAATAAGGCCCTAGGCCTAAAGAAGATCACTAACCGATTCCTTAAGATGTGCGGAGAGCAGCTAGCCCTAGTGCTAGCTAAGCTCTTTAGTAGCTATATAGCAATTAGATATTACCTAAAGCCGTTTAAAGACTCTATTATAGTAGTTCTTCAAAAACTATAAAAGCCGTCCTATACTATAGTAAAGGCCTACCGGCTAATTGCGCTGCTTAATACTATTAGGAAGCTACTTAAGAGAATAGTAGCCGGCTAACTATCTAAAATTGCGGAAGAAACGGATATACTACTAGCTAGCTAGATAGGAGTAAGGCTGGGGCGCTTAACGTAAATAGTACTAGAGCTACTAACCTAGTAGGTATATATAGTATAGAGGAGTAACCTAAACCTAGTAGTCTTACTACTTAGCCTTAATATTTCTAGGGCCTTTAACTAAGTCTCCTATAAAAGAATAATCTATAATATAAAGGCCTAGGCAGTACCCTACTAGATAGTATAGTTTATAAAGTCCTTCCTTAAAAACTAAATAATAAGGCTCTTAATTAGGGGCTATATAGCGTAAATAATATAAACAAATACGGGTATACCCTAAGGCTTAGCGCTATTGCTAATCCTATTCCTATTCTTTACCTATACACTCCTACTAGAGCTATAAGGGGGTACTACTATAGCGTTTAGTTTCGTTAATAACTCTAATATACTAATATATAGTAAGACTACGGAAGAGAACTATAGAGCCCTAAAAAGGGTATATAAAGTATATATAATATAGGCACGCTAGTACGGGGTAGTATTTACCCCTAAAAAGTATTACCTTATCCACTTTATAAGGAGCTATAAGAAGTTTAATATAAAGGCTATAGTTAATATACGCGGCTTTATAGAGGGCCTAGTTAGTAACCTACGCGTACTAGGGGTATAGGTTAGCTTAAAGCTTAAATAGGGGCCGTATATTAATATCGTTAAGGCGAAAATAGTTACCTAAATAGCTATACTAACCTAGCTTACGGCCTCTATATAGGGCGCCTCCTTCTAAAAAGCAAGGACGATATACTCCGCTATAGTCTAGCCGGTAATCTTATATAGATATAGTACCTAGTACTTATTATTAGAGTAGATAAAGCCTAAGAAGATAAGTAAAGCTAAGCTGCGCTAGCTAGACGTAGTATAGAACCTATACCTTTATACTATTATAGGGGCGTATAAATTAATACTAATAGTAGTACTAGAGCACGAGATAGGGTTCCTGCCACTTTAGATATACCTAGAGGAGCTAGCTATAGCCTATATAGAGAGGATATAGGAGGGGCTAGTAAGAGAGTATATTAAAAGGGAGTGTAATACTATACGGGCTATAATAGCCTATTAGCTCTGGCCTAGAATAAAGCTACTAATATAGCCTACTAGACAGGATAAGCTTAAGAGGATAGCGGCCGCTATTTTAGGGATAGATAAGCGGCTAAAGGACCTATCTAAAGCGCAGTATAGGAAGAGTAGAAGGGCTAAGGTATAAGAGGCGTTTAAAGAGTAGTAGAAAAGGGAGTAGGAAAAGTACTAGAATATACTTACCTACTATATAATAGCCTAGGCCGAGCTATAGAATAAGAAGGTCTTTAAACGCTACGTAAAGCTTACTAAGGTAGAGAGTATAATTAATATACTACTTAGAACTAAGTATATAGGGCTTAATAGATACCTCTACTACTAAAAAGTACTAGGGTACCTAATACCGGCCTACCTATATAGCTATAACTAATAATTAACAATATATATAGTAGTATTCTACCCTAGATACGCCGCTAGCCGAGTAGAAATATATTACTATATTAGAACGTCCTTATATAAAGAACTCCTAACTAAGCCTAAGGCTGCTAAGGTAGTTACGGACTGGTTTATATAGATAAACCTTCTACTATACCTCTTACCAGCTAGAGAGCTAGCTAGAGTAAAGGGAGGAGGCTAAGAAGCGCGTTAAGAGGAGGAAGAGGACCGTGGAGGAGCCCGATCCTAATACCCACCCGTCCCTACCGCCTTGACTCCACCAACCTCTACCGTTTCCACCTCTACCGTTTTCCATTTCCACCTCCACCGTTTTCCACCTCCGCCGTTTTCCACCTCTGCCGTTTTCCACCTCCACCTCCACCGTATCCTACCTCCACCGTATTCCACCTCCACCGTTTCCTACCTCCACCGTATTCCACCTCCACCGTTTTCCACCTCCACCGTATTCCACCTCTACCGTTTTCCACCTCCACCGTATTCCACCTCTACCGTATTCCACCGTATTTTACTATATTCCACCTACCCCGTTAGTAGAACTTAGCAGAATTTAGCAGAACTTGGCGGAATATAACAGGACCACCTTAACCTCTACTGTATTCCACCTACCTATTAGCAGAAATTGGCAGAATATAGTAGAACTTAGTAGAATACGGCAGAATATGGCAAAATATCTACCTCCCTACTATAAATTTCGACACTACCAGCCTTGCGGGCCGCTGGCCCACGCCCTACCTAGACGACGGGAGTAACTAGGAATATACCACGGGACTAACCCCAGGACACCGAACCTAGGCCCAGTTATATACCCACCGGACGGACCCAGGAGTACGTATTAAGATGGCTTTTTCTATAGCGCCTTAAGGAGACGTCTACTCGTGCTTAGTAGTTACTAATTAGAAGAGAGGCTATATAGGCCACGTAACAGAAGAAGGAGAGGTTTTACCCGGCTCTGTACGGTTCCCCTCTTATGTATATAATATACCTATATAGACCCGCTGCATGGACCCTAATGGGAACCGCAACAGCGTAATTAAATATTATTATTATTATAGTAATAGCTAAACGGAGACGGATTAGTAGCGGAGGCCACTTATAGGTTGTTAAAATCCGCGATTGTAAGATTACTTATAGTAAGCGTATGCGTGGCGTATGCAATTATTAAATTTATAATTAAAAATTCGCCCTAGTCTTTCCGTTAGTATATATAAGGCCTATGCCTACGTTACGCTGTATATACCCGTGGCATACGCTGTAATATTATAGAGAAGAAGTTATAGTGCGACTGTTATTGTGGATATGCTACGCGTGTATATAGGCTATATTTTAATAACTAACTACTATTACCTTATATGGCTATATTGGGGCATATATATAGTATATACCCCGATAATGTACTATAATATTTGCGATTCATAAATTAACAACTTTGCATTTTCTATTTTATTTAAATTGTATGTGTATTGTATATACGGGGGCTAAGCGTGGTTTAAAGCTGAGCGTGGTCCGAAGTTAAATTTGAAGTTCGGACCACGTTGAACTTTTGGACCACGCCGAGTTTTTTTCGGACCACGCCGAGCTGTAACCCCGCTTGAAGCCCTATACGGAGCTCCAAAGCTCTACTAATACGCAGCACTAATATACTAGGAAGGTTCTGCAATCGGCCGTATAACCGCCCATACGATCAATCGCCGTACAATCGTCTCTACGAACGGCTCTGCAAACATCTACACGATCGCCCATACGAACGCCCATACAATCGATCAATCAAACGCCCGTACGATCGTCTCTACGTACGGCTCTACAATCGATCAATCAAATGCCTATGCAACCAATCAGATACCCGTACGAACGTCTACGAACGGCTCTACGTACGGCTCTACGAACGCCCATACTACCAATCAATCAAACATCCATACGATCAATCGATCAAACGCCCGTATAAACGTCTCTACAAACGTCTCTACAAACGTCTCTACGAATGTCTACAATCGCCCATACAATCGTCCGTATAAACGTCTGTACGAACGCCTACACGAACGCCTACACGAACGCCTACACGAATGCCTACACGAATGCCTACACGAATGCCTACACGAATGCCTACACGAATGCCTACACGAATGCCTACACGAATGCCTACACGAATGCCTACACGAATGCCTACACGAACGCCTACACGAACGCCTACACGAACGCCTACACGAACGCCTACACGAACGCCTACACGAACGCCTACACGAACGCCTATACAAAGCTCTGCATGAAGCTCCGTACGAAGCTCTGCAAAAGCTCTACTAAAAGCTCTACCAAAGCCTCTACCAAAGCCTCTAAGAGCTCTGCCCATGTAGTGAATGGAGCACGCAGTGCGTAGGGGGGTCTAAGGGGGTCTCCCCCTTGAGCTTAAAGTTCTACTTAGAGCTCCACTTGAAGCTTAATACGGAGCTCTAAAGCTCTACTAACACGTAGCACTGATATACTAGGAAGCTCTATAATCGTCTGCACGATCGCCCGTATAAACGCCCATAACAATCAATCAATTAATTAAACGTCCGTATGAACTTCTCTACGAACGGCTCTACGCACGGCTCTACAACGTCTATACAATCGATCAATCAATCAATTGCCCACACGAACACCCGTACGTCTGCACGTCTGCACGTCTGCATGTCTGCACGTCCGCACGTCCGCACGTCTATACGTCTGCACGTGGCTCTGCACAAGGCTCTGCACGTGGCTCTGCACGGAGCTCTACACGAGGCTCTACCAAAACTCTACACAAGGCTCTGCACAAGGCTCTGCCTAAAGCTTACCCCCTACTGCAAAGCAGCCCCTACAGTGCAGTATAACAAAGGTATAAAATTTATAAGACAAAGCTCGGACAGGGTTTTCGTCGGGGGGTACCGACGATCCACATGTTATTCAATACCGTTAGATATCAATTATAAACATGCTTACGCATCTCAACTCTTTCTACGCTAACACTAGTTTTCTAGCACATTTCCACGGGAAAAGCCCTCTAAGTTCTCCATTAATTGCATGTCCAAACCTTCTGTTTCCACTCATCGCCCTAAAATCCGGCTCATCGAGGCCACGTTACCCCTATTGCTTGGCATGGAGGATCACCTTTCCCTAAAATTCACCTCTTAAGGCCGAGATCTATTTTCTTAAGGTGGAGATGTATCACTTCGTCCTCGTATTGTCCTACGCGGGAGACTCGAAGTAAGACTCGACACAATCCCATTCGTGGTTCTCGTGTAAGTTATCCACAAAAGGCTTACACATGAAACCCCCCCTACCAACAAGTTCTAACCTCCCGCCGGTGTAACGAAAACCCTACCTTGCCGAATATACTTCAAGTACCTCCTTGCGCCGTGTCGCGGCACTGTCAACGTTGCTTCTGCTGTTTTAGACATGTTCTATCTTTATCTATGTTATCTGCGTCGTAGAAGAATTCTAGAAGCATTAATAGGCCGAATCATTCTTGTGTTCTCCGAGCCTGCTTCAAATGTAAAGGTATAAGGGCACTGGAGCGATGCAACACGATAGGTAGGCTTATAGTAGGATGGATTGAGTAGGGAAACGAATCGTTAGCTCTCAATGAGGCTACCAGTCTGAGTATTCTACCCTGCTTCACCTGAGGAATTACTAATCGGTAATCAGCCAACCCAGTAGCCTTACACACCAAGTCCGAAATTTCCTAAACTTCCACTATTGTATCACCCGTCCACTACACCTGTCCCGCCACAGGTTAGACATTTTTCACCATTTTCTCCATTCGATCTATATCTTGTTTTAGTTACTATTTGGCCTCGATTATATATAGAAACATACCCAATAAATCCCTGACCGTCGCAAGTCTTGCAAGTCATGGCGTTCGCTCTTGCTGCAACCGTAATAGCTAGACTTAATGAGATTGTAGTGCGTGCGAGTAGAAGTGTGTGTATTCCAAATGAATCAAAGGCCTTCTTTGCAAGTAACTTTGTCCTAGTAGAAGCTAAAACTTTTAAGGCATTCGCGGGCAATTTATATGTTATGTACTACTTGCTAATAAACCCTTGGGTGTTTAGGCTAAATCCCACTTTATACAGGGTGTAAATTAATTGGGTAATAGATATGGAGCGGCCGGCTAGGAAACGAGATGGAGGCCAAAATCCAACGATTGCCAAGACTCGTTACGAGCAAAGAGAGTGATCTGCGTTCGAGGCCCTCTCCGGTGGTGTTGTGGCGACCGCCCCCGTTAAGGCTCCCCGCCTATCGGCCTACCTCGTCCCGAACGCCCCACGAATGGGGCAGGTTATACCCGAAATTGACTACAGCCGTGGGTGAAGCTGACATAGGAAAGAAGAGCCGAAGAGGAGGTGCACCAGTAGACGGACATTGCAGGATCAGCTTTGCAGGCAAGTGAGTTTAGTTTACGCAGCTGCGTGTGTTGGCGTATAACTGGCATAATCTGATTCGAAGCTGAATTGCAACCCCGCACTCTAATAAAAGTGTTATAAGAAGGCGATAACATAATTAATAGAGACTGGCCAATATATTAACTACAGCTGTAGGTAAAGAAAAGCCGAAGAGGAGGTGCACCAGTAGGCGGACATTGCAGGATTAGCTTTGCAGGCAAGTAAGTTCAGTTCGCGCAACCGCGTGTATTGGCGTACAACTGGCATGATCTGATTTGAAGCTAAATTGCAACCCGCACTCTAATAAAAGTGTTGTAAGAAGGCGATAACACAATTAATAGTGACTGGCCAATATATTAACTACAGCTGTAGGTGAAGCTGAAATAGGAAAGAAGAGCTAAAGAGGAGGTGCACTAGTATAAAGCAATATAGGTCTCTGGGATGATTTAAATTCTTTTCTAATGTTTTCCATATCTCAGAAGAAACTTCAAACCACGACTCTATACTTCACTTTTCGACTTATTCATCCGTACAGTCACAATAGCAGTTTTAACCGAGGAGGTACTTGTTAATTAAGACGAGTGTAAGGTAAATAGTGACCCTAGATTCTTAGGATACAACTTTATATCAAAGCTAATAAAGGTGTAATATTTAGCAATGTAATAAAGATGTAAGTAATAGTTCAAGTCACTAGCCTTCTTACAAACGGCTACAATGGCAACTTGCGCTATTACGGCCTCATAAACACGCTGGGGGAGTCATCACCAGCCTCTCTTATCCTAGAACTGCTCCATATAGAGCTAATAGAGATAAAAATAATAGCCGTGTGTATGTTGGATGTATGTTAAGGATGGTAAGTAATAATCTTAAATTCAAAGATATAAAGCTAATAGAGATGGAATAATAGGATCGTAGGAGGGGCCGGTCTCTCGACACGTCTGGAGCAGATAGGCTATTGCTCTTCCTATTCACGGAAAGGGAGGATTCGAGGCCCGGCGGCATGTAAAACTGAATGCGATCAGGATTGGCTTGCAATAGTACTATATAGGGGAGTTTGCAGCTGTTGGAATACAAGGTTATCCCTGCAGGTGTGCAGAAGGGTGCGAAGCAGACATGTCAGCTACTCACCCTATTCACTCCTTAGCCATCGTCACAACTGGATAGTTCAATACATTCGTTCTCTATCTATTTCCGAGGCTATATGTTCTACCGCTCTTTTTACACCCCAATCTCTAATAGCAGCACAGCAGACGTCGGTGGTCAAGGAGACCGAGAAGAGCTTGTCGGGTGGTGAGCTTGCACTTTATGGGCATGTTTAGGAGGCTCCCTTTGCATTCAACCCAGTCGACGGGCGATAACTGGAGGACTGTGATGATGTTTGGGGTGACACTCTTTGCAAGCGACCAAACTGAATGCATATATGGCTTGAGAAGTGGACGAACGCCTTGGCGACGCTAGCAGGGAGGGCGGCCGACCCGCACCGACTACAACCTTGTTAAGGGTCTACTTCCTGGGATTGAAGAATAGAGGAAATGGGGGAACTGTGGTTGGTGTTGGAATAAACGGTCTTGAGTGTGGTGTTGTGGCGGTGATGCACTGCCTTCGCTGCTCGGCGTTTGGCTTGGCGCGGTTGCTGAGTTAACTAAACCATGCCGAAACCCCCAACCTGTATCCTCGTCAACGGATACACATTAAAGGTACAGGCGCTCCCGTAGGCGGGTCTTCCGCAGGGATTAGCACTAGCCCCACAACCAGGGCTTTTTAACCCCAGGGCTCTTAATCACACCTACACTTTCAAATTCGGCGCCATTGACGTATTTCAGACCAACCCTTTCGTTTATGGTCGTCGGAGCAGAGTTCCTCCAGGCTTCGCGGAGCCACCTCTGGCGATCTCTTGTCCCGCGAACCAGATCCCGCAGGAGATTGGTTCCGGGGGATTTTTTCCTGCAAGGGATTGGCCCCCGCAAGGGATTGGGCCCCGCAAGGGATTGGACCCCGCAAGGGATTGGACCCCGCAAGGGATTGGACCCCGCAAGGGATTGGACCCCGCAAGGGATTGGGCCCCGCAAGGGATTGGACCCCGCAAGGGATTGGACCCCGCAAGGGATTGGACCCCGCAAGGGATTGGACCCCGCAAGGGATTGGACCCCGCAAGGGATTGGACCCCGCAAGGGATTGGACCCCGCAAGGGATTGGACCCCGCAAGGGATTGGACCCCGCAAGGGATTGGACCCCGCAAGGGATTGGACCCCGCAA
>Ga0307507_10002665_pt1 | contig 36806 bp, 23 predicted proteins | sample 7_EM_MG_FD_207223 | JGI IMG/M metagenome (GOLD analysis project Ga0307507, IMG submission 207223) | Populus trichocarpa ectomycorrhiza microbial communities from riparian zone in the Pacific Northwest, United States - 7_EM | ecosystem: Host-associated > Plants > Roots > Unclassified | place...
ACTGGTGGTGGTGGTGGTGTGACAGCGACAGGATCCTAATTCTGATTGTAGAGAATGATTTTTGGCGGAGAGGGAGAGAGAGAGGGTATGGACCATTTGTTTGTTTTGAGGGCGTTGTGCTTCGAGGGAGAGAATTACGTGGATGATCCTTTCAGGCAGCTAGCAATACAGAATTTTTGTTTTATAATGGGAAGGCGGTGACCAGTGTTTAATGTTTATCGAATATTTGCACGTTTCACAAAAACTCATTTTTAAGAGAAAAAAATTAATTTATTTTTATATGATTTCTATCGTGTTGATATATTGGTATTAAAAATAATTTTTAAAAAATAAAAAATATTATTTTGATGTATTTCAGCATGAAAAGCACTTTAAAAAATAACCACAACTACACTCTCAAACAGGTTTAACAACAAGTGAGGTTGATTTTTTATTTTTTTAATATTAATATTTAAAATTTGAATTGAAAGATAAGGAAACAAATCTTGCAAGTTTTTGGATATCATTTGATTATTAATATTTTATTTATACCTTTTTATTTGAAAGTCTTCATCTACTAAACTCGACTATTTCTATAAGGTTAGTCTTTTAAACGATAATCAAAAAATCTCTAAAAAAGATCTTCCTTTTATAAATCCTTATAATATTTTTGTAAAAAGTTTCCTCATGTTATCTATAGTATTAAACTTTCATCAAATAACCTTCTCGTGTGGTAAAGGAATATGTTCAAGCTTCCTCTGTTGACCAATATAAAATTCCTTCTACTTCTCGCGAATAGGTTTGTTACTCTTGAAATTCCATCCGAATTTCCAGGCCTATGGATTTCTCAAAGATATACACATATTCATTTTGGTGTTATAAGACTAGCCTTGTCTTATCATGGCAGTAAAGATTTACTTGTTGCAACAAGATTAGCTCTTCTAGATACCAGATATCTAGAGCATCAACATGCATGTATTGGATCTCTTGAAACCACACTCAATTGTGGTACAGTAGTTGTTACTTTCTTTCCAAACTTCAATAAGGTTTTGGATGACTCTCAACTCAACCACTTTTTGAAATTCCAATTGCAGATCATTGGTGCTGATCAAGTTTTAGACGCTTATCAAGCCGTTCTTCATTATCAAATGGCTTATAGGGTCCAAAACCATGCTTTTGATTTAGTACTACCTGTTACAAATAATGTTTTGCTTGTTACTGTTGATATCAATCAAAGAGCCACTTATACTCATGTCCCACGACAAATCCCGAAAGCAGACTTACAAAAGTTACTCCCCTTTTCTTGGATTACCAATTATGAAAACTTGCATCAAAGCTCTGTCCCTATACAATCCACAGAACCTAAGTTCACCAAAAAAGTTGATGGTACTATTGAAATCATCTTCAAGAAAGGAGACTCTTCCACTTCTCCACCAGGAATCTTTTCCTCCTCCATTTCGATGATGCAACCAACTCAAGCTCCTCTCTTAGTACCTGTAGAATCCTTCTCTAAGGACGATCTCCCCATCTACTCTTTCTCTAAAGACAACCATGTTTTTTAGGACACTTGTAATTGTAACAGTTGTCATAATCCAAACATGGAAGATGACTCTCCTAGGCAAAAAAAGAAAATCTTCAGGTAAGACACTGAAAGACATATACAATCAAAGAGACAGGACAGTTGACACTTTAGGACAACCTCCCGGAAAATTTGACTATCTTGTCAAATATACTCCTCCTTCTTGGGCAACTCCAGAACCAGTCCTCCACAGTCTCCATGTATCAACCTACAAGTCCTTATGATGATGATTTTTCTGCTTTACAAGAACAAGTCAAAGACAGGGTTTGAACTCTTCCACAACCCTCAAGACGTAAATGCTGATGGACGCCCTAAACAAGTCACCCAAGCCGAAGCAGTTCTCAATTGGCAAAGTCAAAATGCCATCGCCCAAAATTATGTTCTTCATAGAATTGAATCTAAGGTTGACTTGGTTTAGACTAACCTGAAAAAGATGATAGTTTCTGTTGATTCTAGAATTCTTCATCCAAAACAATTGTGTGCTGAAATTCAACAAAGGATTTCTACCATCCATGAGTATTTACTCATTCAAGCTTCCAATGGCAGATATGTAGACCCTCGGAAGGAACGAGAGCTTAAGTCCCTCAAAATACAACTCAAGTCTCTTCAAGCTGAATTAGCCAAATCTAAATCTAAGTTTTTACCATTTCCTGAACCTCCACAAACCAAGATGACCTCCTATTATCTAAACTCTTATTGGGCTAAACATTCTCCTTCCTACAATCCACAACCTCCACCCATCACACCTCAACTATTTGGAAACCCATACATAGAAAAACTTTTCAAACTTATCTCCAAAAGAGATAAAGGAAAAACCCTAGTATCAACCACTTCCAAAAAACCTAGATCACCAGCCCCTATCATCTCTTCATCCTCTGATTCTTTTGAATCTAAAAAAAATGAACCTGATGATCCCTTCCAAGACTCCTAGGACCCTTATCAATTTATGATCTAGTCAAACCAACCTTCCAACCCTATCCAGTCTTTTCTTACTACCTATTCCCAACAAACTATTCCTAAAATCCTTACCCATAAACCTCTTGACAATACATCTGTAGAAGAGACTCCTGATGACAAAACTCCCGTAACTTCTGAAGAATCTTTCACTGAAGATAATTCTTCTGACACTTGTTCTATGCCATCATTACTGATGGTGGATCCTCCTCCAGCACAGACATCAGATCTCTATTCATTACGAACTCACCAAGAGCCTACTCTGACACCCACCTCTACCACGAGAGTTAGTGTGTATGAACCAGTTAGCAGTGATGATGAAGTAAATCTCAATCCTCGCCATTATCAACCCCGTATCCATTCTCCAAGCACAGGTGGTTATTTTACTCTGGATAATATCCCATGAGTAAAATAATGAGACTGAATCCTTGAATTTCATTCATGGCTAACTAGCTATATGCTCAAGGATGGCGCAACCCTCAGGGATGCATTACAAAAATTCTCTGCAAAGTTCTCTAGCACCTTATGGGATTGGTTCTATGCCTTAGGTGATTACAGGCAAATGCAATTTGTGAACAATGCGTCTCTTTCTGAAGCTTTGGGCTGGCTCCATTATGAATTCCTTGGTGAAACTTTAAATGATAAGGAAATAGCACGATATGAGTACTTCAAAATGACGTGTTGTTCCTATTTGAGATCTGATCTTGAAAGATATTTTAAAGAAATGTGCCAACGATACCATATTCTCTCTGGTCCCGATGATCCAAGCCTCTAACATGCCTTTTTGGCATCCATACCTAGAGATCTAGCTGATAAAACTTTCAAATTATTCAAAACCAGAAAAGAAGTTATTGACAACCAATCTCTTGCGATCATATTTCATCAGGTGTTCTCAACAAAATGTGTGATCAACACAAATATTTCACCAATATATTACAGCCTGATAAAACTATGCTTCATGCTTGCAAAAGACCAGATTTGCTGATCAAATGTACAGACAATGCTGCTTATAATTGTTCCATTAAAAAGAAAAGGCATTTCAAAAAAATCCACAAATCTTCTTTTAATGGTCGCAAAAAGAAATGAAAGTTCTTAAGACACCGTTAAACTAGACGCCCCAAGCATTTCAATCCCAACTCCAACAGATAATTCATCTGTAAGCGTAAAGGTCACTTTGCAAATACTTGTCCACAAAAGAAGGCCCAATCACTGAAGTTAATTGATTTTCTAGCCCAAAATACAAAGTTCAATCCTGATGATGATGAAATTGAATTCTTATTCTCTCTCACGGATGAGATCACTCCTGATACCATAGCTGCTGTTGCAGATGAAAGTTCTGATGATAAGATCTATGAACTTTACCAAGCCCAACCTACCATTACCCCTTCACATCCAATACCTTTAGCCCTTGTTACCATCCTTACCTCCAAATATGCTAAGCCCATTAAAGCCATAGCCTTATTTGACACAAGAGCCCATAGAACCATTCTTAACCCTAAAGTTCTTCCACCTCATTGTTGGGTCTAACATAAAGAATACTTCAGAGTTGCAGATGATCAAGTATTCTGCACCCAATTCAAAACTAAAAAGCCCATTACCATACAAATCCTGCCCCAATATTTAGTCAAAACCCATGTCCTTGGTTCTTCTTTACCTGGAAAAGATTTAGTTATTGGGTTTGATGTATATTTCAAATCCAAGTTCAAAATCCTTCCTCGTGGTATTTAGTATAAAACCCATTTTCTCCGATATACAATTATCCCTTCACTCTATGAAATCCAACCCTCTCTCACAGAAACCATTACCCTTATCAAAGCCCAAATTATCCAACACTCATGTTCAAACTCTCATCAAGAATTTCTTGTTAAATGTTTTCATCCATTATGGCAAAATCCACAGTTTTTATTAAGCTTCCTTTTAAGCTTAATGAAGACATTAATCCCACGAAAGCCAGTCATTCAGGAATGAATCCTGAGCACAAGAAGCTAGCTCAAGATGAATGTGCCCAGTTACAAGCCTAAGGTCTCATTGAACCTACAGACTCACAATGGTCTTGTGAAGCCTTTTATGTTAATAAAAAGGTTTGAACAAAAATGAGGCAAGCTCAAGCTGGTAATTAATTTTCAGCCCTTGAATCATTTCCTGCAAAATGATAAGTTCCCTTTGCCAAACACAATGACATTATTCGCATGCCTTCACAATGCCAAAGTTTTCTCCAAGTTTGATCTCAAGGCAAGATTTTGGCAACTTGGCATTCATCCTGAAAACAGATACAAAATAGGTTTCTGCATACCAGACCATTATTATCAATGGCGAGTCATGCCTTTTGGTCTCAAAGTGGCACCCTTATTATTTTAAAAGGCTATGATTAAAGTATTTGAACCCATGCTTCAATCAGCTTTAATCTACATTGATGATGTGTTACTTTTCTCAAGAGATGAGGAGTTACATGTTATTTTGTTAAAGCAATTTACAGAAATTGTTCACCACCATGGTATCATGCTTTCTAAAAGCAAGATGCACATCTGTCAAAAGGAAATAGAATTTCTTGGCATGATCTTTACAGATGGTGTTTGTACACCTGACACCCATATAGCTGAAGAACTCCAAAAATTTTCAGATGGCCCCTTCACGAGAAAACAAGTCCAACAGTTTCTAGGAATTATCCAATATCTCAGAAATTTTATCTCTAAAGTTGCACAGATGACAAGGCCACTTTAACTCATGCTCAAGAAAGATGCTAAATCTTGAACAGACAAACAGACTCAAGCTGTCAAACAATTAAAGATAACAACAAAAAATTTACCTGTTTTAGTCATTCCATCAACAGGAAAACGCATACTCCAAACTAATTCAAGTGACAAGTATTAGAGTGTTATACTCCTAGAAGACAAAGATGGCCACCGACACATATGTGGCTATAAAAGTGGGTCTTTCAAAGAGTTAGAAACCCACTACCACTTCACTTTCAAGGAAATCTTAGTTGTAAAGTATAGCATCCAAAAATTTAAGTTTTATCTGGTAGTTTATCACTTTACAGTTGTCATGGATTGTTCCTCCTTTTCAAAAATGCTACAGTTCAAGCGCAAGATGCTTCCTCATCCATAGCTTCTGAGATTAATTGAGTGGTTTTTCAAGTACACCTTCCTGTCGAGCATATAAAAGGCAACAAGAACTTGATCCCAGACATGCTCATCAGACCACCCAAATCACAAACATTACTCCAATCCTTCTCCACCTAAACGAGACTTCCCAACAAATGACTTACCTTCTCTTGCTCAAGATATGGTTCTTAACCACACTCTTGACTTGCAGGCAAAAGACAAACTATTTAGCCTCCAAGACTACCTTCTTCTCAACTATGATATGACTTCCCTTTGTTTTCAAAGCTTAGGCATCCATCCCAAATATCCTTTCATTCACTTCTTCACCTTCAAACCTACTAGATTGTTCCCTAAAGAACTCTATTTTTTTATGGTATTTCTGTCACCTGTACTATATTACTATCGAGTTTCCCACCGATTTCTTTCTCTCTAGATTTCTCAAGACATCTTGGCCGGCAGACTCTTGGAACTATACTCTAAAGTTCCTCACCTGGTTCTACAACCCCTCACAATGGGTCTCTCTTCTCCAACAGGAAAAATCTAAATGGCCTCAAGCACAAACCTGCTGGATTGAAGTACACCGCAGTACACTTCATAACAAATCTATTGAGCAAACTTTTGCCCATCTGTTCTCTGTTTTCATATTCCACGGGCCTTTCAAAGCTTCAGCAGACAATCTGGTTATGAGTTTTTCACAGGCTGCAGTATACAAAACCCATCCATACTCCCTATATGAAAACCCCTTAGATTACCTCTCAGACATCAGGACCTTGCAAAAAATAGTATGCCTTAAGAACAATATTATTCCTGATGAAATATGGCCTAAAAAAACATATCCAGATGAATAAATTGATTATGATCTGTATGACCCTCAATATTCTGCTCATCTTCATAACTTGAAGATGCAGTACAACAACAAAAAACTGAAACATATAGTTTTGAGAATACCAAAGCTTCTAGAACCACATGAGATGGAAATGCTTGTAGAAGATGACTATATGCTGGCCCTGCAAGTCCAAACTATTCATGATTAGGATAACCTATCAGAACAGAATCTCTCTTCAGATCATGAACCTATTGTCGGTTGATATTAGTATTGTACTAGCTTGTCGTTTATGTTTAGTAATTGTTGAGTCATAAGTCGTTGTCATGTGAGTGTGCATTATTAAGTGTGCTTCAGTGCTTGATGATGTAATGTGTGATGTAAGCAAAAGCCTCAAAGTAGTATATATAAAGGCTGTGTGTAATGTTTTAAGGCAAAACTTTGAAAGGGTAGACCCATGAGAAGCCTTTTCAATAAAGAATTTGCTTTTCTAATTCTCTGTTCTTCAACCCCTTTCACCCTTCTCTCTCTTTACATTTTGAACTAGAAGCTTTTGTTATCATCTGAAGAGACATGACACTCTAGTGAGTAGTTGTTAAGTGCACAGAAGGTTGGTCGTGTTAAGCACTCTGTCAGAGGATATATCTCTAAAATTTGACATGATTTATTGTATTGTTTTAAAATCTAAACCATCCTGTCAAATTGATTTTGAACTCTACTGAATTGGGACGGTGATTAAAAAAAATTAATTGAACTAGTCAAAAACCTAGATTAACCAAGTTAAAATCTGATTACCAATCTATTATTTTTTTTTCTTGTATTTTTTTAATTAAAACGAAGTTGTTTTTGGTGTATTTTAAAAGTATATTTGATTTTAAAAAAATTAAATTAATATTTTTTTAATATTTTTTAATAATTTTAAAGTATTGATATAAAAAATATTACAGATTTATTTTCAAATATTTTTAAAAAACAATTTACATCCCCGAAATAAATACTTCCAGGTGATTCTATGCATGAGCCAATTATACGTGGCCGTCTCCCGCTTGACTGTTATCACGTGATAATAATTATGTACTCCTCAGGTTGTTTTAGGTATGAGAAAGAAAATTTTGTTGGGATAATATAAGGTAGTAATACTTAAGAGTTAAACGTGAAAAATTGTTAAAAAGATAAAATAAAAATAAAGCTAAAGAAATTAATAGGAATTGCAAAAAGAGAAAGAGAAAGAATGATAATAAGCCTTTAAATGAATCAAAACAAATTTAAATTAGATAAAATTATTAAAAAAAAGAATAAGCAGTACTATATTTTTTGGTCTAATATGAAAAGTAAAAGAAAAGGAATATTTAGTTTTATAAAAAAAAAAAAAGAAGGGAAAAGCGATAAATACCAAAAAAATTCCACATTATTGAATTTAACCCACTTGCCCTCCTTTGAATTTTTTTTTTTTGGTCAAGTAACCATATATTATAATTTTAAAATTCTCATGGGAGCAATATGAAGAATTATAGCTTTGCTGTTAAAATTCTAAATTTATTTTCTAAAAATTACTAATTCAAGTTTGACAAATCTTAAAGTCACTAGAAACTTATATATGTGTTAACTTCAGAACTCATAGAATTAATCGGATATGCACAAGTTTATTCAGACAATAACATTAATAAAAAAACACATGGGAAAAAATCTAGGTTACAGGTACAGTGACAAATGCAAAACAAACAGAAGGCAAAGTCAAAATAGATTTGCAAAGTTGTACCTGTTACAAATGATTTTATATTCATTCTAATAAAAAGAAAAAAGATTCGTCTAGAAAGCTCCATATGATTAGTTACTTGTTACTTAAAAAATAATGGTGGAGGATTTTCTATGAAAAAAAGGAAAGGACAAGAGATGTTAGAGAGTCGTCTGTAAATGACCGAACATTAGTTTAATAAAACTAGATTTCAACATAAGCCTTGCGCGTTTATCATGGAGTTTAACTGGTTAATTTTATAAATATTTTTTTATTATATTATTAAATAAAAAATTATTAAAAAATATTAAATTTAGTTGAGTTTATGACTCGGATTATGAATTTGACCGATTAACTTTAAAATCGAGTTTCATGATTTATTTTAATTGTATAAATAATTAATTATTTATTTAATTAATTGCATGCATATACTTTTAAATTTACGATTGAGCTTTTTATGTTAAAAAACATGTATGAAATACCTTTGTATTCATTTTTTTTGTGTTGAAAGAAAATATTATTCACCCCCAATGAGGCACTACATGTCAAATAACTAATAAGAAACTCCAAAAGACATGGGGATTATTTATATTCTCACAATTCACTCAATTCATTGTGTACTTCTACAATGATTTTATTTATTTATTTTGGTCATTCAAGTTTTTTTCTTCTTAATTAAGCCTTTTTATGTCTAAATTTATGGCCAATTGGCTTTAATTGGTTAAACAAGGGCATGATTGAAAGATGAAGGACCAACATGGAAAAAGCAAGGAATATAGGTAGCAACCTCAAAGTCTGCGAAAAGAAGTCTAGTTTGGTCCTTATACTTTCCAATTTCTTTTTGGTTCTTTTGGTCTTAAAATCTCATTTTCATTACAAAACTTCATTTTATTTTTATTTTTTAGTCCTTGGTTTGAGAGAGAAGAGAGAAGGTCATTGAATTTTGGTAGTAGAGAGAAAGTCTCAGTGACACAAATTTAGGCCACAAAAAGATCGATCTTAGTATCAATGAGTTTCATTAGATGAGAAGACTCTCACATAAGTGTTATTTGGTCTTCCTATCACTTAAAATGATATATTTGAGTTCTGTAAGTTTTTTTTATTTTAGGTTGATTTTGGATTTATAGACTGTTTTTTGGATTATTTAAGGCCGTATACAAGTTTATCAAGGTGTATATGTTAAAAATGAGTTTCTTGATCAAAAAACCAAAATCCTTGATTTTTTAGTCATCACTATGGTTGGAATATGAAAAGAAGCAGTCAAGCAACACATGGCTTGTCTTCTTTTTTTCAAAAACATTTAGGGCAGATGATATTTTCAAATAAAAAAACAGGCTCACATGAACAGGCCTACCCTTGTAGGCCCACACATTTTCTCTTTTCAAAATTAGCCAAGTATGTGGGTCTGATTTGCTAGGTCCATCAACGTTTGATTTTGTTTTTCAAAGAAAAAATTTAATTTTTTTTATATGTTATATTTTCAAAATTTATATTTAAATTAATACCCTCCTTCTCGTTGATTTTTTTTAGATTTTTATTTTATTTTTGAATAACTATTTTTTTTATATTTTTTTCTATGTATTTAATTCAAAAAGATTATTCTAATTAATTTTTATATATCTTTTTATGTTTTATAGGTTAAATATCATATCTTTTAGTTTTATAGGAATGATTATATTTTTATTTTATAATTTGATTGATATTAGCAACTCTTTTTTTATTTTATGAGTTCATACATTCTAAGATTTATTTAGTTTAGCATAAACATGTTTTGACATTTCTCAATTAAAAGAATCATAATAAAGCTAAAAGTAACATTGTCTTAGTTTTCTACTATGTTAAAAATCAATTTGAGATCCAACACATGGTGTTGTGTTAACAATTTTTTTTTTGTATTTATTAGTGTATATGATCCTCACTTTATTTTATTATATGTAAGCATTAGTTTTTTTATTCACAATTATATTTTCTTTTAATGTCAAAAAACACATTAATAACATTTATATATTCATTTTTTTCTTTAAAAAAAACGTTATATGACCTGCAATAAAACAAGTCAAACATATGAGTTAATGTTTTTTATATATTTATTAGCATGAATAATTTTTTTTATTTAATTAAATACATATATAAAAAAAAATTTTATTTATAATGAAGATGTTTTTAATAAAAAAAACACATTTATAAAACCTACTATTCATATATAAAAAAGTAAATTAAAACATTATTTTTTAAGAGCATGTTTGGGAACGCGGTTGAAACCACGTTCCCTTAAATTTTAAATTTTTTTTGTTAAAAATAATTTTTTTATGTTTTCAGATAGTTTTAATATGATGATGTCAGAAATGATTTTTAAAAAATAAATAAAAATTTATTTTAATATGTTTTTAAATAAAAAATACTTTAAATCGTCACTGCTACTATAATTCTTAACACGCCCCCACTCGTAGCAAAACTGAGGTGCCCTAACTCGCAGCAAAACTGAGGTCAAATAGTGAGCTTTTTCCACTCGAGAAGAAGGCCAGTACTCATAGGAGGGAAAAAAAAAAAAACCATCTAGGTGGTGGCCCAGTGGTAAAAACTTGGGACCAAGAGGTTTGCTCCCTCTGTGATCTCAGGTTCGAGCCCTGTGGTTGCTCATATGATGGCCACTGGAGGCTTACATGGTCGTTAACTTCAGGGCCCGTGAGAGGACACCCACATTAAACTAAAAAAAAAAAATACACAAACCGAAGGAGTAAAATACCAAAATTATCATAAATAATCACAACACCAGCATCAATATATATTATATTGCCTGTACTATCTGAGAAGAAAAAAGGTTCTTCCTTCTTTTGTATGTGACTGTCTATGTTAACTCAAATTAAGGCATAATTACATCAACTAAAAAGGATACATAATTAATTACTGCCTTTGCAAATTGGAAGTTTAAGGAATTAATAAACTTAGTACCTCACTTAACATTCATGCTTCCATTTGCTTAACAAATTTTAAGTTAGAAACTCTATTTTATAATAAAAAAAGAAAAGAAAAAACTTTTTTAGTAAATATTTAAAAGTATATTCATTCAACAAAACCTATTCACAAGCTAGATGCTCTTTGCAGCAAAATTCTCTCCCCTAGGCTTGAACACCTATTACTTCTCCCCTCACCTCCAATGACGTGTCACCATTCCCAACCTCTGATCTTGCCTCTGGTTGACTCGCACCTTGATCAACCCTCTCCTGAATCACACCCAAACCATCGTTACCGCCGCCCTTCTCCTGAACGAACTGAGCCCCTCGACAAACAGGACAAGTCACGTGCATCTCAAGCCACGTGTCAATACACTGCAAATGAAACACGTGATGACATTTTGGTATCATCTTAACAGCCTCTTTCTCCTCAAACTCACCCAAGCAAATAGCACACTCAATCTGGTACTTCACATCACCATGGTAATAAGAGTACACCGGCAGTGAGTTGACAACTTGTGGGTCAAGACCTCGAGTAATTCGTGAGCTGGTAGAAGCCCTGGATGGACGGCTGGATGTACTTGCTGGCCCTGGTGTGCCCGTGCTGCGTTGTCTGTGAGAATTATAGAAATCCTCTGACGACGACGACGACGACGACGACGACGGTGATGGGTTGACGGAGAACTTACGGGTGTAGATAGAAAAGAATCCCATGAAGAAGAGAGCTATTAAGAGAAATAGAATTATTAAGGCTACAGACGGTTCAAACCCTGTGCGTGAATAAAACTGTTGTTGCTGTTGTAGCTGTAAAGTTGTTGTTGGCGGTGGTATGGTGGTTGGTTCTTTGAACGGTGGCGGTGGTATGGTGGAGTTAGAGGTTTGGAAAGTGGGAGTGATGGGGTGTTCGAACGGTGCATCGTTGTATGGTACTTGTAGTTTGCGGTTGTGGGGCTTCATTGCAGGTCAAGAGTTGTATGAATTATGGTAGCGAGAGAGAGAGAGAGAGAGAGAGAGAGAGAGAAATTAACATGGCCAGAAACAGATAGCCATGGATAGTGTATCTATGTGCACGAGATCGAGAAGGGAGAAAGGGGATTCAAACTGTGTTCTTTATGCAATGATTGTTTGGTAAATTAATGTTGAATTTAATGGCCAGGGGATGTGTTAAGGTGATGCAACACCTCGTTGGGGTCCATGTAGAAGAAGATAGGAGTGTCTCAGAGCATCTATCTGCATTTGTTTTGTTCGGTGCGAGTTCCACTGTTTTTGTCTTAAAAATTCTTCAAAACCGGTCTGGTATAGCAACTTGTTTAACTGGCTTTTCAGTTACGTGGTATTAAACCCGATTGAGTCAATCTCGTACAAGATCTGAGTTATGAAAAGAGCAGGTTAACTTTATTTTTTAGTTTAAATTTTTTAAAAAATATTATTTAAATTTTTTTAAAAAATAATAGATTTTGAACAAATTTTTTCTGAGTAAAGGTTTTTTTTTTTTTTTTCAATGGAGTTGTACCAAATTAACTTCTCTTTATTTATTGCAAAACCTGGAACAAGCTAGGCTTTGATATGAGGTTTAGAATTGATTAGCCGTGCCAGGCGAGGCTATATTTAATAACTAGAGTTTTAATTGTATTTTGAAAGAACGAAAATAAAAGAAAAAAACCCTAACTTTTACAATGTGGGATCAGAACAGACTTCTTCCCTCTTATTTTGATTTGACCTATTTGATTAATTATTTTTATTTCAAAATACATGGTTTTGTACTTTTTTCAAAGAAAATATATTTTTGAGGATATGAACACCTTACTAATTAATAAATTATGTTTTTATGAATAATTGAAAATCTAAAAATAAAGAGTTGAAGTGGGACGAAGATAGTCGGAAAAAAAAAGAGATTGGATATAATCCAAGTTAAAGTTATTAAAAGCATCTAATTGACTTTGAAAAAATATTGTAACTAAACTCAGGGATATTAATTTAATGATGGCTTGTTCCTTTCACTTAAAAAAAATTAACATTAACTTTTAAGGGTATTAAAGATTTTTTACACTACCCATTAGTTATTATTAAATTAACTGATAATATTTTTTTTTCTCATGTATATTGCATAATAAAATTCCTAAAATATTACTGGAAGAAAAAAAAAACCTAGGCTCGAGGAATATTTTCATAATAATTGTTTTTGTTATTATAATATCAGCAGAGAAAAAATTTGATATTTGATTAAATATAATAAAATAAAAAATAATTATAAAACATAATGAAAAAGATCAAAATGCTCTTAAAAGCAAAATTTTAAAAACTAGAGTTAAGGGACTTTTCTGTTTTTTCACAATGATCTTTTCATTATTACTATGTCAGCTTATGAACAATTTAGAATTTGAATATATATATAAAAGGACAAATGTGTGTATAATACCGAGAGACACTTGAGCATTTCAGGCAGCGTGTGCGACGCCTCCCAGCATTCAAAAATGCCATTCAACCATGCTGTTGAAAGCGTCAATGTGTCTTCTTCCATATGGAGTGACTTGTGTCAGTGTTGGTGGTTTAATTTGTTGCCAATGAACTTTTTTCCCTTCATTTTCTCTCTTCTCCCCTGGAAATTGCAGCTTGACCCTCCTTGTTGTTGATATTTCAACTTTAGTCCATATTCTTTTGATTTCTAATTTTTATTCTTGACATTTCTGTAGAAATTTTATTTGTTTTCAATTTCATCCCTCAATCCTAATTTACCAAATATTATATTTTTAATGTGGCCTTTATTCATTTGATTTCTATTTTTTTCCTTGGTGTTTTTTTTAAGTTTTATTGGTTTTTAATTTCATCATTCAATTCAAATTGATGGTATTATGCTTTCTGATTTGATCTTTATTGTTTTGATTTCTAATTTTTTTCTTTATTTTTGTAAATTTATTATCCTTTTCAATTTCACCCTTCAATCAAAAAATTAATTTTATTATTTATATCAATTTTGATCCTCATTCTTTTGGTTTTTCTGGTGTTTTTGCCAAATTGATTTTTGTTTTCAATTTTACTCTTCAATCAAATATAAAGTTTATTTTGTATTTTAATTTTAATTCTTATTTTTTTAATTGCTATTTTTTATTTTTTTTATATAATTGAAATTCTTCTAAGAATACCATGATCATCAAACTAATAAAGAAGAAATTGTAAGAAACTTTGGTAACTCCTTAATTTGTCGGGAAATTGTGTTCGATGATTGTTGTTAATTGTGTGTCTTTATAACATATGATTTTTAGATGTAATGAATTCTTTAAAAACCATGATTTATAGAAGAAAGAACATGTAGAAATCACTTAGTTTTTAAAAATATTGAGATAATACAAGACTAGATTGATGATGTTCACCCTGCAACCATCATGTGGTTGAGTGTCACTTAAATGTTCGTTCTTTCTCTTTTCTATAATACATTTGGCTGAAACCTCAATTGGATGTTCTAAAACTTAGGCTTGAACAGACACCTTGCAAACCTTATGTTTTTTACTTGAAATCTTAATTTTTTTCACTTTCATCCCTGAATCTTTCAGTGCTGTAATCTAAACCTAAAAATGTATATATAAACAAATATTTAAGTTAAATGATTACAAATTGAAGATAATTGTTAGAAGGTATGGCTTCTAGTATGGTTAGCAAACATCTTAAATATGGATTCACTTATAGAACCAAATTAAGGGAATTCAACCAAATTACAGAAGGGTTGATAGATTAACTAATTAGAGCCAAATTACAATGCATGGAAGTGTTTTTTTTTTACTATTTTTTAAATTAAAGCAATTACCAGAAACACTAGGTTAGAGTAATCTGATTTTAATGTCATAATCTGATCTTACTCAATTTGATTGGAAACGATTTGGATCCAAGATGATCATCCGATGATTGGAGGAGAACCTGGAAGGGAATATTAATCATAAATTCATAATGTACCCCAAGCTACGATCACCATTAATTGCACTAAATGGAAAAAAAAAAAGTATCCATGAGTTCCTGACAACAAAAGGTGTTCTTGATATGTACAAAAGGGAAGATTACAATAAAACCTATTATACAAGTCACAAACTGGGAGTAGCCATTGGTGATCGGGAGAAATAAATTATACAAGAGATGATCAAAGCCAGTTTCCCTAACCAAGATTAACTTATGACAAGGCTCGCCAGGACTTGGACCGCTTAGTCCCATGCGATAAATATATAGTTAGGACCAGCCTCGGACCCCTCGGCTATGGCATGTTTTCCAAGCTCTCCAGGCAAAACCAACTTCACTGCTCCTTGAATCTCCCCTGATGACAGTGTTGTTCGTTTCCTGTAGTCTGATAACTTTGCTGCCTCTTCAGCAATCCTCTCAAACATGTCATTGATCAAGCTGTTAATCATACTCATTGCCATTGATGATATCCCAAGATCTGGGTGCACCTGCTTCAGTACCTTAAACACATACCTCTTGTCCAGGACCACTCTCTGTTGTTCCCCTTTTTCTCTTCTTTTTCCTCCCAATCTCCCATTCCCCTTCTTGTGTCTGATCCTTCCTTGCCGCCGTCTTTTTACCTTCTTGGGTCCTAGCTTTTTTCCTTGATCTCCAGCACTAGCCGCATCTTCTTTTGGGTCTTCTTTAGATGGCTCTTCTACTGAAACTCCACTTGTTTGTCCTCCTTCCTGATCTCATCTTCCCTTGATGGCTCTTCTTGCTGACCTCGAGAAGCAGCACCTGAAGAAATATCACCTTTGATGAGAACTTTTAAGGGCTCTTCTATTGATGGCCCTTGTACATGTTCTTGAGAATCAGCTATAGCAGCTTCCTTGTCGGGCTTTTCCACTGAAACTTCAATTACTCGGTCTTCTTCCTCGTGTACCTTCTCATCAACAGGAATGGTTCTGAAAGTCTCCATTGCAGGAGTATCAATATCCTCGGTTTCACCATTTTGGTCTTGATCTTGTGTTGATTCTTGATTGTCGTTTTCAATAGCAGCAACTTGTACAGTTTCTTTAACAACTTTCTTTGTAGACCTCAACACAGTTCCCACCACCTCCTTTCCTCGACACTTTGGAGCCATTTTCACACCACCTCCTTTCCTCGACACTTTGGAGCCATTTTCACTCAATTTTTTTGCCTTCACCCTCTCTTGTGCTCCTTATATTCGAGTCTACAAAGTAATTTCATATGTGAAACCGGCTCGAACTAACAGGTTGATTTGAGATCTGGTTACCTGGTAAAATCTGATTAAAAATTTAGTTTCAATTCATTAATTTTTATTTTATTAAAATAATGTTATTTTGATTTAAAAAAAAAATTAACCCAAATAACTCAGTGATGCAGTCAAAACTGAAATCTGAACTTTGAATCAGGTCGGGATGTGAAAATTATGATTTCAACATATTTACTTATGCCTATTGCCTACATATAAAAGTGGTGAGAGTTACCACAGTTGGACATGTGAGAGGGACAAGTGTCAGTTACCTTAGCATTGAAAGGCTACGTGGGGTAAAAGTAGCAAAGCATGCTCAGATTTGCCTGAATTTTCCACTGTTATTTGTATCCTTTACATGCACCGTCTATGATGTTCTAATCCTATCAAAGGGGTAATCAACAAAAACTTCCCCTGAAGGTACTGACATAATCCTCTGTTTTCTGCAATGATATGGGACCTTGAGTCAAACATTTTCTCACAGAAATATCCCAATAAGAGGTAGATTATTTCATATAGTTATGAACTTTTCTACTTGATTGTGAATTTTTTAATTTTTTTTTTATAATCAAGTATTTACTACATCATTGTTTACGCTATGTTGCGTGTCGCAGAATGACATCGAACAACGCTACTGAAAATGCCTCCCGAGAGAAGTTGTTAGGAAAAAAAAAGTTTTAAGTTTAATCATAAAATTATTATTATAAGATTCAGGAGTAGCCACCTAGTATTCTGGTTATTAGAAAACCTATGATCTGCCAGAGTCTGAATAAGGGATTGGTTGTGCAAGGAGAAGACACATCCCCCCAGTGTACCTTACCCGAGGTAAGCTACAATATTGTTGTTTGATTGTTTTTTTAAGTCAAGTTTCTATTCGTTGATCTTTTTCTGAGATCTAAGGCAGGTCTCCCTTCGTGAGAGAGTCTCTATCTTGTTGGACTAAATCCGAACCGTTATAAGGTCTAAATTTTAGCATGACATTTATTTTGCACTTTGTATCTTTAATACATAAGGGTGTACTCTACTATGTAGTTTTACACCCTTAAATATTAAAGTTTACATCTAAACCTTAATATAAAACGAACAAAATGATTGGTAAAGGGTTTTTGACATTTTGGCCGAATCCTAATGAATAATCACAAACTAGTTATGATATTCATTTTTGCATTTTTAAACATGAGAAATATGTAATTTTTTTTATGAAAACATGCTTGGAAAACTTTTAAGATTTAGCCATATGCACGAAAATAAAATATTTATATTTTTGAAAGAGAAAATTAATTTAAAAAATTTGAGACTTTTTTTTGGGAATTTTCAAAAAAATTTTAGAAAGGTTTCGGAGAAAACCAGATATTTTAATACCAGATCTGTATCTTACAGTATAAATATACAACCCGATATTGTGCAAAATTATTGAAAAAAAACATGTGAGAAAATCACAAATTTTTTGAAAGGATTTTTGATTTTTTTTTGGAATTTTTTTTCATTATTTTTATTACCGCTACTATTATTATTATATAAATTGGAATAGACCAAAATAGGTCTAGCTTAACCCAGTCCGGTTAGGCCGACTGGTGGCTTAACAAACCCTCTTTTTTTTTTTTTTTTCAGGTGGGCTAGACCAGTCCTAGCCATCTGGGCTGGGCTGAAACGGTTCCAGCCCACCTTATCGGTTAATTATTTTGCAGAACGTAAACTTGGTTCATGTTTTGTATGCAACTAAGAAGTTGCAGATTGCAGGGTAAAGTGAGGGGAGAAAAAGTAAGGTCACTTGGCTTGGAGGGGATGGGCCTACCGTCACTGGTCTAGGGTGAGGTGGGTATAAGTGGTAGTGGCTCAAGGTGGAGCTGGAGGAAGAAACAACAACTATCATGGTGTAGAAAGGCCGATGAAGAAGAAGAAGAAGTTAACGATGGTGGTGGTGGTTGTCACTGTTACCAGTGAGCAGATTGGGTTGGTGGAGAAGGTTGGGCCACTCTTGGTCATAGCGATACTGAGATGGAAGTGGATGAAAAGGCGGCAGAGAGAGAGAAAGAAGAGAGAGAATTGTCTGTTAGGGAAGGAAAAACCGGGGGAGGCTGATTTTTGGCCAACTTTGGACTAGAATCTCTCCTCCCTCAAGCCATGAAATGTACCCCTATTTATAGAGGGTGGAAGAGGGATATGTTTTCTTTAATGGTGCCAAATCTTGACCCTTAATTCAACTCGAAAGGATTCCAACCGTTGGTTTAAAGTGGTTATCATGGGCTGTCAGATTTGTTGCAGGAAATGGTTGGTCGGATTGGTTACTTTGGGGCGGTGTCACAGCTGCTGTGGCGTCCATCGGTTAAAACAAACCACACTAGGGTGTAGTTAGAAGTTAGACCATCGTTTGTATGTAAGTTTTGTCAAATTAGATGGAGAGATGAAGCATTAAATGTCTTGGGAAGGTGACCACTTGAGCATCTTTTCGGGTGAAAACCTGACGAAAAAGATGAATAGCTAACCTAAAATTGTGCTGTTTTGGTAAAGTTCATTTTAATCCTTCGATTTATGATTTCTCTTAATTACATCCCTGATTGGTCTCAAACTTTCAATTTTGTTCAATTTTGCCCTTGAAGAATTTTAATTTCAGCCCCAAATTTCAACGTCTTTTTTATTTTGGTTATTGGTCTTGGTTTTATACAATTTGACCCTCAATTAATCATTAAACTTTCAATTTTCTTCAATTTCACCCTTGATTTCAACCAATTGGGTCCCTAGAGTTCAATTTAGCCCTTAATTGACCTCAAAACTTTGATTTTCTTGCAATTTTATCCCTGATTTCAATCAATTGACTTAGTAAAAATTAAATTTAGTCTCCTAAAATTTCAGTCTTCTTAATTAAGCCCAAATTGGGTTCTCAAACTTAATGTTTCACCAATTAAGCCCGTAATAAAATTAATTTGACCAATTTAAAGTATAATTAAGTCCTTACACCTAATTACATCCTTCAATTGGATCCAAATTAATTCCCAAATATAATTAAACTTTAATTTGGCCCATGATTAAGTCAAATTGGCCTATTAAAATCAAATTATATCCTTAGGCTTAATTTTTGTGCAAATTCATCCAATAATCATGTTACTTGACCTTGAATTTGTATTGTTTCTCTAATTTTGGGTAAAATAGGATGCAATTAGGCTCCTGATTCCATCCAAAATTGCAGATTAATTTTTTTCTACATGTGAAATTCTCCCAGCTTGCTTTTGCCAAAATATCAGTCTTTATTTTATTATTTTTATTTTGGAAAGAAAGAAGATGAATTTAGAGAATAACTCAAAAATGAGTTGTCACATTGTTGATCAAATTATTATTTTTTCGTAACAAAATATTAGGTGTTGTTAATGTATTTTTGAGCAGAAAAAAATTTAAACTATATGATGAATGACTTGATGTGAGCTAGTCGACCTGACATGTCCAAAAACAATCCGAACGACCGATAAAAATATAGTTTAATTAAAAAAAAATCAAGACATTTGTCAAACCACTAACCAAGTCTTGAGACTTTGACAATCCTATAGAAAACAAATAATTTTTTTTTTATTGAACTCAATTTTTGATTAACTCAATGTTAAGGATGAAGTTGAAAATAAAATTCAATAAAGAAAATGAGTCGAGTCAACCCGAGTCAACCTGTCAAACCTAAATCATGAGATCAGAATAACTCTATAGAAATCAAATCAAAATAAATTATGAAGTTGAATTCCCAATCAGCCAAATGATGAAATTAAAAAAAGATCAATTAAAAAGGATACAAGAAACCACCCGAGTCATGAGACCGGGATAACCTCATAGAATACAAACCAAAACAAATTATAAAGCTTGATTCTTGATCAATCTAATATTGAAGGATAAAATTGAAAAAAATCAACAAAAAAAAAGGAATAAAAAACCCCCAAGTCAATCAGCCTAACCTGCGACTCAAGTCATAAGATAGTGATAATCTCATAGAAAGGAAATAAAAAAGTTATGAAGCTCAATTCCTCATCAACCCAATGTCAAATGATTAAAATAAAAAAAGTATAAAAAATGACTCGAATCAATCTAAGTTAAACTGTCAAACCTGAATCAGGAAACCAGGATAACTATGTAAAAAGAAAATAAAAAAAATTATGAAGTTTAACTCTCAATTAACCCAATGTTGAATGATGAGATTGAAAAGAAAATCAAATAAAAAAAGGACAAAAAATTGACTCGAGTTAATCTGGGTTAAACTGCCAAACCCGAATCAAGAAACCATGATAACTCCATAGAAGAAAAAAAAATATAAAGTCCATTTTTCATTCAACCCAATATTTAATGATGAAATTATAAAAAAATTCAATTATAAAAGAACAAAAAAAACTTGATTCAACCTAACTAACCCACAAAATTGGCTATATGAGTTATGAAATTATGATAGCACAAATAAATTATAAAGTTTAATACTCAGTAAATTCAATGTTGAATGATAAATTGTTTTTAAAAAAATCTTTTAAAAAATCTAAAAAATGTTAAGGATCTAAGTAAAAAAAACCTTGACATTTTTAATGTATATTAATATTATTTTCTATTAATTAGATATTGACGTTCTACTTAAATTGATATGCTTGAATATCACATAAATTTATTATTTTATTTCTAACTGAGTGCATGTCCTTTTTTTTGTACGTATTGTTTTTTTATTTGAATGTCTACATATGCACATGTTAAAGTAAAAACACTCTATAATGGTAATAAAATAAAATAAAATTATGAAATTAGTAATAAAAATAATGATGGTAGTGGTAATTATTATAATAACATCGATGCTGGTTATAGTGATAGTATTTATTGTATTACGAGGCGGGCACGGAATCGAAACCCACAATAAGGAGTGTTACAATTAAATTTATTGTTATTAAATTTTATTTATTTATTTATTTTAATATACTAATATTAAAAAAATAAATTTTATATCACTCCCTCTTCTTCTCTCTTTTGACATCAATGTAATTCTTCCACCCTTGCTGACCTATGATTATAGGGGTTCTGTAAAGTGAGTGAGAGAGGAGTTCCTAGTTTTGCAGATTCAACATCACTTGATCCAATAAGAGCAAGATAATATCTTGAAGAAATTACTATGCATTGAAGGATATTGAGTAGTAAGAGTTAAGGCTTTGTTTAAAATAAAAAATAATTATTGAACTCAATTTTCGATTAGCCCAATGTTAAGAATGGAGTTGAAAATAAAATTCAACTAAAAAAATAAGCTGAATCAACTTAAATTAATCTGTCAAACCTAAGTTATGAGATTGAAATAATTCCATAGAAATCAAATCAAAATAAATTATGAAGTTCAATTCCCAATCAATCCAAAGATAAAATTAATTAATAAATAAATAATTTAAAAAGGACACAAGAAACCACTCGAGTCATGAGACCAGAATACAAACCCAAACAAATTTTAAAGCTTGATTCTTGATCAATCAAATATTGAATAATAAAATTGAAAAAAATTCAACTAAAAAAAAATAAAAAAACTCAAGTCAATCAGCCTAACTCGCGACTCGAGTCATAAAATAATGATAACCTCATAGAAAGAAAGAAAGAAAAAAGTTATGAAGTTGAATTCCTAATCAACCTAATATTGAAGGATTAAATTGAAAAAAAAATCAAATAAAAAATGACAAAAAAATAACTCGAGTCAATCTGAGTTAAACTGCCAAACCTGGATAACTCTGTAGAAAGCAAATAAAAAAATTATGAAGCTCAATTCTCAATTAACCCAATGTTGAATGATAAAATTGAAAAAGAAAATTAAATAAAAAAGAACAAAAAAATAAATCGAGCCAATCTAGGTTAATTTGTCAAACCCGTATAAGGAAACCATGATAACTCCATAGAAAAAAAAAAAGTCCAATTTCTATTCAACCCAATGTTAAATGATGAAATTGAAAAAAAAAATCAAATAAAAAGGGAAAAAAATAACTCGAGCCAATCTGGTTTAAACTACCAAACCCAAATCAAGAAACTATGATAACTTCATAGAAAAAAAATAAAAAAAATATAAAGTCTAATTTCCAATCAACACAATGTTGAATGATGAAATTGAAATAAAATATTCAATTAAAAAAGAACAAAAAAAAAAACTTGATTCAACCTAGCTAACCCGCAAAACTCGCGATATGAGTTATGAAATTTTGATAACCCTATAAAAAGTAAATCAAAACAAATTATAAAGTTTAATACACAGTTGATGGGTCATGGTTTTCTAAAAACCTCCCACGTTTAAAGGCCATCACACAAAAGTCATAACCCAAAATGAGGTTATGTTTTCTCCACGCCCAATCTTGTATTGGGCCGAAGTACACCCGCGCCCAACTCTAAGTTGGGCCATGACGCGTCCACGCCAACTTCTCTTGGGTTCAGCCTACAGTTGAACCCAACCACAACTAGGTTCAGCGTATAAGCTGAACCCAAATACACTTGGGTTCATCGTACAACTGAACGCAACTCCTCTTGAGTTCAGTCTATAATTGAACCTAACAACAACTAGGTTCAGCATACAACAAAACTCAACTCCTCTTGGATTCAACCTACAGCTGAACCCAACTATACTTGGGTTCAGCGTACAAACTGAACCCAAATACACCTGGGTTCAGCATATAACTGAATCCAATTCCTCTTGGTATAGCTAAAAAGTAACCCCACTCTAAACCTCCCTTACTCTGAGTCTGGGTTAGTGATTATGATACCCATCACATCCCATTAATTACGAACAAGTAGTCCATGCTTATATTAATGAGATGTGATGGCACGAACAATAAAATAACATTATTTTACTATTACGAGATTACATCTCTACTCCTCACATATCGTATGAAGTAAGTTAAGATAGGTAATATAAAAGGAAGCTTGAGTATATAGAAAAAAGGTTCGAAACCTTATTCTTTTAGACATAAACACATTCTTTATTTTCTTCCATTACATCTACATCTTCCTTTTCTTCTCCTTCTATAACTTCATAAAGGCTCATTCATACCTTTATTAATTTCTTTTTATCACACAAAAAATCTTGTGCTAACTTGATCTTCGAAGGGTCCCCCAACAATACCCTCTAGGGGTCTCTAAGGGACTATGTGCAGGTATTTATTTAAGAGAAGATTTACAACCCTGAAGATATCCATTAAAGAGAAAGTCGAAATAGTATTAAAGTGAAGGTTATAGAACACATTATGAATGATCTATAAGGGTCTTTAGAAATAATTCCTTCCAGAATATTTCCTGTGATTTTTGTAGCCTCATCAATAGTAAATCAATGTTGAATGATAAATTATCTAAAAAAAAATCTAAAATAAATCTAAAAATTATTAACGATCAAAGTAAAAAAGACCTTGACTTTTTTAATGTATATTAATATTATTTCCTATTAATTAGATATTGACGTTCTTGTTAAATTGATATGCTTGAATGTCACATAAATTTATTATTTTATTTCTAATTGAGTGCATGTCCTCTTTTTTTGTACGTATTGTTTTTTTATTTGAATGTCTACATATGCACATGTTAAAGTAAAAACACTCTATAATGGTAATAAAATAAAAAAATAGTGAAATTAGTAATAAAAATAATGATAGTAGTGGTAATTATTATAATAAAATCGATGCTGGTTTATAATACTGATAGTATTTATTGTATTACTAGGCGGGTACGCTGGTTATAGTAATAGAAATATATATTTCGATTAAATTTATTGTTATTAAATTTTAATTTTTTAATTATTTTAATATATTAATATTAAAAAATAGAAAAAATATATTTTATATCACTGACAGAATAACCATGGCATTGAACCAGTCAGTAGTGCGCAATCAAAAAGTACGCATCCAATTATAGGCAGGCATATATTTTTGTATTTGTGGCCTGCTCCCTCCTTTCCAGTTCGGACTGCACCCCCGGGAGATATTCTTAGTCAGCGGTCCGGTCGAGTGGCAACAACTTAGCCATGTTCGAACATGCCTGGCACACAGATCTCCTCTGGAGCAGCAGGTCGAGAACAAACACGCGGCGCTTCCTGGCTCAGGCACACAGATTTACTCTGGAGCAGCAGGTCGTAATGCCCCTCGACAGCAACATTCAAGCATTCAAGCTCTTGACATTAATAAATATAGACAATACCTTTAGGTGAAGGAATCCAGCTTCCTACACCTCCACATCCACATCCACATTTGATCATCTCCCTCTTCTTCTCTCTTTAGACATCAATATAATTCTTCCACCCTTGCTGACTTATGATTATAGGGGTTCTGTAAAGTGAGTGAGAGAGGACTTCCTAGTTTTGCAGATTCAACATCCACTTCATCCAAGAGCAAGATAATATCTTGAAGAAATTACTATGCTTCGAAGGATATTGAGTAGAAAGAGTTAAGGCTTTGTTTATTTATATATATCGTGCGGTGTGGTTCACCTAATTTTGATTTCGAAAAACTACAATTTATAGCTTTTTTTTTTGGCAAACCAAAACTGAAAAAGCCACCGCACAATGCCAAATGCACACCGAAGCTTCATTCTCTTGGCTGGCATGACCTTCGATCTTCATCAGGAAAATACATAACGTCCATGCTGCAGTTCTTAGTTCTCTCTGTCTTCCTTTTTGCCTTTTCGTTTGCACTTATCCGGGGAAAAAAAAAAGCATTGCTGAACAAAACAAATTAACACGCAATTTTGTTCTGAAAGAAACATGAAGATCGTACTGTACTACGAGAGTAACTAATTAAAGAGAGAAAAAATTACTGTTTTAATGACAAGATGATCATTAATTAAACAGTGACTGATATTTTATTTATATCACATCATGGGCGATTCATTCTTATCTCTATGAGATCCCATGTATTATGTATATAATTAGGTATTTTTGGCTAGATACGCAGTACTTATAATTCATTCATGAAAATTTGGAAAATCTGGCAACATAATATATACACATATATGAGGAGATTTAAGACAGTACAGAATTAAAATCTTAATTAATAACTTCTGCATCTTCTTTTCATGGGACGAGATTGATTGACACGGCTAGGTACCTCAAAGCTTGATCGAAAAAACGATTCTACCTCATCTTCGTTTGTAGTATCGAAAAACTCTGGAATTTTTCTCTTATGCGCAAAAACTTGCACCTTCTTTCTTGGTGTTGGTGGGCAACTTCGAATGGTCGGTATCTTGTGGTCACTAGAGGTTGGTGTTCTGCACTCTTCTTGATCATCAACAGCCTGGTCAATAGAGGGTGGTGTTGGCGGGCAGCTTTGAATGGTTGGTATCTTGTGGTCACTAGAGGCTGGCACTGTTCGGCACTCTTCTTGATCATCAACAGCCTGAAGCCCGAGCTCCCCCCCTCCTTGTTCATGACCTTGTGGTGCAGATTGTAGAAGCTTTGGTAGATCTCTCTGGTTTATGTGATCTTCTGACATGGGAGTGTATCGAAACTTGCAACGGAAGAAGTTTGGAGAGAGAGACTTCACAAGTCTTTTGACAATTTGTATTGTTGAAGGGATATTTCCTTCTTATCTTTTGAAAATTAATTATATATTACATGTCTACTACAATTTGCACCCCCTTCTTTTGTATTTACTCGTTGTTTCTTACACTCTCTGTCGTGGCTTTTTTTTACTGGCTATCTATCTTTACATGGCTTGGAAAAGCACAAGAATTAACGATAGTTCAATTACCCTAACTAACAATCAAGGTTCCATTTGTTTGTCCGAAATCGGATTCTTTTTAAAATGAATCTCATAAAAAACGTATTCTAGGAAAATAGATTATTTCCCAACACTTGATTATAAAAAATGAGTAGGAAGATATTTTTTTTATGATATTTAATATAAATTGAAAAATTAATAACTAAAATATTCTATAAAATTAGTATGATATAACAAGTTGAATTTCATAACATATTTTCTATCAATTTTATATAAATTAAAATATTTTAAATATAAATTATATACATTAATATATTAAATCAATATGATGTTTACATATTATATATTGATATATCCTAATATATAATTTTCTTAAATATTATATACGGATACACACTTTTACAATATTAGAAAATTAAAAAATATTGATGGAATATTTTATCAGCGTTTAGGCTAAATTCTTGTAGTATTTTGCATTGCCGATGGAAACACATTGTTGAACAATATCTCGTTAGGGTTTTTATTTTCTTCAGCAATACAAAATACTGACAAAATATTCTCATAAAAAAAAAGCTTTCCCACCATTTTCCATCAAAAACTCCATCGACAATGAAATCACTAATAGAAAGTTTTTGTTGCCAATTCCATCGGTGTTTTCAATTTTTTTTTTTTTTTACTCTTGTTAGTTGTTACAATCCTCAAGCCTAAAATTCTCATTTAAACACACAACAATAACAACCACTACAATAAATCAATAAATCACAACCACAATTCACAATAAACCACAGCCATAATAAACCACAACAAAAACACATATTGAGAACAAAATGTACTATATAAAACATTTAAATAGCTCACAACAATAAGATAAACAATATTCTATACACAATCAATTTTTAAACAAATGTATATATGAACAACACATTAAAATTCCTAAGATCTTAAACCAAAAGGTCTAGGAGGGGAAGGAAAAGGTCCAGGAGGGAGAGGAAAAGGTAAACTTATATGCACTCATCTGAGCCCAATATATCCTAGTTTTTTGTTTGAGTTCTACTCTCATTTCTATCCTTATTTCTTCTATGAGATCTTTTATCATTCATGCTCTAATAAATATTCTGCATCTCAACAAACAATTGTTTCTAAATCTTTTTTTGAACAAGTTCATCAAAGTTCTGCAAAGCATTGTTTAGGCTAAAATATGGTGTGCCTACAATTGAAATAGTCCGACACGCCTTCATTTCTCAAGCAGATGCAATAGGCATACCATAAACCTTATTCCTACCAGGTCTATGAATTTTAGCAGCCTCCAATCACAGCTGAGGGTCATGAGGATGATGGGTTGAAGTGTCTTCGCTAAATTTCGTAGTCATGTTGGCATTATATGTCTCCTCTAAAACTAAACAAAAAGAAGTCAAATTGCTAAATTCAATTACATTTCATATTATTCATGTAAATAAACATTATCAAGGCAATGATACCTAATAAAAGACTTACAACAAACATTTTCGCTCTTGTATCGATAAAGTTTTTCTCTATTTCCCCTATCCCGTTTTCTTTATAAGAGTTTCCTCATATAACTCTATTGGAGTTCGCGCCTAAGTTGTTTTTCCTATAAATTAAATAGTTTGTTAAAAGTCTCACAAATAAACACTTAATTAAAACTTAAAGAAAAATAATAAAATACATAACAACGAGCTCTTGCTAGGCGTTTGGTATGGTTGACAAACATATGCTCTTCTTAGATGTGTTTGCTCATCGAACCATAAGTTTCTTTATTTTTGTTTTGTGTACTGGATCATGAGCGTTTTCTAAAACTATTTGATTCCATAAATTGTTGAAACAATACCTAATTACTCTCTGTGACATGTCTTAGTTTATATCTTTTCTACTTTTCAATATCATTAGAGCTAACTTTCCTAATTGATTATTTATGAGAATTGTACAATAGATCATGCAACCTGTTATTGAAATTTGTTAAACAAAAACAAGATAAGAAAATAAAAGAATATGAGTTTACAATAATATAATATTAGTTTATTTAAACTTACCTAGTTGTATTGTGGTTTTCACAAACTCTTATGACAAGCATCTCGTTACTCTTGCACCACTATTTTTTTTTTCTTAATTGATTTCATACATTAGTTAATTTTCAAATTTGAAAAACAAGTAACTCAAAGTAAAGATTATTTAGTCACCCAACCTGTTAATGTCAACCGACTTCTATCTAGTAGCATTAGCTTCCTTGTCTTGGTTCTAATTCTTGTCAAGCTTCGCTCCACTAAGAAAACCCTCATATTTTTATTGTAACTCATTAATGCTTTAAGTTAATTTATTAAAATCTCTTTGTAGCATTTGTAGTTTGCTTGTATATTTAAGTGTTAAACTTGTTTTATAATGATAACTTTGTTGTATTAATGTATAATTTGTATTTTAAGGTTTGTTTGGGATTTGGAGAAATAGATTTAATTTGTCACTTGATGAAATTGAGTGTGATTTTGTAACTTAGGTGCATTAGAATTAAAGAAATGACGAGTAATTTAATATGTACCAATTATTATTTTTTGTCAAATTTATGATTAAGTTAAAAATTTAGGGATATTTGATTTTTTATGAATTGATAATAATTAGGGTATTATTTATTGATGATAATAATATATAATTAAACTGAGTTACCCTTTGATATTGGTATATACCAATGTGTTTGTTTTGGATGAAATATTATTTGCTTTAGTTAGTTTTAAGTTTTGAAGGGTATGTGTAAATTTGTGTAATTACAAAAATGAAGGAGTCAATTGAGTTTGTATGTAAGTTGTTCAATGACTTGCAAGGAAGTATAATATGCAATGTGATTTGATCAATATGGCTAACCAGGCTAACCTGAGGGAATTCTATGACCATTTAGTAATGTTATTTGCATCTCTTTTTCTTCAATAATGTTAAATTTTTCTTAATTTGCCTATTATAATTACTTTATTTTATGTTTTTTTGGAAGTTTATTGATTTTTATAGTGGTTTATTAGTTATTGGTTATAGATTTATGAGTGGATGATATTTTAACTGTTTAAAGAAGTGTTAGCTTAAAGACATTAAAGAGTTTGGTTGTTTCATGACTAGAACACATACTTTCTTGAAAATACATGTCATTTGAATAAAGTAGATGAAAATTCAGGTCATGGAATAAATTCCCATCTTGATTAGTTTTTAGAGGGAGTTGAATCAATCAATGATAATCTTAGAAATTATATGGCTGCACTAATTTGATAATTGTATTTGTATGGTTAAAACTTTCCTTCTTGGTTGTTGAGAAATTACAGAAGAAAAAGAAAAGAAGAATTTAATTTTGCTTTTAACTATGCTATGATCTTTGAGATAGTTTGTTGGATAAGGTTATTATTTCACAATCCTAATATTCTTGCAATTTTTTATTTCTTGAACATTTATATCACAATGGATATCATAAATGTCTTCATGTTTTCTTTTCCTAATTTACTTACGATAACAATAAATGTCTTCATGCTTTTTTTGGAATGTGCACATATCATTTTCTATTTTTCCTTTTTTGCATGTCTCTCTTAATTTCTTTTATACCATATATAAGTTGAAGAAATAAAGTTTATGAGTAACTATGATTTAAGTTGATAGAATTTATTTCGTTGTGAGAAGTGATGAAGAAGAGTAAATTGAATTTAAATGCAGAATTTCCTTTTTTTAAAATAAAAAAATAAAAACACCAAAGGAAATGCTGATGGAATAGAAAACTTTAATGAGAACGTTTCTAACGATGGTATTTTGCTACCTATTTTATCAATCAGAATATTCATATATCTTAATTTTCTAGTAGTGTATACATGGTAGCTAAAAGAAAACAATGAACACATTCCGCATGAAACACATAGAAAAAGCAATAGAATCATATTGCCATTAGCAACAAATCCTAAACATGCTCTGTTCTAATTTTAAAAATCATAACCTAAAATTCAAAACCAAACAATTGTATAAGAAGTAGCAAGATTAATCTAGTAACAAGTAGTAAGTAAAACTTATATTAAAACCAAAACTTGCTTTCACATCAAAACATCATGTAATAAATAGTAAGAAAAGAAGAGAGATTTGTAATTTTGAATCAATTATCAAGCTAGGAAGAAATGTAGAAGATTCAAACAAGAGAAGCAAAAATAAAGACAAGTGAATTAACAACAACAAAACATTAAGCAATATTAAATGGATTGTTAAAATAAAAGAAGACCAATATTTAGAAGTTAAAAAAGGAACATGCAAAACTTAGCTTAATTGGTAATTGAACTTTCAAGTTTAATATGAAAAATTAAACAAGCTTTTTAAGGTAAACAATATCATATCATAACACCATGACTATCTAAGCTTAGAAAGATGCATCATAACACCATGACTATTCAAGCATATAAAATCTACATGCTTACTAGTTTGTAATTAGGGAAATTCAATCGAGGCAACCAATATAAAAAAAAAAAACCTCTATCTTATAGGCTGCTTACACCCACATACTAATTTCAAAAACCTATGCCAATCAAACATGATTTGTCCATTTCAAAACGCAACTAACAAGTTTGATTATATGAATTTAAAGTATTCAATCAATGATAGCAAGCAAAATGAAAAAGCAAAACAAAGTGCAAAACTTTCCTTTTCATATAAAAACATAAAGACTTTGTACAAAGTAAGTTAACGCCAGAAAATAACTTTGCTAATCTAGTAACATATAACTCAAAACTATTCAAGCCACCAATTTTTCTAGAGCATAACAAATGAAATTTATAGCAGAATCAAACTTTTTTTTTCTCTTAAGAAGATCTGGTGAACCCTTATCATTAATATCCTTTTTTTTCTTCTAGTTATGTGGTTAACTCCTTAAAATTGCATTATTGGTTAGTCTCTCCTCCACGACTGATTTACAAGAGGTGTTTTTCCCAATTATAAGCCTAGAAAAAAATAAATAATTCACTTAAGCACTATTATTTTCATAATGATAGCTAAATCTCAAAATAAGTATATTAATTTTAAACTCTAATTTATTAAATTTCAACCAACAAAGGAAAATCATTCACTTAATACACACACACATATATCAAACAAAAAAATAAACCTGGAATGAGTATAGGAGAGGTGATGCTAGATTTGTGAGTTGTGAATTGTGAGTCGGGAAGAGTGACTGCTATATGATACTGCTAGGCCAAAATAGGTAAATGAAGAAGAACAAAAAATGAAGAAAGGAGAGAGACTGTCGGGTTTTAATTCAATTTAAAATTTTCAATAAAATTTCCACCAATAATTTTACATGTCATCAATACTGATGGAAATTTTCCATCGCAATTTTCATTGGAAAACAATGACGACATATTTTCATATATCGGCGTTTCCGTTACCTTTTTCCAATTTTCTAGTAGGGTTATCAATACATTATATTAATATAACATTCATATATATATATATATATATATATATATATATATATATCAAATTTTTAAAAAAAAAAGAATCAGCAAGCTAGAGAGAAAGACTTATAATATATATTATTCTAAAGTTAAGAAAAATTAAAAAAAAAATACTTTCCAATAAACAAACTTAACATTAAAAGTGAGGAGTATTGAGGGAGGTGAACAATATTTATACATGTGACTTTATCAAATATAATTTAGGCTATATTATTTCCTCATATCAATGAATGACTGTGAATTAGTGGTAGTTTGAAATTGATGTCAACATATTCATCTCATACTTTATGTTTCAACATCATGAACGTGAATATATAATTGCGAGGGTTTCCTTATAGTTCACGGAATTGAAAGACATAGAGTGGTAGAGAATAATGATTTCTTGTTTCCACTGAAAAAAAAAATGAAAGAAAGAAAGAAAGAAAGGGAAGAATATATATATATAGCTTGAGATAATATATGATTCTTGTTTTCAGCAAAGAAATTATAAAACTATGTTGGCAAAGGAAAATCATCAGACAATCCACGTGTTTATATATATATATATATATATATATATTTTTTACAAATTATTTATGTGCTACAGGTCATGCGATTGTGTTTTTAGGTGATATTAATATGTATACACAAAGCTATAAATGGTTAACCAAGCTCCTTGAACCTGCCTCCTGAGAATCCCATGAAACACAGTGTCTCCTCCTCCTCTCTCTCTTCACCTGTCATGTCAGCTCCTCTCTCCATTTATTTGTCTGCATGTACACTATAAGCATAGGATACCCTTTTGGACGTCTTTGACACTCGAAGGAGACGTAGAATTCCCGGCACCGATCCATACCCTTTTCCCCATTTATGCAGTACATATATATTGGTTGAAATTCATTAGAGTACGGGTATGTATTTATGTTATTTGGACTAGCGGATGCACATATAGTTGAACTGGCAGAAAAATCCATCTTTTCTAGGAAATTTTGTGTTCCAGCCTCTTCTTTGTAATAATAATAATAATAACTATAGCACTATGATACTGATTTATGCCATGAAATTTCTTGAAGCAGACGAAATTAAGGTGTACTATGATAGGAGTGCACTAAAAACGAAAGGGCAAGAGGCAGAGGGCTTCAGCGGTTTCCTCCTCTCTGTTTATTTCTTAAATCAAGAGTTTCCAAAAATGTACGTATGGCTATGTTACAACTATATATCCAATATGTTGCCTCGAGAATTTAGCTACCGTTTGGATGTCATGAGCGAAAATTTTGGATTGAAAACCAAGGAATTGAAATAAAAGATAATGAATCATAGTGACGTTTTAATTTTAATATTACGTTTGAAAGAATGAAAAAAGAAGAAGAACGAAATCTAAGAATTTTCAACATCAGTTTTTTAAAATAAAATAAAAATACTAATTAAAAAAGTGGTGGTAGCATAGTGTTAATATTGATAATAGTATAACAATAACAATAATAATTTCTTAAAAAATATTAATTATGATGATAGATGTAGTAATATTAAGAAAAGAAATTGCATCATCATCATTGACAGCAAAAATGATGACAATGGTCGAGGAGAAGGCGCGATTGGAAGTTGAATTATTGGTTTAATTAGTAATTTAAATAATATAAATAAAAAATATAATAATAATAAATAAATTGATAAAAAAAACTGACTCCAGCATAAAAAACTCAATATTGAAAGATAAAACTAGAAAAATAAAAAAAAAACAATAAATAAATCCCAGTTAAACCAAGTTAATTCGTAAATTACATGACCATGAGTACAAAATTGAGATAATCTCATATAAAGAAAAGTAGGGAAAAAAGTTTAAAGACCAATTCATAATAAATCAAATGAGAATATGATAACTTTATAGAAAGTAAAGTAAAAAGGAAAACGTTGAAGCTCAATCTCTAGCAAATAAAATGTTGTAGGATGAAAATTAAGAAAAAAATATAATTAAAAAAAGGTTGAAAAAACTTGATCCAAACCCACCCAGGTCAAGAAACAAAATCTTTGAACCAGTTACGATACCAGGGTAACCACGTTCGTAAGCAAACTGAATAAAATCATGAAACTCAATTATCAAACAACCCAATGTTGAAGGATAAAAATAAAAATAAATTAAAAAAGGCATTGGAAAAAATATGAGTAAACCCGGTTTAACTCATATTTAATCTTAAAGGATGAAATCGTAAAAAAAATCAATATACAAAAAATCTCAACGTAAAAAAATAGCAATTGAAAAAATAAAGATCAAATTTTATAGAAAAAAAAACTCAAGGAAGATGAAATTGTAAGAACAAAAATTTAAAACCATCTTAAATAAAATAAATAGTAATTAAAAGAATAGGGATCAAATCTGATAGATAAAAAAAATCCATGGAGGATGAAATTGAATTTTTTATTTTATAAATTATTTCAAATAAAACAAATATTAATAAAAATACATGGACTAAACCCGGATAAAAAAAAATAATTGAAGGGTTGCTTTGAATTTTTAGGTGTGATTTTTAAGGATGAGAGAGAAAAGAAAAAAAATAATCATTAACAATAAAGCTGAGACAATGAAGTTACACATGTTGCCTGGTGAGGTAGGGGCCACCGAGGGGATTCTATCGCCACCTTAGAAGCCATCAATTGGCCACACAAAGTCACCACACCCGCCACCATCATTTTTCTTGAGCTCCTATGTGTCTCCTAATTAATTATTTAAATGATATTATATATTTAGTAAAAGATGTATTTGACCCTTTATCAATCAACTATGCTCGAAAAATCAAAGTGAAAAATACATAAATATCCTTGCATGCTAGTTTATTTATTTTTGGCTTCCAAGGATAGTTTCGATAATTTACTTTGCAAACAAACATGAAAAAATAAAATTAACTCCAAGTTAAAGATATATGTTATTTTGATTTAAAGATTAATTCAAAACTTGTACTGTGTAAATAATAATAAAACTACTCAACTAACCCTGCATAAATTGTTAAAGATAATTGTATTATGGTGAAAAGACCACTTTGCTCTCAGTGACTAGTCTAAAGTTTTTCATGGCTAGGAACAATATCGTCAAATCACTATTTCAATGAATAGTGATTTGTTTCTAGGAACACAATAAAACTTTTTTCTCCTTTAATATTTTTTTGTAATATATCATTTTTTAAAACAAATATCATTACAATTCTTTAGGAAGATATTATGTTTAATTTTCATTATTAGTCTCACACCTAATTTCGTTCCATTTGTTTTCCAACCAAACACTTACGAAGTAGGAATCAAACTTTTATTTGAATTTTCATCATTTTGTGAAATTTGAGAAGATTGAATAAAATAAAATAAATGGTTAATCTACCTATATGCAACAAGGAATTGAAATGACCCAAACTCGAGAGAGGGCTGGTATGCAACTAAACAACTTTTGCGACAATAAGTTCAACATTGAGTTGGGCATCCTGTACCCACCATCTAAAAAGAATATTCCTTGTTACACATGGATTCATTAATCAGTTTTTTTTTTAATCTTATTCAATCTTTCCATAATACTTAGATGTACGGTATGAAACATTATATTTTTCCTCTCTTTAGAAGTGGCTCTTATGAGTTCACGGCATAGCTCCCAACTCTTATAAGGGTATACCACTTTGTAAATTCAGATAGTATTTGGCTACTGTCATGAGATATAAAAAATAAAAACAATAGAAATAAAAATATATTTGATAAAAAAGATAAAGAAAGAGATATAAAAATAAATATGTATTTAGGATAATTTTGGAGTGAATTTCTGCACCTCCAAAACAGGAGGTACAAAGAAGACTTGTCTTTATAGATAATATTTATTTTTTTTTCTAAAATATTCTTGTAAAAAACTCTCAATCCCAAAATTACCTAACTAAGATGTTGCACGTGCGCACGCGGTGTTGCGACGTCGGGATCAAGGAGTTGCCACCTAGTTGTTTGGTTAATGATTATTAGGAGACTCGGGTGGACTAGTCTTATTTGAAATTTCAAGGTAAAGAACTAATTGTAGTTAGGATAGATATAAGCCCCCTTAGCATATTTTACTTGAGGTAAGTTGAATTATATGGTTTATACATGATTTAAAGGTGTTATAGGGTTCGTAACCGATGGTCCGTTTATGAATCAAAATGAAGATTTATGCTCGTGAATAAATTTGGCATTTCAAATTTATTATGGGCTCATATGCCTAGGTAAATTCTTATAGGAAGAAGCCATGTAGGTGCTCTATCATGGTTCACCTATCTTGGAAGGTGAAAGTGTTTTTCACACCTCATATATTGTGGTGAAAATACTACCAATTAAAATTGGTGAATATCCAAAATAATTCTGAAAATTTTCTAGTCAATTCTTGATACTTAAATACCAATCTACTGGTAGATCCAATATTTATATTAGAATATTGACTTTTAATTTTCAGGAATTAAAATTTTTAGGGTTATTGAAATATTGGTCAAATCCTTAAAATAAATTTCAGCACCCTAAAATTCTTGGGCACCACTACATTTGGCACCAAACATATCTCAACTGTTTTAACTAGATCATAGGTGGCAAATCCCTCGACAACCCTCAATTTTTCCTCCCAGGCAATTCATTTATCTTGTTTGGGACTATCAGAGACTTTAACCTCGTAGGATCCTTCTATTGTTAGATCTATTATGTCTGACACTTGAGCATACATAAATGAGCAAGTCATTGGAATGCTTATTGTTCCTTGAGGTCCAATAGCAGGATTTGCCCTCTAGTTTTGTGAATCAAGGATAATCGTAGCTATTGGCAGTAGTAACATGGTTGGCTGCTAACTGGATGTTCTTTCCCTAGATTACGCTCGTAGGAGTTGCTCGAGTAAACTAGCCATCTGAGTCATATTATTCTTAACATCTTCCTATGTTTTTTGGTAGTAGGCCTCAAGGTAAGCCCTCTCTTTGTTCTCCATCCTTTTACGAAGCTTGGTATTGTAGACTCTGGCAAGGGGCTTTATATTTCGAGTACCTGCTATGCACATTTCATAATTCATAAACATATGGATGTATGATTATGCATGATGATGTATGTTGAATATAGATTAGCTATACCCTGAGCTGATATATGGCCACCATTCTTGTATAAACAAGTAGGCTTCTGGTCCTTTCATAGTTGTCGAGACAGTTTAATATGAGCCAATTCTTAATAAAAATACACTCATTACAATGAGATATTGCTTAAAAGGTTAGGTCTAAACCCTTTTCATTAATACTTGATGAAAACTTTTATATTTGAAAGCTAGTTTACTCATCATCATCGTTTACATGGAGAAAAGCAAAGCCTTTGTTTTCTAT
>Ga0307507_10002666_pt1 | contig 36795 bp, 11 predicted proteins | sample 7_EM_MG_FD_207223 | JGI IMG/M metagenome (GOLD analysis project Ga0307507, IMG submission 207223) | Populus trichocarpa ectomycorrhiza microbial communities from riparian zone in the Pacific Northwest, United States - 7_EM | ecosystem: Host-associated > Plants > Roots > Unclassified | place...
CCGAGTAGTGCCTTGGCTACCCTGACCGCCTGCTAAGCCGCCGCCGATCGAAAGATTCGGGCAGTAAAGTTACTGCCAAGTGTTACTGCCCGGATCTTGGCCGGACCTTATGCCTTAACCCGTACACACCATCGAATAGCTGGAACGCAGGCGACTGGCTCCTTTCTACAAAATTGGCAACAGCAAACATTGGACTAACAGAAAATCCACCGGCTCCTCTTGAGGCGCTGAATGTCACCGAGATTGCTTTTCCAACTATCGGTATCAGAATAGAGCAAAAGGTAAGCTGCCATGATTGTTTACGGAGCGGGCATCCGGGACGGTGTCTTGATTCCCTCTTGAAACAAATTCCGGTCCTGCTATATGAATATGATGCTTTGCTTTTGTAAAACGGTCCGCATTCACAGAAGTATGGTGTCCACGGCGCTTTGAAATGAGGGATATGGCTAACTAGGTCCGCTCTAGAAGGAACAAGGCCTTCACAGGCATCATGAAGAAGACTTGGACGCTGGCATAGTCTCAGTGCTATTTCGTTTGCCTTTACATGGAAAGCTAGGTTAACTACTCTCATAAGACCATCAGGACATGTCACACCGCTTACATGAGAATGCACCTCGCTGAGTGAAGTCATGGCAGGCTTAGAGCTGAGATTTGGGATATGTCCTATTCGCTTGTTCAGTTGCATCACTCTTTCTCTGACTTCCCGCATCACAAAGCTCAGGGACTTCACGTCTTGTTTAATGGAAGGAAGCAGTTCAATTGGCGTTATGGTATCTTCCACTTTAACAATACCCTTCCGGGCCTCTTTGTGCGACGATTGGAGAGCCTGAATTTCTGTTGCGATATCGTTGAAGTTCTGTTGTAGCGGCTGGAAATCTTGTTTCACCACGGCAACCTGTTGGCCGATTGCGCCGATGGAGGCCGCCATTGCTTCCAAAGTGGCCCTATTCCTCGTGTTATAATAGAAGCAAAGAGCAAAGTATAAGGAGAAGAAAATAAGAACGAGCTTACCGCTGCGCGCTGCTAACCACCCACGTCTCATGGTTCATCCATATCTCTAAGGATGACTTTAACTTCTCAAGCCCTGATAACATCTCCGAAACCTTGCTGTAGCGTTTCAGACCAACCACAGCTTTCCAGCTCTTCTTCACGACGCCGTCCATAGTCTGCGATGTGACTCCATCAAGAACGTGGTTTAACTCATCTGCCCGCTCTTTGCACTTTTTGAGTAACTCTAAGCCCGTATCCACATTCTTAACGCTGATACTTTCGCCAGGTCCTTCTAAGTTCGTTTTGATGGCTTCTACAATATTTACCAAAAGGCTTAGCTCATTTGCAGCCCTCTCGACACTTCGAGGCACATCTTTCAACCTTGTCACGATGCCCGAGAGCGATAGCGCCAAACGAGCACCGATATCTAAGAACTGCGATGCGGAGGCAACGATACCTAGAATTTCAACTCCAGACATCCTAGGATGAAGCTGTCATCAGAATATGAGTATGGGAAAGGGCCAGTTTGGAGTTGAGACAAGTGGGGCTCAGGCTAGGTTTAAGGTCAGTCTTGTAGATCGACGCCATAACCCAAGTTGGCTAGGCTGATTGACTTGTGTGGGAGATCTGTGAAGGCTCTCTTTGCCTTGAGCCTTGCACGATCCGGAGTTAAATCGCAGCTCGAGTGCAGACTAAGTAGAGTTTCTCGGGTTCTTGAACATTTCTCGTCTTCGGTGTGTGTTTAGGTCATACTCTTTGTTCTTACTCAATTCACTGATGATACTTACTATTCATTCCTCATGGCTTCTGTCTTTCGCCTTTTGGATGCGTCAATGAGCAACGCAAGGATCTCTGGAGATGAAAATATTTGCTAATCACCTCCGGTAGTGTGCTAACTGCTAACCTTCAAACCTACATATCGTAGTCGAGTTCTATGAGACTTACACATCCTGGCGCATCCGGTTGAAAGCGTGTGTTAATTGCGCTAACTAGAATGCGTACATTTGTACCCAAAAGTAGGTAAAAATACGTTAAAATGGCTGTGCTTATTACTTTAAAGGGTATAAATTCTGCCGTTTGATCACCAAGATCGACACGCGCTTTAACGTATCCCTACCGTCCCGATTAGCCTTATTGCGGCCTAATAGAAGTCCTCTCCGGGAGGGCGTTCTTAGTAGAGGCAGAACTGGCGTAGTAGTCCGCGTAATAATACTGCCCTTAAACTTCCCTTAAAGTACCGCACGACTAGCCTTAGCGAAGCTTATACTAAGCTTTATAATAGATATAGTAATATCTCTTACGAATCTCTTTAGTACGAAAAGGAAGTCTACTAACGCCTAAGTCTAAATTGTGGTATTATCACTTGCCTCGACCTATCTGGCGTTAGCCCTAATAGAGAATGGAAATCTAAATGACTACCTGGCGTAATATCGACCTACTAAACCCGCATTACTCGCCTAGTTCTAGGAGATGGCGCGTACCCTTATCTATATTTACGATCTTTACGTTATCGTCGCTAATATCGCTACCCGGAACTTTCTCCTCACCGCCGATATGTCCAGGGGTCCCAATAATCATTAAGTTAGTTATCTAAATTACAATTATTTAGATTATCTGATAATTATAATCGAAATCGAAGACTTGATTAGTTATATAGATTATATAGATTATATAAATATATATAAGGGAGTAGGTGGAGGAGGAAGTTGTGATATAGCGCGACAGTTATCAGCAGCTATATCCATGCATGCGCCAAGAGGCCAAAATTTCGCTGTAGCCCCTAGTAAAATCTGCCTAACGCGTAATACTCGCTTACAGCGCGCGATAAACGCTCTGCGCACGTCTGGTTGTGTTACTTACTTTTTGTCAACACCAAGCTTCTATTCTTAATATTAACACTAGCCATAACTCCGCCACCATCCCCCCGTACCCGTGGCCAAAAGAGACAGCAAGAAGAAGAAGTAGACGAAGTTTCCGCCCTCAGCAAGCACAATTCGCGCGAGTTTAACGACGTAACGGCAGCCTATAAGGACCCTTATCACCAAATTAGAATTCCTTAACTAAAACAGAAGAGAGAGCGCAAGGACAAAGTTCTCTAGTCGTACACCCTTAATAACCCTCTAAAAGGTTAACTAGAACGTGGCAATTTAAACCAGGAGCTTTTCTACTGCAAGCGCTGCTAAAAACAATGTTTAAGCCTTATATTTGCTCGCGCCCACCTAAAGAATAAACACGGTATAAAAATCCCCCTTAAGGCGTTAAAAGTTAATAAAGCAACAAAGTCTACTATTAGCGCCTTATTTAATAAACAGAAGGAGATAACTACTAGTAAAACAAACTCCAAAGCTAACAAGATTCTACAAGATTTAGTAAACAAGACCAACTTTATAAACGCCCTTTATTACCTTATAGTTACACACAATCTTCCTCACACAATTATTAAGTGGCCAGAGTTTAGAGCCTTCCTCCATATTTGCAATTATATAGTTAACGACCTCCTCTACAAATCTGCCAGCTCGGTGCCTTTACTTATTGGCAAGACGTTCGTAATTCACAGGGATTTAGTAAAGAAAAGACTTAAGAAGGCAATATCAAAAGTCCATTTTACAACTAACTGTTGGACGGCTCTAAATAAGTCAGCTTTCCAGGTAGTAACTGCTCACTTTATTAACAAAGCTGGCCATCTTTTAAAGGCAACGCTTGCTCTGCGGGAGCATAAGGAGTCTTACGGTGGTAAGGAGCAGGCAGAGGTACTAATTAAGGTATTAAAAGAATTTAATATCAAGGAAAGCCAGATTAGCTATATAATAGGTACGCTTTTATTAATTAATCTAAATCTCTATCTAATTCTAGCGGCAAATAGGTAACAATCACGGCAGTAATAATAAGCTTTGCCGTTTAATCCAAAAGCACTTCCCCTCCTAGTCAGCTACTTAACACCAAATTCGATGTATAGGCTATATAATTAACCTTACTATTCAAGCCTTCCTTTTCCACAAAGATAAAGAAGCCGTTAAGGTTGCAATCCAGGCAGCTAAATAACTCCAACAAGAAGAGCAACTGGCAAATATCCGTTCGGAATATAAGTACAATTAAGACAAAGCTATGCAGGTTAAATAGCAAAAAATAGGAGCCCTTAGCAAAATCCATAACATTACCGTATAGTTAAGGCGTTTAATAGAGCGATATTAAGCCTTCCTAGCGCTTGCTAAGAAGACGCTTTCTTACAATAATAATACAAGGTGGAACTTGTGGCTTACTATACTAGAGTTAGCCATTAAGCTTAAAACCGCTATTCGCGTCTTTATTAACAAAAACTAGGACTCTATGCAGAAGAACAACCTTAGCTGTAATAAATGGGACACCGTCTACAAGACTATTACTATCTTGGGGCCTTTTAAGGATACAATAAAGTCCTTAAAAGGCAACTTAACGACTCTAGATAAGGTTCTGCGGAGCATAGATTTCCTTATTAAACACGTTAAAAGCAAGTAGGAGGAATATACTGCTAACATAAACCTCTCAGCGTCGCTTTTAACTATATGGTTTGCTTTTAATAAGTATTATAAGCTAACTAATAAGACTCCTACCTACGCCTCTGCGCTTCTTCTTAATCCAACGCTTCGAAAGAGATATCTAGATAATTACTAGCAGGCGTTAGAGGAGCGAGATCTAGGTATAATTAAGCAAGCAATTAAGGCAGCACAGAGCCTTTAGAAGAAAGAGTATAAATATAAGCCAGTTAATGGTAAGCAAGTTTAGCAAACTAATCCAGATCTCATTAAGAACGTATATAAGAGGTAGAAGTATAAAAAGCAGCTAGAGCGAACCTCTACTAATAATAAATTTAAGCGCTTTATTACAGTAAGTTAAACCTCCCTTTTGCACACCTTTCTACTATTCACGATAATTAACGTCACTAGCTTTTGGCAGGCAACTCCTTTAACTTTAATTGCCGACTCCTTACTTAGCTAGTGGCTCAAGCCTTCGCAACGAAAACTCTGGCCAAGGCTCTTACGTATGGCTATTAATATCCTCTCTATACCTGCTATATCGGCCGAATCTGAGCAAGTTTTTTCTAGTGCACGTCAAACAATATCATGGCAACGCTTAAGGCTTAGAGCGGAGGTAGTGGAACAAACAGAGTGCTTAAAGAGCTGGATTCGTTAGGTAGTAAAGGTAGGTGGCTTTATAACAATTAACATAGCCGCTAAGGTATTAGATATTAAAGGACTGGATAAGGTAGAGGGCAATACGGTTAATAACCCAATTAAGTTACCAGAGGATAAATAGGAGTATAACTAACACCAGAAGTCTATCACCAACTTCTTCTTTTAGATATCTAGCAGGCGCGGTGGCAATTGGCAGTAAGTAGAGACTTCCGCAGGCTTTTATCCTATACTTAAGCGCTCCTACTGACTTCTCCTTAGTGTATTAGGTAATCGTTATATAATGGTTATAATCTATATAATATAATCGAAATCGAAGGCCTTAATTATCAGATAATTGAAATCTAGGTGTCGATTATAATTACATCAATTATTGGGATCCCTGGATATGTCCATTAAGTTCTTAGACTTTACTAAATCCTCTATTCTACCCCTCGGTACCGATATATGTCACGGCACTAGCAAATTGCCGTCAGATTGCCGCAAACTGCCGTCACGTGATGGCAAGTTGCGGCAAGTTGCCATCACATAACTAGAAGATTGTATATAACTTCGAGTGGTGTTTCCGTTCTTCTTATTTCCTTTCTTTAGCTTTGGATCCTTGTTTATAGACAATCCAATTATATAGGCTTGCGCGCCCCTTCTTGCCGTGCTTGTGCCTTAATTAACTAAGTCGCTAACATTATCCAAAGCTTATTACCACTCTTTCTTCCTAAGAAGGAACTTAAATATATCTATAAGGCTATAAATAGGACAAGGACATAGAATAGGACCCTAAGGACATTACTATGACCATAAGGATAGGATAGACCCCTAAGAACCAAAAGAACATAAATAGAACGCGAAACCTAAGAATAGAACACGTATAGACTAGAACCCTTAGGAAATAAATAAACACTAGAAATTACCTAATACCTCTACCACTATGCCAAGAAATATAGTAGCTGGTAAAGCTGCTGTAGGACCTGTAAATACCTCTAATAGTAAAATAGTCACCGTCTTAACCCCCTAGAAAGAACTCGCAGCAGCTAATACTAAAATTAAATAACTTTAAGAGCTGCTTAAAACTAGAGATACCCCTATACCCTCTAAGGAGTTATTAGACACCTAAAGACTTGCTATAGTCCTTAAGGCCCTAGCCTAATATACAGTATTAGCATTATTATGGTCCGCGAAGGTTATAGACCCCCTATTACTTATAAACGGAACTAACCCTATATTTAATAATTAGAAGCTTTAACTATAAGATAAGCTTAAAGTTAATATAGACCACTTCCCTATTACTTAAGCTAAAATGGCCTATATCTTTAGCTGTACTAGTAGGGATGTATAGACGCATTTACGTCTATAATATGCCTAGGACTTAGCAAACCCCTTCCTTTTTAGAGAAGAGATAATTAATTACCTATCTTCTATTTATAAGGACCCCTTTAAGATATAGAACGCCCGCCTTAATTATAAAGCCCTTAGTATAAAAATAACGGAAACCTTTTTAGTCTTTTAGACCTGCTTTCTGTACCTAGCTAGCTAAGCCTATATTCCTTATAAAGACCTAATGCTAGATCTCTTTAATAAGCTTACCCTAGACCTATAGTGCGCTATACTGCTAGTTTTTACTACTGTATAGACGCTAAAGGTACTTATAAACCACTGCCTAGCTATTAATTAAGGCCTTTATTAAATTAAGGTATATACTAAGCAGTATAAGACTAGAAGCTCTACTAACTAGAATATAAGTACTGTAAGAACGGGCTATAGCGCCCCGGTAAGATCTATAACCCCTATAGTACTAACTATACCACCTGCCATAAACCTAGTGGCTAGCCATGCAGCTAGTCCTGCCGCTACTTTGGCGTATACTTAACCCATATATAGCAACCCCTATAGATAGGCCCTTAGCAATTAAGGAGCTTGCTTTTTATACGGCTAGAAGAACTACTTTACTAGGGACTGCCTAATAAAAGTAAAAACGGATAAGGTTTTATTAATACAGGAGGATAGTATAAAGTTAGAAAAAGAGGAACCCTAAAGGAAGACTCCTCTCTAGGGTTAAAAGGGATTAATATATTATATATTAATCTGGGTTGGCTAGTTAGGGGAAAAAGCTGCACTATCCCTTATACTTTATTCTGCAATAAATACTAAGTTTTAACCTCTGCTTTAGCTAACTCTGGAGTAAATGCCTTTACCTTAATAGATACCTAGTACGCCATAAAGCTGGCTAAATTCTTAAATGTACCCCTTAAAGAACTACCTAAACTAATTCCTATTTATGGGTATAATAAATAGATAGAGCCACCTATTATAACCATCTTATAGATTTACCTTTGTGTTAATAGATAAAGGCAGTATAATATCCCCTTCTTTATTATGGACCTGGGAAGCTATAATATAATCTTAGGAAGAAAATGGCTAGCCTATTTAGGCTTACAGCTTAATATATAAAGTAGACAACTTATCTGGCCTAAAACCCTACCCCTAACCCCTTCCTTTATAAAAGAAATCAGCATTATAATAGAAAACCTTATACGGCCCTAGATTAATACTATTTATTAGGCCGATGCTATGCATAGGGATAAGGCCTTTAAGGAAAATATACAGCTTAATCCGTAATGGATCCGTATACTACACCGCCCCTAAACTATCTATATTATGCCAACTATACTAGAGACTAAGGAAGTTAATAGTAGCCTAGCTAAAACCCCTATAGAGAACTTAGGCCCTATATACCTATAAAGAAAGGCTAGAACTATAGGATAATATACTAAACTAATAGACTGGAAGGACAACTTATAAAAAATAGAATATAAGCTAAGAAAGACTGTAAACTCTATACCGCAAAATATAGTCTAATAAAAGTCTGTAAAGAATCCTATATACCTCCTACTTATTAATATCTGCTATATTAGCGCTATAGGATTCTACCAGAACTTGGTTTAACCTAATATTATTACCTTTATAACCAGCTTATATAAAATTAATTAAATAATTAAGGAAAAGGAAAGCAAGCTTAGTGGATAGGAAAGTGAGCTTATAGATAAGGAGCTAGTAGAACAGAAACTACCCTACCAATACTAGAAATTTAAGGATATATTCTCTAAGGTAGTGTCCAATATACTCCCGCCTTACTAACTGTATAACTATAAAATTAAGATTAAGCTAGATAAGGAAAACATACTTAGCTATAGCCCCCTTTGTTAGTAGTCTACTGTTAAGTTATAGGCTATAAAGCAGTACCTTATTAATAACCTAAATAAGGGCTTTATTAAGCCTAGTTAAGCCCCTTTTAACTTGCCTATTTTTTTTTATTAAAAAACTAAATAGAGGACTTTGTTTCTATATAAACTACTATAAACTTAATAATATAACCCGCAAAGACCGCTACCCACTGCCTTTACTTAATAAGACTCTAACCTAGATAAGTAGAGCTAAGATCTTTACTAAGCTTAATATCCGTTAGGCCTTTTACCAGATTAGAATAGACCCTAAGTTAGAAGATTTTATTATATTTTGGACCTATTACGGAATATATAAATATAAGGTACTTCCCTTTAAACTAACTAACAGACTGGCTATATACTAGCGATATATAAATAATATACTCTTTAACTATCTTAACGACTTCTATACGGCCTACCTAGATAATATTATAATCTACTCTAAGAATGAGTTAGAATATAAGGAGCACGTCTATAAAGTCCTATAATGGCTCCGCGAGGCTAGCCTCTAGGCTAATATTAGGAAATTAGAATTTAGTGTTAAGCGTATAAAGTACTTAGGGTTTATTATTAGTATAGACGGAATTAAGGCGGACCTAGAAAAGATAGCTGTAATTAACTAATAGGTACCCCTAAGGACTGTAAAGGGGGTGCAGTTATTTCTAGGGTTCTGTAACTTCTACTAACGCTTTATTAAGAACTATAGTAGGATTGCCTAGCCCCTAAGCCTACTTACCTATAAGAATCGGCCCTTTTACTTTAATACCGTATATAGGTAAGCCTTTAATAAGCTTAAGAAATGACTAGTCTCTGCTCCCTTACTCGCCTACTTTAACCTAAAACGGCCCTTAATACTAAAGACCGATGCCTTAGATAGTGTTATAGCTAGCATTTACTCCTAAAAGTAGATGGATGGAAAATGGTACCCTATTGCTTACTATTTAAAGACTATAGTAAATGCTAAGCTAAACTACCATATCTATAATAAAGAAATGCTAGCTATTATCTTTAGCTTTTAGCACTAGCGTGCATAGCTAGAAGGGACCCCTAAGCCTATTTAGGTAGTCTTTAATTACAAGGCCTTAGAATATTTTATAACTATAAAGGCCCTTACGGCCTAGTAGGTATACTAGGCAGATATCCTATCTTAGTTTAACTTTCTAATTATATACTGGCTAGGCGCTATAAATTATACGGACGCCCTTATAAGGCATAGATAGGACCTAGATAACTAGATAGCTGTAAAGATCTTATTATAGACTTAGATACTACTATAACTAGAGCACCTTAACCCCTAGATATGGGCAGAACTAAATACAAACTCTTTAGACACTAAGATATATCCTATTAACTCCACGGAACTTAACTTTATTAATAAACTACTACGGGCAAACTGTACGGCCTCTTCCCTATAGGAGTACTGTAAAAAGGCAAAGAACGTTACTAGCCCATAGTCCCTTAAAAATAGATTACTTAAGCATTAGGAACAGCTAGTAGTAGTAGAGGAACAGAACTTACAGACCTAGCTTATTGCTAAAGCACATGCCTAAGTCTCTATGGCCTACCCTAGAAAAAATAAGACCCATAGGATTATTGGCAACCGCTACTACTAGCCTAAAATAGTTATAAATATTAACCGCTATATACGGAACTGCAACAACTATTATAGGTCTATAATTCTATAAGACAAGACCCTAGGATTATTAAAACCACTCCTAATATTAGAGCGCCCCTAGTAGTATATCTCTATGGATTTCTATAGGCTACCTATAGACCGTAACAGATATAATATGGCTATAGTTATAGTCAACCGCTTTAGTAAGCGCCCGTTCTTAATTCCTTATTATAAGAATATTAATATAGAAGAAGCGGCCTAACTATACGTCCACTATATCTACTAGGTTTACGGACTACTAGATACTATTGTGTCTAACTATAGCCTATAGTTTATATCCGCTTTCTGGAACAAGTTTACCTAGATCCTAGGCATTAGGCTAAAGCTTTTTACAGTATACTACCCCTAGACAGACAGCTAGACGGAAATTATAAACCAGTATTTAGACTAGAGACTCCAACCCTTTGTTAACTACTTTTAGGATAATTAGGCTGAACTGCTACTACTAATAGACTACGCCCAGGCTACCTTACCCTATAACTTTATAGGATTTACACCTATCTAGCTAGAAATAGGGTACTTACCCTATATAAGCTTTAACTGGGAAAGACTAGAAGGACCCTAGACTATATATAAGAAACTATCCTATAAGGAAGCCTAGTAGTACGCTAAACGCTTAGAAGAAGCCTGGAAAGTAGCCTATATAAACCTAGAAAAGGCCTAGAAATTAATGAAATAGTAGGCAAATAAGCATAGACGTAAGCCTAACTTTACTATAGGCGATAAGGTTTAGGTTATAATAAAGAACTAGAGGATAGAGTGGCCTAGCCACAAGCTAGACTATTAGATGGTAGGACTATATAAGGTTCTTAAGAAAAGAGGCAACTTATATAAAGTAAAGCTCCCAGATTTAATTAAGGGTTACCCTAAATTCTTACTGGATAAGCTATAGAAAGCTATAAACAACCTATTACCTAGATAAAAGAATAAACCGCCCCTACTAATTTAAGTTAATGGCAATAATAAATGGGAAATTAAAGAAATACTGGCCTATAAACTTATAAGGGGAATACTAAAGTACTACGTAAGTTGGAAAGGATATAATCCAAACCCTACTTAATACCTTATATAGAATTTTATAAGCAGTCCCTATAAGTTATAAAAGTTCTATAGCTATTACCCTAACAAACCTAGACCGCTGAAGTACTTAGATAAATAGATGGAATGCTAGTATAGTAAGGATAATAGGTTGCCTATAGAATATAAGGATAAGAATGCCCTATAGGGGTAATATAGATATATAAAGCCTAAGGGCAGGCTTTTTTAGAGGGGGGGGGGGTAATATTATGGCACTAGCAAATTGCCGTTAGATTGCCGTAAACTGCCATTACATAATGGCAAGTTATGGTAAGTTGCCATTATATGACTAGAAGATTGTATATAACTTTAAGCGGTATTTCTGTTCTTCTTATTTCATTTCTTTAGCTTTGGATGCTTATTTATAGACAATCTAATTATATAGGCTTACGCGCCCCTTCTTGCCGTGCTCGTGCCTTAATTAACTAAGTCGCTAATAATATATAGGCCGCTAATAATACTAGCTACTTAATCTATACCAATATTAGCTAACTTAGCGCTATAATATATAAGGTCGTAACTGGGAAGCTATATAAGTGCGATCTCTATAAGGACCAGCTAGCTAGGCCGGCTATAGCCGCCTGGCCGCAGAGGGAGGACCTCCCTAGTATATAGGATATCTGGCTCGGTTCTATTATTAAAACGTACTAGACTAAGGGTATATTCTAAAATATACGCAAGCTTTTAGTAGCGTTAGACTTAGTTACTCTAAAATAAGCAGCGGTAAGGTCTGGGTGAAATAGGTAGCTTGCCTCTATTACTTATATTCGTTTAATGCTAGTAGTAGTGCGTATATATTTATTTAATTACAGTAATGGGCTAAGAAGCCCTACCAAAAGTAGATATTATAGAATTTATTTAATATGCAAATTCCCTAACTATATAATGCCTCTTAAGCATATATAATATTATTCCTCTCTATTTTAACTATGGCTTGCGTTGGGAATAAAGAGTGGGGTTATATATTACGACTTCGATAGGAGCAGAAATATAGCTGTGCGACGGTGCTTCACAGCCACATTACTAAGCTCGAAGTCTTATGTAAAAATTTAGTGGCTCACAAGGGTATGGCTGGTGCGGATCGGCCATCCTCCCTGCTGGCAGTGGCAAGTTCGAAGTATTTTAGCGCTTTAATTGCCAGCTCTAAATGGCCGCGGCTATTCGGCCCACCCCTGCTTAAGGTCTCTTGCGACCTTGGGAGAGCGCATAGCCATAATCTCGCGCATGCTGACGAATATAAGCCTCTGCTGCATCATAGTCATCAAATTCCAGCATTTCCGGGGTCGGAATCTCCATGGTAGCGGTGGTAGCTGTGGTGGTAGCGAGTTAAAGAGGACAGATTTTGGATAGACAAGTGGCGGTGCCGTGGCTCAGCTAGTTAACTAATTCACGCGATCTTTAGAATTGGATTTAGTTTTTAGAATTAATAATTTAAACTAGAACAAAAATAGGCCGGTGCTTTACTCTTCCAAAGTCGCTTAGCTTAACACTATACCTTTTTAGTAATATTTGGTACGTTTCGCTTAGCATATATTCCTAACTAGTTAACTAGCCTATTTCCCGAAAATAGAGTTAGGATATGGTCTCTAAAATTAAAATATAGTCTTTAGGATTAGGCGTGGTTCTTAAAACAAGATTTGGTTTTTAGAGTTATAACTTAGGCCAACATTAAGGCATATATCCTATATTTATTCTCAAGATTCCCACCTTATTAATATAAAATTCAGAGTTAACCTATACCCTAGTTACCCTATAAAAACGCCAGAGAGTTACTAAGATATTAATTATTTATTATAGTTATGCGTCTAAAGCAAAGATTACTATTGTGGTTAAAGCAAGCTATAAATAAGAATTTTTAAAAGTAAAAGGAGACTTTCTTAGAAAAGGCTAATAGATTAAAGCGAAACTTTAATATAGATTGCTATATCCTAATACGGCGCAATGGTTGATTTTATATTTATATATCTATAAGTTAACTTTTATAGCCTCTAAACCTATAAGACCTAGTAGGCCCTCTTCTCTTTATTACTATATAGAATATACTAACTAATTTAAAGGAAAGGTTCTATCCTATTTAGTTAAGAAGACTTTAGTATATTTTAATTAGGTTAAGGAGAATGGGTTAATAAAGGTTAATTCTAAGACATCTAGATTGGAGTTTTTAATACTCTAAATTTAATTCTTTATAGAGGACTAAGTAAGTTACGGGATTACTGCCAAGCATATAAAGGTGGAAGACTTATTAAGCTTGCTTGCTATAAGCGAGTTTCTAACTTCAATGTAATATGCAAGAATTTGTTTATTTACGTATAGACAATAACGGGATAGAAGTAACTAAATAGAAACAAAATACCAAGCTAAGGAAATCCTAATTAACGCTTTAATTCTTAATAAATGCCAAAAAAGATAAATGTAATTGCGAAAATCTTTCCTTATAAGAAATTTCTTATTTCTTAGGCTTTTTAGGATCTCTATCTCTAGTATAATCCGCCTTTCTCTTATATACCATTCTCCTTAATATCTCTTCTAATAGATCCTCTAACGCCTCTCCTAGTTAATCTCTTTACTTATCTATCTTAATTATAACATCTTTAAGCGGTTTATATATCCTAGTATAATAGTAGAGGCAATAAGGATTCTTGGTATAATATAATAAAAGGTTCTTTTATGGTATAGTCACCGCTAAAACTTAGGTAAGATACTAGTATATTACTGTAATAGGACCGTATATAGATATAATTCCTCTATAACCGGGAATTTGGAGACGTATTAAGTGCTTTATTATATAATAAGTAGGTAACTAGGATATAAGATACTTTACTTATCTGCTTAAGATCTTAGCATTAAAAATTGTTAATACTTTAGATAGAGATATAAGGACTAAACCATTCTCTATTTAATTATTAGTATTGCTAAATAATATATAGATATCTTGTAAATATACCTAGAACCTATAACCGTATTTATCTACTAGGATAAGCATTTAATATGGTTCTCTTTCGGTTAAAGCGAGTTTATCTTAGCCTTGCTATGGTCCTCTATTTACTTAGGTAAGCTTGTTTTAGTTTTAGCGTGGCCTTCCAAACTCCTAAGGTAATTAAGGTATATTGCTTATATACCTGCCCAGACTATAACCTCTTATATATAGTCCTTTGTATTATTGTCCTTTTTGTAAAAACCAACCTTATTAGGTGTTTGGGTAGGTATATAAGGTATCTACTCCTATATACGACTAGAAAGCTACGATTATTTCTTCTCCCTACTATTAGATACCATGTCTTTAGCATTACCGCGATTTTAAGATAATTTAAGGTTTCTAGTAGGTTAATAATTAGGTATAATATCTTTGGGGTAGTAGCATATAGCAATTTCTTTATAAACACTAGTTAAGGGCCTATAGGCTATATTAGCAACGTATATAAGCTTAGTTAAGGTAATATATATAATGTCTAATATTCTTATAAAGACAGTAAGGGATCTTTAGAGGTTAGATTTAAAAGTAAGCCGATTTAATGGTATATAAGGACCAGGAGCATAATGTTTATATTTTATTTCTCTCCTGGGGCAAAGTTAGGATAAAAGGTAGAAGAGAATAGCAAAGTATACCGGCCGCCCTTTGTCACTTTATATAGAGTCTGCGGTATAATATTTAATAGCTATAATTACTTCTTAGCCTATATATTGTCTACGCCCAAGACTATAGGTACTTAGAGTAATCTATAAGTAAGGCATTATTAGAAATAGCCATTGGCTAAACTGTTACTAAATATAAATAGCTAATAATCCCTAATAGACGCTGTATGCCTTGGTAGGGTTTAGAGGCGTTTATATAAAGTTATAAACTAGAACTAGAAGCCAACAATAACCCTTAATAACGCCTTACCTAGTAGGAATAGCATTATATAATCCACTCCTAACGCCTACCCTTTACAGAGTAGGACACTGCTTAAGTAATAGACTTATTTTAGCTAGTTAATCTTATATATTTACTCCCTATCTATAGTAAAGGAGCTATTAGTACATTATAGGGTGGTTTAATTAGCACTCTAGCTAAACCCAGCTAGAATGTATACAAAGTTTATATTAAAATTAACGGCAGCTAGAACGTTTTGCGTTAATAGACCTTTTCTACCGCGCCAGGGAGCTTGCCGCTTATATCCGCCTTAAATCGCGATTAGTTAATACGTACTATTAAGCGCTCTAATACAATTGGTAAAGAATGGATATTGCTTTAGGTTATCCATAATCTTATTTAGTGTGATATTTTTAGGTAGATTAACGAGCTCTTTATGCAATTTAATAAGCCTAGAAAGAACTATATATACTACTCTATATACTAAATTAGCTCTAGTAAAAAGAATATATTAAAGTACGTACTACCTACTCCTTAACTATTAATAAGGCGTACCATGGTTACTTTCTCCTCTATATATAGGAGGTGCTAAAGAAGGCCCTCTATTTAAAGATATGGCCTAAGACTAATATCTAGCTAAAATATATAGAGGCCTACTACTTAGGTAGGGCTAATAATAAGGTTATATAGCTTGACTTTATAGACTTAGGATTTCTACGCCTCCTCTACGCACCTAGGGTAATCCTATTATAGGACTTAGTAATCCTATATAAGCAGTTCCCGCTCTACCCCCTATAAAAGGACTCCCTCTTTAGCTATAAAGAGTACTAGGGGTTTACCACGCGGGTAAAAAGCTTGCTGGCTAATATAGTTACGCTAAATAAGCTAATAATGTAAAAATACTGGCCTACCTATAAGGCCGTAGCTAAGCTAAAATATAAGGCCGTGATCTTTAAGATAAAGGGGGTTTAATTATATATATAGACAATTTTAGAACGCCTTCGTCAGGAAAAAATTTACCAGCATTTTTACAGTATTTGGCGGCATTTAGCGGCCAAATGCGCATTTCGCGCATTGCAATGTATAGCGTATGGTATCGACTAAGGAGTGGCACATTGCCGCATTTAATAGAAACCAACAACGTAGTATAGCTAAGTGCGCATTTACAGCCACCTAGGCAAGTAGTGCCTTTATTCTATTAAGCTTTTTTTGCACTTAATGCGCAATTAACATATAATGCCCTCCTCGCGTATTCTATATATCTTACTTACTTTAAGTAATAGATAAGCATTGCTCTTCCCACGTACTTAATAGTATTTACTTAGTCTACGCAGTTGGTAGTATTTACCCATTCTACGCAATTAGTATACTTTGCTTACTTTAAGTAATAGATAAGCATTGCTCTTCCCACGCGGTTATTATTAAGTGTTTATCCCACGCACTTAATAGTATTTGCTTAGTTTACGTAGTTAGTAGTATTTACCTATTCTACGTAATTAGTATACTTTGCTCAGTCTATACAGTTAGTACTCTTTACTTATTTTACATAGTTAGTGTTCTCTGCTTATTCTACACGCCTAGCACACACTATATAAAGAACACATTTTAACCTAATAGTAGTATAGTATACGCCTAATAACGCCCTTTAGTTAACCTACTATTTTAAGTTTAATATTTATATTAGTTCTGCCGCGATAGCACTACCGTACTACTAAACCCCTAATTATCTTTATTCTCGCTACTATTTTCCCCATTAATTCCGCTGCCTTCTCTACTCTTATCCTCTTTGTTGCTGTCATTTTCCCTATCTATTCTACTGCCTTCTCTACTCTTATCCTCTTTATTGCTGTCCCTTTCCCCTATCTATTCCGCTGCCTTCTCTACTCTTATCCTCTTTGTTAGCAAATTCCAGTATTACCTATCCATCTCCACTCTATAGGCGGGCCTTTATATCCTCTAGTATAGTACTATCCATAATATCTATAACCTTAGACTTGCTAGTAAAAGTACACTATAAGATATAGTAATTAATTCCTGTTTCCTATTTATTATTACCTTAAATTTATTTAGGGCGCGCTTAGATAGCGTTAATATCATAGTTATATAGCATTAAAATTGTCTTATTAGTATACTGTAAAAAGGAGACCTTATATATAGTTTTAGGGCTTATTCTTGGCAACAAATACGCTAGGCTACTGTTGTCCTATTATATTATCTTTATTAGCCACATATAACAATTAAAATAGTGGGATATTGTAATATAGGAAACAGTAGTAAAGTGCTATAATATATAGCGAGTATCGCGATATAACGTTGCGATGCAATTAATATAATATTATATATTTATACTTATAGCATACAGTTATTAAGTAAACCCATTATTATACTTAGGATCTAGTTCCTCTAGATCTTCTATAATATCCTTAAAGGGATTACTAATTACTTACTAAGTCTATAGCATCTTATCTCTGGTTATATTCTATATCTTATTAACTTATTATAGAAGTAGCCTATATAGCCTTTTATCACACTTAGGTTAGTAGCTCTTTTAAGTATTCTATAGTCACTCCTAACTATCTATAATACACTTTAATAAGTATAGTAAGAGGCTTTCTATAGTTTTACCTGTAACTATAGCGTTGGCTTTAAACTTATAAATTACCTATATTCCGCTTTTATAGTCCTTAAGTGTATATTAAATTGCTACGCATATAAGCTATATTATATTGGCTGTAATAGGCGAAAAGAGGTTAGTACTATTCTTATTAAAGGCGAGTAACCTTAGCCTAGTATTAAATAATACGCACTTAATACAGCGTGCGATAATTAGTACCCTAAATCTTATCTCTCCATCCTAGCTTTAGTTAGTTAGGTATAGTAAAAGGTAGAGTACTAACTAGGCCACTAAGCATAAAGCAGTTATCCTTAAGTAGTTTCTCTACTTTCTTTGCCATGGCCTTAATATCTAGTTTAAGGCAGTTATAGCTCCTAGCAATAGTATTGCGCACTATATTTATTATAGCATACCAAAACACGCTAAGCTGGTTATATAACTGGAAAATTAGTTAGCATAGTGCTACTAAATCTAAGGACTGCAAACCTTGCGTGCTGCTGGCCCTAGTAGCATACTTAATGCTCTATTTGTTAGGCCTTTATAATAGTTTATAATAGTAATTGCCTTTTTCTACATCTGATTTATTAGTATATTTAAACTGCTTATATTTGTTTTTAGCTAGGAAAAGAGATAGAGATTTTTAGGTATAGAGCCTATTATTACTTATACAATAAAACGTATCTAAGTAATACCGTATATCTTTATATTAACTAGGCTAAGTGGCTGCTTTATACATTGTCCGAAGTTATCCCATAGTAGTTATTTATCTAAGTAACGTATGCGTTTCTTTTAAGTATAGGTTTTAGATATCTTAGGGTCGCTTAGGGTTTATAGGCTTTTATCTAATAAGAACGGGACTATCTATTAGGATAATATTATTAAAATTAATAATAATAGGTCGTACTATGGCACATAATAATATTAATAATAGCCTTACCTTTTAACGGAGATAATTATAGTATAGAGCTTAATATCATCCCCTTTAAGATCTAGATTATCTTAGGGGCTACTACTTAACTTACGGCATCTTTATTTACTTTCCTATAGGATAGGTAGAGGATAAGTATATTAGTCTAGTAGAACTGTTTAGCTTTTATACACACCTTACTTTCCTAGGAGATACTAAATGGTCTAGAGTCTTATACCTAATATACTTTAAACAATAGCCCGTTTAACTTTTATAGTATAAATTAGGTTTTTCTTGCTAAGTATAGATAGAAAAGTGCCTTAACTAATTTGTGATAATAAGTTAGGAGGGCGGCCTGACTATTTATTAGGCTTTATAATAGGGCAATTAGATTGCCTTACCATAGTATAGGGTCCTACTTTATATAATATTTTTTTAATACTATATAGAAGCCTAGTTCCTTATAATATTTACCTGCTCTTAAGGTAGAGGGTATAGTATATAGAATATAAAGGATAGCTAGCGCGTGGAGGGTAATATATAGTAGTGTTATATTCTAGTTTGTTATAGTTATAGCAATTTACCCCTTTATTACAATCCGGCGCCGCTAGTTATAACTTGCCACTATTTCCGCTAAGTTATATTTATTTACCGCCTAGTGCGAGCCTGTTTTCTTATATATACATTAACCTATGCCCTATTTATTTACTTAAAGTCTTTATTATATATAGTATTATATATATCCCAATTGCTATAGTTGTTTATAAAGAAACAGTCTATAATATTAATATCCATTAGCACAAGTAAGATAGGCCTTATAATATAGTTAATATTATATATCTAGAGGGTATCTAGCGTACATTTTATCCTGCTATTAAATAGCTTTATACTCTATACTCTAAGCATTCCAGTTCTTGTATTAATCTTACTACTATTATAAACTTAGAGGGTCTCTACTAACGCACTAGTATATTTTAGGTATTTGCCCTTACTATCCAATTGCCTAATATCTTAGATTATAAGTAGCAGATAAAGCCTCCCTACTTTATTGCTATAGAGGCTGTTATTTGCCTACTTATATTCTTATACTATTACAGTATTATAGCAGGGGGCTCTAGTGTTAGCCTATAATGGGGTATATTAAGCAAATACCTTATTAAGCTTATTAGTATTAGTGGCGTCCTTTCTAAAGCAAATATAGTATATAGCGCTATAATGAATACTTAGGGGCATTTTTAACACCCAATTGTTATCAGCCTCTAGTTAGTTAATGTCCTAGTCTGTTTACTAGATTCCATTAATCTGCTTATAGCATTCCCTTATAAAGGGGGCCAGTTTAAATATAAGGTCGGTAATCTTTATGCAGCACTATACCTCCTTAACTATACGCCAGATAGATATGTTAATTCTCTAGTCTTAAAGTGTCTAAGCTATATAGTCGTCGAAGTTCTATATATATAAGCAATGTGTATATATATTAACTATAGGACCTAGTTATATTATCTATATTGCGCTTATTAGGTCTACTGTGTTAATTATATTAGTTAACGCCTATAGCTTAAGTTCGTTCTAAAGTATTATATTAAGATATATAGTGTTATATTATAGCATCTACTCTTTATAGTTATTCCATTTATTGGTCCTGTGGTAGAATGCCTTCTATAGCTTATATACTTGCTCTAAATACTCTATATTTATACCTCCAATTACTTCTAGTTGCTAAATGCTCTTTAAATAGTGGGTAATAGCATATAGCATAGGAATATTAAAGTATGGTAGTTTTACCTTGCTTAGTTAAAACGGAAGGAATATATCCTTTATCTTGTCTATTCTATAAATAGCTGCTACTAGGTACCAGATGGTTAATTTGTTGTATAATATATATTAAGATAGTATAGTAAAGTCTATAAACGCCTGGATAAATAGCATAGCGCCTTTATTCTATTTTAGTAAGGGTACTATAGTAGGGACCAATTATTATAATAGAGATTTATACATCTTTCCTATCTATTGGCCGACATTTGCCCAGCTATCCCATACCATTATATTAGTAAATTACTCCACCTATATAAAGCGGGTGGTAATAAATATATTAATATTTAATATCTCCTGGCCGCAACTATCTATACGCAGGATATTAAGGCCCTAATATTTTCCGGCCTATATTTTGCTTTATATAAGCCCCTTAATCTAGTATATAAGGTGTTTACTAGTAAGGCCTTTAAGCACCTAGTATACGAAATTAGGCGCCATTATCTTGTGGATATTAGATAGATTATAGCTCTATATAAAGTTATAGAACGGCCAAATATAATCTAAATTATCTTTCTTATTAGTATTACAACCTTCCTACTACATTTATATTTAGTCTTTTGTCAATTAGTATATACAGAACGGCCATAGTCGCTAGATAGCAGTTATTAAATTATACTATTCATTTATATATATATAATAAATCAAATATTTACAGCCACTTTTAATACCTATAAGCGTGACCTATTCTTTATAATTAGCCATAAATATAGCTAGAAGTGGAAAGTAGTGTTAATCCTGGCTATCTATATATAGGAGATATACTCCTTCTTTGCCAGCTTTCTCTAACGCTGTAGGCATTATTAGTATAACCGTATAAGCAATAGGGTTGTTACTAAAGTATATATTTAAGGATGGCTGTAAGGGCCTTGTATTACACCGCTAGTTATATTATTTAGTTGCCAGGTATATGGACCAGGAGGTATATAAGTAGCAATAGGGCTAGTTAATTTACAGATTATTAAATACATAGTTTAATATTTCTAATTAAAATATAGAGTGGCCATACTTTCTTGCTGCTGGCGTGTTATATTAGTTAGGTCTTGTCGCTGGCTAATATAATTAGCACTATGGTTGCGCTAAGCGGTAGCTGCTCTTACATCTTCTACTACTAGTTTGCTGTATTAAGCTTATTATATATTCTTATTCCTGCTAATAAGTACTACCTTACTGGCAAGAAAGTTATATCTTTTTGGAAAGGGCTGTGACTAATAAGGAGGGATATAATCTTTAGAGCATTTTAGTAACGTACTAGCAGCTGCTGGTCCCCTATAGTTACAATTATTTTAATCTACTACAGTTACTTACTCTTAGATTGCATCCATTTTAAAAGTAGTTTTGCTTTAATATCTTTAGCACTCTAATAAGAAAAATGGTTGGCAAATATTCTTTAAAGCCTAATATTGTTAAACTACTTATTAATAGCGTAGTTAGAAGTCCTGTAGCTTACCTACTACAAGACCTATACGTATTCTACCTTACTACTAAATAGATAAAACAGGGGAGGTGTCTTATCTGGTATACTGCCAGTACGTTTAATATATGGCATAATATTGCATACTATCGCAGTATTGTCCGTAGTTTATAGATTTCCTTAGTTCCGTTCTAAAGGCTTTCCTATAACGCAGCCAGTAGCCTCTTTAAATATTTTAGTCTAAAAGACGTTTATAAATATTCCAGTTAAAGTTTACTAATTGGTCTTAACTATCGCCAGGTTATGCACCCTATTAAATATTATAGAATTATTATTATAGTATATATCCGCAGCCCTATTATTCAGCTTATTAATAATATTATCGCCTAAAGCTTATATAGGTAGTTACTTATTATCTTGCTCCGATTCGGCCTTATAATTAGTTATTTAATGCCCTTCTAAGGTTTAATGGCATAGTGTATTATTGTCTATATATTATATAAGTGACCACTTATTATCTTACTTTAACTTAGCCCTATAATAGGCTGTCTAATACTCCTCTAAGCTTTAATAGAGTAAGGGTGCATTGCTGTTTATCTCTTTAATATTAATAGCCTTATATCTATCCTTCTTCCATTTCTATTTTCTTAGATAATATTATTTATAACGGGTTAAACCGCCTGTACTTTTTACTTTAGTCCTATACTTTCTATATTGCCGCTAAATAGAGCTTATTTATAAATTGCCGCATTAAGCTGCAACTTGCTACAGTTTAGTCAGAAGGGGGCTGAAAATAATATCTATATAAAACTATATGTTTAAAGTCGTGTTTATAGCTCGTGCTATATTATAAGTAAGAGCACAGCAATGTCCGTAGATACTAATGCGCTAAATAGCATAACCTAATGCATTTTACGCTAATTTATACTAGATCGCGTTATATTAGACTAGGGGGCTCTACTTATTACTAATATTACGCCACCTCTTTGTTATACTAAGCACAGGATTTTAAATACCACTATTCCCTACTTAGGATACTAGACTGTCTTTTATAATAGGACGCAATATATAACAGCGGTATGCCGCAAATGCGGTATAGTATAACTCTGTAAGCGCCGTGGACCCATAAAAAGATATACGGCTTACTACTGGCTTAGGTATTACTGCAGAGAGACTTAATACTATTAAGCAGACTTTTAAGTAGGTTATTATTAAGGACGGCATCCTATATATTTCATTTTATAGATAACTAAATAATTTGCTACGTGAGTAGGTAATCTAAAAAGTTATCTATTAGGTAGTAGAATGCGAGAAGATATTAGCACCATAGGTATATAAGGCTATGCAGAACATGCTAACCCGCGCATAGTTAAATATATATAAAAAGATAAAGGTGCTAAGGCGGCCTAGTATAAACTATATAGTAGATGCGGAAAAGGGGCATATAGCTACCATAAACTTGCAGAACTTGTCCCCGCTTAGCTATACGCAGAACTATAGCTGTAATCTTAAACAACTTATTATACTACTTTGTAGGCGGTAACTAGATAGTATAAACTTAGTCCTAAGCATAGATATAGCCTTAAGTCTAGTGTCGCTGCCTAATACGCCTTAAGGCCTATATATAGTTAAATATTAGCTACTGGTCAAGATGTTTTTAAAGGCTAGGGTAGATTATAATAAGGAGTAGATATAGGTCGCCTATATAGAGATTATGCCTATCCGAAATAATAGGGCCTTAAGGGCTGCTCTATTAAGGGCAGTTTATTATAGGGTGGGCCAGGCTATATTTACGGCTATCTATAGAGATAGTATACAGATATCCGTTATAATAGTAATATATTGCTAATATTTATCTAGCCCTATTACTAGCGTAACACATTTTACTAGGCGGGCTAAAAGGCATTAATTAATTATAGTTAATCTAATCTATGTGGAGATAGTAACTTTAGTTAAGTTTGCCTTGCAGCAAGACCTTCTATCGCACTAGGAAGCCCTAAGATTATTACCTATATATACAATCTTAGGTTATCTAGGTGTAGTATAGCAAATCGCCTTTACTATAGGCTCTTCTATTGGGGGCAATTATATAGATATTATATTTGTCCTGTGTTTTCTAGCTAGCAGCTAGTAGGGTAGGATAGTATTATTCTAAGGACCTATAGCCTTAGCAATAAGTTTCTTAAGATATAGTAAGGGTATACTAATGCCAGGAATAGCATAGCCTAGGTTAGAAAACTGCCCAATATAAGCAGGAGAGGGCGTTAAGTTATATCACCTTAACGGCAGCTATAGCAAGAAAAGGATTAGATACTATTTGGGGTTATTACAGTTTAGTAAAAATAGAGGCGGCCTATACTATACAGAGAGTAATTAATAATAGTTATGGTTATTAGTAAGATATCTAGACTATAATCTAACTAGTTAAGTACTTAAAATTAGGATTATAGATTAGTATTAATTAACTACTAGCCTATAAGGGATAGAAATTATAATTACTAGACTTAATAAATCGGGCTATCTTTACTGTAATGCGCTTATCTATTTTGGAGATTATGATTATTAAGAGTCTATCTTATTTGGCTATAATATATAATATTATAATATGCCGCATTTTATCTAGTATTATAGTAAAATTGTAAATGCTAAAGGCCTGTAGCTACTACCGCTCTTAACTTTTATCTAGTATCCCTAGTTAAGAGTCTCGCTGCTAGTAAAGTCTATAATATCTATTCTTACTACCCTTTTTATGTTCTAACGCCACTATCCTCTCTATTATTATTATCCTTATTATTATTACCAGCAACATCCCAGCTATTATTATTGGCGTCCTCTCTATTGGCCTTATTCCACGCTTTAATATAATTACTAGCACTACTAATATTTACTCTACCCATAAAGTTAGGGATAGTAATATTAAAGTTAACGTCCATGCTGTATAAAATGGATATGTAATTAGCTGTATACTAGCGGTAGACACACTATATAGTTTTATTAATATTAAATAGGGCAATAAGTTGCTGGAAGTGCTCTTTCCGCTTAAGATTCTTAAGGTTAATAAATACCTTATTATCTTTACACTACTTTTTAATTTTATAATATATAGTATTTATAAAGGTCTTATTGCTAGTATAATAATTATAGACCACCTAGGGATTACTAACAATAATAAGGCCCGCTTATAGTCTAGTAATTATAAAAAGGTTCCTTACTATATCCTAGACAAATTTTAGTAGACTAGTAACTGTTATATTATATACCAATAACTCTACCTAGCCGCCCTAGATGCTGTTAACAGTAAAGACCTTAATTTCACTAACTACTGGTGTAAATTCCCACTACTTACTGCCATCTTGCTAGGTATAGCACCATTTTTTAAGCGTATATAGTGCTGCGGAGTAGACAGCAAGTTAGGCTATATATAGAACGGCAAGGCTAACCTCTAATAGCTTAAATCCAAAGTCTATTAGCGCTATAGCCACCTAGAATGCGTGTTAAGCGTAGACTAGGTTATATGTTAATTAGCTAAACTTATTCACCTATATAGTACTATTAACGGCAAGGAAAGTAATAGGGTGGTTATAGCGCAGCACATTCTTAAAAAAGCTCGCTGCCAGCTTTAACTGCTCTTAGTCTTTAACTATTAGGCTTATCTAAAGCTAACTATATAGTAAGACAGCATTTATAAGACATATAATGTCTTTAATAAATTAATATTGCAGCAAGAACTATACTATATCCGCACTAGCCATAAGGAGACGTATATAGAGGGAGATAGATTTCTAATAGTGGAACAGATTATTAAAATTAGGACTAAGGATTAGTTTTGGTTGGTATATATCACCAAGGAGAACCTAAGGTATAGGTTGCCAGCCTAGATTTATAGACCTCCCTTAATTAAATATAGTCTGCTCTAGGTAAATCTAGTAAGACTACCTAGCTTAGATACCTTCTTAGCCTTATTGTAGAAAACTGCGTATATAGCGCTAATAGAATATATATAAGTCTGTAAGACCACATTGGGTATTATAAGAATAATATTAGCCTTTTTAGCCTGGTCTATAATAACTATATTAGCCGCAAGTATTAATCCCATCTTATTATCTTATATTATATTATTATTAAGCATAAATTAGTGCAAGTATTAGCAGAATCTAGCGTATTTAGTTATATTAGGGTCTATAATAGGATATAGGTTTCCATTACTATCTAGAACACCTATAAGGCGTAATAACTACTAATATTTAAACAAATCTATAACCTATAACTACTTATTAAAGCTAGTGGCATTGCTAGCCTTAAACATACAGTAGAGTAAAAATGCTATATTTAGCATAGATGCGTCCTTATTAATTATAGTATAGTTATCCTATTTCTTAAAATACTTAGGACAAGTATTAATACCTACCGCTATTTACTGTATAATAGCATCCTATATATAGACCTTAGTTTCCGTTAAGCGCATATAGCGGTAAAAAATAATAGGAAATTTAGTAGGACGGCCTTATATAATTAGTGCCTCGTAGTCCTCTATAAGCGCATTATTAATTATCTTAGCTAGTATATCTAGTTAGTAATTAAGTGGCGATAAGACCTAGATTTTAGTAGGATCCTACTAAGGCAACCTAAGTTAATACTGGTATCGTACTAAAATAGTTAGAAAGGTTAATTTCCTAATACTACTAGGGCCTCAGATTAGTAAAATACCGCCTATTATATGTTTAAGCGTAGTATAGGCACCTATTTGCTCTTTGTTAAGTAGCGGCAAGACGGCCCTAAGGGCATTATTAACTAAGTTCTTCCTATACTTAGTAATATCATAGTTAAAGTAATTAATATATAGGAGATCTGTGAAGTTGTTAGACAACATAATTTGGCGTTTAATATGGAAACTGTCACCTCCTTACTATAGGTAGTGTTGGGAATACAGGCAAGTTGCCGTCACGCAAGGCAAGTTGCCGTTACGTGTCGCCGCGGCACTAGCGTAGCGAGGAGCCTTAAGCTCCTCACCCTTCCTTAAGCAGGAGAAAAGAATAGAATAATAATCATCATACTATCTACAAACTGTAGCTACGTAATATCACCTTATATTACCAACACTAATTAGTGGTTAACTTCACTATTATACCACAGAACAGCTAGGTATTCTACCAAGAAGAGACAAGCCACTATACCAGTGCTACTTATACTAGAGGAAGCTGTCTTTTAAGGTTAGAACTGGTCCTAAACCTTAAATAGAACTCTTCTACAAATCTAAGGATCTAAAGGCCAGAACTAGTCCTAAGCCTTTCCAAGATTATAGATTCTTGCGTCTATTACGCAGAATAACACGCTTTATGAGTCTTTGCGATTTAAGGCTAGAACTAGTCCTAAGCCCCATAATCACAGATTCTCGTCTAAACGCGTACCAAACGACAATTAATAATCCCTACACTAATAACACCTCCTCTTCTATAACCTAATAATACTTCCCTTCCTCTAAAAACATGGCTATAATTACTCTAAATAACTGGAGAGATTCCTTACCACTAGGGGTAGCTGCATATGCGAAACTTATTAATAAAGATTAGGACAAATTTCCCGTTTTTAATATAACAACCTGTACGGCAAAATAAGTTAATAGCTTCCTCCTATACTATATTCTCTTCTACCAAAGTAGACACTACGCTGATGTACAACTATGGGAATATTTTAGGGAGGATTTTATAGAATGGACCGCTGACACCTAGGCACTTAGCAATGTTAATATTGTTTAGGATTTTCAAGACTTCCTTTAGGAGAATAGAGTATTTGTCCCTATAGATGGGGGCATTATTAGAGACAATATTTAGGAGCAGGTCCTTAATATAAAGGAAGAGCACAAATAGACTTTATAAGAGATTAAGCACCAAATATACACTATAAAGAAGTTTAACTCTTAATGGAATCCTAACGATAAATAGCCATAATTAACACCTTTCTATAGTCCCCTACTAGCTATATAAGCATCTCCAGCCCAACCACTAGCTACTCCGCCAATTCCACTAGCTATTCTAACTGCTGTACCACCAGTTGTCCTAATCACTGCACTACTAGAGACGCTTTAACCTCCGTAGTAACCTCCGCAAGAATCTCCGCAGTAATCTCAGTAGCAAGCTCTATAAGAACCACTATAGACAACCTTAGGCTATTAAACACCTTAAGTTCCTCAGCCTTAAGTTCCTTAGGCTGCCGTATCTTAACCTATGCCTTAAGCTCCGTCCCACCAGAGATTCTTAACCTCGTTTAACTTAAGCGCCAAGACGTTTCCTCTAACCCCTACCGCGACTAGACAACTGGCACAATAAGCCAGATCTATAAATAATATCCTAACTTACTAGTAGCAAGCTTAATAAGAACCTCTATAGTAACCTCTGTAGCAATCTCCACAGCAATCTCCACAGCAATCTCTGTAACAACCTTTACAATAACCTTTGTCTTTAGTTCCCTAGTATCTACCAATTTAATACCACAGTGCATTTTCAGTCACGCTTAAAGATTGTGCCAGTAGCTCCTATTACAGCAAGATCACTAGAAAATTAGATAACTTAAAATCTGCGATTAGTACCACTATTCGCTCTTATAAGGCACAGCAATTCTACTTCAATAACTACCCTCAGCAGGAGCTTAATTACGGCGAATATAACAGTTATAATAACGGCCAGTACTGCACTAATTGCTTCTACGGATAAAGTGGGTATAGATAAGGCCGTGGCAGCTATAATAGACGCAGAGGCTTTAGCTACTATAGAGAAGGCTCTTATAGAGGATCTAGTGGAGGTGGATTCTGGAATGGAGCTGGATATTGTTAGATAATCTGTATTCTCTAAAGGCGTGGGTCACGTGCACGAGTCACGTGCACGAAGACACGTCACTAAAGACACGTCAGATCAAGGTCAAAAAGACACGATACAAGATCATCAATCAATCAACCTATTTCATCAATGAACTCATCTATTTGAACTTAGTGATAGTTATAAACCCGGTCCGCCGACTTAAGAAGCTAGTCAGCTATTATTCAATCATTTAAAGAAATTCTACCTTATCGTCAGACTCTGACACCTTATCGTCAAGACGCAGACTCTAATAGAAATCCTACCTCAATTATCACAGGACGAGATTCTACAAGATTCCACAAGTTTCTATAAAATTCTACCTTATCGTTAAAAGGACGATTCTGATAACAAGGACGATCCTAATAATAAGGACGATCCTAACGACAAAATACTATCTTAATTCCTTCTTTGCCTATTAGTCAAAATGACTCCACTGACGTTAAGTTTATCAACGACGATCATCCTCAATAAGCCAGAAGACTGGGAATAATGGCTATAGCAACTACAAGCCCTTGTGGACAAACGAATTTGGGCCCATATTAACCTAAACAATATAGCACCTTAATAAGCTCTACTATAAGAACTAGCTTATCCAGAAGTTACTAATTTTAATAAGAATACAACTTTATATGCATAGCTCTTAACGAATTAATAGAAAGCGTATAAGAACAGCAGACAATACTACAACTAGGATATAAAGTACTTCCTAAAACAGGAAGAGTATCTGTAATAGATACGCACCTAAATCACGTCCACAGTATTAATTCAGAAGAAGCTACTGCTCGACCCTTCCCTTACAGTCAAGGAATAGCTAATTTGGTTAAAAGAAGACACTAAGCCTTTAAAGAACTTTATAATAAGGAAGGTATAACTATAGTACACAGAGTTACTTAAAGGGCTTAAGCAGACAAAGGTTACTTAGTGGCTTAACTAATAGGAGCATGTAATAAAGATAGTAGAGAAGTATAATCTTCTATAGATAACTAATAGGATCTGGTTAATAGACCTTATAAATGCAATACAACCTATAAGCGAAACCTATTTTGTTCTATATATAAAGCAGGCAAATAATACTAAAAAGGCTCTCTTATTAGAATACTATAAAGTAGTAATAGAGCTACAAGAAGCATTCTAAAACCTTTTTAAAGCCGTACCTACGACGGCAAAAGGGAGTGCATTTAACATAGACTTCGTAGGAGAGCCTAAAGAGGGTATCTCTATTGCTGCTAAAGTCTAAAAAGGAAAAGGGAATAGCTTATCTCGCAGCCGAAAAAGGGCAGGTATAAATTTAACTAAAAAGACGTCTTCTAAAAGGTTAAAGAACCTTAAATGCCTAGTATGCAATATAAGGGGACATACCCTTCCTAACTATTAGTATTTATTTAAGAGCAAAAGGCCTAAGGGATTTAAAGCTGTAGGTATACGTATAAAAAGGGTGCTTATAAAGGTAGAGTAAGATAAAGATCTAGCTGCCTAAGTGGAATAACTTAAGCTTAAGGAATTAAAGGTTAATAAAGCTTAATAACAATAGGAGACAGTTAAGATTAAGGGAGAAGCCAATATAATATTCCTAGAATTGTATCACACTGGTCAACTCTATCTATTAAAGCTATTAACTATTCTTAACTTAGGAACCACTCTCCACATCTTTAATAACCTCTCTTATTTTTATAATTTTAGGAAAGCTCTAAGACACAAATATATTATCGCCGGCAGCTTAAAAGTGCCTATACTAGGTTATAGTGATGTTACTATCTAGGTCATAAAACCAGACAAGAGCAAGGGAATCCTACGTCTTAAGGACGTTGCCTTTTATATAGACTTTAATACGAATCTAGTGTTATTCTATCTACTTTAAAAACAAAGGTTCTATTAGGATAACAAAGGAGACAATAATCTACTAGTTCGGAAGGATGACATAATCCTATATTAAATAGAAGAATATTACAGATAATAGACTATTAAATACGTCTAACTAGGAAGTCTATTAGCGTTTAATATAAACCGACTGCTATACCGCCAACAGAAGTGTAGAGTATTGTTAAGAGACGCTTATCCAGATATAAAAGGTAATGTATATCTATAGTATCTGCGTCTAGGTTATCTAGGACCTATAAGCCTTTACCATCTAGGTCTTAACGCCTTAGGAGTTAAGCTTTAAGGCCCCAAGACAACGGAATATTAATACTGCAATCTCACTAAAATTAAGCGTTAGGTCTTAAGAAGGTTCTTAAAACGGAAAATTAATAAACCCTATCTTAACCTCTATATTGACTAGACTAACCTTAAGGAAGCGCATGCCGGATTTATACAAGTTATGCTTATCCATAACACCTTTTTAGGAAGATCCTTCCCGTATTTTATAATAACGCATAGCGAGGAGAAGGAGATACTACAAGTGCTTAAAGATTTTATCCAATGGATTTGTCTAAGGTATAATCTCAAAGTTAATACTATTAGATTAGACAACGAGCTAGGGAGAAGGAGAACCCTTAAATAGCTATAGACGCAAGGGATTACATTTAAGCCTTCGGCGCTATATACTTAAGCTTAGAACGGTACCGCTAAACGCTTAGGGGGTGTAATTATTAAGAGAGCACAAGCAATAAGAATTGCTGTGTTACGGACGCTTTAAGTACAATGTTATGACTACTTGGGGAAGAGTCATAGGAAGCTAGTTGGTTGATATAGGCACGGTCTAAGATGGATCCGGTGGAACCATGTAATAAGAAATGGTAAGCGAGTCACATAATGTTATACGCGGTGTACGGAGTATACGCAGCATATGTCTATGTATAACACGTACAACACGTACCTCATATACAAGAGAGGATTTCTTAGGAGTATGGTTATGTATTTAAAGGACCTTAATCCCTACCATAGATAGTTCTCTCCTTGTAGTGAATCTTAGAATATAATTAGAGTTAATCTATTAGGCAACTACTCCACCAGTTATTATTATATTGTTGTTTTGTTCTTACCTATATACCCAGCCTAATAATAGGACCCACCGTAGTTACTACTATAAGGTTCCATTATATATTTACTACTAAGGTTACGGTATTAAACAAGATTAAATAATATGCCACCAAGAGCAGCACCAGTTACGACGGCGTTGACGGCAGCTACAACCTTAGGGCTAGGTAATACCAGTATAGATAAGGGGGATTCTCAAGTGGTTACACAAGGTTAGTTATAGGAAATGGTTAATCACTTATAAGATAATAATAGGATACTTAAAGAACGCATTAATGGAATTAGAGTAGTAAAGATTAAGTTACCTTTAATCAAATAATTTTTAGGGGAGAAGTTAAAGCTTAAGGGATTTCTTACGCAGATACACTTTAAGGTAGTATAGAAAGGAGCGAAGTTAGCAACATTATTAGATTAAGTAGCCTATACAGGATTGTTCCTAACAGGGAGGGCACTTAAGTGGTTTAAGCTATATCTTATAGAAATACAGGCTAATGGCATAACAACTACTAACTAGGACGTACGGTATATATTTACCAGTTGGAATAGGTTTATAAAACAACTAATATAGATATTTAGAGACCTAAAGGCTATAACCACAGCGGAACAAAAGCTTCAGAACTTAGTATAATACACTTTAGCAATTAAGTATATAACACAGTTTTAAACACTAGCTATATAGGTTAAGTAGAATAATAGGGCGCTTATAGCACAGTATAAACAGGGACTTAAGGCTAAAGTCCAGGACGTAATTATCCTAATAGAAGATACAGATACTCTAAGAGAGTTAATAGATTAGTTAATAAAGATTAATAATAGAATCTATTAAAGGGAACAAGCTAAGAGAGGGCAAGATAGAGTTCCATAGTTGTATAAGGCGCAGAGTACGCAATAATAGATATAGAGTTAAAAACTATGGAACGGCGCAGAGCTAATGGACCTAAGTGGTACTAAAGAAACCTAAAGGTGGGAAAAGAAACTATAGAAACCTAAAGGTTAAGGATTAAGTAATTAAAGGACCTAGGAGTAGAGGCCAAACCAGGGATCTTAGCAGCAGAAAATATTTAGGCGGACTCTATAGCAAGAAAGGTGGTTTAAAGATAGAGCTTATATAAATTACGGAAAATAAGGTTATTTCGCTAGAGACTATAGAGGTAGTTAGAGTAACTACGTGGTAAAGGGAACTAGGCTAGTAGATAGCACATATATATAAAGGGATAACGGTGCACTATAAGGAATAAAAGAGTGTTTAATTAACAGTTTTATATATTGTTATAACAACGCATGCCAAATTTATAAGGACGCTAAGTATGGCGTAAGCTATTAGCTATAGGAGCTATTATTATCTAAGTTTAAAGGAACCAATAAACTAGCTTATAGATCGGATATTAAGGACGATAAATTTAATATAGGCGAAGTATTTACTAATAATAAGGCAACAAAGGCAGCTTACTAGGAGTATGCAAACCTTAAAGAAGTTAAAATAGAAGTAGAAACTAAGACCATTATAGAATAAGGTTTAGTAATGGGTATTATAACACTATTAGATACAATTTCCATTGCTTTATAAGATAATAGGAGTAATGTTTAGAAGAAACTAAGTAAGTAGACAACTGCTAGTACTAGCTTATTACTTAATAAAGGCAAAAGGCCACAGGCTTAAAATTCTTAAGAAGAGATAAAAGAAGCTTAAGATTTTTAGAATAAGATAAGATATACCTAAGAACCTATAATGGACGAAAACCAATAGGAAAGGGTAGTAACTTAGTTCAGTAACAAACAAATAAGTATAGGACATAAGTTTAAGAACCATAAGTTTAGAGAACGAATAAGAACGTTAGCAATCCTAAATAAACATAGTATTCAGCCTAAAGATTAAACAGTTAATACCAGGATTAAAAAGCAAGATAACTATAAAGATCTAGCTATAAGACGCAGAAAATAAGAAACTATAAATAAGTTTAAAACAAGAATTATTATATAGCAAGAGCAAAAGCTAGATAAGAGGTTAGCTATACCAGGTTGTATAAGGAACAGAACACCTATATAAAGAGTTACTAATAGGCCAAGTGCAGGGACACCTAGGGTAAAGTAGTTAAATAAACTAGAATAAGAAGAGGATCTAGACATCTTAACTAGGTTTAAAGAAAGATATACTAAAGGATATTACAATATAGTAATAACAAGGTACTTTCTAATAGATAAACCATACACACTAAACCAGTTGTATAGAAAGTAGTATAGGCAATAACACAATAATAAATAGGAAGACTTTTATATATAGCTAGATAAAAAAGTTATCTAAGACTAACCTATTACAGAAAAACATATAAGTCACATTAAAGGAGCATTAATTATAACGTTAAGGAACCTAGAAGAAGGATCTAAGGACTAGAGAAGCAAGTAATAAATCTTAATACCTATAATAGAGATACCAGTAGTCAGATTAACCAGGTATAGGTTTAAACTTAAGGATAAAGATAAACCAAGAGTTAACCTAAAACATATAGCGTATTATACACTATTATAGATAGCTTATATAGATAATATATGCAATATATATAGAGCACCTAAAGACAGGAACTAAAAGTACCTAGTAAGGATATATTAGGCACTAGAGGAAAAGCGGTTTAGAAATGCTAAGTATATACATAGTTAGCACCTAGTAGAAGTGCAAGGTTAAGGGGACTTAACACTTTAACCAGAAAGATTCCTTACGGAAGAATGCCTAGACGGATAACAGTAGTAGGAGTGCCTAGAGAACACTTATCCATGGTATATAGAGGAAAAGAAATAAACTAAGTATTAGCCAAAGTTGGACTAAGTATAGGCAGAATCTAGCAGCTAATAGTTAGGAAAAGGGGAGGTGCATAGGACTAGAGGGAACTAGTGTTAGAACCTTAGACCCTTAAAGGAATTTAAGGATAACACCTAAATTTATAAGTTAAATGGCAAGATTAGCAGTTTAAAGCGTTAGTAGATAGTGGAGCAACTAGAAACCATATATTACCAAAGGCAGTAAAGAGGATGGGGTTACTATACAGACAAAAGAAACACCTATATCCACTTACAACAATTTTAGGAGATTAGATAGCCTACGGAGGAGGCATTATTAATCTTAAAATAAGACCTATTCAGATAACTATTAAAGGGAGACCAGTTAGAATGTCTTTTAATATCCTACCATTGGGATAGAATAAGGCAATACTAGGGATGCCTTAGTTATAGGAATACAATCTAAAGATCAATTGGGTTATAGGTTAGGTTAATATTAAGGATATATAATAGCGCAAAGTGCGACAGCAAACCAAGTTGGTATAGTACTAAGTTGGAGCGATATATAAAGAGACTAAGTAAGGCTTAAGTTATGTACTAAAAAGATACCACAAGTATGGTAAAAAGTTATAGTTACCAGAAAGTGAAAAGCTATTAGAGTATACAGCATAGGACCATAAGATAGAATTAGAAGAAGGAATAAGTCCAAAGTTCTTTCCAATCTATAAGCTTACTAAAACAGAGTTAGTAGCGCTTAAGGAGTTTATCCAGGAGAACTTATGCAAGGGATACATTAGACCGTTATAGTTATTAGCAGGATATCCAGTGCTATTCATCCTAAAGAAAAACGGAAAACTTAGGATGTGTATAGACTATAGACAGTTAAACAGTATTACTAGGAAGGATAGGTATCCTTTACCCTTAATTAGCAAAATTTAAGACAGGATTAGTAACGTAAAGATCTTTATAAAGATAGATCTAAGGTAGGCGTACCATTAGATTAGGATTAAGGAAGGCAACAAATAGAAGGCAGCCTTTAGGTTAAAGGAAGGACTATATAAACCATTAGTTATACAATTTGGGCTTATAAACGCACTAGCAACATTCCAGAAGCGAATTAATAGTGTATTAGGAGAACACCTAGATAAATTTATTATAATATACCTTAATAACATTATCATCTACTTAGAGAATAAGGAAAAACACGGAGAATATATTAAATGGGTCTTAAAGAGACTATAAGAAGAACAGATGCTAGTAGCAATTAAAAAATACAAGTTCTTTACCAGGAAGACCAATTTTGTTAGATTTATTATTAAACTAGGCCAACTCAGCATAGATTTAAAGAAGATTAAGGCTATAGTAAATTGGCAGAAACCAGAGAATATTATATAGTTAAGATTGTTCCTAGGGTTTTGCAATTACTATAGGAAGTTTATAGCGCAATAGTTAAAGGACATTAAGCTATTTACGCGGTTAATAAAGAAAGAGGAACTATAGGTATAGGAAAAGGAATAATAAGAACTATTTAAGAGAATCAAAGAGTTATTTACTTAAGAGCTAGTTCTTAAGATCTATTAACTAGGTCTAAAGACAGTTATAGAAATAGATATATTAGACTTTACACTAGGGGCATACTTTATATAGAAACACTAAGACAGATAGTACCTAGTAGCATACTATAGTTGAAAGATAACACCACTAGAGTTAAACTATAATATCTATAATAAGGAGTTGTTAGGTATAGTTACAGCACTTAAGGAATAGAGAGCATTCTTACAAGGCACAGAGAAACTATTTATAGTTAAGACGGACTATAAGAACCTTACAGGATTTCTAATAACAAAGGAACTTAACCAAAGATAGGTTAAATAGGCGGAAATGCTTACAGAATACTATTTCAAAATTTAGTATACTAAGGGTACAGACAATGCACAAGCAGACGCTCTAAGTAGAAAGGCTAAACTATAAAGTAATAAAAAGCTATCGGGAGCTTTATTACAGAAGGATTAAGATAGATTAATTAGGTATAATTATCTAAAGATTATAGCAACTAAGGAAAGTCAGATCTATAAATTACTAGAGAGTAATTAAATACAGAAGATCTAAGAAGTATAGGTAGAGGATCTAGACTTAAAGCAATATAAAAACAGAGAAGCAACGTATATGCCCAAGTCTATTATAGAAGAATTTGTTAAGGAATTCTACAAGAGAATAACATAAGGACACAATAGAGCTATAGGCTTAGTATTAAGGCTTTAAGAGGAGTACATTATTTAAGGAATCTGGGGACTAGCAAGATAAGTTATAAAGGAATATCCAGATTGCTAAAGAAATAAACCAATAAGGTATAAGCTATATAGAGGGCTATAACCTATTAAGACACCAGGAAGACCATAGGAGGTTATATTATAGGACTTTATTATTAAGTTACTAAAGTTAAGAGATCCTATTATAGGATAAG
>Ga0307507_10002667_pt1 | contig 36781 bp, 14 predicted proteins | sample 7_EM_MG_FD_207223 | JGI IMG/M metagenome (GOLD analysis project Ga0307507, IMG submission 207223) | Populus trichocarpa ectomycorrhiza microbial communities from riparian zone in the Pacific Northwest, United States - 7_EM | ecosystem: Host-associated > Plants > Roots > Unclassified | place...
TTACTGTATCTGAGCTGCTATTTAAAGTTGTACAACAAGAAGAGCTGCATCAGTGGACAGATAGGGAGATCGTAGCAACTATTAAGGAGTTAGCAGAACCACTGGCTACGAGAGCACTACGAGACAGGTTAAACCACACTCGTGACGGTCTATCGAATCAGCCTACAGCTATTCCAACTGCTGCAATACCAGCTGTCCCAATTGCCGCTCCGCCAGCTACCCCGATCGCTACCCCCGCTGCCCCCCCTGGTACTCCTACCCCACCTAGTCCTCCTCCTGCCCGGTATCTTTACCCTAGTACTGCCAGGGATAGACCAAACCATACTCTCGACGGTTTAGCTATTGGCCCAGAATCAGTTCAGCCTATAGCTACAGCTATAGCTACAATACCGCCCGGAACGCAGATACCTACCCCTACGACACCTCAACTATCTGTTGTATCTATACCCCGGCAAGCTGCACCAACTGCCTCTACCCTCCCTCCAGCAACTGCTCCTACCCTACCACTAGCTGCTCCGCCAATTCCACCAGCTATTCCAACTGCCGCACCACCAGTTGTCCCGATCGCTGCACCGCCAGCTACCCCGATCGCTGCCCCCGCTGCCCCTGCTGCCCCCGCTGCCCCCGCTGCCCCTACTACCCCTCCCGGTCCTCAATCCTCCAATTACGACCAATTGCTATGGTCGAGAGAGCAGCAACCACAGCAGCTGCAGCAACTGCAGCAGCTACACATATATACACCACCTAGGCCGACTGTGCCTAGTGTGGAGCAAGGACCTAGGCAAAGACCTAGATATAGCAAGGAGGTGGCCATAATTGTAAAGATCTATACAGACAACCAGAAGGCTTGCCAGGGAGTTCCTGCCTATAGAACTGCCGTCTCAAACCCTAAAGAAGACTTATCTCAGTCAATCAACAAGTTACAGTCTTCAACCGTTGCATGGGAGAAGAAATACCCCAGTCAAGGAGCGTATACTACCTTTACGGATCGCCGCTACCACAATTAAGACCAAGGCCGAAACCACGACCAAAACAACCGAAACTTTAGCCGCAATCGAACACCCTACGGACGCTATAATAAAGGAGTGGGTTAAACGAACGAACTGTAAAGTATTGCCTGGGTGTACAGTAGGGAGTAGGCAATACCCTTGTACAGGAGAGAGAGAGAGAGACAAACCGATGGGGGAGGAAGAAGGCTGTAAGCCTAAGGAGCTTATAAAGGGTGGCCAAGGCCTAGCTAAAGGCTAGCCTTAGCAGCCCTAAGAGCTCCCAGGATGTAGCTAAGGATTAAAAGAGAAGCTATTGCGTATAGATAGGAAAAGCCTAGCTATTGCGTATACGCTACGAGTAGTCTAGAAGACTTAACTTTAGAGCGTAGATTAGCCTTCTTTTTAGAGTTGCTCCAGTGTCGGAACGTTAATCACGTGACGTAGTCACGAGACTACAAAGCGAGACTAACTGTCTGACCTTAGAGCAACCCCTTACTTCTAGACAATCGAACAACTACCAACTTCAACACCGCATACGTATCATACAGTGATATTCGTGCCCGTTGATAAAGCGAGTATACCGACAGCCTCCTCCTAGCTTTTTAATAAATAGTACAGGTAAGGTGAATAGAGATTAACTAGGGCAAATAAATCCTTTTTCTAGATGCTTATTGAGGTACTATTACATTATAAGTAGTTCTTCTTGTAATATACCATATAGCGGACCGAACTTTGGTGTTATACTAGGTTCAAATTCTATCTTAAAGTCGTATACATCCTAATATAGGGGTAGTTAGTCTGCAAATCTTTTCTTAAACTCGTTAATTAGATTATAGTACTCTTTAGGTATAAGAGGTTAAGGGTTAATATATTGCTTTAGTTCTAGTGCTTTCTTAATATCTTCTATAGTTACAGCGAAGATTTCATAGTCTCGTTTTCGTGCTAACAAAATAAAAGGTGCGGCTTGTATTATACGAATTTTAAGAGGTTTTGGCGTAACATCTTTATATTCTTTACTACAATTAGCAGTTGTAACCTTATTATTTTAGCTTAGGGTCCATAGCAGGGGCAGTTTATATTATGTTAAATTTAAATAATCTTGTATATGTTTATAGGGCAGGTAGTATTTTAAGTAATGACTTTAGCAGTAGGTTGTATAGAACTTTAGTATTTCTTTAACCCAGCTAATTAAAGGGTTATGTTATTTTAGCTATCTATATCTAAGTATTACCTTATAATGCTTTAGGGGTGTTATAAATAAGAAAACGTATTTAAGGTGTTTGCCTATCCGCATCTTTACAAGAGCGTAGTACGTTAGTTCGCCATATATTAAGGGCTTGCTATTAAAGCCTTATAAGCCTTAGGGCTTATTAAGTTTCTTTAAATTTAGGCGTTAAGTTTTTGTGTAGTTTATATTAATAAAGCCCATGCTAGTGGCTCCGCTGTCTATTAGTATTTATACCTCCTTTTATTTTTTAAGTGTTTAAATTTCGCTAAGTATATTAAGGGAGTTGTGTTATATATTAGCGCTAGAAGAGCCTAGACACTTATACTCTTCCACTTCTTATTTTAAGGCGTGACTTGGCCCTAGGATAATTTGTTTTCCGAGTTAACTAAAGGTAAGATACTTTATAACAACCGGGTATAATTTATAGAACGAGTACAAGTTAAGGAATAAGTATAGCTTAAAGAACGAGTGCAATTTAATATCTAGGAGGAACTACGGCGGACCTTTTTAAAAGGGTAAGTTCGGTAATTCCTTTAAATATGTCCTTTTTTACCACATCCGAAGCATTCTCCGTTTATAGCTTAAGTTCTTCGTTCGTTAGTTCCCAAGGGTGTATAAGATTAAGTGGTATTGAGGTCCATAGGGTTGTATATAGGACTTTTTAGGTTTGGAGAGGGATCGCGTTTTGGGGTATATGTTGGTTTCGTAGAGTTTTAAACATAAGGCGTGGTCGGCTTTAGAGAACAAGTCTGTTTGTTATATTAAAGGTCCTCGTTAATTTGTTAACATACTATAGCGAATTTAGGTAGGTCTTTTGGTAGTTTCCTACCTACTAACTAGGCTCTAATCTTATCTAAAATAGCTTGTTAAAGAGCAGTAACTTTAGCGGCTTTATTCTAATCTAGTTTGCTAATAAGGCCTAAAAATTCCGAAAAGAAGCTGGTAAATTCTTAGTTCCGTTATTATAGGTTTTTAAGTTTAGTAACAGCTATATATTCGCGGCTGGCGTTATTATACGTTCGTTCTAGTAGGGAGATAAAGATTTTAAAATTAATAAAGGTGCTATTATAGAAGAATAGATCTATAGTTTATACAGCGTCCTTACTTAAACAAGACATTCTATAGCTAATTTTGCTAGCTTTAGTGGGGTATTGGTTATAGTTTATTAAAAGTTTAAGATGGAGCTTGGTTATAAAGGGATATAGGTTATTTTAGTTTCTATTAAACATTAGAGGATTAGGGAGCTTTTTAGATTTTGTAATAGGTATTTGGTTTATTATATATATAGGTTAAGCTACTATTACCAGTTCTGTTTTCTTATTTAACAGGCCAGGTTTAGATACCATTATGTTAATCTTATTTATAGGTGTTGTTGTCGGGGTCTGTAATATAGGTGCCTTAACGTTATGGAGTTCTTCGCGGAGTGCTTCTATTAATCGCTAGTATTGGGCTTCCAGTGCAGCCCGCTGCTAAGCTAAGGCTTCCGTAAAGGACTATTATATTATAGTTAACTGTTTCCTAACTAGGGTTATAATACTCGTAGTTATTAAAAGGGATTTAGGTTCGTTTGCTATTTTAATAGTAGTTGTTTTAACGCAATGTAATATAAGGGCGTAAAGAGGCTTTAGGGAAGATTTAAAGGAACAATATAAATTCTATCTAAATCTATAGGTATATAGCTCTTGCAGAGTATAAGATATTGCGTAAAGAAGAGAAAGGAATATAGGAAACTTATAACTAAATATTCATGGTCTTGGTAGTAGACGCATAGGCACAAGCCCACGCAGATTTTAATAGGGTTTAACTAAATTCCATTACGTTAGTAGAATTTAGTGGAGACTGGTGGAAATTAATTAAGTTAGCGGAATTTAGCAGAATTTAATTAAAGCGTCGGATTTTATCTGTTAAGTGTTTCACCGAGACATTCCTACTGTAACTAGGCTAGTCCCGTTACATTAGGCAACTGTAAGCTTAATTAATCTAACACTAATAGCCTTTATTAGGCCTTCTCCTGTCTGGATTTAGATAGGTTTAATTTCCTTATACTATATAAACCTTCTAATATCATTGCATATTTAAATATTTAAGCAACTATTAGCTATCTAGGAGTCCTTAATATTTGTTTCTAAAGCTATAGCTACTGGCCCAATAACCTATATAGCAAAGATTAATCTGGTAGCTAAATTAGTAGCTTAAAATAGGTAATTGGATGTCCCCTTAGAGGCCTTATTTGTATTTAAGGCTATTCCATTACCTAAGCGCTAAGGTTGCTTTTCTCCAGGTCTCTACTATTTAGGCCATAGGTAGGCATACTTTATCTAGCAACCTTCCTAGCTACCTAGATAACCTAGCTTGCACCATTTATACTTATTTAAAGCATTCTTAGCAGAGCCTTAATTGCCTAATAAGGCACTATAACCAGCTCCCCTACTACCTCTACCTTAACCATTGCCGCAACCACGGCCATTACCACGTCCTCAACCAGAGTTACCTGGTGGCCTATTAACTAAGGCGAAGCTCTTAGGTAAGTCCTTCCGCTAGGCCTTATTAGTAAGGTTAGTGATTAATTAGGGTAGTAAGATTATATAGCCATTACGAATCTTATTACGTTAGATTTAAGCCTATATAGGGAAGTGCTTATCAACGGCGTTAATAAATTGATAGTTGATGATCTTGTTATCTAGGGCAAGCTTTACCTACTTAACTCCTTAAACCGCTTCTTAGTAATAGCTTAAGAAAGTAGTAATTACTTAGTCTAATTAATAGCGGAGCTTAATAAAGGTCTCCTATATGTTGGCCTTATAGATCAAGCCACGGGCCTTAAATGTCTGCTTAAGGTAATTAATATAGTCCTTTGCTGTTTGCTTGTGCTCTAAGGTAGTAATAATCTTATTATTAATTGTATTAAGGATAACTAAATAAACTTTACTGTCTTCCTTACTATACTGTTTAAACTCCTTATTGTACTTATCAGAGAGTGCCCTATTAGTTAAGTAAATTGAGTTATTAATATCCGCAATGATTTAAGACCTCTTAAGGATCTTATCTTGCTCCTCCTTACCAGCATCCTTTGGTACTTAATTAATAGATATCGTAGGTTTTTCTTCCTGGAGCTTTGGGTAGAGTGGGGCCGTATTCTCTTAAAGGATGTGCAGAAGGCCCTCACCACATAGGTACGTGCTGAGCTGCGTCCAATATTGGTGCCAATTTAAACCGTCTTTCTTAAGGCGTTGAATGCCTGGATAGTCTTTACCTATGGCGACGCGTAGATAAATGAATTTAACGCGTAAATAAAAGGATTTTGATGCGTAAACAACCAATTTTAATGCGTAATTTTAATAATAAGGAATGACTTTATACGCAGGTGTGGTAACCCTTAATGCGGCCTGTGGTAAGGCGTCAAATATAGAGTAGTAAGATATGACTTAGCACGGGTGTGGTAACCCTTTATACAGCCTGTGGTAAGGTGTTAATCTTCTGCTGTTGCAGCTTGGTAGCAACGAGTGCTTATAACCTGATGAACTTAATGATATTGAAACGAATGAATATGTATATCTAGTTCTATTTATGACGAACATAGGCTCTTATATAGGCCTATGTCTACGGTGGCAAAGTGATTGCTAAGGATACCGACCAAAATGGAAGCAAAGGGAATCTGCTTATGTAAGCAGGAAAACGCATGTGGAGGACTCTTCCAGAACCATCGTCAGGAAGGATCTGCTTCTGTTTTGGTGGAGTACTGGGGGGTGTGACGAGGGTACCGGAAGAGTCCTCCACACGCGTTTCCTGCTTATATAAGCAGACTTCCTTTGTTCCGCTTTTGGTCGGTCTCTGTAGCAGTTACTTCGGTTTCCGTACCAATATAGGCCTATATTAAGGCCTATATTCCTCGTAGTTAGATTCCAATATCATTCAGTTCATCAAAAGCTACGTGCAAGGCAGCCAAAGTAGACAAAACCCGAAGCGACGTCTTGGCCTGGTTCATTCAATTCAACTCCACCTCGTATCTCGTATCCAAATGACTCCGCCTCAGACCTCTAATCATGAACTAGCATTCTCTTATCACATTAGTCTGACCCCATCTAGCCATGGTTATATTCGGTTGAATTCCCATCTACCGCTTCGACATTTTATTACTCGTTTCTCTTTCTCTTAACATCTCCTCCCAATATGTCACTATTACTGTCCCTGTTCCGCCCTCTTTACGATTCAATTTTTAGTACCTTGCCCTTCTGTTACCGCTGGCAGTTGTTTATTCTTCAGCCCTTGAGTCTCATAAGTGCTTCCTTAACTGTCACACCGTGGATCTTCTCCCGGCGATACTCTGTTCACTGGATCCCGACTCGCAATGGCGGATCCGTAAGAGCTATAGTGTTCATACCACCGAAGAAGGAGGGAGACAAGCGCCTCAGACCGCTGCATCTGGACATGCACGGCGGGGCCTTCATAGGGGGTCTAGCGGAGCACAACGCGCGTTGGTGTGCGAAGCTATCGGACGAAACAGGTGCGGTGGTTGTAAGCTCGATGTACAGATATGCGCCAAAGCATACCTTCCCCGCCGCCATCGACGACATTGACGATGTAGTTGGGTATCTGTTCAAGAACGCAGAAGCCAAATTCGGTGCCAATCCCGAGTTGTTCACTGTCGGTGGATCCTCAGCGGGAGGGAATCTTGCACTAGCAGCATGTCAGCAACCTGCGTGCCAGTATCCATCGAAAACAGCTGTCAGGGCGTCAGTGACCTTCTATGCTCCGGTAGGAATCTTCCCTTGAAGCAATCTCAATGCCTCATTCTTAGTACGATAAGCTTAGCTATTCGGAATCCCTAACATTCTTCAGATTGACCTCAGACTTCAGCCGAAAGAAAAGCCGGTACCACCAGGATTCCCCACGAAAGACCCCCTGTGGTTTCTCCACCCGCTCTTTGACGCCTATCCGGCTTCAGCGCGTGCTGAAAACCTTGAAAACCCACGTATGAATCCCATTGTCGCAGACATCAAAACTCTGCCTGACAACATGCTGCTCATTATTCCGAGTATTGATATATTGCTTGTCGAGCAACTGACGTTTGTGGAGCGAGTAAAGGCTGATATTGAAGCTGAAGGGGATGATGGTCGGCCAAGAAGGGTGGAAGGGATGGTCTTTGAGGGCTGCTTTCATGGGTGGCTTGAGCGTAGGTCGGCATGACTGAAGTAGAGGGGTTATTGACTGACTCTGTGTAGTGCCCTCGTTTTTTATCCAGGAGAAAACTCGTATGGATGCTTTTGGCGCTGGCTGGATGTTTATCAAGGAAGTTCATAAGAAGTATGGGTTTGATCTCGCAGCAGTTTGAGTATACTGCACAATCTTCTGTTTTGGATCATGTCTACTCTGCTTATATCTTTTTCGTCTATATTATAGATACCCACTCTGTTCTGCAATGGTACATCGGTATATCCTGTCGTTATGCAACACATACCGCTAGAGGCAAGGAATTCTGCCATAGATCCCCTAGCATATATGCTCGCCATATCTCATTTTTGGTCAAGCCATGACACATGCACATTAATACAATCCCTCAGCCATAAACGCCAAACACCACTTATCATGCCTCATTATGGACCCATGATCGCCCTGACGTCCCATACTAGAACCCTCTCATCCCATCCACAACTCGCACACCATCCCTCAGCCCCAAAGAGACACCAATCCACACCGGTCACAAACTCCGTATGCCGGCCCATCCTCCCCATCTCCCTCCCACTTCCAAACACCACAGGGTCTGCCATCATATCGTCCTTCGAATGCCCCATAGCGCTGCCATCCGTCCACACGCGACATGTCATATCGTAGCTTGCGCTGAGCAGGATGTCGGACAGGTGCGGGCTCCAAGCAATGCGGCGCACCGCGTACTCGTGGCCCGGCAGCACGGCGACCGGCCCCGCGCCCGGCGCGCGGATGTCGAAAGTGCGAATAGCGCGGTCAACGCCTGCAGTCGCCAGCACGCTGTCGCGGTATTTATTCCAATCGTGCGTCAGGGCCTCGCTAGGCGGGATACCGATAGGGGGCGCGAGTCCCGGACGCGCCTTCGGCGGCGTGTGGATCGGGATGCTGAGTGTTAGGTGGTTTGACGCACTGGCGGGCGTGCGCAGATCGAAGATGCGCAAGTGGCTGTCGGAGCTTACGGCACTGAGGATGCTGGGAGAGTGCGGGCTGAATTGGGCGCTGTAGGTGCAGGAGTGGGTCGGCAGCGTTGTGAGCGAGGTCGGGTGGGTGGGGTTCCAGATCTTGATCGTCCCGTCCCAGGAGCTGGAGAGGAAGGTGTCCTTCGCGACGAGGTTCCAGTGCACCGAGAAGACTTCGCGCGCGTGCTCTTGCCAGGATTGTATGGGGAAGTTGTCGAGATTTATGTCAAATAGCTTTATGCTGCCGTCGCCGGACGCAGTGAGGATCTGGTTCTCGTGCGATTCGGACCAGGTCGTGTCGAAGAGCGAGTCTTGCGTATCGAACCTGGCGGAGAAGCTAGGTTAACTGGATATGCGCCGGGAAAAGGCAGAAAGAATGCATACCATTTCTCGGCCACGATCCCATTTGCCGTCAGGCCTAGAATGTATAATCTCCCATTTCCTACAAGTCCAAAGTTTGCCGCGGCCGCGACCGCTATACGAGAATCGAAGAAGGGAGAGTATTTGACACTGTAGCCATTATATCCCTGGGTGCGAAAGTCGAGCATGTTGACGGGTCGGTCGTGTCCGGCGTGAAAACTTTGGGATAGGAAATAAACACTCAATGGCAACCTCTTTTTCTCATGATTTAGTGTCAGACTTTAACATTAGAACATAACAATTGATGCAATGGGCTGGGAGAGATGTGGTGCCAGCCACTTCCTGCCCGCACCTAATCGATAAATTATATACCGAGGTTTTGATTAGGCTACTGTCACATGATCTCGTTTTCTCGCGTCAGCTTTGAAACCACTTCGCCGTTGTGTCGTCGTGTGAGCATATTTACAAGGGCAGGCAAGCACTATGGATGCCTTCATTTCCCGGAAACGGGCGCGCCTCTCTGACCAGAATGACGACTTAAAGCAAACTCTGACATTAAAAGCTCGAAATGACACTCCCGAAGATGAAGACTCTACAGATTTCAAGCTGGCTCTACTGGCTTCTTTGCATCCGGGCCATGACGATGAAACCCTTCTTGAAGTTCTGCTAATATCAGAAGGCTCTGTTGGGAAGGCTTCAGAAGCTCTGAGCTGTAATTCCACAGTTTCACCGCGGAAGAAACTCGCTACTTGGAAGAATGGGATAGGATATCAATCTTCTCTGTCATCATTCAATATTAAAAGAGACAGAGCGGGTGATAACAGTGCTGAAGGCAAGAAACTACTCACCAAGAAAGGCAGAACTCTGTATCTGTACTCCCCAGAAGATATCGAAAAGCATACACCGTGTTCCATCATCCACAACTTCCTACCACCAGAAGAAGCCGATGCTTTACTACTCGAGCTATTGAAAGAAACACCTACTTTCCATAGAGAAACCTTCAAGCTCTTTGATAAAGTTGTGCAGAGCCCACATAGTATGGGCTTCTACGTAGACACTTTGGACGAGGCAGAAACGCAGAAAACCGATTACGTGTACAACGGAAGTTATATAGAGGTATTATGAAGTTTCCTTTTAGACTGGATACCTTCATCATTTTTCTTAAAGATCACGTGCTATACCAAACCATAATTGACCATTGGGGATTATGAATGCTTTCAGGCTTCCATAACTAGTCATGCAATAGAGAAACGACAAAGTTGCTGACCCTAGCTTAGGACGTTCGTCGAACGCTTCCTGAAATGCGCAAAGTTTCTGCAAAGGTACAAGCCACCGTCAACGAAGAAATCCAAAGGCGAATACGGACGCATTACCCTGGAGGGAAGAAACTCAAGTACCAGTCACCACACCCTTGGAAACCTAATGCAGCTTTCGTTAACTGTTATGACGGCGGTGCAGAAAGGTTGGTAGACATTTCCTGGCTTCAGACAACTCGGGGAAGCTTATGACTATTTTAGTGTAGGATACCACTCAGACCAATTGACGTACCTTGGTCCTCGTGCAGTCATTGGAAGTCTTAGTCTAGGTGTGGCACGCGAGTTTAGAGTCCGGAAAATAGTCCCTCGGGGTGAGAGTGACCAAGGAAGCAACAGTACAGACAAGAAAGCCGACGAGTCCCGAGCGGATACTGAAGGCCAAATTTCAATACATCTGCCGCATAACTCTCTGTTAGTGATGCATGCGGAGATGCAAGAAGAATGGAAACATAGCATTGCACCTGCTCAGGCTATTGATCCGCATCCAATAGCGAAGAACAAGAGAATTAACATCACGTACCGGTGCTACAAGGATAGCCTCAACCCACGATTCACGCCGAAATGCAACTGCAAAGTGCCGACTGTTCTCCGTTGCGTTCAGAGGAAAAAAGAGAGTAGAGGTAGATACATGTGGCAATGCCATGTAAGCTACACTCCAGGCAAGGAGGGGTAAGTATTGCCCTGCTTTGTGGGTAAATTATCAACCTGACAAGGTTTAAGATGTTCATTCTTTCAGTGGGCCGAGTTTAATGATGACGGAGAACCGCCTTGGGTGAAAACAACACAAAAGGAGGGCGAAGCGCGATCTATTTAGTCGTTGCTTCAGCACACATTTTTGGCAAACTCTTGAAGGCCCATAGAATGAAACTTGTGGAGGAACTTCCACAACTTTTTAAGTAAGCGAAGGCTTCCTTAAAATCTTACTATAATTGTCTATAAGCTCTACTAAAGGCCCCAAAGCCATTCATAAGGGAATGCCAGGACAGCCGCCCAGCAACGACTAAACGACAGTTTCCTGTGATCAATCCACTTCAGAAGACTCTGAAGCCGGCCATTAGAGATGGGTGTCTTGTTCGGAATCCAGACAAGTTCCTTCGTCTCGGCTTACTGCGCCTCAAATGAGTCCCTGAGCATTCATTTCCGTCGACATGCTTGGCGTGGCTTGCGTCGGATGTTGGTCTGCAATCTGCCCAGAATTCAGGATCCGTGCAAGGCGTAGTACAGCTTGCACGAGCTCGTGTCCCCCCTGTGTGCGCGCAACACACCGCAATTTGCTTTGTACGCACCGAGAATTTGAAGTTTAACTCTTATAATTAAGCTTAAAAAATTAAAGGCTTTGCCTTTCTTGCAGGTACGCAGCTCTTTTTACAAGTGCACAGCATCTATGCTGGATGGTGCGCTTAACTAGTGACTACCAAAATTACTGAGTGTGTTGCGCGCGCACACAGGGGCGGGACACTAGAGCCCGTACAAGCTGTATTTTAGGATTCGCAGGACTGTTCATCAAATCGATAAGGCAAAGTGGGAAGGGGTGAGGCTGAGGACATGTTCAGCTTCGAGCACAAGTTGATGTTCGTCTCACTCGGGGAACGAAAACGGGCGACCAATAATAGACTTGACAGCGGGGGATGCCATGCACAAGGCGCAAATATGCTCCAGCCGCTATCCAATCACGTTCCCTGAGAGCCGGTACCTGACGCTAGTTTTAAATTGCAATACCGTTTCATGAAACTAGGCCAATCCGTTGTGTTCCGCCGCCTGCCCTGCTGTCAGTCCGCCTGTTCACCACCTTCACCACTTACTCTCTTCCAGGTTTCCATTGCCTCCTCTATTCACCATATCGTTCTCTTCCGTCGCGGCCAGGCTGTCGTTCGTCCTTCTTTTATCAACCTCAGCCATCGCATTCGCTCTTTTCTCACCAACTAATTCCGCTCTCTATTGTTTAGTACGTGTCCATTCCAGCCTGAGTCGCGTATAGAGCAGAAACAGCCTCTGGAGCCACCCACATTCCTTACGGCAGTTAATCGCAATCGAAATACCGACCTCTCCCTTACTAGGAAGATTTACTTGCCTTCATAATCCTTACGATACATTCTCAGTTTATCTTCCAGGACCACGAGCTTGTCGCAATTCGAAGCCTACACCGACGTAATCGAGTTATCCACGCGCAGTCTCAGCTGGACGAGGCACTGGATGAAACGCTATTGTTGAAAACCCTTGCACGCGATTGCACCTGGCCGATTACAATAACAGCTTATTGCACGACACATTCGTTTGGTTATAATCCACGTTTCGCGCGTTTGAGGACCATTCCCACAGATTGACCATCTGAAGCTACAACGACGATACTCGCGGCACTATGCCTCACGATCACCACCGATCGCATGTTGCGCATCGGCACCTCGGAGACGCTATGAATAATTTGGAAGTGCGACAGCCGGACGTTGCGACAGTCGTCTCGATTGTCTACGTAACAGCATCTAAGACCTTCAGTGGACCTGCTATTTTAATCACCGGTGGACCGGTCATGACCAAAGGCTCACCAGTAGAAACGTCAGCTGACTCCGAAACTACCAGTGAAGCCAAGTCCCATGGGAAAGCGTCAGATGCGAGTACCAATAAGCACACGAGCACAGTGATATCCTCTTCCTTGGACGAAAGCTCTACTGCTGCGCCATCATCTGCTTCCCAGAGCTCGCAAGGGAACCAGCTCCTCGCTGTCTCATCGACATTATCTGCGAGCGCCGTCGCCGCAACATCCGCAACTGCTACTCCTACTCCTACTCCATCAAGTGGAATGTCTGGAGGCGCGAAAGCTGGCCTTGCATTAGGCATTCTCATCGCAATCGCTGCAGTTCTTGCCCTGGTCCTTCTCTTTTACCATAAGAAGAAGAAGAATATGCAGCATCGAGAATTGGATGACGAAAAGGGCAACATAGACAATGGTGTTGCTGCGAGCATTAGAACTGCGCGAACCATGTCTACCGCACCACGCTTGAGTCTCCGACCCGTCACTCAATTTTCACCCAATTTAGCAAACAACCGCAAGAGCGCCGGGAATACTCTGGAAATGGCAGCTGCACCTGCAGCCGACTCGCATAGCGACTCGCGCGGATTCTTGACTCCTGCTGCACAGCCTTCCAGCACTTGGGAGCGCCCAGGTGCAGCGAACAACGCAAATGATCCTGCAAATCCGTTTGGCAACCATGCAGAAACTGTGGAACCTGCATCGGCACCAATGACACCGGAACCAGCTCCAGCGCCCGCAACCAATACGGCCGCAAAAAGTGAAATGTCTCCTCTTAGTGTTAATCCTATTATTGCAGAAGCACCAGCCGTTGTAGCTGCTGTTGTAAGCCCGCTTGCTTCCCCAGTAGTACGAAAGGGTGTGCCTGAGCCTCTCAGTCTCAAACCAGATATGTCGGTACCCATGGCCATGCCAAGCCCAGCTTGGACTGATGATATTCCTGCTTCACCTGGTCCTGCTCCAACTGGCCCACCACCGATCGCAGTTACTGGTGGTGTGGCCTCTGGTCCTGCCCCTGTCCCGAATAACGTTCACCGTGTCCAATTAGACTTCAAGCCCTCTATGAACGATGAACTGGAGCTTCGTGCTGGTGAATTGGTTAGAATGCTTCACGAATATGATGATGGCTGGGTAAGGCCTAAATTCTAGTGCAGAATATTCTGTTGATGTGCTAAAAATGTTACAGGCTCTCTGCACTCGTCTCGATCGTTCACAGCGAGGTGTCGTTCCTCGTACCTGTCTCTCGAAGCACCCCGTGAAACCTCGCACCGGTCCCCCTCGACAAGGTCCTCCACCAGGAGCCCCAAACATGCGTGGTCCTCCCATGGGTCCCGGCTTTCCGCAACCACGGCCTCTATCCCCAGCAAATGGACGTAACTCACCCCGTCCAATGTCTCCCGCTGGTGGCCGTAACTCTCCAGGCCCATACGGTCAACCTCGTGCGATGTCACCAGCAAGTGGCCGTAACTCTCCAGGTCCATATGGCCAGCAACGCCCCATGCCCCCAGCCGGCGCTCGTGGTCGGTCAAACAGCAACGCTCCCTATGCAGGACCTCCCCGATCAATGTCCCCTGGCCCCTATGGCGGCGGTCCTCAGCGCCCAATCCCTCCTCCCGAAGGCCGGCGCCGGTCCAATTCCGCAAGTCAAGTCATGGCACGGCGTGCATCACCCCCAGGCCCAAGCCCCATGAACCCGAATCCATACGGAGCACCCATTCCAGCGCGGAAACCCGTTCCTGGTCAAGCGCTGTAACATTATATCAGTAGCTCTTCTTCCTTCGTTGAGTGAACTGAAGCACAGCGGCAGGTCGGGCACGTTATGAGACGATGGTCATGCTTTTTTTTGTTGCTGCAAATCCGCTCATATATCAGAGCGTTCACTTAAAGCTCCTTATCATTTTCTTTTCTTCTCTTCTCTTCTGCTAAACTCTTTTCACTTTATTCTCTTCTCGAGTGGGGTTTGTTTGCAGCGTCGATCATCCCCGAAGCTCGATTCTTTAATCCTGTGGATTTTCTTGACTGAAGGCGCTGGCAAACGGGCAAGGTTAATCCGCTGGGTCGCCTACGGACCTACTTTCTAATTAGGTGTTTTTTCTTCTTTTTCTTTCTTAAGGTTTACTATTCTTGTCCATATCCGACTTGCGGCAACCTACCTCACCCAAGATTCCTTTTTAGACGTCCATAATGTGTGTTGAGAGCAAATGTATTTTCCTATTGAAGATGTGGAAGCAAAGTCGCGGCGAGAGAGCGAGGTGTGTATGGATTGGGTGGCTTAGCGTGGGATGAGATGTAGTTATCAAATTCAATAAGTAATAGAATCTATAAGGAGACTGCCTGCTGCCGCTGTTATAGGATCTCAATCGCGGTTCCAAGGTGTTATGTACCGCGGTATATGCAAGAGCGTAGCGAATCCTCTGCCAAGACTGTAGATCAATAGTATATCCACAGTCGATTTTTGATCGCCAGTAACGCCGCGCTCTTAACACCCGTCGAGCGCTATGCGTAGAGCCTGCTGAGCGCTTTCCACTCGCACTAGAATGGTAGGAATTGGCCACGGGTTGATGGAGTTATTCGCGTTTTAAGTTGCGCGCCGCCATCGTCAAGCACCCAAAGCACCCCATCAAACTTATACCGCACCAAAATGAGCCCCTAGGGGGCTATAGACGAAGGCTTAAATAGAACTTATTAGAAGTTAGATATAGATAATATATATAACTATTTTAAAGCTTTTTTACCTGCTCAAAGCCGTTTACAAAGCTAATCTAGCGAGTAATATGTCTTCCGTCAGTTCATCGAAACCCCCCTAATGCAGAGAGCCACCAGCCGGCCGCTCCAAATAGGCGCCAATCCAAATAAATCACTGACACAATATCCCCACGTCAGCCTTGCCTGAGCTTCCAGGCGCCACGTTACAGTACATGTAGAAACGCAGAGACGGAAAGCTCAAGGTGATATATGACTTTCCTGTCGAGTGCCTCATGTTATTCAGCAATGCCAAAACGAAAACGTCGGCCAATAGCGAAATTCCAACACCGTCGCCTTCAATCCCCTCGTTCTATTCGTCTCCTCAGCCTCCACCCGTCATCAGATTTGTTTACCCCTTTGGATGTCAGTCTGTTCGAGGCTTCACTTGATGACTTTCCGTCAGACAGGCACAGTTACGAAGCACTCTCGTACGTTTGGGGCGCCCCTACGGGAAGCGTTCCATGTACGTGTGATGGCAAGCAATTATTGATAACCCCGAACTGCAATGACGCTCTTCGGCACCTGCGATTACCAAATCAGCACAGAAATCTCTGGGTTGACGCCATCTGCATCGACCAGGGGAACAGTGAGGAGAGCTTAAAAGAACGTAATACGCAGATTACGCTGATGGGCGAGGTGTATCGCACTGCCGAGCGCACGCTGTGTTGGCTAGGCAACGGCGAGGAGTACACAGCTGGCATGTTTGAACGGCTCCGTCGAATTGGAAGTTGTCCTTCAAAACGAGGATTGCGAAAGCTGCTGGGATATGACGGTACGTGAAGACATACATAAAACTGTTTTAGCACTGAAAAGTTTTAGAGGAACTCCGGCAGGAGGGGAGACTGGAAACTGGATCAACATGTCTGGACCACATCTTCTGCCACTCATGGCATTCTCGGATCTGGACGTTACAAGAAGTGGCTTTTTCTAGAGATTGTCAAGTCATTTGCGGCAAGGAAACAATACCTTGGGATTTTTATGTCAAAGCTGCTAGATTCCTAATCTACGAGGAATTCATCGACGAACTGGATGCGCGAGCATGGAAAAACTACCTCAGTATAGGAGTACGGGATGACATCCGTAATTCCCTTCGTATGCCTTCCGAAGGCGGAGATGACAGAACAATTGCGCTTCTAACGACAGGTCTAACCCAAGTCCGCCATCTTCAAGCTACCAATCCCAAAGATAAGATTTACGGTCTATATGCAGTTTTTTCCGCCCTCAGCATTCCGTTGCCAGCTCCAGATTATGGAAAGCCATTGGAAAAATTATATGAAGAAGCGTGCGTTGCCATCATTCTCCATTCTGGATCTCTTCAAATGCTAGAGTATGCAAGCAGCAACGCTCGCGCTCAAAATCTGCCTAGTTGGGTTGCCGACTGGCAGGACGAGGACGTGACACTAATTAATCCATCCACCTGTGCTACGGAGGGATCTCGAATCTCACAAACTTATCTGTCTACGCTGTCTCCAGCTAGTGGTCAGCTTCGTGCAAGAGGCCAAATTATAGGCTTGATAACAACTAGAGCAGAGAACGACTTTGCCACTCTCGAGTTTCCGTCAGGGTCACTGCCGATACTAAAGGGAGAGAGGTACGATGTCATTGGTAATGAGATCGACTCATTGAGGCTGCTAGTGCACAGGTTGAGGCTGTTCCGTGAATGGATGCGTCTCGTCGATGGAGTTCCGCCGCCATACCCCGATGAAGACTCTAGCGACTTCTTTCATAAACTTGTCACATTCAACTCAGAGCCCTCAGACGCTCGTTTATTCAACGCGTGGATAGATATTCTACAATATCCTGATACTCTATATGACCTCTCAAACGGAGAAAGAGTCGCTGAGACATGGAAAAGCGCTGATAAGGCTAATATGCGTCATTGGACTACCGAACTGTCCCAATGTTCAATCGTGGCAGCTGCTCTAGCTACCAAATCAGCAGGTAGATGCGGTCAGGTTCCTTCTGAAATTGCTGAGTTATTGGACTTCACAGCCCACCTTTCGGGGAATATGGGCAATCGGGCCTTGATCCTCGTTCACGATACCTTACTTAATGCAACACTCCCAGGCACAGCGTTTCATATGGCTATGGTGGACGACTCTATCGTTTTACTGGAGGGGGCAGATTATCCGGTTGTGCTTCGGCGGAAGGGAGATAAATGGTCGTTTGTGGGTCCGGCATTTGTTGTGGGAATTATGGACGGTGAGGCATGGCTTGATGAGGATGGTGCCGTCCAGGGTCTCCAGGACTTCGTGCTTATTTAGTTTTTTCCAGTGGTCCCAGAACTTTTACTTACTGCTGCCGTCAGCTTTCTCTTCATTTCTAGTGTATACCTATAAAGTCACTACCTAAAGAAATGAGATCACGTTGTTGGATCACAATTTCGACAACTATTGTCTTTATGAAAAGGAACGCGAGAGATAAAACCTTTAGATCCATTAGCGATTACATTCTTTAAGATTCGAGCGAGGTCCATGTTGCTCGCAGACACTACTTATGTTATTGTAGTATACTGCGGTTTACTGCTTAGAGCAAGTTCTCTATAAACAGGATTACTATCGATCCTAGACCTATCTTTAAAGAGCTTATTCCTTAAAGCTGCTTCTATCTACTCGTTCAGATTTAGTCTTCTCTAATATTATTTTGCCTACTTAATACTTATATAGCTAAATCTAATATATAAATAGGTAGAATAAAAGAGTATAAATATAGAGGGAGATAGAGAGAAGAGGGAGGTAAAAAAGGAGATATAATTATTATTATTCATTGCTTAACGTCCGATTCGGATCCCTGTTGGGCCCACGCGGACTACTCCTTATATACATATAGGGAGAAAACTCTATTTAAGAAAACCCCGTGATCCGTCTCCCTGCCTTTTAGGGCTCGCTTATAAGTCGCCTATAAGTCACTAGTGGTACTCTACTACCTTACTTTTTAACCTCCTTAGAAACCGCTGCTGCCATAACAAACCTACGGACGCGCTAGTATTATACACTATACTCTACTCCTATAGAGTTATTAGGGGGCGCCTATTACTTACCCCTTTACCTTTTATTGCTATTTCCTTTGTAACCCAGAACTAGTCTAGCACATTTTAGCTAATAAGCCACTAGATAGCCGCCTTAAGGCCTTTCTATATTAAGAGCAGTATATTATAGTTTTCTATGCTAGCTGCTAAGAGTATTGCTTCTTAGCCGGTGCGTAAAGGGCATAATAGTATTATATGTTTTAGTGTCTGTCTTAGCCAGCTATATTTATACCTTAGGTTACTTACTAGGACACCTATCTAGTAAAGCTAATCTTTTAGTCCTATTATTCCTGTTTTTAAGAGTATTGCTATTATATTTTCTACCTTTATTAGGCCCTCTTAGAGCCCTTAGGTATTTACCCCCTATAATATTACCTATGCTATAGCTTAGGTTTCTCTTGTCTAAGTCTACCTCTATACCTTTAACTTCTATTTATCTCTCCAGCGTTAGTCCAACCAGTATTATGTTATAGTAGATAGTTTTCCAGTACTTTTTTATGCTCTACTTTGGCTCCTTTCTCTCCCTTACTATTATCTTTGCTAGCCTCTTGCGCGTCTCCCTTTCTTCTCTATATAGGCCTAGGCCCTAGCGCCGCACTATTCTTCTTTTACTTTCTCTACCTGTTTTCCTAATATATCTTCCCTACTTTAGGGTTGTTAGTTCCTTCTCCTATAGGGCACCCTAGGGTCCCTCCATAGTTTATTTAGGCGTGTCTTAATATACTTTATAACATTAGAGTTGCGTTCCTTTTACACCCTTTACATTGCATTGGCTTTAATATATAGTTATAGGGGGGGAATATTAGCTTCCTTCTTAAGCAGTACTATAGCTGTTCGCTTATACCTACCTATTATACTCCTAAGGCAGGCTGTTTGGACCTTTTAGAGTGGTTTAAGAAGTAATTTAGGGGGGCCTTTTTTAGTTTCTCCAGTGGCCCAAATGCTAGATCTATACATTATGGTTAGCCGGATAACTGCTGTATATAGTAGGCGTGACCTCTAGAAGTATGGACCCTATATAGAATTAATAATCCTAGATATAGCAATATACTATACTTAGCCCTTATAGGCCGCTTACGCCGTATATACACTCTACTGGAGCTTATTATCTACCTATACTCCTAATACCCTTAGGCCTTGAACTGGTTGACCCCTAAAGCCTTAGATATAGATTATATGCTAAAAATCTATAGATTAGTTATGTTTTCTTATAAAATAGATTAGCTGGTATTTCTCTAGTAAGAATTGGACTCTATATTATCTTACCTATTCTATATAGGTGTTGTGGGCTTTCTCTAGTGTCCTATAGTTCTCTGTGGCTGTTGGCCTATATATAATTAGGTTTGTGTTATTAACAAAGCCTATCCCCTAGGTCACCCCTTCCTTAAAGGTATTAAGCAGGTTGCTTATAAAGAAGAGAAAGAGTATAGGCAATAGAGGTAATCCTTATGGTATTCCTATTACGACTATAATAGGGGGGCTCTAGTATCCGCTAAAGACTAGTAATATTTCTTTCTGGCCTATAAATCCTTAAATAAATTAAATAATCTATTCTGGGAAGCCCTTTGCCCTAAAGATATATAGGAGACGCTTATAGGGTACATTATTATAGGCGCCGCTGATATCTAGGCTAAGTATTAATACTATAAAGTCCTTTTGCATAGCCTATGCAGTTTTAATGGTAGTAGCGAGTAGTATAAGTACTAATAGTGTTAAGCGATTCTTTCTTGCCCCCATTTAGCTTTGTGGTAGTAAGGCGTGTTCCTTTACCGTATCTACTATATAGTCCGCTATAACCTTTTCTAAGATCTTGCTTAGGGTGTTTTCTAAGGCAATAGGGCGGTAGCTTCCTAGGATTAAGTAGTTTGCTTTGCCTTCTTTTTATAAGACAACCGTCGTTATAGATCTTCCAAGTCGCGGGTAGTAGCCTATTATAAAGTATGCTCTGGCTACGTCTGCAAGCCGGGGTGCTATAAGTGGTCCATAGGTCTTTAGGGCTTTGTTTAGGATTCTATCTAGTCCTAATACTGTGTTATTTAAGAGGCGGCTAATAGTTCTGGCCATTTCTTTAGTTGTTATATCGCTGTTAACCCTTAGGTAAGTCACTAGTGTTTTACCAGTAATATCGCTAAGGTCTACTAGAGCCAGTTAAGGGAAAAATCTTTCTATAAGAATCTTTACCTTCTTATTATTGTTTCTTGTGGCCTGTGGTTCGCCTACTCTTTATAGGGGTAGTAGGTGTAGATCTTCTACTAGGCGTCCTGCCTTTTTCTTTGCCTATTTCGCTATGGTCCAAAGGCCCTTGTTATAGGGGAGACTCGGGTTAGTAGTGTATTTGTTTATAAACCGTCTCTAGTTATTCCTTGCTTCTTTTCTTAGGGTATTCTTTAGCTGGTTTTTTATGTCTTTATATTATCTTTCGTCCTCAGAATCGTGGAAAGGAGATATAATTAAAAGGTAAAGGTAAAGGTAGAAGTAAAAATAAGATAGTAAATATTAATAAAGGTAGTAATAAAAGAGAAATATCTTAAGTTATAGTTAAATTAGGAAACTAATTAATCTTTAATAAATATGTACCATTAGTATATAATAAAGGGATTTATTATAGTTAAAATAAGTTAATATAAAATCTACTTTTAATAAATAGAATTTACCTCCTACTAATTAAAGATCAATAGCTTTATATAGCGTAACGCTAATCTAACTTAGTATAACGCCAATCTATATAATTAATAACTTGTAGACGCGTATATACTACCTTAGCAAATCCGGTTAAAAGTACGTATTAATTATATAGATTAAACTACGTAGATTTATACTTTTTAATATCTAATTATTTAAAATAAAACTATAAAGTAGAAGCTCTTTAGTTTTTCTATTTAATATTTAATAATAATATTATAACTATTATTATTATTATTATTTATTGCTTAACGTCCAATTTGGATCCCTATTAGGCCTACGCGGACTACTCCTTATATATATATGGGGAGAAAACTCTATTTGAGAAAACCCTATAATCCATCTCCCCGCCTTTTAGGGCTTGCTTATAAGTCGCCTATAAGTCACTAGTGGTGCTCTACTACCTTACTTTTTAACCTCCTTAGGAACTACTGCTGCTATAACAAACCTATGGACGCGCTAGTATTACACACTATACTCTACTCCTGTAGAGTTATTAGGGGGCGCCTATTACTTACCCCTTTGCTTTCTATTACTATTTCCTTTGTAACCCAGAACTGGTCTAGCATATTTTAGCTAATAAGCCACTGGGTAGCCGCCTTAAGGCCTTTCTATATTAAGAGTAGTATATTATAGTTTTCTGTGCTAGCTGCTAAGAGTATTGCTTCTTAGCCGGTGCGTAAGGGGCATAATAGTATTATATGTTTTGGTGTCTATCTTAGCTAGCTATATTTGCACCTTAGGCTACCTACTAGAATACCTACCTAGTAAAGCCAATCTTTTAGTCCTATTATTCCTGTCCTTAAAAGTGTTGCTATTATATTTTCTACCTTTATTAGGCCCTCTTGGAGCCCTTAGGTATTTACCCCCTATAGCATTACCTATACTATGGCTTAGGTTCCCCTTACCTAAGTCTACCTTTGTATCTTTAACTCCTATTTATCTCTCTAGCGTCGGTCTAACCAGTATTATATTGCGGTAGATAGTTTTCTAGTACTCTTTTATGCTCTACTTTAGCTCCTTTCTCTCCCTTGCTATTGTCTTTACTGGCCTCTTACGCGTCTCCCTTCCTTCTCTATATAGGCCTGGGCCCTAGCGCCGCACTATTCTTCTTCTACTTTCTCTACCTGTTTTCCTAATATATCTTCCCTACTTTAGGGTTATTGGTTCCTTCTTCTATAGGGCACCCTAGGGTCCCTCTATAGTTTATTTAGGCGTGTCTTGATATACTTTATAACATTAAAGTTGCGTTCCTTTTGCACCCTTTGTATTGCATCGGCTTTAATATATAGTTATAAGGGGGAATATTAGCTTCCTTCTTAAGCAGTGCTGTGGCCGTTCGCTTATACCCGCCTGTTATACTCCTAAGGCAGGCTATTTGGACCTTTTAGAGTGGTTTAAGGAGTAATTTAGGGGGGCCTTTTTTAGTTTCTCCAGTGGCCCAAATGCTAGATCTATACGTTATAGTTAGCCGGACAACTGCTATATATAGTAGGCGTAACCTCTGGAAGTATGGACCCTATATAGAATTAATAATCCTGGATATAGCAATATACTATACTTGGCCCTTATGGGCTACTTATGCCGTATATACGCTCTATTAGAGCTTGCTGTCTACCTATACTTCTAATACCCTTAGGCCTTGAACTAGTTAACCCCTAAAGCCTTAGATATAGATTATATACTAAAGATCTACAGATTGGTTACGTTTTCTTATAAAATAGATTAGCTGGTATTTCTCTAGTAAGAATTGGACTCTATATTGTCTTGCCTATTCTATATAGGTATTATAGGCTTTCTCTAGTGTCCTACAGTTCTTTGCGGCTGTTGGCCTATATATAATTAGGTTTATATTATTAATAAAGCCTATCCCCTAGGTCGCCTCTTTCTTAAAGGTGTCAAGCAGGTTGCTTATAAAGAAGAGGAAGAGTATAGGCAATAGAGGTAATCCTTATAGTATTCCTATTATAACTGCAATAGGGGGGCTCTGGTATCCGTTAAAGACCAGTAATGTTTCTTTCTGGCCTATAAATCCTTAAATAAACTAAATAATCTATTCTAGGAAGCCCTTTGCCCTAAGGATGTATAGGAGACGCTTATAGGGTATATTATTATAGGCGCTGCTGATATCTAGGCTAAGTATTAATACTATAAAGTCCTTTCGCATAGCCTATGCAGTTTTAATGGTAGTAGTAAGTAGTGTAAGTGCTAATAGCATTAAGCGATTCTTTCTTACCCCTATTTAGCTTTATAGTAGTAGGGCGTATTCCTCTACTATGTCTGCTATATAGTCTGCTATAACCTTTTCTAAGATCTTGCTTAGGGTGTTTTCTAAGGTAATAGGGCGGTAGCTTTCTAGGATTAAATAGTCTGCTTTACCTTCTTTTTATAAAACAACCGTTATTATAGATCTTTTAAGTTACGGGTAGTAGCCTATTATAAAGTATACTTTGGCTATGTCTGTAAGCCAAGGTGCTATAAGTAGTCTATAGGTCTTTAGGGCTTTGTTTAGAATCCCATCTAGTCCTAGTGCTGTATTGTTTAAGAGGCGGCTAATAGTTTTGGCTATTTCTTTAGTTGTTATATCGCTGTTAACCCTTAGGCGAGTTACTGGTGTTTTACTAGTAATATTGCTAAGGTCTACCAGAGCTGGTTAAGGGAAAAATTGTTCTATAAGGATTTTTACCTTCTTATTATTGTTGCTTGTGGCTTATAGTTCGCCTACTCTTTATAGGGGTGGTAGGTATAGATCTTCTACTAGGCGTCCCGCCTTTTTCTTTACCTATTTTGCTATGGTCTAAAGGCCCTTATTATAGGGGAGACTTAGGTTAGTAATGTGTTTATTTATAAACCGTCTCTAGTTATTCCTTGCTTCTTTTCTTAGGGTATTCTTTAGCTGGTTTCTTATGTCTTTATATTATCTCTCGTCCTTAAAATTATAGCTGCTTATATATTTCCTCCTTGCTCGTTGTTGGCCGGCTATAAGGGCCGCGCACTGTGTGGATTATGCGTGTTGCGCGTAGGGGCCTAGTTTTAAAACTGGGCAGTGCTTTTCTATCCCACTTTTAATTGCTACCTAGATCCTTTCTAGTCTTTAATTAATTTCCTTAGGGGTAGCTAATAAGCCTCGCTTGTTTAGTATTAGGTAGATTTCTTCTAAGTCTTAGAGTTATTGTTTAATTGTATTAAGGAAGCTATCTATATTAAGCTTTTTTATTATGTATCTTTTGCTATTTAGTTGCGCCTTAATGTCTAGATCTAGTTGTATCTAGATAGGAATATGGTCTAAGGTAAGTGCCTATTCTTCTTTAGGGGAGCACCTTTTGAGTCTCTAGTATAGGTTTTTGTCTATAATCGTAAGGTTAATTGTACTTTTAGCGGTGCCCTATTACCATATAATTGCATCTGGGGGGGTAGCTAGCTTAAGGCCCCCGTTATCTATAGCTCTTAGTAGGCACTCTGCCTATTAATTAGCAGCAACATAGATGCCCCCCTACTATAGGTGGTAGAGGTTTATATCTTTTAGTAGAATAAACTCTGCGTATTTAGTTTCTAGCAAGCTTATTATAGATATAATATTCTCTATCTATGCTACCCCTTTAACCCTAGGGTTATAGATATTAATGATTTGTACTAGTCCGCTGTATGTTTAGATGGTTATAACTGTAATATCTAGGTTAACTGCCTGCTATAACTATAAGGCAAGGCTGATATTTTTACTAATTATAAAGTATACGCGTATGGCTGCTTTTGGTTTATATAGGAGCTAAAATCCTTAGGGGCAGTATGTTAATTATATATAGGTATTATAATACGGCTCTTATATAGTAAGAATATAGTGTTTCTCTAGGTCTAGACTATCTAGTAGGGGCCTTACTAGACGGTGGTTCGTATTACCGTAGTTATACTGTATAATGGTTAAGTGGCGGACCTCTGGCGGGGGTCCTTCGCCTTTTCTTTACTCCTTACTTTTTCCGTTTCTACTTTCTCTAAAATATTTAGAACTTCTATCTCCTGTGTTTACTCCCTAGCCACTACTTATTTTATATAAAGCTTTCTATTTCTGTGTCTTGTGTTCCTACTAGCCTTTCTAAATCTAAGTTTGTTATTGCCTCTAGTTCTTCCCCTATTCTTGCCGGTTAGCTATATACCCCTTATAAGCCAGCTGCGTGTGTTATATTTGCCGTATTAAATCTAATTCTTAATTATCCTGGCCTTAAACTTGCTGTAGCTATCTATAGGGGTCTTCCTACTAGGCGTCCTCTCCCTTATGTTCTATGTGTCCCTTATATCCCTGTTTGGTCTAGTAATGTCGCGCGGCGTTACTTTTGGCCCGTTAAGGCTTAGGATGGCTGGCTTAGCCCCCTAGTATTAAAGGTAGGAAACGCTAGGAAGACACCTACGTCCCCCTAGCTTATTGCCTATTGTTTCTATTTATATAACCTAGCGTGCAGTTGTTCCTGTAGCTGTTAAGCCCTTCCCTTCCGTCTTTTGTATTTAATGTAGTCTTCTCTCTCCTACGCCTTATATGTGCTTCGGTGACAGTTCGCGCATTTTATTTAGTCTTGATTTATACATTGTCTTATATTATAGGGGCCTGCATAGTGGCCGCAGTATACCTGTGCTGCGTATATAGATTAGGTATGTCCCTATTATATATAGCAATAATATTGTTCTAGGCATAGTCTGTGGTTATAGAGCCTTATATTGTATATAAGGCCATTTATAATTATTCCTTTTTGGATAAGAAGTTTTTGCATTCCTAGTATATATACGCTGACGATAAGGGAGCTATGCATTTATCTATTGTCTCCCTAGCGAGTCTCTAACGCCCCTTATATCCTCTTATTATTCTCATTATATGCTTAGTTTATATTTTCCTATTAAAGCTATTAGATCTGGGTAATTACAAGTCCTAGTATAAGGCGTTCTATTTATTTTACTATCTCCTGTATAGTTGCTATATTATCCGCCTAGTGTCCCCTTTCTACTCTAAGGCTTATAGGAACTGACAGGACTTTAACTAAGTAATCTTTACAAAGCACTTTTATGCTAATACGCTCTCCTAGCCTGTCTCCTGCCCTTATAGCCCGTTTCTTTACCTATTGGTCCTTTAGGGTGACTCTAATATCTCCACTCCTAAGGTGTTAGACTACGACGGCGTTGTGGACCTCCTTGCGAATTTTTATAAGAACTTCTATTTCTAATTGTCCCCTAAGTTCCTCTACCTTTCCTGTATTTGGTTATATTGTGATTATATACCTAGTTGTTGTTTTTAGGGGGGTAGGTTCCCTGTGCTATAAAAGCGTAGCTATGGCGGCCTAGGTGCGGTTCGCCTATAGGGGGGGGTTTTGTTTATCTTTGATTTTGTTTAGCCGTTAGAGGATTTAATTAAGGGTTTGCTAAAGGGGCGCCTAAGGTTTACTAAACTAGAGCCATTCTGCTAGCTGTATTAGTTTATAATAGCTAATAGATACTCCCCTATAGTTCTGGATACTAGACGCGTCTAATAGGCTTTATATTTTGTTAGATGCCTTCTTAATTAGGGTATTTCTGCTTTCTAGTATGGTATTCGCCCGTCCTTATTGTTGTTGTGGGGGGCCATTATTAGGTATGGGTCTGGCGGTTGCACGCGACTGCGTACCACCATCGTTCCATCTATGCCTTCCCTATAATGCATGCATCTCAGGGGATTATTAGGGTGTTTTTCAGGGTTCTTTTGGTTGGTTTGGTCTTTTTAGGCCAGGTGCAGCAAGAGCTCCAAAAGTCGTCAATATTATAACTATATTATATAAAAGTTAGATATAGGTAATTAATTATATTATTGTAAGAGTATATAATGTGGGTCCCGCCACAGTCGTGAGTACTGCTGTCTTTTTGGCCTATTAGGCGACCTGTGTCACGGGACTCACTAGTTGCTTGTTCATCCCGTGACACATGTGCACGTGCCACAACTGCCCCTATTTCTTGACCACGTCGACCTAAATCTGTTCTGTTCCTTATCCGAACGTCTTATTGCCTACGAGGGCTATTTAGCTTAGCTTTTAATAGAATTAACTTAGTTCCTTTAAAGCTGCTTCGAAGTCCCGACTACTATGGCCCTATAAGGCCTATATGGCTACGTAGCTGCTTTAGGGAACTAGGCATTGGTTTACTGAATAAAGCCTTTAATAAATCAGTATTGCAAATTAATCAATTCGATTGCTCGCACAGAGCATATTTCATACCATGCACGAAAGCACACAGCATTTTAAGTACTGTATATAGTGTTGGAAAACAAGCCCGCAACTATATCACGTGATAAGACTTGGGAGAACCTCTTGGCAGAAATCTGACCAATTAGGGAACTTCAACCGCCGGTCGAAGTTCCTTAAAATCTCTTCAACCACCTATATAGAAAATAAGCAATGCATAGAGTTTTAGCCCTAATAACCTTATTTTAATAGGTTATAAGCCCGGGTTTGCGCCTAATAAGCTAAACCTAATTGCTTTATTATTCATGATAATTGCTATTATAATATCACTGTACGGGCGTTAAAAAGTCATTAAACGTTTAACCAACTTATAATGCCAAAAACCTACAACAAGCGGCTATATAGCTGCTAATAACGGACTTTACGCTAAATGTAATAAGAGGATCCTATTAAGGACGAGCCTAACACAGCCTGTAATAAATAGCGGCACTAGAGGCTTAGGAGGATACCTTATATTTAGTAGATAACTTTACTATTGTTATTATAGAATAATAGAGTTTTAAGAATAAAGCCTTATAATAACCGTATTAGTAGCGGATTAGAAAAAGCTTATTAGAACTGCCTATACTGGCTAAGGAACATATTAAGTTAAAACTTATACTATATATATACTCCTTATAAAGGAAACAAATCTGATAATATTATTATAATAAGGCCTATAGACTGCCTACTATAAACCACCTATAAGCCTTGTTAATATAAGCGATAAATATACCGCCTAAGCCTCTATCTAAAAGCTTGTTAGACGGGAAGACTAGCTAATATTTAGTATTAATATATAAAACTACCTCTAATCTAAAAACATTAAGTAGGTTCTTAACGACCCACTACAGCTTCTTCCTACAATTAAGTTAATTAAAGAGAAATGGGTAGACTTAGACTTTACTATTAAATAGCTAAAAATTAAGCCAGCTGACTTAGTAAAAGAATGGGAGAAATATAAGGAACAGCTAGCCTATGCAGCCGGTTTTATTAACCAGAACATTGGCGATATCTATAAGCCGTTTATATTAAACGCTAGATAGGCGCTTAAGAAATAAAAGGCTTTAAAAGAACGCTTTGAGGATCTTAATCTAGCAGCTATTACTAATATTATAGCCACCTTCTTTACTAAATGCGTTTAAGATTTTAAGAATGTAGAGGAGTTTGTCTCCTATATTACATTAAACCTTAATCGCCTTATTAAAATGAACCAACCTATTAACTATAAAATCCTTGCCCAAGCGGCCCTTCTGTATAGAGTTAGCTCTACTAACTACGCTTAGTTTAAAACAACTTAATAAACAAATTAGATGTAGAAAAATACTAACCCATAAGCCTTAGGTAAGGAACTTATCATCTTTAATAGCGAGCTTAATTAAGAAGCTTCTACTACACTAGTAGCATGTTTAAATAATAGAACATCTATAAAGAGAAAGATTGTACTAGTAGGAACGTATAAGTACCCTAACTGCGTAAAATATAATAGAACTACGCATTCTAAAGAAGACTGCTAAAAAAGAAACCTATAAAACGCACTATAGAGAATTGGTAATAGAATCTGTATAAGGAAGAAGCAGAGGACTAGGCTACCTATTTAGCTTAATAAATACTCTAATTAAGTTAAAAATAAAGTAAATCTATAACGTGAGCTTATAGCAGCGGTGGTATAAGCTTAACTAAGTAGGTACGACTTTATCTATAATACCGCTGCTACCATCTACTGCTATAAGAATTATGAACTTCTCTTTAACTACGTTAATAACAACACCTTATTAGATATAGTTGGTTCCTATAGAGCTTAATTAGTAGGTAAAGGATCTATCTCTATATAAACCGCACTCCTTAATAAAAGTCACGGAAGTACGCTTACTCTATACGATGTTCTTTATATACTATATTTACTAGCAAACCTACTATCTAGAAGCCGACTTAAGGAAATAGGCGTCTTCTTTAATAATAAGACTTATAAACTTAAATACAACAATAAGGTAATAGGATACGCACCTAAAGTTTAACAACTCTACCTAATTTGGTAGCATAACTACTTATTAGAATTAATCCTCTAGACAATTAAAAATAACAAAAGCCTACCTATTTAACATTACTAATTTGGCTACCTTAACTATAGTAACCTTAAACGCCACCTAAGTAAACTTGGTATTAAGTTTAATAACATTAGTAATAAATACTGTAAGCCCTGCGCTTAATCTAAAGCCAGAAAGAGGTATAATAAAACGCCCTAGAAATAAGCTATATAACCGTTTTAATTTGTCTATACGGATCTAGTGGGACCTATTACACCTATTAGCTTTAAAGGCGAAAGATACTATATATCTTTTACTGACGACTATATAAGGTTTACTATAGTATATACCGTCTATATAAAGGATAAGTAGCTTAGTACTTTATAGAGTATAACGGAACCTTATAGCAAGAACTACAGTAGGTCCTATTATTAGGCTAGGTGTATAGGTAAACAAGAAGTCAACAATATAATAATAACTAGTAAAGTAGTTGCCTAACAGATTAACTCCAATTATATTCTAAAATTCACTATAAGGAGAGAACTATCTATGGTAGGGACTAAGGTCCTTTAAATACACAACTATACTCCTAAGAAACCCTCTCTTATACGTAAGGTATGTGTTATACGTATTATACACGGACGTACTCTGCGTATACTACGTATACTATGTATAATATTATATAACTCGCTTACCACTCTTTGTTATATAGTTCTACCGGCTCTATCCTAGACTATACCTATATTAACCAACTAGCTTCTTCTAACTCCTCTCTAAGTAGTTATAATATTGTACTTAAGCTATTTGTAACACTATCTCCTTCCTCTTTATCTTTATCTTTAAAGATTTCTAATATCTCTAAGTTATCCACTAGAGGTATAATATCCGTTTAATTAGTCTAGTTAATATCCTTACTTATTATACCTAAAGTACCTTCTTCCTTATAAGCGCAACGTTATGCTCGTACTATTGCTGCTATACTATCGCTTAGTAAGATAATACCGTCTCTATATTCTTGTTATGCGAAAGCGGGGTTAGTATATATTATAATAGTAAGTCCCTTATCTTAACAACCCTTATTTTATTTGGAGTATACTAAAGCAAATATTTAATTGTCCTATAATATTCGCTTAGTCTTTAACGCTAAGTATATATGTTCTATAACTCTTAACAGTCTTTAAGTTCCCTAAGTAACTTATTATAGGGTCTTGTGTTTAATCTGCCGCTATAAAGCTTAAGTCCAAGTTAGCCGCCACATGTGCCAAACTCTATTGTTCCACTAAGGAGATAGCTCGGGCCCTTAAGGCTTAGCGTCGCTCCTTTAAGTCTTAGTAGGTTACATTCGCTCGGTTAACCCATCTTAAGAAGGTTTATAAAAAGGTCCGTTTTAAGAAGTGGAAACTTATCTAATAGGGTCTTAACAAGCTAGGTAATAAAAGGGTAGAGCTTTTAAAAAAGGAAACAACTCTAAGTAACATAGTAGTTATTCCTTATAGGTCCCCCTTAGGTAACTTATCCTTTGGCAATCCTTTTTTAATACTCCCTAACCTACTTTCTTCTAATACTTCTTTACCTTTCCTATAGCGTTCTCTAGGTTACTTAGTGGTTCCTAGGTAGTCTTGCTATAGCCTATCTACTTTACTTTATACTACATTTTATTGTTAACGTCCTTATAACTAATAATTTTTAAAACTTGCTATTTATCTTCTTCTTGTCCTCTATATATGTCTACCTTATACACTGGTAACTTAACACTTCCGTATGCTAGTTCTATCATTGCGACATACTATATAGGGTAAATTCTTATTTTGGCTAGTAGGTTTAGTTTATATATAACTAATAAAATTCTTTATGTGATTTTAAAAGGTCCTAGTCTAATATAGTCTAACTTTTTACTTAATTGTTAACTCTTAAAAAATTTGTATAGTAGCCACACTTTATCCCCCTCCTTAAGATCTGGTCCCTTAAATCTCTTAGCATTATAATACCTTTTTATTCACTCTTATACTAGTTTTGCTGTTTCCTTAAAGTCTATATAAAGATTTATTACAGTCTCTATTCTTTACTTAGCTGTGCTACTTGTTTTCTTTACTTAATATAGCAATAATAATAATCTTAGCTTATACCCATAATTCGCCTTAAATAGTAATATCCCCATTCCTTCTTATAGTATTATATTATACGCAAACTGTGTACCTGGTAGTAATAATACCTAATTATTTTGTACGTAATTAATATAGTGCCTTAAATACTATTCTAGTATCTAGTTTAACCTTTCTATCTATCCGTCCGTCTGTGGATAATACGCTATTAAGGTTACTGCGCAAACTCCTTATTCCGCCAAGAATGTCTTCTAGAATACTATTATAAATCTTAGATCTCTATCTAATATAATCTTACTTAGTACTCTATATCTTGCGAATACTTCCTTAATATAGATTCTAGCGATATCTTCTACTAACATCTCTTTTATACACGCTATAAAGTACACCTACTTTATAAGCTTATTTACTATTACTAAGATCGTATTATAATCTTATCCTATAATAGGATCTTTTAACTTTAGTAACTTAATAATAAAGTCCTATAATATAACTTCCTATGGTCTTTCTGGTATCTCAACAGGTTATAGCCCTCCATACGGCTTATACTTTATTGGTTTGTTTCTTTAGCAATCTAAACATTCTTTTATAACTTATCTCACTAGTCCCCAAATTTCTTAAATAATATACTCCTTTTAAAGTCTTAACACTAAGCCTATATCTCCATTATGTCCTTAAGTTAGTCCCTTATAGAATAACTTAATAAACTCTTTTATAATAGACCTTGGAATATAGGTTACTTCTCTATTTTTATACTATTTTATATCTAGATCCTCTGCCTATGCTTTTTAGATCTTCTATATCTAATTACTCTTAGGTAATTTGTGGATCTGGCTTTCTTATATTACTACTATTTTAGGATAATTGTATCTAATTAATCTATCTTTGTCTTTTCGCAATATAGCCCCTAATAGTTTTTCGTTATTTTATAGTTTAGCTTTCCTGCTTAGAGCATCTACTTATATATTATCTATACCCTTAGTATGCTGAATTTCGAAATAGTATTCTATAAGTATTTCCGCCCATCTAACCTGTCTTTAGTTAAGTTCCTTTATTATTAGAAATCTTATAAGGTTCTTATAGTCCGTTTTAACCACAAATAGTTCCTCTATACCTTATAAGAATGCTCTCTATTCCTTTAATACTATAACTATACCTAACAACTCCTTGTTATAGATGTCATAGTTTAGTTCTAGTAGTGTTGTCTTTTAACTATAATACGCTACTGGATGCTATATATCCTAGTACTTCTATAGCAAATATACTCCTAGTACAAAGTCTAATATATTTGCATTAACAACTGTTTCTAACTTTAGTTAGTAACCCTTAAGGATTAATTCCTAGGTAAATAACTCCTTAAGTTCCTTAAACAACTTCCTTTACTTATTAGCCCATACCTATGGTTCCTCTTTCTTTATTAGCCTTATAAACAGCTTAATATTCTTTAACTACTATATAATAAACCTCCTATAGTAGTTGCAAAACCCTAGAAATAATCTTAACTACATAATATTCTCTAGTTCTTGCTAACTTACTATAGCTTTAACTTTCTTTAGGTCCATACTAATTTTTCCTAGTTTAATAATAAATCCTACAAAATTAGTTCTCTTAGTAAAGAACTTATATTTCTTAATTACTACTAGCATCTGTTCCTCCTACAGTCTCTTTAAGACCTATTTAATGTGTTCTCTATGTTCTTTCTTACTCTCTAAGTAGATAATATTATTATTAAGGTATGCTATAATAAATTTATTAAGGTGTTCTCCTAACACGCTATTAATTCACTTTTAAAATATTACTAGTGCGTTTATAAGCCCAAATTATATAACTAATAGCTTATATAGTTCTTCCTTTAACCTAAAGGCTGCCTTCTATTTATCGCCTTCCTTAATTCTAATCTAATGGTACGCCTATCTTAGATCTATCTTTATAAAGATTTTTGCGTTACCTATCCGGTCTTAAATTTCGCTAATTAAGGGTAAAGAATATCTATCCTTTCTAGTAATGCTGTTTAACTATCTATAGTTAATGCACATCCTAAGTTTTCTGTTTTTCTTTAGGATAAACAGTACTAGATATCCTGCTAATAACTACAATAGTCTAATATATCCCTTTTATAAGTTCTCCTAGACAAACTCTTTAAGCGCTACTAACTCAGTTTTAGTAAGCTTATAGATTAGAAAGAACTTTAAACTTATTTCTAGTTCTAACTCTATTTTATAGTCCCATGCTATATATTCTAACAGCTTTTTACTTTCTAGCGACTATAACTTTTTACCATACTTGTGGTATCTCTTTAGTACATAACTTAAGCCTTACTTAGTTACTTTATACATTGCTCCAACTTGGTACCATACCAACTTAGTTTACTATCGCGTCTTATATTATTAAGTGTCTCTAATATCGACCTAACCTATAACCCAATTAATCTTTAAATTATATTCCTATAACTAAAGCATCCCTAGTATCGCCTTATCCTTTCCTAACAATAGGATATTAAAAGATATTCTAACCTGTCTCCCTTTAATAGTTAACTAAATAGGTCCTGTTTTAAGATTAATAATACCTCCTCTATAGGCTATCTAATCTCCTAAAATCATTATAAGTAAATATAGGTATTCCTTTTATCTATATAGTAACCCTATCCTTTCTATTACTACTGGTGATATATGGTTTCTTATAGCTTTACTATCTATTAGTGCTTCAAACTATTAATTTTACCACTTAACTTATAAGTTTAGGTATCGTTCTTAAACTCCTTTAAGGGTCTAAGACCAGTGCTGCCAACAATTAAATATCCTAATTGATTGGCGGGATATTTGATTGATTGACGCACGGGCTGTATTTGATTGAAGCTAGCCTGATTGACGGCTGATTTGATTGAACTTCCAATCAATTATTTGGCTAGGAGGTTGTCCTAGCAACATGCCGCAATACAGTGGCAGAAAGAACATAAAGTAAGATATTGAGCTTATTAATTGCAGGAATTTGCTTTAATCTACAAGGTCTGCTTTTAGCCAGTGCCTCTGAATAAAGTTATTATATAAGATAATGGTAGGTAATTTACCTTAGTAAGCTTAGACGTGATTCTATTGGTGTAGATTTTTAATTGGTCCGCAAGCTGTCTGTGTACGAAGGCTCTGCACGAAGCTCTGAGCGAAAATCTACGTACGGAAGCTCTGCACAAAGATTTTATATAGAGCCTCCGTAGTAGAGCCGTCGTACGCAGAGCTGTCTTACAGGGCGTCCGTATACAGAGCTTCGTGCAGAGCCTCCATACGCAGAGCTTTGTGCGGAGCTTCGTGCAAGGCTTCGTGCAGAGCTTCGTGCAGATCCTCCGTACGCAGAGCTTTGTGCAGATCCTCCGTACGCAGAGCTTCATGCAGAGCCTCCGTACGCAGAGCTTTGTGCGGAGCTTTGTGCAAAGCTTGGTGCAGAGCTTCGTGCAGACCCTAAGTAGGCGAATTGCCCATTCGGCGGCGCTTTCTACTAGATATCGTGCAGGCGTACGGAGTAGATATACTCATTAATTATAGAGCTGCTTCTGCGGATTAAAAACAGTATTTCTAAGATAATAGCTATTGTAGAGTGGTAGATTAATTTTGTTAAAGTGGCTAATCTAAAAATTTAAAGAAACCGGATAAACTATTAACTAAGGCCATTAATTAATCATTAATTATTTGACCTCGGTTTAATTATTTAATTGGCTTAATTGATATCTAATCTCGTATTTGATTGATTGGACTGACGCTTGGACTAATTAAACTTCCAATTAAATCTGTTGATTGTTGGCAGCACTGTCTAAGACTCTACTACTAGTTCCCTCTAGTCTTATAGGCCTCTCCTTTTTCTAACTGTTAGCTGCTAGATCCTATCTATACTTAGTCCACTTTTAGCCAATACTTAGTTCGTTTCTTTTTCTTTATATACCATAGATAAGTATTCTCTAGGCAGTCCCACCACTATTATCTATCTAGGCATTCTTCCGTAAGGAATCTTCCGGGTTAAAGTATTACGTCTCCTTAACTCTATATTTCTACTAGGTACCATCTATATATATACTTAATATCTCTAAACCGTTTTTCCTCTGGTGCCTAATATATCCTTACTAAGTATTTCTGGTTTTTATCTTTTAGTGTCCTATATATATTACATACGTTATCTATACAAGCTATCCACAATAACATATAATACGCTAGGTGACTTAGGTTAACTCTTAGCTTATTTTTATCCTTAAGTTTAAACTAATACCTAGTTAACCTAACCACTAGTATTTCCGCTATAGGTACTAAGATTTATTATTCTTCTCTCTAGTTTCTAAATCCCTCTTCTAGGTTCCTTAACGTTATAATTAATACTCCTTTAATATGGTTCATGTGTTTTTCTATAATAGGTTAGTCTTAGACAACTTTTTTATCTAGCTATATATAAAAGTCTTCCTATTTATTATTATGTCGTTGCCTATACCACTTTCTATATAACTGGTTTAGTGTATATAGTCTATCTATAAAAAAAGGACCTTATTATCGCTGCATTATAACATTTTTGGTATATCTTTCTTTAAACCTAACTGGAATATCTAGATCCTCTTTTTATTCTAGTTTATCTAACCACTTTACTCTAGGCGTCCCTGTACTAGGCCTATTAGTAACTCTTTATATAGGTGCTTTGTCCCTTATATAACCTAGCATAGCTAACCTTTTATCTAGCTTCTGCTCTTACTATATAATAATTCTTTATCTAAACTTATCTATAGTTTCTTATTTTCTGCGTCTTATAGCTAGATCCTTAAAGTTATCTATAAGGGCGCGAAGAGGCTTCGGGGAAGATTTGAAGGAACAATATAAATTCTATCTAAATCTAAGGGTATATAGCTCTTGCAGAGTACAAGACGTTACGTAAAGAAGAGAAAGGAACATAGGAAACTTGTAACTAAATATTCGTGGTCTTGGCAGTAGACGCGTGGGCACAAGCCCACGCGGATTTCGACAGGTTTCGACCAAATTCCATTACGTTAGTGGAATTTGGTGGAGACTGGTGGAAATTAATTAAGTTGGCGGAATTTGGCAGAATTCGATTAACTTAGCAGAATTTGGCAGAATTTAATTAAAGCGTCGGAATTTATCTATCGAGTGTTTCACCGAGACATTCCTACTGTAACTGGGCTAGTCCCGTTACATTATCTTACTTCTTAATCTCTATATTAATTCTTTAATCTTTAGGCTAAACACTATATTTACTGTCGGTATCACCTGGGGGGTACTGAAATTGCAATAAGTAGTTCTGGTTCTTGGTTTATTCGTGTCTGTCCTCGTCTACCAAAGGAGAAAGAAAGGGGTAGTAAAGGTCGGACTATCTATTGGGCCGTAGGTGGTCAGGT
>Ga0307507_10002668_pt1 | contig 36776 bp, 28 predicted proteins | sample 7_EM_MG_FD_207223 | JGI IMG/M metagenome (GOLD analysis project Ga0307507, IMG submission 207223) | Populus trichocarpa ectomycorrhiza microbial communities from riparian zone in the Pacific Northwest, United States - 7_EM | ecosystem: Host-associated > Plants > Roots > Unclassified | place...
TTGCCGCCGAGCAATCGCATTGACCAGAGGCTTCAACACCAAGCTCTATACAGTATAGAGCCTCTAGATTGGCTTATGAGGCGTGCATATACGAAAAGTCCAAGAAAACTTGCCACACAAAGGGATAGACCTTGTATTTAGGCTTGTTTTTGAAGGCCTTATTGTCGACCGGATAATAAGGTATGAGAACTCTGTTTATTAAAGAGAGCTCTAGAAGCTCTCTATATACATAAAATAGGTGGCAAATAGAATGACGACGTAGTTGTCATTCAATCGGTAGAAACAGGTAATGAGACATTCAATGAGACATTCGATGAGACATACGAGTAAGTAGCGGGGTAGTGAGACATGGGGTTCTAGTCTTGAAGACAGTAGTAAGATAGTAGTAAGGAACTCCGATTCAGGTCGACACTTATAAAGGGCTTTGTATAGAGCTTTGAGCAGAGCTTTGTATAGGCGTTCGTGCAGGCGTTCGTGTAGACATTTATAGAGACGTTTGTAGAGATGTTCGTATGTATGGGCAATTATATGGATATTTAATTAATTAATCGTATAGGCGTTCGTACGGGCAATCGTACGACATTTGTAGAGCCGTTCGTAGAGACGATCGTATGGCGACTGATCGTATGGGCGTTCGTACGGCCGATTGTAGAACCTTCCTAGTATATTAGTGCTGCGTGTTAGTAGAGCTTTAGAGCTCCATATAGGGCTTCGAGCAGAGCTTCGAACAGAGCTTCGAGTAGAGCTCCGAGTAGAGCTCCGAGTAGAGCTCCGAGTAGAGCTCCGAGTAGAGCTTCGTGCAGAGCTTCTGCAGAGCTTTGGTAGAGCTCCGTGCAGAGCTTCGTGCACAGCTCCGTGCACAGTTTACCCCTAAGCTCGTCCGCGAAGGTCCTCGCGAAGGTCCTCACAAAGCTCTCTACCTCAACCGAGTTCTAGGGGCCCGAGCTTAATTATATTATAAAACTGCCAATCTATGCCAATAATTTATATAATCTTTATTTTTAAAATAAGTATATTTCTACTATAATAATTTTGTCCAAACTGTTGCCAATATTTTATTGGCTGGAATTTCGCTTATTGAAACCCACACTACGATAAAGGACTAGCCAATCGGAGAACCCTGTTCAGTACAAGTGCCCAATCAAGTCTAGTAGCGAATTCTCTAAGGACCCCAACAGGTTAGGGGATAATGTGGTTTAATATTGTTCTAACACAAATCATTAAATGAATATATTCTAGACCAAATGCGCTAATAAAACCAAAACTCTATGGGGACAGAACTTCAACTATGACCATAATACTAGTGAAGCTGTTAAAATAGGAGTGATTGTCGATGATTTGGCCGCACTGCCCAGAGTCTGTGACTGTCAGTTGCTTCGACATCAGTGGAACTGAGCTGCATCTTTTCCCTGACAATGACCTTGCTTGGGTGAGCGAAATTGAATAAGAGCATTGTGATAAACATGAGCGCCGCGTCGAAGAGGTAGAGGTAGATCTCGCGCCTGAGTAGGAAACCATCGGATCCTTGAATATATTCAACAACACGGAAGACGGACCGGACCATGATTAGGATACTGGCGAAATACAGGACGAGGAGGTAGGCTTGCCACTTAAGACCCAGGGACAAGGAACGTGAAGTCGGCTTCCGTGCCATTCGGAAGTGGAAATTGCCTGCTACGATAATAAAAACCCCGAAGAAGAGCAATTGGGCTATGAGGCCACCAGTGATTGCGCGCTCTCCAAGGGTCACCTGTGAGTCTGTTTTCGCGTTTGCAAGAATACCGCCACCTATGGCTATTTAGCAAAATACAGGTTAAATAAAAGAATAGGTTTGCAGTAGGCTTACCTGCGGACTGTCCGAGAAATGATATTATGTCCCCTGCCACAAATATCTTCGCGACCCACCTTCGTTTAATCATTGATCGTGAGTCTCCATCAGTTAACGTAATTATTCGACCAAGTATCATATATATCGATGCGGCCAATAGTGCAGGAGCTAAAAGCAATAGCAGACTCTGCATAACGTAAGCCCAGACTTGCCAATCCGGGCTTTGTCGACTGGAAATCATTCGACCCGTATATCCCCCAATTTCGACTTTTAGGACTGGTTAGCCAAAAATATCTCTAGTGAAGGAGACGGGTCCCAACTTACATATTCCGCCAATAATGAAAGGTATGAAATACCAAGTTTTGTGTTTATATATCTGCCATAAATGAAACAATGTGGTGTTTGCGAAGAGCACAATAGCAGCAGTCGCGGCGAGGAATGAGGGTTTGTAATGATAGAGGACATGTTTCTGGACCATTTTGTGCCTGAGAAAGAAGTAACAATGTGTAAAGGAGAGGGTGAATTATCAGTGAGCAGATGAAGAATTATAAGAGCAAAAGACCAAACGTTGGACATAGTGGTATATATAGCAAATTGACTAGGGGTGAGAGTGTATGACCATACTGCAAAATAACAACATATTATCAGGATCATATTCGCACATCGTAACATCGTCGCAAGGTCTGCCCAATATGTCCAACGCGGGTTTGGCGATCTAGTAGCCTGTTTGAATTTTATGGCCTTTTCTACGCTCAGCCTCTTCGACAATAAGCTAGCGAAGTTGTGTGGCTGCCATAATTAACTCGGATCCGCGAGTGTCATAAAGTCTCTTCTCGGCGTGTGGTACGAATCATGATGAAGCCCTTCGGCAATACGAACCTCCGTTGCAGGGCCGGTGTACATAATAATGCGTGGCACGTTGTTGCTTGCGTGTGCGAACTGGCCCATCAGAATGATGGTGGGGGTACCTCGTTCTCGTGTTCGGACTCGCAAGCGTTTGCGATTTCAACACTTCACAGGTGTACACTCACTTCTGCCAAGTGAGTTCTTTGCTGATCTCTGCTCTTAAGCTATAATTGGAGCCTAGAGAATCTGGCATGTAGTGCGGATGCGCCTGAATTAATTGAAAGAAATCATGAGCCTCTTGTGTCGAAATTTTACCCCTATGCCCAGAGTTTCCTAATTACTATTGCAGTACACTTCGAGCAGGCCCAAAATGTACCACAATCAAGACCACTCACATAGTCGCCCAGCACTTGAAGCCAATTACGCCGACTCCGCCGACTCCGCCGACTCCAATTCAAGCTTGCCATTATACAATGATGCTGTGTCTGACAATGCCTTCATTCAGGGTGCCGTTGACGTCGCAGGTACTTCCTCTTATTCTCTGTTATATCTGGGTCTCTCCTTACGTTCTCCACGTAGACAATGGCCGAATTAACGTGAATCTCGACTCAAGATTCAGCAGGTTACTTGCTAGTCTAGTACCCCCTGCGCCTGACGACCTTCCTCATGTCGAGCCACCTCCATATAGCACCACAAGGAAGTCTTGGCACATTCCCCTCAACATCGTCATACAGGTAGTCGGCAGTAGAGGTGATGTCCAACCATTCGTCGCTCTTGGCAATGAGCTACAAAAATATGGACACCGAGTTCGATTAGCGACACACGATGTATTCGCAGACTTTGTAAAAAGTTCAAACCTTGAGTTCTTCCCCATCGGAGGCAACCCAGCTGATTTGATGGCTGTAAGTCTACTATTTCCAATTACGCTAACAACCGCCGACGAAGTTGACTCGAAAAGCTGATTGAAAATCCTTGATTAATAGTACATGGTCAAAAATCCTGGGCTGATTCCAAGTATGAAAACGCTTCGCAAGGGCGACATCCAGAGAAAACGAGCTATGATGGAAGACATCATTGATGGCTGCTGGAGGTCTTGTATCTCGCCGGATCCATCGACGGGTGTTCCTTTTGTTGCCGGAGCCATTATTGCTAATCCAGTTAGTTTTGCTCACATACATTGTGCGCAGGCGCTCGGCATACCTCTGCATTTAATGTTTACGATGCCCTGGAGCGATACACGTGCATTCCCTCACCCTCTTGCGAATATCATAAACTCCAACTTCAACTCCGGTTTGGCCAATTACTTATCATACGGGATCGTCGAATGGATGACGTGGCAGGGGTAAATCTCACAGCCTTAGACAATAACGATGCCCAACGCGCTGAATAGTAGAAGTCTAGGGGATATCGTAAACAGATGGCGACGAAAGCATGACCTGGAACCGATTTCCACCTCAGAAGGACCTTCGCTAGTAGCAACTCAAAAGATCCCGTTCACGTACTGCTGGTCCCCTTCGCTAGTACCAAAGCCAAATGATTGGCCACCCTATATCGGTTCGTATCTCGGGATCGCCTGAAGTTATGGATTTTTGCTGAATCTAGTTGCAGACGTTTGCGGATTCTTCTTCCGTGAACCTCCGCATTATAAGCCACCGCGCGAATTGTACGATTTCCTTTCCCAGGGCCCTCCGCCGATATATATCGGCTTTGGAAGTATTGTAGTAGACGATGCGGAAAGATTCACAGCGACTCTTCTGGAAGCGATAGAAGCCATTGGTGTACGAGCTATTATCTCCAGGGGATGGAGTCAGTTGGGCGGAACGAAAGGACGGGAGAACATATTCCTCTTGGATGATTGCCCCCACGGTAAAAGCGAAGACCTACCTATACTTACATGCATTAACTAACTCCGCAGAATGGTTGTTCCAACGTGTTTCGGCTGTCGTGCACCACGGTGGAGCGGGAACAACTGCGTGCGGGTTACTGAACGGCCGCCCATCTGTGGTTGTGCCATTCTTCGGCGAGTAGGTCTCCCATCGTGAAGCTGTAAAAGCTGTATTTTGTTGATAGATTCTAGCCAACCCTTCTGGGGCAGCATGATAGCTAGGTCAGGAGCAGGACCGGAGCCGATACCGTATAAATCTCTCAATAGTAAAAATCTTGGGGAAGCAATCAAATTCTGCTTGAAGCCTGAAGTAGCGGTCGCAGCGCAGGCAATCGCAGATAAGATGCGTATGGAGACTGGGGCTGAGGCAGCCGTTCAATCCTTCCATCGCAATTTCCCCCTTGAACAACTTCCGTGCGCTATACTAGGGGATCTGCCAGCAACATGGTCGTATACGCGGTCGAAGAAGACACTGAAGTTGTCTGGATTGGCAGCGGAAATCTTGATCAGACACCGCAAGCTCGACAGAAAGAAACTCAATTTGTATGTTCATGTTTGCATGTTGTCTAGCCGCGAAACGAGCTGAGAATTTCTTAGGCACCAATCCAATCTGGTGATAATTAAGCATCGCCGTTTGGATATTTTGACTGGGTTTAGTGCTGTGTGGGTGACGACGGCAGCGGACTTGGTCGGCGCCATGGGTAGAGTCGTGTTGGAGCCGGCTAGAGAATACCGACGTGCAGCCACCAGGTCTAAAAAGGGGGGGCCAGGCGCTCAGACTCCCGCCGCTGCGGCTGCTGCGGCCTCTACAGAAAGCTTCTTGAAGCTTCCTATGCATGTTCTCAAAGCAGGCGCGGAAATCCCAGTTGCGGTTGCTGATGGCTTCTATGCTATAACGACATTATGTGGAGACAAAGTTCAGGACCATGGGCCGGTGATAGATTGGAAGAGTGGCATGAGAGTCGGCGGGCTAGTAAGCACTACCGAGAAACAACACGATTAGTAGTGGAGGTCTAACCGTCGCTAGGGCTTCGCAACAAGCGTGTTCGAGAGTGTCGCTGGCCTTGCCATGCACCCTTATCGAGGGGCGAGAGATGAGGGTGTAATAGGCCTTGCGAAGGGTGTTGGGAAGGCCACTATTGGGGCTGCTGTGAAACCTTGTGGTGGTATATATTATTCCGCTCAAATATCAGCCCACTTTGCAGTTGACTGATTTTGCTAATAGCTATCACCGGCTTGGTCGCTTATCCTCTCCAAGGCGCTCACAAAAGTCTCTATACAGCGACTCATTTGAAGACAACGAAGAGCATCATCACGGCGATACACGCAGAAGGAGAGTTTTTTCTCACCACCGATAGAGGACGAGCGGTGGACGCGGAGCGTGTGCTGAAGGAATTCGATGCTCTAATGGAATAAGTGTAGATTGGGTAGCTATGGAGCCTGCATTTATCCCTCGGGACTGGTACAATTTGTCCAGCCGTTATCGATAAGAACTGGCCAATAGGATTAATAGGATCAAGGCTCCGCGTAGAATCTGCTGATTTCCATATACAATTGCTAATACACCCAATTTTTGGAGTTAAGTCGCTTAAGATAAGGTAACTAATCTTTATCGTTTCGGTAAAACGGAATTTTGCAAATAGCGAGGTTTAGAGGAAGATTTAGGGTGCCATGGTTGTTAAAATTCGCGATATACAAAGGCTCGAAGGAGGGCAACGGCCACGGCTGCGGGGGATTCTTTGGCCTTTCGAGTCGGTGGAATTGAATATTGAGTTGGTGGAACAAGGTCTATATCATTAGAAGTACGATTGGAAAGCATGTATAATATCTGAATCTATATGGGTAATACGCGTACTTTTTATTCTAGTGTTTTGGTGTTCTGCGCACGGTCTAATTATCGTAGGACGCTACCATCCAAGGGATAATCAGGAACGAAGTTACTACTCTTGAACTACGAATCAGTACAAGAAGCCGCACCACCGTAGAGGGAATAATGTATTAACTTGTCAGTGAATGGTATTTACAGTTGATGCTGCGTTTATTAAGACAGTTTTGGGAAATACGACCAGATGAGTAATATGGATTTTATTTACCAGGGAGCTGAAGTCGCTAGAATTGCTGCGTCTGGAGAACGAGGACGTTGGTTTGCCTGGAGTTTGGAGGCTAGCAAGATTCAACTAAATTAAAGATTGTAGCATGGCTCATGTCCTACCCAAGCAAGTCTGGTGAAGCACGCGACGATTTCATGTTTATACTATAAGTAGTGCGGTCGGAGATATGTTGGAAACATTACGAAACTCGGCGATGCTAAGGCGACTTGTTGACATTTCAAGACGGGAGGCGTCGATCCCTGCGAGGGTCACACATGGGATCCGTGTTTTCCCGCTATGAAAATGTCCGGCTATGGAGGCCAATTTTCCTAGAAGACGTCCCAAGGCTTGATCACCTGGTACGGCAATTCCTTGGCGGTGTATATTGGATAGCATCATATTATCGATCGAATGCAATTGGAAAGGGAAAGACGACTGCTGATATGAGTATGCTAGTTACAGCCCTGTGACAGGCGTGGCACTCGTGGCGCTCGTGGTACTCGTAGCTGGCGAGCGTTGAGTCCAATTTCTGTTATGATGGCATTCGGCGAGCTAAAGTACGTAACCCGGCCATCTACAGAAAAAAGTCTTGGCGTTATCAGAGCTTCCGCCAATCTGCGGGTAACCCAGCCACGAGGAGATTGCTCTGATCCCGCCATCAACACCGTTCGGCTGCTCTCCTGCTCAACAAGCTGCAAAAGCTTCATCGGCAGCTGCGTTTGTAAATATGTTTGCCATTGAGCTGTTCATGCCCCGGCAGCTTTAGTCTTTGTTGCACCATCGTTTTCTCGTCGTGTGATCGGCAGCTCCATACGTCGTTAAAGGGCGGGGAAGCTTGAGAAAGAAAGAGCTTGATACTCACCAACCGGGAGCGTTACGCCCTCCACTGGCAGCATCGCTATCTTTCTCTTTGTTTTCTCCCAAACACGCTCTCTCTAATAAATCCTGCCATTATGGCTACTCTAGGCGAGGACGTCTATTGCACCGTAAGTTGCAGAGTCCAAGATAGCTGCTGTGCAAGTAAACAAGCTCATACAAGGATAGTTGCTCATGAGCGATTCTTATTTACCTGGTATCAACATTCCTCAACTTCAATCTTCTAGAACAATCACTCATTCCTTCTTCTAGGAGCTGCTGTTCTCGCACATTCTTTACGAGATGCCGGGACCAAGAAGAAACTCGCCGTCCTCGTCACGCTGGACACCTTGTCTGCCGGTACCATCACGGAGCTTAAGGTCTGCTATTGAAGTTTTACTTTAGAGCGAACAGATGCTTATGATCTTTACAGGAGCTCTACGACTATCTGATACCCGTTGATCGAATAAGAAACCCTAATCCTGCCAACCTCTACCTCATGGATCGTGCCGACCTTGCCTTCGCCTTCACTAAGATAGCCCTGTGGCGACAGGTGCAATTCCGTAAGATTGTATATCTTGATGCGGATGTTGTAGTTCTTAGGGCACCGGATGAGCTCTTTAACATCGACGCTCCCTTCGCTGCAGCTCCCGATGTTGGCTGGCCCGATGCCTTCAACACAGGTGTGATGGTTATCAGCCCAAACATGGGCGATTACTGGGCCTTGCAGACAATGGCTGCAAGCGGAGATAGCTTTGATGGAGCTGACCAAGGTCTGTTGAACCAATACTACGAGCACAGAAACTGGCACCGGATAAGCTTCGCATACAATTGCACGCCGAACGCACAGTACCAATGGGAGCCTGCATACAGACACTACAAAAGCAACATTAGCATGGTGCACTTCATTGGCAAGGACAAGCCTTGGTCTAAAGGGAGACAGAGTAAAGGCGGAGGAGTCTACAATGAGCTTCTTGCCCGGTGGTGGGCTGTCTATGATAGACATCTCAAAGGAGCACAAGTCAGCCGCTCAAGTGGGCCTGCTTCTTTTTCACAACCCCAGACTTCGTACACTCCAAGTCTAGGTTCTCTGCCTTCCACAACGGTTCAGCAGCATGTTCACGGCGAGGCGACTAATGTCGATTTTGGTACCTCGTCCTTTGAACACATAACCCCAGCACCTGAGACCGCGCAGCCTGAAGCAGCGACAATGGCTACGGAGCAACCATTTTCTGATCCAGGAGAGACTTCGGAAAATATTGACCAGGGTGTAGTAGAGCCAACACCGACAGCCCAGCAACGGAAATTCTCAGCCCTTACAATGTCTTGGGATGCGACACGGTAAGGTTCACTGAAGGACGGGTGAGCATTACATTCTGTATTGATCTATATTCTAGTTCTGCACCACCGGTTGGGTCAAAACCTGAGGCCGCCAACTTCCCAGTCCAAACATACACTTTCAGCGAGAATCGGGAGCTCTTCCAAGCACCGCAGTCGTATCCAGAGCCGCCTAGAGACATGTGGTACGAAGTACCTGAAACTAAGCCTGCTGTTGCGGAGAGGCCCAAGCCTATCTTTCCTTGGGAAAAAGAACACGATCTACCGAAGCCGACACGCGTCTTCGCCGAAGACTTACCACCGGAGCCAACACCACCAGCCCCAACTTCGGCGCCTAGTAGTGGCGAGAGGGCTGAGGAGGGCGCATCGACTCCGCCGTCATCACTACAACCAACAACTGCTGACGAAAATTGGCAGAGCTTTTCACAGAGTACGAACGCTTGGGATACCGTACCAGGGATCGAACAATACGTGCGCGCGATTATGGAGTCACAGCAACGGCGAACCAAACCCCAAGTTCTCCAACAACTTGGCGGAACCGAAGAAATACTCTCCCCTTCGATCGATCGCAAAGAGCGCCGCGAGAGCCTTATCCTAACTGACTTCCCATCGGCCGTCGAACGACCCAGCCTCCCCGTGACCCCAGCGCCAATCCGGCGACCAACGTTCTGGGGCGAAGAGAGAGATGCAGCAGGCGAGCTGCCAGCGGCAGAGGGCGTGCCGGACCAAGCCGACTGGGTATGTCCCCGTTGTGGGTTTTCCTCTGATAGCGCTACATCGTTTCGTCGTGAACGTCGGTTGTCGTCGACTTCCTTGAGTGACTCGACCCTCGCTGCTTCTGCTGCTTCTGTTGCGACTGCGCCTGCGCCTGCGCCTGCGCTCACTGCCGCGCCTGCTGTGCCCGCTGTTCAAAGCCCGTCCCTAGCTAGTCTCAGCAGCCCGCGCGGTGCGCCGCTCGCGTCGCTCACCAACCCATCCCACTTCCCCAGCCCCGCGGCCGTGCTGGCGCTTGCCGCGGAGCACGGCCTGGGCCTGGAGTCTGAGTCTGATGTTGATGCAATTGTCGCGCTGTTGATGAAGAGAGACAGAAGCTGACTACAAGATCGTGCCCGCAAGAATCCAGAAGAGAAGCTCGAGCAGTTGCGCCGTAGCTCGTTGCTCGAGTTCGAGCACCTCACGCAGCCGGAGAAGAAGCAGCCGCCTCCGCTGCGTGAGCTGCCGGAGCACTCGGTCCCTACGCCTAGAGACAAGCAGGCGCTGCACCATCATATCGAGCCTGTTGATGGCGGCACCCCGGTGGGTTTGGGTCTGGATCAGGCGACGGTTTTGGGTACAGGCGAGCCTCAAAAAGATTCGGAGGCTTCTGATGGAAGGGGGGAGGGGAGCGAGAAGACGCAGATCGCGGAATCTACGCCTGTGGCGCCTGCGGCTGCCACTACTGAGAAACCGATATTCAAAGACCCTGGTTTTGGAGCCGATGGCGCGACGGATGAACGGACGGGCTTTTTTGATGGCGCGGCGGACGAGGACGTTATCAGTCCTACGGAACGATAGAGATGGACATGTTGTGTCTTGCGCTTACGTCGTGGCTCTGTCTACACAGTTTTCTTTTCTCAGCTACCGAAGGATGAAATGGTATGTCTTTTCCTCATTATTCTGTTTAGTTTCTCACTTTTCCTGCTACATTTTCTTTGCTATGAGTATTGCTATCATTGTTACTTATGCACATGGATCTATTAATGTGTTTCTTTTATGTACTATTAGATTACGCCTGTTTCCTATCTCTCGCATCTAGCTGCGACATCTCTTTTCTTTGCGTTGCGTCACTCTGCGTTGCTATTGCATGGTTTGCGTCTCTTCCCCTTTGAGGGCCAGCTCAAGTGCGCTCGTGGCATGGTCGTTTCAAGATGAACTACTTCTTCATTTGCCCTTTGCTTGTTGAGCATAGCGTATTTTGTAGTTAGATTGATGCAAGGTGGAATGTGTCTCAACCCCTGCCGTTTTTCCCTGCCGGATGATCTTATTGAGACACTACCGTGGTAGACATTGCTTTCCTGGCTTCGTAGAGGAAGCAGCGTATTTCTCAGTACCCCGCCCATTCCATCACTATAACAGTAATCCACCCGCCTCCCTTACCTACTCGCTTTATCTCCCCATCCCACCGCTCCCCTCCCTCTTGTACACCTACCACACCCACGGCAGCATCCTCGCTCTCCCCTTCACGCTCTCCGCCCCAAACCTCCCAACGCACCACCCTCGGGTCCCTTCAGCCGTCACGCCCAGGTTCACGGCAACTAGCACTACTGCGGCCGCCACCGTGTAGTTTACCACTCGGCCTGCCGGCGCGGCCAGTAGAGCAAGCAGCGCGTAGTGCAGGACCTCGAGTGTGTAGTGTGGGCAGAGGATTTGGGGGAAGAGCGGGGAGGTAGGGAGGGCGTAGGTGCCCGAGCGGCGGAGGGAGGAGAGGAATGCGTGGTGGGCGTTTTGGAGGATGTGGGTTGTTAAGAGGAGGGGCACGAGGAGGGTGGCTTTAAGGTCTAGAGGCATGAGGCTGGTGGGCCGTGGCGAGGGCGCTGTAGGGGGGTCGGCAAGGAGGGCGGCTGTGGCGGGGGAGGTGGGTTAGTTGTGGTTTGTTGGGAGGGGGAACGAGGATAAGGGAAAGGAGGAAGAGGAGGGAGGTGGCCTACGGGTTCCTTCAATCCATACCGCGATGTTTACGGTGCTGTAGAAGAGCACGCCAAGGGCGTAGTGGCCGATCCACATCTGGCTCTTAGAGTCGGAGGCGTAGAAGTAGCACTCGGCGAGCCGGCGGAGGCCTTGGAGCAGCATCAGGCTGCAGACCAGGTAGACCTGGGCTACGGTCATGGAGGGCGTTTCGGGAGGCGCCGCTGCAGCGGCCCGAGAACGTGCTGCGAAGCCATTGGGGATGCGAGAGGTGCTGGGGGTGCTGGTCAGTTGCGCGAGCTGTTGAAACGCTGGGCCACGTGTTCGGAGTTGGTGGAGCCAGAGGATGGAGCAGAGGATGGAGAGGATGTAGAAGTGCGCGAAGTAGCTGTGCGGCACGCGGTAAGTGGTGAGGTGGTCGAGGAGCTGGATGAAGCGATTTGAGGGTTGTGGAGAGGTGGGTTTGGGGGTTTGTTTGGAGGGAGAAGTTGCTCGTGAGCCGTAGGCGAGGAAGCGGGTACGGAGGGTTGGGATGGCGTAGATGAGGAGGATCTACTGGAAGTGGTGCTGTTAGTGCTGGAGAGGGCTGCTGGCGAGTTGGAAGTAGTGTTGGAGGGAAGGTTTACGAGGGCTGCTGCGGCGAGATAGAAAGTTCGGAGGAGCAGAATAGGGTTCAACGAGCCTAGCAAAAAGTTTACAACGTCCATGACGCAGATGTGATCGCGTGTCGCTGGTCCGTAGCTCCTAGTTTAGGGCATGACAGCTGATGGCTGCTTCTTGGTATCTTTACGCATCCCGCTCGCACGAGCAACAGCCTACCGGACATTCCCTTCTTCCCCAACATGTGGTTATTGGAGGCCCACCCGGAGGCTTGATTAAGGTTAGTATCAAGCGGAGCGGAAAACGTTTGTGTATAGAACTAATCCTTGGAGAAGCTACGGGATTTTGAAGTCGACCTCGGAACGTGTCTATTGCGTGTCGCTTTCGTCCCATGACGCTCGTGAGAGCTCAGCGGAGAATGAAGACTACTCAGGACGGGGACTCAACCCTCGCGCACGGTAATTACATCCTGCTTGGGCACGAACTTTTATGCAGCTGGGCATATTGCTGGGGCCATCGTTTGTGAGCTAGGTGTCCTCGTCGTTCATAACGGGCCTGTCCCTTCTGTTCTCCTTTGCAGGGGCGCTTATGATAGCTCGTGCAATCAGAGACCAGCAAATGTTGCCCAGACCAGCCTCAGCCGTGTTGGCCTCTCTGATTTGCGCCTTCGCCTCCGCGGTCGCATTTCCCTTCGCAGTCTCCCCATCTCCTCAACATTCCACCTTCGAGTCTTCACGATCTTGTCACGATTCCACGACTTCTTATTTTTATAGCATTTTGTATCCACACATCCCGAGTCCCCAACAAAGCGCCACACCGAGAAGTCGCAGTCAAGCTTTTGTTCTTGCCTGCTCTACCCATTCCTTTCGTCCTGTGCTCACCTAAGCCGACAATGAGGCAGGATCCCTCGAGTCCTGTCACAGCTTTCCGTTATGACCAGTAATGTCGATGTTGCAAACAATGTACCTTCCATCTCTGCCGACTCTGTAGCTGAACCAACGCGCAAAGACGACCGGATACCTTCGCCTTCCAAGCAAACTGCCTCACCTCGAGCGCTCAAGCCTGCATCACCATCATCATCCGCAAAAGGCAATACAGCATCAATACCTCGGCTTCAGAATGGTGATGCTGGCTCCGACGACGCGCAGAACGAGTCGGAAGCGGAAACGGTCGTTCTAGCTGATGCGGAACAAGATGAAGACGAGAAAGAAAAGAGGGTGATCAAGACTGAGAGAAGCGATGGGGATGATGGAACAGATTCATGCATGGTGAAAGAGGCGGTGACGACGCGATCACCGGCATTAAATGGACGGAAAGATGTGGCCGTGGACGCGAAGGACATCAAGATGAACGGCGCCAAGAATAGGTCTGAGCACGACGGGAAGAGCTCAATTCCAACTTCTCCCAGCAGTCGATCAACCTCACGACAAGAGCACGAAAGGAGTCCTGCCGGACCACCTCGATCCCCGCCGGCACATGCTGCGCCTTCACCATCCCTTCCAGTCTCAACTCGCGGGAGAAGCTCATCAACCGTCGAGTCTAAGAAGCGCAAGCTGCACGATGACGGCATTGAGCCACCGCGACAGAGACCCAAGACTGATGGACCTGCAAAACCATCTCACGGCCTCCGGATTCAGCCCACATCCCCTGCAACACCTGGGATAAAACCGCATAAACGCTCAGCATCTTCACAGTCAGCCCTACAAGCTGCTCAGAGTCGCAATAGGAGGGAGCTTTCAACAATTGTGCTACCATCACAGGAACGCAAGACTTGGTCTGATTCGAGCTCCGAAGCGTCATCCCCACGACACGTCCAGACGCCCAACCTACCGCCTCACACGCGAGTCAAACGCTCATCTCATCGGGCTCTAACTTCACCAGCTCGCGCCATGGCTCACAAGAAGAACGTGGATCGATTTGGAGCCACAAGACTTGCTAGAGAATGCGAAAAGGGTGATCTGGACACTGTTAAGGCCGCATACAATGCAGCACCGGAGGAGCTGAACCAAGAAGACTTTGCGGGAATTGCTCCTCTACAGAAGGCATCGCTAAACGGACACGCAGATGTTGTGGAATTCCTCATTGACCAGGGTTGCCGGACCGATTGCGAATCGAATGATCGAGATACTCCATTGATTGACGCTGTAGAAAATGGGCACCTAGCAGTCGTCAAGTTGCTCCTTACGAAGGCTAAAGTTAATCCGCACCACCAAAACAAGAAGGGTCAGAGGGCCATTGATGTGCTTAATGATGATGAAGATGATGTTAAGGAGATCGAGAAAGAATTGAAGGAAGCTATGCTACGTGAAAATGGGACGAATAACGATGATGAGAATAATGGTCCCGAAGCAACTCAGCAGAAGACTATATCCAGACTACTCTACAACGAATACAACACTGAGACCCTAGTAGAAAGAGCCGGGGTAGGTGACATCATCGCGGTCGGAGAATTGATTAACAGCAATATCAAACCTAACATTGCATGCGGCGTTGCTGCCGCTCGAGGAGGCCATTATGATATCCTTAGTATCCTACTCGCCAGTGGACTTAAAGCCGACCCGGATCCCTCTAAACACAGCGAAACCCCTATGCTCGTAGCAATCGGTAGAGGCCATCTTAAGATTATCAAGCTGCTTTTGGTACAAGACCACTTCGATCCAACGCGACGTAACCGCGAAGGCCGAACGTACTTTGAGATATCTGAAGATTGTCGAGGGCCGAAATGGGAACAGGAGAGGGATATTTTGAAGAATAGATATGACAAATATCGCCGAGAACACCAGAGTCCGAAGAGGAACAAGAAGGAAGCACAGGGCTGCGGTCAGATACGAGCGAAGAGGAGGTCGTCGCCTAGAAGAGAGCGCTCATCTTCCCCAGTGCGTTACGATGCTAGACGAATCCATCTTACTAAATCATCGACGGTACCAGCTGCTCCTCAGAAAACAAGAGGCCGATTGATTTCTGGGCGTGAGCTGTCCAACCAGCGCGATCTGAAGAGACGGAGAAGAGTCGTAAATGATGAGACATCGTCGTCAGAGAGCGAGGAAGAACGGAAACCAGCGAAGAAAGTAGCTCACAATCCGCGCTCGTACAGCGAGGGCGAAGAACAAAAGGCAGTCAAGAAATCAATTAAGCCACGCTCTGAGGACCTTGAGCCGCCGAGAAAGTCCGCACGTACACCATCTGAAGATAGCGAGGACGATCAGCGAAAGCCAGGGAAAAGATTAGTTACAAAGTCACGCGTGGCCGAGCGGGAGAAGACGCGAGATATCAAGCCACCCCCAGATGCAGATCTGGATGATCGAAAACCTCCTAAGAAGATGGTAACCAAGCCACGCACTGGTGAAAGAGAAAAGAGCAAGGACATCAAGCTACCCCCTGAGGAGGGATCAGGCAACGAAGCAAAGTCAAAGAACACTCCAACCCCAGGCCCCGAATCGAAAAGTACTCCCGCGCCACCAGAACCAGCGACAACACCAGAACCTGTTCGTGAAGCCCGTCGGCAGGAGGTAGAACGCATAATGGAGGAGGCTAAGCGTCGGGCTGCCGAAGCCGAAGAGGCGCGTAAAACCGCGGAGGCAGAAGCTGCGCGCAAGGCGGCAGAGGCCGAGGCAGCACGGCGAGCTGCGGAAGCTGAAGCGGAAGCCAAAGCAGAGGCAAAACGTCTTGCTGAGGAGGCGGAAGCCGCACGCATTGTTGCGGAAGCCGAGGCAAAGAGGTTAGCTGAAGAGCAGGCGGAGCAGGCTAAGCAGGCCGCCCGTCTCGAACGGATATCAAATTTACCAAAAGCACTTAAGCGTGCTGTCGAATTGGGGCCGAATCGCCCTCTCCACTTTTCTGGTGATGAAATGGGCATTTCGGCCAACTTTCTGCCACTTAACTTTGTGCACTTGCAGGAAATCGATCCAGCTTGTGAAACCGCCCTGAAACAGGATCCGTGGCTTTTGTCCTTCCAAGCCGTAGGCGTCCTGGGTTTGCCAGAGCAGGACCTAGCATTGCTAGAGGAGCCATACGTTGCCTGGCCCCGTAAAGAAGTGACGGGAAGGCAGAGAGAGCTATTTCTACGTAATTATGATATCGCACAATTAGCGCAAGACTTTCGCTTCCAGCCGGAAGGATCCCCTGATGATTATGCTGAGATTCAGAAATGCATCCAAGAGACACGGCGACAATTCCTCGACATGCAAGGGCTGTACTGGATACCTTATGAAGCTTTCCTGAGTGCTGCTAAAGAGGTGCCGACTCTGAAAGACCTTCTGAAAGACCTAGACATCGCGAAAGCGAGGCTCATCCATGTCAAGCAGGAGGAAAAGGGGGGCCAGTCGCCGGAGAACATGGTCAGACCGCGGAAGAGTTTCTTGGATGTCGTCTTGGGAAGGGAGCCTGTCGCGGAGGGCATGGAGCTAGGTTGAGATATGGGGCCGGAAATGACCGTTTGATGTCTCGCCTTATGTGGCTTACGATACTACGCCGCATTTTGTGGCGTTTAGAAGCCTGTAGAGTGCACAGTCTGCATAGCTGTCTCCGCACGGTGTGCTGATGGAATAAGCGTAGACTGGAAGTGGGGGGGCCGTGATGGAGAGGTGCTATGCGAACGCTTGGCCGGCGTATGGGTGTATGAGACGGATGAAAAGAGCCGTTTTGTCAGCTTTCAGGATGCCTTACAATTCGGACGAGACAGCTGGATTGTTGCGGTGTGACAGCGTTCTGTACCTAGCAGAAATACCATGACGGATTACGATGACGATGCCGATGATCGGTATATGGGCGTGATGGGCCAAAGTTTTTTGGCTGGGGGTTATATAATTCATGCATTGTCACATCGGTATTGACGCCACAGCGGCTGCATATGGTCTTCCGAAGACTGGAAGCAAGGCTGTGCGCTGACTAACGGTGAAGATTTGTCCCCTGTTCAGCTGAGAGATTGAGGCTGTAAGGCATGGGATATGTCCCGGCGTTTGAGGCGCTGGAGGCTAGTGCTGCACTTAGCCACAACGCACCCTCGTTATCATCACTGCACGCCGCGTCAGTAAGTTACTTATGCCAGTCCGCCCACCCCGCGTTGCCTAATATTCCCTCGTTTTCTTGGAGTCAAGTCATCATTCAACACGAAGCACAGTTCACCATCCTAAAAAGCTTTTATTTTGCTAGCCTACCGTGCCGGTCCATGCCACTTCGCCTTGCAACATGGCCCGACAGGGATCGTCCAAGGAGCCCGCGCCGTCCATCTGGTCTGTCGACTCGGGCTATCACAGCTCAGAGACATGTGCCGATGCGCCCGCCGCATGTTTAGGCCAGGTATATAGCACCTCTTTTCCCTTCTTTTCCCTTTTTTCCAGTTTTTTTTTTTGGCTTTCCTTTTTCTCGTCCATAACGCGGAGCGAGGTCGTCTGAGCAAGCCTAGGATTCATCCAATGAGAGCGCCGTTGCAGGGCCGTCGACAGCTGAGTGCTCACCCCTCCAAGACGACCTCTGTCGGGTCCCACAGTTCGCACCCTTCTGGAATGTCCATGTCGTAAGTTTCTTCGCTTTCTGCTGGCGGAGCGGGACTGGCTCTGATGGTTTGGGTGTAGAAAGATCAAGTGCTTCTCCATCACGGTCAACTCCTGATCTCGCCCGTAGTTACGAAACTTAATGTCTTCACGTCGACAGAACGCACCAATACGGTGTTTGTCGGCCATGGACAGCTTGTTTGCCCAGATCGCAAGTGCGTGGCGTGTGAGCTTTGGGCCATCACGAATCCGAGAGAGAATAAGCGTTGCAACAGTTGCAGTAGTTTCAACATGATGGCCGACTTCCAGCAGCTGGTCGAAGAACCGGAAGAAAAACTAGGACCATCGAAACCTAATTTACGATGCTCTGCTTGCGAATTATCGGCGTTGATTAATCCTGGACAACCTACGAAATGCCCTACCTGCAATGGCTCTCCTCCAATTCCGGAAACTCCAACCCACCACAAAGAAAACCATGTCACGAGATCACGGGCCCATCGAACAGTTAAACTCCCATTAAGTGCATTACAAAAATTACAAGCCTGGTTAGATGCGAACCAGCACGATCCATACCCTAGTGCGGAAGTCAAGAAACAGCTAGCCCAGGAATGCGGTATAACAGAGAAACAAGTAGCCACCTGGTTCACAAACGCCCGAGCACGCCGGCTCAGTCCTGTGGAAGCATGGCTTTCAAGCACATCTGAGGAAGACGCGGCTTCCGAGAGCGACATCGTGGACGCAGCACAGGAAATCCAGTACAGCACGCCACTCACTCAGCCGCCAGACAGTGGCAAACTCGGCATCCGCGGCTCCCGCGCCAGCTCCATCTCAGGATCAAGCGCATACACAGCCTTCTCACACCACAACGTGGCGCGGCGCTCCGGCCCATCGCGGCGCGGAAAGAAGAAGAACTACCGCAAAAGCCATCAACAGCACGGTCTCCGCGAACCACCCACCTCCTCACCCACCACACCTTTAACCCGCTTCCCACGCCAGTCCCTCGCCCCACCACCCGCTGCACAGGAGACCTGGCAGTGCACGTTCTGCCTTAAGCACCTGTCGCCCAGGGCGTGGCGACGGCACGAGGAGACACAGCACCTGCCGCGGGTTCAATGGAGCTGCATGCTTTCCGGACCACGACTCTCGTTCGCGCAGCGCGGCGACAGCTACTGCGCCTTCTGCATGGCCAAGGACCCCACAGACGAGCACCTCGCGACGAACCACCGCATCAGCGAGTGCATGGCGCGCCCGCTCGCCGACCGCACCTTCCTGCGGCCCGACCACCTGCGCCAGCACGTCAAGAATTACCACAACGCGACGCTGTTCGCCCCTACCACGGCGCAGTGGAAGCGCGCGGCGGAGCCCGTCGAGGGCGGCTGGGTCTGCGGCTTCTGCGGCCAGGCGCTGGGGAGCTGGGACGTGCGCGAGATGCACATCGCGGGCCATTTCCGCGACGGCGCCACGATGGCCGAGTGGAGGGCGGAGGGGGAGGACGGCGGCGGCGGCGGCGGTGAGGCGGGGCGGCAACAGCAGCCCGAGGCGCGCGGCGGTGCGAGGAAGGGCAAGGCGCCGCGGTTTGCGGCGTCGCCGTTTTCTGACTTGCCGCCGGCAGAGTCCTCGACTGCGGCTTATGGGAGTGCTATGGCTTACGAGCGGATGGCTCCGCCACCGCCGCCGCCACCGCCGCCGTTCGGGTCGCTGGCTACGGATGTGCTGGAGGATACGGCAGGGAATTTACTCGATGCGGAGCAGGTTCCTGATGTGGTGTTTGGAGGATTGCCGGCGCCGTGTACGTTCGGCATGGATGTGTGGCCGCAGTTGCAGGACTGCCAGGGGACGTTGGACGGGCAGTGGGGGTATGATGAGTTTATGGAAGATGCGCCACCTTGGAATGGGATTTAAGAGCGGCGTACTGGGTTAGAGGGACTTGGAGTCAGTGGGGTTGTTATCCTGTCTATATGTGCTGGGTTAGAGATGCTTGGAGAAAGAAGACTTGTAAAGAGAAAAAAGAAAAGAGGATTTTGGGTCGGTTTAATGGACATGGTAGTAAGAAGGCAATTTATTGCTAAAAGAAGCGTGAGGACTTCCTATCTTCCTCATTTGTTGTCGAGGTGGAGTCCTCTCTAATCCAGGTGAATATTACGGTATTTTAAAACAACCGATGTTAATGTTAATGTTAATACAAAAGAGTAAGGTAGAGACAGGGGTAAGGTAAGACTTGGAGGGGACTCTTCCAGCTTTAGATTCTCTCACCACCCATAGCTTAATGCAACGGTGTACCCTGGCACTCATTGCTATTTAAGTGTTACCACGTTTTTCCGACCCCTCCCTCAATCTGGGAGTATAAGGGGTAACGATACGAGAGACCTAGCAAGCGTGTAAAATCCTACGAAACGTTGGTCCTACCTCGTGGGACTTTCCCTCGCGTATCCGGGCTCCCGGTGACTCCGATGAGGTAGAGTGGGCTGACTGCTGCGCTGCGTTCTCAAAAGAGGGAGTAGACTTAACATGTGTTCATGAAGTTGACTGAAGGGGATTGGACGAACATTCAAAGTCCTGGGAGGGATTTCGTCTCTTGTCATAGAGCTTCCACCTTTGCGCGGTAGAGAGCCGTACTACCGAACATGTTTTAGTTCCATATGCTTCCTAGTTTGATTTTTAGTGCGTTTTAGTGAAGCGAGAAACCGATAGAAATCAAATTTGAATATCCTTTCAAGTTCACCTACGCCGTGCACGTGAACGCCCAGCGAATTGTTACAAGTTTAGCGGGGCAAGAAATCCACCATGATCTGCGAAGGTCACTGGAAAGCTGTTCTAGAATAAAAAACTAACACATGAAAATCATGTAAACATCACGAATGCTCTCAATATCTTTGAACGGAAGGTTAAGAGACGTTATTTCATCGATGTTTGTCGGATGCTTATTCTTCCCTACCGAAATCGTTGAGCTGTAAGCAACTCCTACAAGGGCGTAAGGGCGGCAGGGCGTAAGAGGGATAAGACTCATCCCTTTGAATCCTATTTATGTGGGGATATTGCCTCAGCACAACACTCTCCCTCGCTTGGTCACTAGCTAATATCCTACTGACTCACCCGCGGTTTTTGATGCCAGTCATATGTCGAGCACTTGGAGACAGACTAAGTGGCTTTTCTTTCGCGTCCGTGCTATTAAATTGAAGGCCATGACTAGTGGCATTCTGCTCATCACTCTTTTTCATTAAACAAGCTCCTGAATTTTCTACAAGATGCCCTAAGAGTCTCGAGAGACAATGAGGTGCTTAATCATGGTTAGCAACCACCAGCAGAAAAGCTTCCTTGGAAAGATCTTTGCTAACCACATCATATTCTTAGGATTGAATATCAAAAATGCTCTCCTGGAAAACTGACTCTGGTCGGAACCGCGCCATGATTCAAGAGCTTCCTGACGAGTTACTATTGGAAATCGCTTTTCTTCTCCAAGACAAAATCGGCAATGATACAGACGACCTGCTTGCTCTCTGTAAGGTTTCGAAGGCACTAGCTAGGACCGCTCAGGAAGTCCTGTTTCAGGATTGCTATATTGGAGGGACTCTTGCACCCAAAAGGCTCGGGCTATTCCTACGCACAATCCTCAACCGAACTGACCTGGCACGAAAAGTTCGAAAACTGGAGGTCACAGTCACGCAACATTATGCGTGGACACGCACGCATCCTTCCTGGATTAACATGGATGGTACCACAACTGACACGTTTGCATTTCTCTCTAACTGCGTGCGTGATTTAAAGCTTCCTGTATATGATTATATGGAACACACTTGGCTTCGTCAGTTGAGAATCCGAGCACACAACTCACATATCGCTGTCGTTGCGCTCGTCCTAGCGCGGGTACGACAACTCCGTAGCCTTCATCTGATACTGGCGGACTACCTAGAAATGCCTCCCCTACTAGTACAACTTTGCTCCATGCACCCCTCGCTTATGCGCTTTAGAAGATATCCACATTACCCGTGGGAGAGATATTTTCTCACTCCACCAGGGAGGGGTGCCGCCATTGCTTCGTTTGCCATCTCTGCGTTCGGTCCAAGTAGAAGGTACGAGCAACTTTCACACGTGGGACATAAACCATCGCCATGTGGAAATCTCAACTATCACGTCTCTTACTTTACGTGGAAGAGTCAATGGGCAAATACTAAGGTGCTTCACTGCGCTCCGATCGTTCACGTGCCACTTCAGGTCCAACTTCAGCCTCGAAAATGTGCTTTTTGCCTTGGGGAATCAACAAAACACATTGGAAACCCTTAGGATTAGCACTACGTTCTACTGTAGAAATTGCAGCCCTATTGGGTCGTTCGCTATCTTTACGCGCCTAAAGATCCTTCAAATTCCTCAGGGCCTACTTCTCGGAGATCGTGAATCTACTCCGCCTTTGCTGGTCAATGTCTTACCCCGGTCTCTTGAGCGACTTGAACTAGACATCACCTGGATTCGCCAAGGTGATACCGACTTTGATACACGACTCGTTGAAGCAATCCCGGGGTTGGCGCCACAACTTGACCAGATCCACTTTCATAGATTTTCCAAGGCAAACTTCAGCGATCTGGTGCGATGCGATTGCGTTCCACTCAAAAAGCTAACCAAAACTAGTTTCTGGGATAATATCCCAAGGAAGGTCCGTTAATAGCACTGTTCTATATTGATGATTAAGATTCATCCAAGATTCCAACATATGTCGGCTCTCCAGGATCATTTAATTTCAATTTGACCTTTTGACCTTCAAAAAATATATCTTTATTCCATAGCATTTCTGTAGCAGAGCACTTGATTCACATAATATGTCTAGGTCCACCTAGGAGGCATTCCTAATAATATCCAAAACAACCACCTGTCGACCGAGTGGCGATTACGGATCGTCGTCGTCAGCCTTTCGCCACCTACCTCATGTATGTATGGTCTCTTTTCCTTCATAGATCAATCGACACACGAGTTCCTGACCTGGTATTTCTGGTCGACACCACTCTCTTGCCTGTCATTCCACAGGAACTTGCTTAGCATCCTGTGAGAACCTTTAAATTGACGACAGTCATGAAACCTTCAAAGCCTTATCAGCCGGCCAGGACCCACAAAAGCAGACGAGGTGGTGCAAGAGTAGAAAGAGGAGGCGTTAACATTAGCTTTTGATACATAACTAAACCCGCATAAATCAATCCTTAGTCTAATCGCAAGATATAGTACAAATCCATAACCCTGGAGTAAATCTCTCAACCCGGCGCTTTGCGCAAGGCATGGGAAACATTACAGGAATCATCTTTTTTAACCGCGCTCCACATTCACTTCCCAAACATAAGCCTGGCAAGCTTGACTCCGAAATGCATAAGATGAGGAAACTTGGGAAATTATGTATACAGGTACCAACAAACAGGAAAGTGACGCTGGCAGGGGACACCCAGATTGGAGATGGTGAGTATATACTAGGGTAGCAGAGAATTTTCAGGCCGTAATCTCACGTTATTCGTACACATTCAAAGCTTATATACCTGAATGCGGAACAAAAGGGATGCGTAGGCACTATGCGTCGCTCGCTTTTTGTGCCCTTCTCTTCGGATTCGTTGTACGCTTTTTTGGGGTCGACTTCTTCGGTGAATCACCACCCTCAATGTACTTCAGCAGCTCCTCGATGCTCCTCTGGTCAAACTGGTTGGACCCGCTCCGTGTCTCGCGCCCATTCGCCTCGGCAGATGTCTGCCCAATTTGTGGCTGCGGGCGCAGCGTGCCGCGGGTTGTTAGTTGCACTCGTCGAATTTTCTTGTTAGCTAAATCCTGCAGTTGCTTGGCCTGCGAAACAGCAGTTTGTGTAAGCTGCTCAAGCCACTGTTCCGCCTCCTTCGTGTTACAGTCCTCGGGACCGAGAACGCTGTTGAAGATGTTGTAAGATTCGCGCATGCGGTTGACCGCGCCGCGGATATCTTTGTCGAGTGCAAGCGCTTGCGAGAGCTGGAAGAGGAGCGTGGCTGTGTTGATGGATTGCTTGCCTGAGACTTCTTCGCAGATGGAGAGGGAAGCCTCGAACCAAAGACGCGATTCATGGTATTGTTTCATGGATTGTAGCATCACTGCCGCGTTGTTGATAGTTGTGATGGAGTCAGGATGGTTCGGACCATAGATGATTTTCCAGAGCTCTAGTGCATGACGCACATAGGCTAGGGCCACTTTCGTGTTGCCTGTCGCATGCTCGAAGAGGCCAAGATTAAGGTAGTTAAGAACCGTCTCGGCATGGTCTACGCCCAGCGTTCGTTCCGATACGATGACTGCCTTATGCGCTAATTCAACGGCAGCGCTCCTTTCCTCCAATGTGTATAGGAGATTCGAAAGCTGGTGATATACTCTAGCGACTTCGGGGTGTAGCACACCATAGATCTGTTCGTGAAGAGACAAGGACTCAAGGAGGAGTTCTTGACCTAATTCATTTTGATCTTGGGCAACGGAGATGCGGCCAGCTTCCAACGCCTCCTCTGCAAGAACACTCTGCTTGTCATTAGCATAGAAATTGAGTTTAATCTAGAGAGATGTTACCTTTGGTGACGCTTCCTTGACAACTGGAACAATGTTCTGGACGTCATCGGTGTGGAATGTCTGCGAAGGAGTAGTGGGAATAGGGCTAGCAGCCCGAGGTGGTGATGGACCCTTCTTCTTCTTTTTGCTAGAGCCATTGGCGTGACCATTGGTAGCTGGCGCAGCAACGGTTTCATTAGCTGTTGCGCCGTCTGCTAGTTGCTGATTAGTAAAGGTATACTCCTTGGCTTCCAGCTGCAGTCCAAGTTTCAAGGACACTTCGCGGAGTAGTTGCAACTGTTTGCCTTGCTCTATCCAATCATTGCCGAGGTCGAAGCGGTATCTTAGAGCAATCTGATCCAAGACTTCACTCCTGAGGCTTCCTGGCGTGATTTTCTCAAAGCTGAAATCTGCCTCGGGATACATCGACTTTAGAGCAGCATCCGTCTCGGCAACTGGACTTGAGTTCAAGCCCTCTCCTAGTAGACAGTTCAGCAAATGTGTAACACATGGGGCTGCGAACGGCACAGGAAGGTATCGTAATCTTTGGTTGGTGACGTTTTTAAATCCACGAGAGACCATCTCCTGAATTGCCAATCGCTTCAAGGCCTGTAGCCTTGGATCATCCTTATTGGCGAGGGTAGCTATTTTTCCAAGATACCTAATGTTGATACCGCGCTTGTGCAGGAGGGAACTTAGTGATAGACCGTCCATCGGGAACCCAACATCTCCTTCCTGTAGCTCGTGAATTAAGCGTGGGATGATGTCTGAAATAAGATGATCACACGCCGCGCGGACTTCAGCCTCGTCCTTGGCCCACTCTTCTTTGTCCTCATCCAACTGCGGTTGCTGGCCACAGAAGACATCCGGATTTAAAGCAAATTGGAAACCAGAGATGTCCACTCTATCTTGCTCTGATTTCTTCTTTTCAGCCTCTGCAGCAACCTCATTGCCCTCCGTAGCTGCGTTTTCGGATTCATTTGTTGCGTCACCGCTAGCGGGAGGTTCTTTGCTAACGCCAGAGAGCTGCTTTGATGATTCTGATTTTTTAGCAAGCTCGTCTTTGATGTAGTCACGTAACTTAACCCTTCCGTACGATTCGACGAGTTCTGGACGTAGAACAGCCATGCGATGAGGGTAGTTTCTTTCTTTGGGCTTTGGGCTTCCGTCTTTGGTTGGTTCGCTCCAGTACTGTTCGAGCCATGGAACGTCCAAAGGTGTCAACCGATAAAGGTCAAGAGCATATTTTCTGCCATCTGTCCCAATCAGTCCTTTGGTTTCCACACTGCCCTCCAGCTCATGCCGCACACCCTCCTTGTCCCATACAGGATGCTTCTTGACTCGCAATAATTTCGAAACCTTCTCAAATAACGGGGAAAAGTTCTTGTCATCGGCAACCACATCCTTGCCTTCAACTCCACCATAGTCGATTTGGTGTTCTCCCGGTTCCCGCTGTTTGAATATCCCTGGAACTATGCTTTGGCCGACAATTCGCTTTCCTAAGTAGTCGACAACGACTGTGCCTGGCGTGAAAAGCCCTTGAATATCGAGGTTATTCACGGCCTTAACACCCATGACATCCTTTCCAGTTGCAACACGGGCGGCCTCATCCCCTCCATCTGTGCCAAATGTGCCGACGCCATCAGCACCAAAGGAGAAGAATATATTGTTGTAGACAAAGATCTGCGCATCTCTGCTCTCCGTTGGATTCAGAGGAGCGACTTCTCCGCGAGCGACCATCATCGCTCCACGGGTAGCCGCGTCGTTATAGTCAGCGAACAGCTTCGAGGTGAGTCGCTCTCGGAATACACGATCCTGAACAGCGTCCTTTGGCATTTCACGGGTAGACTGGAATTCCTCATTCCAGTCACGCAATGTGTCAGTGTTTTCTACGCCCGAAATCAGGTAGCTCTCTTGCGTTCTTGTAAGATCCGATTGATGTGTGGTAAGCGATGAGGATGGTGGAGGAACCAACCATGGGTTAGCCGGAATAGCATTTGATAGCTGGAATACGGTAAGAAGGTCCTTCTTTGCGTTAAATTCCAGCAAAGCTTTGAACGACGCATCGAATGAGAGTGAGATGGTGGAGATGAGATTTAGGAGCGAATGTGCTGCATAATCCTTAGGTGCTGGCCTTGGAAATGGGTCAAATTTGCTATTAGAGGACTTGTTCACGTAGAAGCCGCCCACGTGCGCAGTAATCTGATGCTGCTCTCCCTCGTTCGTAGTTACTTGAAGGTACAGTAGATGGCCCTTAGCACGAAGGTGGTACGGCGGTGGGTTCCAAGGAGATACGGATATCGACTTCACAGTCTTTGGTGGGGGCTCGAGTGGTGGCGGGAGTAGATTCTTAACGGATCCTGGAGCACCAAGATCATAGTCCTCCATTATAGAACTGTCGACATTGTTAGATTTTGCCCCATCAGCAGTCCCTTTTGTAGATTCATCCTGGGCAATGGCATCGTGCAACGATAGACCGGCTAGAATTCCGTGTAGCGCGTCTGTCCGATCGCCAGCTGCTCCTATGAGCTCCCTAACCCTAATCACATGCACCCGAGCCTCCTTCTCTGTGTATGGATCCTCCACAAGTGTCAATTCAGAATCAGCCTTCAGATCTGGCACCTCCGAAAGCTCAATAAAGTCATTGATGCGCTCGCCCTTGTGCTCAAGGTGGAAGCAGGAGTATTGGAATGTTTGAGGCTGCTCGACAATGGATTGGCGAAGATCCTGGACTTGTTCCTGGGTAGAAAGCTGGAAACCTTAGCAAAAGTGGGGAAATAGAGTGTTTGGCAGAATTAGCCTACCATGACCTGAGTCTTGTATGGCTCGTGAGGCAAGTTGATGGTGATTTGGAAGACATCTGTAAAGATTGGTGATCAACTTAGACTCATATCCTAAAGTATAGACGTCTGAATGGTATAGGCATACTTTCAGCATGGCCGTTTGCCCCCTCTTGCGAGCTCTCTCCTACTCCCTCACCGTTCACATTCTTCATTGGTTCGACGGACTCGGCCAGCTCTATTGCGCAACAAGCATTAGCTTCGTATTACACGAGATAGCTTGAGATAGCTTGAGAGGAATTGCGAAGTAATAAATATCATGTCGAACGACCTCTGGGTTGCTTATAGCTTACCTATCTTGGAAGCGTCATCGTGACTCTCGGCCATTGCTCCAGTTCAATTTGGGTCCAATGAATTCGGAAGGGAGTGCACGATTACAGGAAAAGAAGTAGAGAGCGGCAAAATGTAAGGGTAATATACAAAAGACGCATTTAATGTACAATTGAAGGATGTTGCTCGATGATGGCTGAGGCTTCGAGAATAACTTTTTTTTGCAGGCCCGCGACGCATCTCGCACCCGGGCTTTGCCGCTAGAGCGCTCAGCCGAGTCGTCTCCCTCGGGCTCGGGTCGATCGCCACAAAACCAAAATGGTGAGCTCCACAGTTACGTGTACAATTACTGTCATGAAATGCTTCCCCGCATACTGACAGGATGAAGATATTCACAGTCCAACTCTTCAGAAAGAGTAGTTTCTAGGGTTTGCTTAATCTATCTCTCAGCTTGAGCGAAATCGCTTCCTTTGGCCGGCGTAAGGCGAGCCGGAAAGGCAATGAGAGACTAATCTCCGCCAATATTCTCCTGAAATTTCTTCTCTTCGAAAGGAGTTTCCAGAGATCATGTGGTCTCCATTATTCACGACTGTCCTCATTTAATCTATAGCTTCGCCTTATATAGCCACCGCGCTCCTTAATTTTCCGACTCGTTCCTTAGCTCTTGTCCTTTTTGTATTTCTTGCTTTGCACCGCGAAGCGAGAAAAGATGTTGCGACCTGCTATGAGAAACGGCATTCTCTCCAATTCCAGATATAGACCTACATCATTGTCTCTCGGGTCCTATCCAAGCTCCAACAGCGTCGCGCCGGTATGGATGAACCGGAGATGGATAATAGGTTCCCCAGCGCCCAATCAACTGAACCCTGATCCGATTGATGGTGCTGTGCCTGACCCATCTTCTAGCCGTGATGGCAGGAGTAAATGGAAAGGCACCGCGTTTAAGATGTTTGAGAGCGCTATGACAACTCTCGCATCCATTTCAGTACTGGGGTGAGTTGTTGCTCAGAGCTGTGTTTGATCACGTGATATCTAAAACCGCTGCTCCTGATCTATTTCAAGGGTTATCAGATTATCGGACTTCTGAGCTAAATGATGGCACAGAATTATTGGCTATAGCTACACGCGCTACTACAAGCACCTTGTCTTAGAAAAAATGGAGAACGCCTTCCGTCCCGGTGATCCCGTTCTAGATCTGGCTGCATATGGAAAGCAAATTCTGGCAAACACCCCAGAAGTGCCTGGAGTGGGAGAAGATCATGACCGCTGGATTCCTCGAACTGAACAGCTTAAGCTAGATGCGATCGTCAGTGGAGAAGACAGAGGCCATTATCACCTCTTGATCGGCGAGAAAGGGACTGGAAAATCATCTATGCTGATTGACGCAATGTACAAGATTGACGGAGAAGGCGTCGCAATGTTCGAAGCCCACGCAGATCTCGAAATTTTCCGCATCAGACTGGGGAAGGCACTCGATTTTGAATTTCATGAGGACAATATCGGCTCACTTTTCTCGATCCGTGGTCCTAGAGACGCGTCGGCTTTACTCGACATCGAAAGAGCACTCAACAAGCTGGAAAAGGTCGCTCTCAAACGAAGGAAGGAGGTTGGGCGTCCTCTCATACTCATACTCAATAGTATACATCTCCTACGAGATGATGAGGATGGAAAGGATCTCTTGGAGCTAATCCAACAACGCGCTGAGCAATGGGCAGCATCCAGCCTAGCTACTGTTGTATTTAACAGTGATGATTACTGGGTCTATGAACGTCTAAAGCAATATGCCACTAGGATGGAGGTCACACCGGTTGGCGATTTACCAAAGGGCCGAGCAGTGATGGCTTTGAAGAATTACAGGATGAAATACTTCAAAGAAGAAACACCGATGGAGACACTTGAAGAAGTTTACGACAAAGTTGGGGGGAGGCTGACATATTTGAACCGAGTCGCCAAGTCTAAGGACATGCTGTCGACATGTAATTCCATTTGCCAAACAGAAAAGAGTTGGCTCCTGAACAAGTGCTGGATCCTAGGTGAGGAAATGGATGACGATGTCATGGATCAACAGAAATATGCGGTCAGTGTTCAATTCTCTATTCGTAGATGAAACGTGGTGCTGTCATATACTCATTCCTACTAGTCCGCTGCCATGGTTCTAGCGAAAGCACTGGTAGACAAAGAGAAGGAGATGGAGGTTACGTATGATAAGGAGAAAGGCCACATCCTGCCTGAGATACCGCTTCATGAAGCACGACAGATTATGACGCGGGCCGACTTCATCCAAAGCTATGATCACATTAATATTTTTACTATTGATTCGCATTCCATGGTTCGCGCAGGTAAACGATATCCCAATCCTAGGCCGACCGAGCTGGTTTGCGGAGCTGATATCACATAGATTCTGTTCCGATGCAAAATGCATTTAGGGAAGTCTGCTCTAAGGAAGGATTTGAAGAGCACCTGGAAGCAACCCTTGAACGAATTTCTGCCATTGAGAGCTTGGGGAGGACCCGGGAATTGACTATCAAGGATTTGTGGAATGGCGGGAAATACAAAATCACTTCGCGTAATGCAAAAGGCAATGTAGACAAGGACCTAACGTTTGAGGCCCAACCCAGGAAGAACGAGGACAACGAGTCATAACACAGCCAACTAAATTTATTCTATTATTCTGTATTTTCTAGGTACTGTAAATCACCATGTGGAAGGCTGGGGTTAGCCGATGGTAGGATCCTGCGCTTTATCAATGAAGCTTTTGATACCCAGGGGAGTGGCGGTGGAAACTTTTGTATACTATGCCTTTACGTGTTTTCAGGGCCAACAACATTATATTGTTTCAAGCCTGCGTTTCGTGGTAGAGTGGTATCTTAGCTGTCATAAAGTTTTGTACGTCGATTGCGAACATTTTATAACTAGACGCCAAATACGGACTAGCGCGTGTTTGATTGTTTGTTGACGGATGTGATATCCACCCACAACTCCGCTATCACCGATATTTCTTTGCGAAGTACATACAACTTTGCTTTATTTGCATTTCTGATATCCACCGGGTATGAATTACTCGTATTAAAGGTATTTCGCGCATTGGGGCTTTGAGCATGATATCGAGTGAGTTTGCGCAATCCTGGACATTCACGAATGGAGGTGAAACTCAATTGTTTCCACTATAGCCGAGATCATTCTTCATGCTTTGATTGCTATTGACTAAGATTATGGCTTTACAGGAATATAGAATTACTCCTAGTTATGAGCTCTTCCTATCCTTTGGAGGACCCGATTCCGTGGACCACCGCACGTTGTAACCGACTTCTACGTCCAATAGCTTCCCGACTTGCTATTCTTCGCAAAAACCTCCAGACTACAAAATCCCAGATCATGGAGAACCATGATGGCCAACAAAATGCGCTTTTCAAGCCCGCGCCGGCGGCAGTGCGAAGAGTAAACATCTCACAAGGATTGAAGGAGACAAGGCCCAGGGGCTTTGACAAGGCTCAAGATCCAGACTGGATCCCAGCAGCCAGGCCAAAATGCTCAACTAAGCGCACGTATAGAGGGCGTCCGGTTAAGGTGCCGGCACCGGCAAAGCCTATTCCTGATACCAGATTTCTAGGGCAGCCGGGGGAAGTCTGCCTTCCGACACCATTCATTTCTAGGAGCTTTGGAAAGCTGCAGGACAGTCCTCAGTTTCAAAATACCCCTTTAAAATTTGCAGCACGCAAAGGACGTAGACCACTTTACACCAAGCCGAAAGATCATTTGCAGAATCTAAAAATGGAAATGACCCCGGAAATGTGGAAGCAGGTGGATGGACTTTATGGCGGCTTTTCGAACCTGCTCCAGACCACCAAAGCCCCAGCGGAGAAGACTAGAAAGGGCACACGGTCACTTATGTCATCGTGTCTTCGGCAAGTTCCAGCCTATATTGCGTTAGAAGAGTATTGGCAAACACAAGACGACTTTGAAGACGACGATGACAGGGATATCTCAGCTGAAGTCTATGAAGACCTTGAAAGCCTTGGTGCTCGTGAAGGCCAAGGTTGGAGACAGTTGAGGGAAGTTGTCAGGGCCCATGCTGTATGCTTGCTCCGGGATGCCATTGAGGACGAAGTTCTTGGTCCAGGCACAATCCAAGGACTCTATCAGCTTTGCATGAATGCGTCTGCTTGGAATGAAGCAGAAGAATTTCTAGCTAGCTATGTCTCCGTACAGAAGCCTATGGCACCCCCGCCTAATCTATGCTCTGATCTATTTGATGCGGAAACGTCTCCCTCTCTATCCATGCTCTATGAGTTCATTGGGCGTACATGGCGGCACCACTTCCTTTACGACCAGCTAGAGTTAATGTTATCACAAGAACTGCTTCCGGTCGAATGGTTAGCAACGCAAGGCATGCTTCCTATATGGAGCAGGATAGTCCGCACACTATCCGACGGTGATCACCGAACTTACGCCAATGCTTTCAAGCTACTCGAAACAGCCGTTCTTCGTGGTATTGGTTGCCAAATTCCTCTTTACAGTTTTGTTATAGAGGGGTTTTCAACAGAAGGTGTCCAAGACCTATATTCTCTCAAGCGAAACTCACCGGTAGCGAAACTCGATATCCGTAATGCATTAAGCAACACTTTTTCTAGCCTTCTCACCCTTTTGGCTAGCATAGCATTAGTATCAAATACCCGTGCTGAAGAAGTCGACAGAGCAACCATGCACTCCGTCACCTGGGCACTCGACGCTCTAGCACTCAATATAGCGACTAAAGAGGACATCGGTTCGGAACTCCCGAATTATCCCCAAACTCCCGAAGCTATCCAAACTTGTTCTGAGCGTGCATTATGGAGCCTTGCAGCAGCATTCCTGGCTCATCTGGGCGGTTGCAACCTCGGATCAGAATTGGTCAGCGTCGGTCTGAATGAGCAAATTCTTATAATTAATCAAATTGGCTCCACATCATCCCAGCATGCTTCATGTGGATTAACCGCTATCGAAAGCCTACCTAAATTAGTGTGTTCCACGGTGCGGTGTGCAGGACGGGCTTGGCAAGATGATGGGTTCGACCAACTGCAACGCTTGGTCCAACCCCTTATCTCTCCACCAAAGAGTGTATCATCTCACTCTCACTGGTTCATGAAAAGACTGGCGTTGGACACGTCCCTGGAGTTCGCTGAAGAATCAAAAGCAGCAGATCACTCTGCTTTTGCTCGAGAAATTGAAAAAACAGTTCAAAGCTTCGGGCCCATAAAACCTATGAAGTCATCTACCAAGCCTACTGCATCGCCAGCAAAAGGGAGCGGTTTTCGCTGGGAAGAAGGTATTTGCGAGTGGGTAGCTTGCACTCCGTATGCTCGGCAACAAGCAAAACGAGCTGCTAGAAAACCCATACCTCTCGCACTTCCGCCGACGTCAATAGATTCGGAAACGGGGTCAGAACCAGGCCCACCCTCCTTGGCTCAAAACGCAAAAAACACAGCATATACACACTCATCTGACTCCTCGGAATTGCCCGAATCGCCTGGGACACCAAAGGCCCTCAGTTTTTATGGATTAGTTGGGTCGCCGGAATCATCACCATCAAAGCCTCCAATGTCCAGCATTCCCCTAGGCAGAGCCAAACCAGTAGTCAAACGATCGTTAAATTCACAATCTCACCCTATCTTGAAGAGACGGCGGACAAGCTCCATTAGAAGTAGCGGATCTGACTCCAGAGAGGATTTGGCCAGGGCCAAGGGTATCTCCCAATGCGGTACCGCGCAACCTAAACTCTCTCTTACGTGGACGGTCCTAGATAAACGGCGAAGAAGCTTAGCTGAGATTACGAATATTGTCGCAAAGCTAAAATCTGGACAGGCAGAGTCACATGACATATGGGAACATGGAAGTTCCCCTGAGAAAAATCCGGGGAAGGAAAGCCGAGATTCCAGAAAGTTGCTAGTCCAGATGATTAATAGTAAGGACGAGGCATCTGATAAAAACACTTACATTAAACAAAGAGGCATCGCCGGATCTGCTTTCCACGATGAAAGATTTCATATCGATTCATCAGCCCGCAGAATTCACAGAAAGACTAAGGCTAGGAAGAAAGCGGAGCTTGGAGCTGACGAAAGCGATGGAGATGAGCTTTGTATGACGAACGTTCGGAAACGAAAATATGAGGGAGAAGCACGGAGAGTTATGGCCTCACGGTCTCTGAAGCGGACCTTATCGAGCGCGAGCGCTCCATCTAGACGACGTCCGGCAATGATGAGAATAATGGAGGATAGCGACGACGAATTGAGTTTTGGATGATTATCCATTGGACGCATGGATACAGGATCTGATTTCCAGCAGCTGTGACTTAAACAGCACGGCGCTCAATGACCATTGTTTTTGTGATTAAAGATCATATTCTAATTCTACAATAAGCTTTGGATAGTTTATGCGGAAACTACTGCAAACGCAATAGATCCGCGGGAAGTTTAGCATCGGAATTCACGTGACTGTTTAGACAACCCCGCATGAACAATCTTGAGCGAGTGTTGATTAGGACACCGTGGCTCATGAACCCCACTTACAACGACCACCTTCTATCTTGCAGTAAGCACCATTTTCTGTGAGAACTCCCTCAACTTCAGAAGGCTGAAAACATTGCACTCACGCACCGCGATGTCCTCCGTAGTCCTTGATTACCATCGCCTGCAGTTCGGATTGTCACGAAAAGACGAGCCGCTGTTTTCCTGGCAACCCACCACCTCACTCTGAACCTTTCAGCAGATATGCACAGCAATGCGTCTCATAGAATGTGAACGTCGAGGGAACTTCAGCCAGGTCGACTACGACGACAACAATATCCCTCGCTATGCTATACTATCGCATACTTGGGGAGCGAACGGCGAAGAAGTCACTTTCAAAGACTTAACGGAAGGACAGTGGCAAGAACAAGGCTGGCTATAAAAAGATACTATTCTGCGCAAAACAAGCTGCCAACGATGGTCTACAGCATTTCTGAGTGGACACTTGCTGCATCTAGGAACGTCGCCCTAAGTAACAATTCCCTACGGAAATGGGTGCATTTGCCACTGGAAATGATGGGTCGCCTATGTACCTGGCTTTCGAAATTAACTTTATTTAGGATATGTCGGTAGGAAAATCAGTTCGCTTAAATCCACTCCAATCCCTGCCATAGTACTCTATAGCTCTTCTACACCTCGATCTAACTAAGGGCTTTTATCGTGAGACTGCTCAACATCTATTACCCCAAATGTGGTATGAATTGCTGCCAGTCGGGAGTTTTGTAACAGCTTAGGGGAAGCGAACGCAACCCCAAAACGTCTTCCACAGATATTGTCCCATCGCAGGAATACTGACCGCTTCGGGTCCGCAGAGAGTCAAAGTAAATATCCAAATCCTGCGTCGAATTGTGATCCAGTTGGTGTCCTTAGGCCCTGGTACGTTGAGGCAGAGCATCGACCAGCAACACAAAATTATGGTTGATCCACAGCTCCAAAGGATACCTGCAGTGCCCCTCTCGTCAGGGGAAGAAGTCTATCCTTGCCTTGGCTCATCTCTTCCCGTGGCATTTTGGAAGTTCGCACCAGTGGTTTCATTTCCCAACGGTAGAGCGCTGACGCAGGCGAACAGGATGGCCGCTGCAAAAAAAGGCACAGTGCACATGAGGAACTATCTCGGGTGTTGTGTGCTAGTTCGTTTTATGCAGGCTCACAAAAGGCGCACAATGAGAAGGCGAGGACAGGAGTAAGTCGATAAGTAAGCTGTGCTTAGGAAATGCAAAGCGGAGGGAAACACGTACCATTAAGAACCTGAGATAGTTGTTGGCGATAGTCTATATAGCACGGGGTGATACGTCAGCCTGATTGAAGATCAGAAGTTGGAAGCTACATATTTTCGGTCACACCAAAAGGTACCCTTTCTCAAAGGCAGCACCTAATGATACGATGGCATTCACCGCCTCATTATCGAGAGGGAGACTTAGCCTAGGCGTCATCTGCCTTGTCGCTGCAGAAGGGATTTGTGAATGGCTCCAGCCTCTTTACCGTCCTGAAACCTGAAGATAGCGACCTGTTGGTAGGGGGGGCTACTTGGGGCAGTCTCTTTAAGCTCGGCGACGTGTCACGTGACAGCGCGCGGGCCATCTTGTAGATATCTTCTCAGGGCCATCTTGCCCCTGAGATTCTTCCTCATAGAGTATCATATATGTCATTTCCATCAGCCTGCTCAGCGTCTGACACGACCTTAGTTGCATACATGGACAGAGGCACGGCGCTGTTAAAGGAGACAAAAGCTGGCAGGCCGTTAGCGGGCCCGACGTTATATAGGAAACGCTAGCTAGAGCTAAGCCTCCACTGTGCGCCACCGCGGCCTCAACAATAGGGCATTTAAGCAGCCCAAAAAACCCCTGCCACCTGCTCTTTCACCTGCTCCGCCTGCTCTTTTATGCAAAGGGTGGGTAACAAATACCCAACCTAAAACTACAATAGCCGAGTCACGTGTATTGTCTCCGATTACCTCTTTTAGACGCTGTAGATGGGTACCTATTTGACTAAAATTCTCGATTTACCCTCTCCTTCTATATTATGCAATTTCTAAACTAAATTTTATAGGCGTTGACGAGTCTAACGTGAAATCGAGGGTTTTAGTAGTTAGAGAGTAGCTTATATAAAGTAGTATTACTAAGTAGCCCTTAAGCGCAGCCTTATAATCGCGATATATATTTCGCTATTATATTATAGTACACCGCCAATTAACTAGTATATATAGATAAGTTAGGTACGAATTCGAAGACGGGCATATAGAAGACTAGTTAGGCTCCCTCTAGTATTATACTAGTTTTGTATACGCTATATAATCGGGGTAAGACAAGGCTTAATATACTACCTACGTATACAATTAATAGCGTATTAGTGGCTTTGGTATATAAGGGCTTAATAAATAGCGAAGGCTTTAAGTTCTAGGTAGCAAACGCTCTTCTAGTATAATATAATCGCTTTCCTACTAAGCGATTAGTAGTTATTATAGATAACGCTAGCTTCTGTTACCTAGTAAGGATATAGGCTCTCTTTAATACCTTTAGCGTTAAGCTAGTATATTTATCCACGTACTTACCTAATTTAAATCCAATTAAGGAGTTTTTTTAGAGAGCTAAGGGCTTTATTTAGTGGCAGTAGTTCTCTTAGGTAAAGTACCTATAATTCTTTAGCTATAGCTTTAAAGCGTTCCTTCTTTAGAGTATAGATAAGGTTAAAAGTAAAATTAAAAGGGCGAGAGGACATTTCCAATATAGTAGGTATAAGTATTAAGGTTTTTAGTATAAGAGTTAAGATAAGGCGCTAATTGTGACGGGCTCGTACAAATGCTTCTGAACCGAAGCTTGTAGATTGCTACCATACAAGAATACTAAGCTAAGGAGAAGAAGAAGAAGAATCGTTCAGGGGCAGTAGGTAGACATGTCGCGAGGGCCGCCAAGGCGCTAGTGGTAAGCGGGCCAATAGCGATTTTGCATGCCGGGCATGGAAAATCCTGATTGGTTGAATATGGCAGGTGACGCGCTCC
>Ga0307507_10002669_pt1 | contig 36763 bp, 51 predicted proteins | sample 7_EM_MG_FD_207223 | JGI IMG/M metagenome (GOLD analysis project Ga0307507, IMG submission 207223) | Populus trichocarpa ectomycorrhiza microbial communities from riparian zone in the Pacific Northwest, United States - 7_EM | ecosystem: Host-associated > Plants > Roots > Unclassified | place...
GAGTTGCGGATTTTTGATTACATTCAGAGACTAGATTAATTTTAGTTTGGAAGTACAATAAGCTCAAAACTTACTTGGTCATCTGCTACAATCCATTCCACAAGAGCATCGACGAAAGCCTCCTTCGAATATGCCTGAGGTTGAGGGGTGTTGCTGTCAGAACTGGTTTGTTGTCCTTGTCGAGATCCTTGCCAAAGTCAATGTTGTGTTACCTGGTACTTGACGGCAGCAGCAGTAATTGGCACCTCCAATTTATCACATCCTTCGACCCAGGCACTGATATGGTAATCAGCAAGGTGTTTGTGAAGGGCACTTGTGCCTGTAGTAGAGGCAAATGAGATCTCATTTACGCTCGAATTGATTGCATGTTGTTGTCTTCAATCATGAGATACATATGAGATAATTTAGATCAAAATAACTTACTGGCAAAACAGGCAACATCGATGGCCCCCATCATTTAGCATGAAAAATGGCCAGATATCATTTGCCCTGTTGCCATTCCGGTTTCCGGCTGGTGCGTGTTGGGGCCTACTATGACGACCAGCCCTTGGAGATCCACGGGGCCGATCAATTGGCCTGGGGCTATTGCACTGCGAAGAAGACGGACTTGGTGCAGGGAATGATTCAGCACTGAGTGGAGAACTCGGTGTCTCAGGTGGATGCTCTTGAATAAAGAAGTCAGTATATTTTATGTATGTAGGTGGAGGGGGGTGAATTACCGTTCGCAGGGGCAGCTGGTGCATTTGAGAAAGGATCGTCATCATTCAGTGGCACGGTTGACGGTGCAACATCTATTTCACAAGATATTTGTGAGGCATCGCATGATGACTCAAATGTGGTCACCTGGCTCTATACCATTAGTGTCGATAGCTGACACCACTGGACTAGCTTCCGGAATTGCCGGAAGATGAACATCATGGTCCCCACTGGTAGTACCAGTGGGCATTGGTTGATTCCGGTCCTCAGTTGGTAAAGAGGGTGGTTCAGCCTGACGTTGGTGACAGCGAGTTTGTGAAGTCTCGGTTGTTGGGGCAGTCCCTGTTGGAGCATCAGCCGGCATGGTCCTTCAGCCAGTTCTTTGCATTGTTCACCTCTTTTCAGCAGCTTGAGGTGCATTGATGGTATTTGCTAATAGAAATGGAGCGAGAAATGAGAATTTGAGAAGATATAAAAAAAGCAACACATACGATTGACAAGTTGGAATGTTGTTTCAATTGCACCATTCAGCAGTAAAGTCATAGTGTTTTCGGAATGACGAGGCATGTTGTACAATGATCTTTTCAGAACAAAAACTAGTGGGTTTATATAGAAATTAAGACAACATACCACTGAAAATTTTCCCTGTCATGTAGCGGTGAAAGACAATGACACATGTTCAACTGTTGAACAAATCTGGCAAAGAAAGTGATTCAGTGAGACGAGGGGGGCATGTGGTTGCAATAAATGCTGCTGTGTTGGAGCATTGCAAATATAAACTGAATTAAACACATTTTCAACTCACCAAGGCTTGTAGAGAAAGACATCACCAGTCTATTACCCATGTTCATTGTGTTACACGGCGATCAATGTTCCCCTTCAAATGAATGGATAGCATAAGTCAGTTTGTCGCTAACCCTATTTATTGTCTTGAATTGTTAACTCACCGATGCTGACATCTTGGACAATGCCTAAGCAGTACTGTGCTCGGATCTTGCTTATGACGTTGAGTAAGCAAAAAGGAATGTCAAAATTTATGACACACAAGCGTGGTGAGGCAGAGCGTGTTGAGGTGGTCATGGTTGAAGTTTGGTGCGCGGTTGTGGCAGGCTGCAGCATGTTGATATCAAGGTTCACTGTTTGGCGACGTCTTCACAATGGGGCAGTGCATGTACCCATTTGGATTGTAAGTAAAACATGAAGGAATGCCGCATTGTGGCTATGAGTTCTGTGTTCAGAGTCCTAGTAACCATTCAAATACTAGCTAGTAGCCAAGCACACCGTGCGCGTCGTCTACAGGTAAAAGTTCATTGAGTCCCGGTCATCCACCCATAGTCGAGCCCACTCCAGGCATAGTCTGTATAGATAAACTGCATGAAGAGACCAATCAGCCTTGGGTCACAGGGAGAAGGAAGAAAAATCATACCTTCCATGTCATGTACCGTGGCGTATTCCCATAATAATAATGACTTGGAATCCAAACGTCCGAAAATCCCTTGGCCTTTGCAGGACTAAACACAGGGTACAGCGCCGTTATGCTCCCCCAATCCGAGAAGAACTGTCTTTGCGAGTAAAGCACGTACAGGATATTGCAGAAGTCGATATCGGCAGCAACTGTTTTGGAGGCAAAGGTAAAGTCATCGGCTGGTGTGGTGCAGGATTTGAGGTAGTTGGAGGGCTTGCCTTTGAACACGTCCCTCTCCACCTTGTATCCGCACAAGGTCGATATCGGGAAACGATGCTGCCTGTTCCACAGGACACTAGTGAGCACTACGAAAGGAATCTTTTTTCGATTCAACATACCTGACCTGCTCTCCGGCTTAGCTCCTCTCCAGAATTCTCCCCAAAGGACCTCAAATCATCCATAAGCCCATCATACTCACACTATCTTCACATTGTTCTTCTTCGCAAACGCCCCCATTCGTCGAACCCACGTGGCGGGTCATGCTGATACCGTTTCTTGTACTGTTGAATGGCCGCCTCCAGCATCTTGCTCTGCCTCGACAGCTTGGCCCTGTAAGCGTCCTCCACCTCCTCCTCCATAAGTCGTTCTATTGGATGTTCATCAATGACACTTTCCCTCGTTTCAGATAAAGGCAGGGAGAGCGGCGGTGAGACTTCTTCTGGAATGACAACAAGAAGGTACCCTCAATGCCCTTTGTTGAGCCTGATGAGGAAGAAGATGGTGAGCGAAGAAGAGGTCGCTGTGCTGGGCAAGTCATGATGATATGGACTGTCGTCTTGCGTGTATGATGTGCGACGCTTGACGTAGTCGTCGTTATCGTTTACGTCGTATGGTGTGGCCACTGGCAAAAGTCACTTTTGTCAATGCCTGGTGTAGGGACCATTGTAGAAAGACAACTTACGAGTTACACTGAGTTGCAAGACCGTCGATTTTGAGCTCAAAGTTTGTGTTTGCTTGGCAAGGTTCTTCCCGGACAAAGAAAGAAAAACGGAGTGGAATGCGGCTCACAGCGTAAAGTTGTCATTTTCATATAGCTGCACCAAAAAACAAAAGTAAAGAGGACCACGAATACATGCAAGAAACTGGTACGCTAGGGTGGCATATTATCTCCCTGATTTAGATCTCAACCGCAGCTCAAGCCGGCTTCAAACCATTGATAACCGGCTATCAAGCCAAGCCAAGCCTCGGTGTCTGGAAAGCCGATCCATCAGCTTAGCTTAGCCATTTTCAGCTCAGCTCGACCGGCTTAGCCGTTGTGAGCTGAGCCACGGCAACACTAGAACTTAAATAACGCCCGATTAGGCGTTATTTTGTTCCAGACACGGCTCCAGTAGACTCGAACCCAGTCTCCGATGGTAGTAATTCGCTATGTTTAATCTGAGTAAGGGAACACAGTGTTGAATCCGAAAAAATGTGGACGTTCTGTTTTTGGAATGTGTGACCGGATAATTACTACCATGGATAATTACACCCCAATAGTGTACATATCCATAACGGCTGGTGTCGAGACTACGGCTCCAGAGCCTATTTACATATGCTACAACTTCAAATGTACAGTTACTACAAGTACGTACTTATCGAATATTGAATGTTGAGCAATTCGCTCATGCCAAATTGCCTCGCAGCCCGAGAATTACTGCCCAGTGGAAGCTAAATACGCGGCATAATAAGCGGGCAGTCCATCCGCTTTCAGAGGTCGCCATCCAAGAAGTGCACGAGCAAGGTATGGGCGCGATATGGGCGTAGAAGGCACATAGTCGAGAGAGCAGTCTCATACGCTATCCAAAGTTCATTAGATAAATTCACGAAAAAGAAGTCAAGAAAGAACTTGAAAAGAACTTACGGTTCGAAGGCAGAATATGCTCGTATGGACCCTTGCACCCGAAACCTCCACCAACTTTTGCAAAAAATCGTCCAGACTCTGTTTGATCATCAGTGCCATCAAAGATGTTCCCACCAACGATTTGCGCCTTCTCAGCTGCTCTCAGAAACAGATCCGCAGCATCGTCGCGGTGGATGAGTGCGAATCATCCACCTGGCCTTCCGTACCACGCAACCTTGCCCTCACTCGCCGACTTGAACGGTGGTGCAAAAAGCGACCCTGATCTGCCATATAACAAGGCAGGTCGGATGAAAATGCCATTGAGAACTGGGTCCTTGATGACCCTCTGCTCCTGTTCAACACGCCACGCCACGAGTTCAACAGGATTGTTACACGGAGTAGAGTCTGTGACGAGATTAACGCGGTCCTCGCCGTGCACCCACGTTCCGGACGTGTGATGTACGTCAACTTTGGAGCATATGCAGGACTAGTGGACTTGGTGGCATTTGAGGTGGTTTTGAGGAGAGTTTTAGAGAGCGGATGTCTGCTGAACCCCCTATTATGTCGAGGGTAGGGATGAGTTGGAGCCAGGGCTCAGGGTTGTTTAGTTCACCGATAACTGGGATGACTTTTGCGCATGGGTTAGTCGCGTGTAAAAGAGATGGAGGTGGATGCGGCTTACTTTCTTCGGCAGAGAGCTGTTTTGCTTTGGCTTGGGAGCGGGTAAGGCCATAGACGACGTGTCCTGCACGGACGAACGTCTGAGCAACAGATAAATCCAGACGCTCTATATAACGACTCATATGTTTTCGAATTAGCAAAAGGCCTTCCATACATACTCCAGTACGAGGACTTTCATTGCGAGTGCGGTAACAACGAAAAAGGATGATGGCTTGCGATGAAACGTCGAGGATTTATGTAGGCTCTCAGTGCCTAAGCGCCCATAGTAGGGCACCCCAAACTGAGCCACAACCTCCGCAGCACCACTTACTATCTTCAGAACGTGAGGCCTTTGTGAGAAACGAAAGGAGTCCTCCTGTAGACCTGAATATTTAATCTACATAAGAGGGGCAGGCTAAGTGACATGAACATATATCGGGTCCCAATGTACATACCTCCCCGGTGTCATTCTGGGCTTCAATGCTCCATCTCAAGTTATCAAATGCGGCGTGCACTAGAAAAATTCCCATTCCGTTCAAAGATTGTTGGACTCAATCCCTCCTGCAAATTCGGCAATACATTTCATTGTGCGAGGCTGTAGAGTTGGTAATAAGACAAGTAAGTAGTGGCGTTGGCTCAAAGAAACTGACGTCAACCTTGTCGTGAAATTGCGTTATATATGAGCAAAATGGGATCGATGCCGTCGGAGTCTTTGAACTTCACGCCAGGATATATTGTCAAAGTGTGGTGAGTGGCCTCTTCACGGTTCATAGCTATCATAACGTCAATTGTCAGACCCTCGAGAAGATAAAGGCAATGCGTACATGGGATCCCCAGATCACTCTTAACACTTATCTCTCCATCAACCCCTTCATTAAACGGCACCTTCAAACTCGCTAGGTTAGGCGTCCTTCCGGAGGCTATCAACTGCACAAGTGAAGATCATGAAGATTTCAGATAGGGCTATGTCGGCTATTATTTTCCTTCAATTCTGGATGACATATCCCAGCCTGGAATTGAGAACCACGGGAGTCATTGAGATTCAAATCAAATGATATAACATCAAGCCTCTTAATCCTCCATGTATCTGCCATCGTGGTAATTTTGACATTTCTTATCGTCCATTGCCCATTGCTGTTTCTGTTGCCTAGTGACTGCTACCTGGCAGCCAACTGATGTGAGATTGCGCGTTCGAAGTGGGCAAGAAAGCACCTGTGTACTGGCAAACACATGCAAGTCCGACAATCCGGTCGCTGGTGATATAGCACACAGATGAACTGTTCGGTCCGGCAATTCTGCGCAAGTCAATGAAAAAGATTAATACAATGGATGGGAGCCATCGCCAGTGGCCGAAGTCTTGGGAACGATCGCCAAAACGTTTACAATGATCCAATTCACATAAAATTCTTTTCATTTTTTCTCATGATGCGACTCCTTTGGCTCACAGCCTCCAAAGGATGAGTCCGCCCCTTCGCGACTACTGACCAAACTCGACTTTTAAACTCGACGAGTCCCGCGGGGATGGCTTGGGTTGGGAAGAAGTATGACTTCAACAGCTGACCAAGGAGATTCTGACAGATTGTGATGGCCTCAGCTCAGCGGGCACAACACAGTGAAGTAATTGAGTGGAACCAATGTCGAACAGAAGTTGAGATGACTGTGTGGTTGTGGCGAATGATCAAGGTCTGTATTCTCCGGAGAGTCGAGCTCTACCCGAACTTAAATTTATAGAGTCCATTTTGAATGTCGCTATTAGGTCTTCAACTTTTTCACCAATTCGGGAACAACTTCGAATAAATCCGCCACCAACCCTACATCCGCTACCTGGAAGATAGGGGCGTCAGGGTCCTGTGTCAGGAATCAGGATCAGTGCATGAAAAACGATGAGCGTCAAGTGTGCACCTTGTTTATAGCAACAATAAGTTTCGAATCTTTCATTCCCGCAAGATGTTGGATTGCTCCTGATATCCCAAGAGCCATGTACAACTCTGGTGCTACGACTTTGCCCGTCTGCCCAACTTGTAAAGAATTGTCGGCGTAGCCTGCATCAACTGCGGCGCGAGACGCTCCAACGGCTGCACCCAAAGCGTCGGCAAGGGGATAGAGGGTGGCTTCGAAGGTCTCCGCATTCTTCAACGCTCTGCCTCCAGACACTACGCGGGTAGCAACACCAAGATCCGGACGGTCCGACTTTGCAATGGTATTTTTAATGTGCTCAGTAACGGGTTCGTTGACTTGGACAGGATTTACTGCTACGACTTTCGCTTCAGCACCTTCTTGCAGTTGGGCTGGAGAAAAGGCAGTTGATCGAACGGTGAAAAACTTGACGGGGATCGAAGCGGGGGCTCTAACAGTGGCTATGGCGTTGCCTGCGTAAATCGGGCGCATAAAAGTGGTGCTGTTGCTGGACGTATCATGTGAGAGGAATGTGACCTCAGAAACGGCTGGAACATCAAGCTTTGCTGCAACACGAGGCAGAACGGACTTTGCCAGAGAAGAAGTGGCAGAGACAACGTGGGTGAAAGATGAGGACTTGGACAGCAGGCTCTCCAAAAGAGGAGATAGCGTTTCCGGCAAGGGGTTGACATACTGTGGAGAAGAGGAATGCAAAACAGACGTCAGGCCTTTGAGTCTTTGCAATAAAATGTAAGTTTGTTTGATTAATTAAAACTGGAGGGATAAAAACAAATACTTTTTCGCTTTGAGAACGACGTCTTGAACATGATCCTCTCCCCCGATGATCAATGCGGAGACCTGACCACCCAGTTGCTCTGCAGCTGTCAAGGCAGATAGAGAGCACGAATCAATTACTCCTTGACGGTGTTCAAGAAATACAAGTGCATGGGGAGGAACTGCAGTCGCGTATGCGCGAGAGAGCTGGCGTTGACAGCGAAGGATGGTTCGCGTTTGAAACATTGGCCCGGGCGAAAGAGAGATTTAGGCTCTGCCGTTTATTTACGGCGGCAATCACGCGCAAACAAGTTCCCACGCCTCGATTCCGTTCATCCTTGACCTTACTGTAACTGCGGAATCTTATCTTTTTATCCATACTTGGCGCCAGTATGGACCCACCATCGATTATGGCCTCGTGCAGACTACTTCTCAGATTGAAAGCCTAAATCCGCCCAGAAGATTCTCTGCGCGCTTATCTCTGAGGTTTATTAAACCATGCAGCGAGCTGCCTGTTCTCCTCAGGCTGATTCTGACCATGAGTCGGCGTCCCACCTGTAAATTTCTCAACACCCCTCGCGGATGTCGTCAAGGCCCAAATTGTAAATTCAGCCATGACCGCTCTGCTACTCCCAACTCGCCCGTCGTTCGTCCCTCAGGATCCCAATCCAGTCCGGCTCGTTCACAGAACACGCCGGCTGGTGTGTGCAATTTCTATTGGTCAAGAGGGGACTGCAACCGCGGGTTCGAATGTCGCTTCAAGCATATAAATTCGAATCGTTCTCAAGCTGCGTCCTTGAGCCAAGGCTCTGCAACTACCGCCCCCTTCTTGGCTGAAGGTGGTTTAGCCAATATTACTGGGTCAGGTGTAGATGCCTTCTTTTCTAATCCAGACCGACCTCTATCACCCGCCGAAGCACATAACCACCTCCGACGATTTTTATTTGACGACTACAGGTTTCGAAAGCCCTTCGACGTATACGCTTTCCTCGTTCCCTTTAACAGTGCCAATTCTTCCAATACTTCTTGGGTGTGTGTTCGACGTTTGATGTTTGCGTCTTTTAAACTAGCATTGACACTGGTTTGTCAATTCAGTCATCTGAAGACGGGGCAGTACGTCATGTTGGTTTTGACGGTCATCTGATCCTTTTCTCACTCCTCTACACCATCAGTTGTTTCTTTCGACTGTTGCAACGGTGCGTTCAATTCCAGTCCATTGCGATGTGCAAGCACAAACATCATCCGCTGTCAGGGAAATGGGTTGCTTCGTCTCAACGACATTCTCACTTGGTCGACTGTGGCTACAACAGCTGGATCAAATCCCGTAATTCTCTCTTTTCAACGGGGTTACTTGCCTTTGCTTAGGGTAATCTATCTCTCATTGCTGCCACGCCGTTCTGACGAACCCTAGTTTATGTCGTCTAATTTTGTTGTCAAAAGTACCTTGAGTCATCTTGTAAAGCAAGCACATATACCCATCCGATCTCTGATATACTTACATTTCAATTAGCGGCCTTTATATGCGCCTCCTGGACAATTTCGCAGCGTTTAGCAAAAATGTAGAAACGTGCATGGATGCCGTTATGGAAGCCCAAACGTTTAAAGACCCAAATGCGATGGCTGTCAAGGAACCTATGGGTGGCCAAGTAATGGATTCGTTGGCGACAATTCTATTCGAGTATGTCTTATCAACAAGATGTGTAAACCTAATCAAGCCCGTTTCAACAGGTGTTTGACGCGTTTCAAAAATGCGACGGCAACATACCCGCAACTAATCCCGCTTGTTAAATGTCTCTGCAGATGGAACGAAGTTTGGGCTACTGGTGTCTCATCAGCAACTCCATGTTTTGACGATGTTCTCAAGGACAACAAGGGGGTTAGAGACCATATAATTTCCCATCTCAGGGGTAAGATGGAGCGCCTAGCCTCAATCGTTGACCGTGAACAAGCGAAGTTTGACCGAGTTCTTCGGAACACGACAATCCCTACATCAACGAAAATGTCCCATGCATCGAATGAAGGGCTTTTAGCTGCCTTACACACGACCTATGATGGTCCTGGATTGCTTCGTGTTCAAGGGCCTAGGCATGATAACGATTTTGTAGATATACAAGACATACGTGTTGCACCAACTCACGACGAGCTAGTTTGTCATGCCCCACCCTTCCTACCAGCCAATATCTATGGAGCTCCTCATCCACTCCCACTGGAAAGCATGGAGAGGCTGTTGGACATACAGTTTAGGTTGTTGCGAGAAGAACTCACGTTGGCATCACTTCGTTCTTTCAGCCTGGTAGCCTGGCTAACTAAAGATTTTCATCAGCGCCCCGCTTCGCACCTCTGTGCAGTTGGTTCGGGACGATATGCTGAGTCCTCGACCCCGCACACAATTATCAGAAATTATCGCCAAGAGGGGTGGCAAGTATCGCGGGTTCGCAGATGCCCAAGATAGCATCATGTTCAACGTCTACACGAATGTCCAGTTCTCCCCATTGACTCCAGACAGGCGCGGGCTCTCTGTTAACCTTTCATTCGATGCTCCTCCTGGTCGCGCACGAGCAAGCCGGGCAGGGGCACGAGCGGCCTTCTGGGAGAGTATGAGCGGGAAACGGCTTATGGCTGGTGGCCTCATTGCACTCGTATGGAAATCCCAACAGAATGTTGCTGTACATCTTGGCACGATTTCCAGCTCCCTGCGTAACATCAGTGAATCCGCCAGACAGAGTCCCGACAGGATATCATCAAAGATCGTCTTCTTCGACCCCGCAGTAGATATCCGCATACTCAATGTTTTGAAAAACCCGGCGGGCGATGAAGCAAGCTTAAAGCTTCTCATAGAAGCACCAGTAATGTTCGAAGCGATCCGGCCATTCTTGGAAGCTCTAAGGGTAGAACCAGAGTCCCTCCCATTCAAACAGTATCTTGTTCAGGGGCCCCCAGACTATTTCACGAGGAGGACCATTGCTCCGCCCAAGTATGCTCAGCTACCTGGCTTTGCCTATCAGCTTGCATCATTATTCTCTCCTGAGGCAGGGACTGATGATCTCAAGATGGTTGTTTCCGATCCCAATTCTGTAGCTGCTGCACGTGAGGCGTTGAAACAGAGTCGACTAGACCCCAGTCAAGCAGAAGCTGTTGTGGATGCCCTTACCCGGGAGGTTGCGCTAATTCAAGGGTATCACTCTGTCCTGTTCATATCCTACTTCCACTAATATTCTTTTTTCCAGTCCACCCGGCACAGGAAAGGTATTTATCTGTTCAAATCGTAGACAGTACTCTTCTGATGGCTTGAATCCTCAGTCATACACAGGCGTTGAACTTCTGCGCATATTGAATCAACATGCGAAACCTATCCTTATGATAGCGTTCACAAACCATGCCCTCGACCACCTTTTAACAAGTGTTTTAGACGCTGGTATTACAAACAAAATCGTAAGGCTGGGGTCACGGTCTTCAGACGAAAGAATATCCAAGTACTCGTTGGAGACTATGGAGACTGTTGCTGGGCAGTCACGATTGGATAGAACCTTTGCTCGCCATTACCGGGAGCTGAAGCTTATTGAGGAGGAGATCAACATGCTAATGAGCAAGTTCAAGAAGACGTCAATCTCATCGGACGACATCTTAGAGTTTATACAAGTTCAGTATCCGGAACATTTTGAGCACATCCTCCAGCCACCATCATGGGTTTCAACACTGCGAGACATGGATTTAGAAGACAGTGCGGGGTTTGTCACGGTAGATCGACACAGCAAGGCTGAGACAGAAGACAAGTCATTCTATGGTTTTTGGCTAGGGGGTCGTGACCTTGATTTCCTCGATCTACAAAACGCCCCAAAGCAAGAGTCACATCTTGCATCGTACGAGGGAGGTGTCGCTTCACAAAATCGTTTTATCTCCTTATTCGAGGACACAGGAAGCAACGACTCTACTTTCCCTTCCACAAGCGACAAATCTCAGTCGGAGGATAGTGCTGCATCTGATTCAGATGAAGAGGCCCTTGAGCCATGGGAGCGACCTGGTGCATGGGTGGCGGAACAACCAGCCACCCCATCCACCCCACGCAATGTTCAGCAGGAAGCAGTGGCTACCGTTATTGAAGAGACCGGATCTCCAAAGGAATCAAATTCTTCACACTCATCCGACCTCTCAGATCCCCTTCGTTTTTTCCATGCCCTCGGGTTTCTTTCCGTCCCTGGGACTGCATCCGGTGAACGTTCACTAAATGATCTACTTGATGAAGGGGCCATGTGGACAATGTCAAGGTCGGAACGTCGTCGCCTGCATGATTTCTGGACGCAGTGGGTCCGAAACGAAACCTCTCAGAATCGTTTGCAGGAATTTGAGGACCTGCGAAGGAAACACGTCGAGATCTTGGAGGAATACAACGAGGGAAAGGACGAGGTAAGTTCATTGCTAACCTCAATTGTTCTTCATTGCAACCGCACATGACATAGATTCGTCGCCAACTTCTCAAAGATGTCGACATTATAGGATGCACGACAACTGGTATGTGTTTATTGAGCCTCCCAGACTCCAACTGATGGATTATAGGTGCTGCTAAGTTGACCACGCTTCTCAAGGCAGGTTCAATCTCAAAGAATTCTTATAAGTTTCTTTGCTCATCTCCCTCAGGGAATTGGCCCTCGTGTCATGCTGGTTGAAGAAGCTGGACAAGTTCTTGAGGCTCATGTGCTAGGAAGTTTGGTTCCCTCCGTGGAACACTTGATTCTCATTGGGGATCCTCAGCAATTACGACCAACGTTGAACAATTATTGTAAGATCTTTCTGGTCCGGTTTTTGACATCTTGGCTGTGCTGACTCTGACTTTTTATATATAAAAAGCACTCTCAATGGATAGTAGACGAGGGAGTGAACTGTACAGGTTCGACATGTCGTTGATGGAGCGCCTTTCTTCGTCCGGTTTTCCTATGTCACAAATCGACGTGCAGCGACGGATGCGTCCAGAAATTTCAAACTTGATCCGGTCAGCAGCAGTCAGAATCTTTCAATTGTACACTTCGTTCTTATAATGGCTCACTCAGCGAAACCCTTTATTCGCGACTAATTGATCATGACATAGTCAAAGGGTATCCAAATGTCCGCGGTTTCACTAAAAACGTGTTTTTCTTCAACCACAACCACAAAGAAAATGGTGGATCTTCTGAAGAAACGACGAGCAAGTTCAACATGTTTGAGGTGACTATTTACGTTCCCATCATCCCTGGTGGCTCATTGCATTTCTAGGTTTCTATGATCAAAGATTTGGTACTATACCTTCTCAGGTATGTCGACCATCCTTTTTCAGATGAATCTCGAAACGATATCATTTTAGACAAGGGACCTATTCTCAAGAAGGAGATATTGTCGTGCTTTGCGCTTACCTTGGTCAGCTTGCTAAACTTCGGGATGCTTTGTCAGAGGCAGTTGCTGTCGTGATTGACGAAAGGGACCAAGAAGCTTTAGCAGAGAAAGACGAAGAGAGGGATGACCTTGAAACACATGTGGAGCATGTAAAAGTTTCCCGGCGGGTATGCAATTTCCTTTTCTTCAAGCCCTCTTGTATCACTTTTTGAATCCAGGTTCGTCTGCGCACTGTGGACAATTACCAAGGAGAAGAAGCAAAGGTTAGGCAGCCATTCTGACTCTAGTTGGATTTACTGACCTGCTTTCTCTCATCAGATCATTATTCTTTCATTGGTTAGAAACTCGGGCGCGGTGGGCGAGGACGTACGGGGGAATATGAAAAGCATTGGGTTTCTGAAGGTATGTTGCAATTCCATATCAATGAAGCAAATTGTTTACTTGAGGTAGTCGGAGAATCGCACAAACGGTGAGACCCTTGCGGATGTCAGTTTCGTAGCCATTGACAAACATTTATTTTCAGTGGCTTTATCCCGAGCTAAAGAAGGATTGTACATTCTTGGAAATGCTGCACAATTGGCTTCAAAGAGTCATATGTGGCGCGGTGTCATTGAACAACTGGAAGCTGTCGAGAGCATTGGACCTGCATTTCCTATAGCATGCCAACGACACCCGGCTGCTGTTGAATGTGTTTCAATGCCAGGGCAGTTACCGCAATTTGCACCAGATGGTGAGTAAATATAATGTTAGTTCCGAATTTTCTTGACACTTACAACAGGTGGATGCCTACGTCCATGCGATGCTCGACTCAAATGCGGTCATGTTTGCTCATACAAGGTATGAAATAGTCATCGTCTACTTCTTTGGTAATTCAGGGTAAGGTGCAGTGTCATCCGGATGATCCCAACCATCTGGCAGTTCTTTGTTCACAAGATTGCACAAGGCTATGCTCTCGAGGACATCCATGCGGGAAAGAGTGCTCCCAGCCATGTGGACCGTGCATGTTTGAGGTGGCCGAAGTTCAACTTCCTTGTGGGCACTCCTGCCCCTCTGTTCCATGGTGTGTTTTTCTCAATTATAGAATTGCGATTGGCAAACAACATTTACACAATCATATGCAGCTATCGCCTAGATGATCTCGAAAATATCAACTGCGGCGTAATAATCAGGAAGGCCCTCATAACCTGCGAACATTTTGCAGATATGGCCTGCTCAGCAGATCCTGAAATTTATATTTGCACGAAGCAGTGCGGCGGCGTCACAACTTGCTGTGGGCGGGACTGTAGAGCACAGTGCCATCAATGCCAGATGAAGAATGCAACCCCCCTCGAGAAAATGCGCATTGACCGCAAGATCCATGTCCAACATACCTGCGAGAAGCTCCTTTATTGCGCTCACCGATGCTCCAAGCCATGTTCGTTGGATCACGAATGTGCGACAACATGCAACGAAGAATGTCGTCAAAAGTGTGCTCACACCAGTTGCCGGCAAAATTGCTCAACGCCTTGCGCACCTTGTCAAGAACCTTGTACCTGGTTAGTCTACCCACCGTCGAGCCTCTATCCATCGTTTGGCCAGCTCACTAGCAGTGTAGGAATTGTGCTCATCAGCGTTGTCATGTACCCTGCGGCTCGGTATGTAAAACCTGCGAGTTTTTATGAAGAGGGTTAATGTGTTGGCTGCAATCTTTGGTAGGTTTGTGCACGAATCCCTTGCGACAGGCGGTGTGATAAGAATCTGGCATGCGGTCATCAATGTCCATCTGGTGAGTAAATATGTCACGCCCGCAACTGCGTTAATGTACATCCAACGAATATAGTTTGTGGTGAAGACTGTTCGATCCAAGTCTGTCCCTTGTGTGCTCCCAACGAGCTTCAAGAAAAAACTGTAGACCTGGTCCTTGGTCTGACCCTTGCAGATATCGTGGTTGATGATGCGACTCTCGACAACTTGCTCATCACACTCCCCAGTTGTAGGCACTTTTTCACAGTCGAAACACTGGATGGTGTTTGCTCTATCCGCGATTTCTACACGTGTGGCGAGAGTGGCTGGATTGGCTTAAGAGCCCCTCAGAATTCCTCAGGCGAAAGACGGAAACCGCCTGTGTGCCCCACATGTCGCACGGCGATTACATCCCCTCGTTACGGCCGTGTGTTCAAGTCCGCCGACCTAGATATCTTGGAGAACAACGTCATATCTCGAATGTCACGGCAACTAAGCTCTATCCAGAGATCATTCTCTGGAATTAACAAATCTGAAGTTGGGAGACAGCTGATGGATGCGTTAACAAATGTTGAATCCGTTTCGTCCATGCCCTGCCCCAAAGGCGTGCTAAAGGATGGTCGTCGTGCTCGAGAGAAGATTCTTACTGAGATTCGGAGCTCACCTTTGCCTTCAAAATATTTGATTCCCAGTGAAACGCTCTTCCTAATTTCACCTGCTATAGCATCCATCTGGAAGAAAGCTACTCAGCCTTTGATACAGATTTATAACCAAGCAACCAAAGTTGCCGATACGCGATCGGCACATCTACGTGCATGGCAATCCGCTTTTTCTTTCCTTTATCACCAGGAAATGGAACTCGCAGTTGCGGACCCCGGTCGAGCACCAAGACAACCGAAGGAGCATGCTATGCGAATGGCTCGAATGAATGTTGGGCAACCCCAGCCTCGCGGAGACAAGAGGTTCCTTGTGGAGGCTATTTGGGCAACCCTGCAGATTCGTTTCTATCTGGCAGACTTGGCTCGGCTATGGCTGGAAGGCACTGGGAGGAAGAGAGATTACTCTCCACAGCAACGACAGATGTGGGCTTCCTATGCCATTTTTATCATAGACTCTTGCACACAAGATATCCGGATTGCATTGGACATAGCCGAAGAATCCGAAGGACGCCGCCAAATAACAAGGACCATGGTTTTACTAATGAGAGTAGATCTTGAACGCTTTCGCCTCAATCTAGAAATAGCGCGCCAGAGCGGCACGCTGGGAGAAGCACGACGCAGGCTCGCTGACAATGCTCTAGAACAAAAAGAAATAGCGAATCAACATATTCTTAACGTCTACAAGGCACATTGCGCCCGCCTTCCCCAAGATGGTGAAGAGTGGATAAAAACCAACTTTCTGGAAATAGCGACAACCATCCGAGATGAATGGGCAAAGATCGAGAAAAGCGTTAGGGCTGAAACCTTTTATCAGCCGGTGTCTCTGGAAGAAAAGATGGCAATTGTGAAGGCTTTCGATTTTTGTACGTTCTGTGGGCATTTGTTTCACCGTCAGCTCCGATTCTGATTCGCCTTAAAAGCTCACACTGGCCACTTTTACAATTGTCCCAATGGCCATACGTTTGTGATTGCTGATGTACGTCCCTGACCTTATATATGGTGACGACCATGCTCACGGCTGTTTGACAGTGTGGAGGAGCAACTATGCGATCGACCTGCCCAGAGTGTGGTGCCGTCATCGGCGGCGCAGGTCACACCCTCGATTCTCAAAACACCCGTGCAATGGATTTTGAAGAAGTCGCTCAGCAACAAGGCGCGGCACGTAGCCCATGGGCGTGGGGTGTTTAACACAAGACCGACTCACCATGTTACTCACATAGTGACTCACCCTTTTCCAAAGTTTGATGTATTACTATTAGAAACGCCATTTTTTGTTTCCAAAATGCGAGCTTCAGGTCCTGAAGTTCTTAGTGGTTGAAGAGGTGGTAACCGTCCCGTACAATCTTGTTTGGTATCATGGCATCTATAAAGTAAAGTCGCTGTGGAACAATTGTACAGAGGAGGCTAGACTATATCCATTACGAGTGGTGCGCAACGAACTTTTTGGCTATTGGTCCTTCAAAAGCAAGGGCATGATCTTCGGTTCGCTTCCGCATGCACTACCGAAGCTTACTGTCGGTTTGCTGTCGGTGACAAATAGCTCGAGTTTGTTGACGGATTCAATGTCGCATCAACGAAGCATCGAAAGGTCGCAAAATGGTCTTTTCAACTTTTGCAATGGAGTCTAGGGTTGGTGCTATCCCAGGGAGGGTATTCAGCTACACAAATCGCGAACAGATCCTCATCTCACCTTTGCTTGTGAGGTGATCATCGATGTGGATGATTCCTTCCTAGCCTTGCTAGAATGTATGCAGATGCTATTCCTGCGTAGACTTTTAGGACTCCATTCAAGATCCATGCGTGCTGTTTTGTTCACGGAAACAGGGATTGTGCCCATCAGGTACCATGACGTCATTCTGGTGCTACAGTACCTGCAACATCTGCTATCAATACTCCCGACGGTGTTTGAGGATGCCTGCCTACTCAAAAAACCTTCCTGCGTCGGAGATATCTCCCTAGTGCTTTCACTATTAATGCCCTGTAGAGCTGAAGAATCAATCCCAGATCTCATAGCGGAAGCAGAAGTGGAAGTCTACTGTGCACGCACTGTCCAGAGAGAGGTCGACAAGTCAGAGAAAGATACATGAGTCATACCCATTACATAGCCAACACATGTACCACACAACTATAAAGGGAGTCGAGGGCGCAACGCGAGATGAAGGAACATCTCCACTGACTCAAAAAAAAATATGGAAAACGTTCAACACATACTTTACCAACAGCTTGAGCCTTGGCGATCCACTCCTCTTCTATGAGGTACCTCAGTGACTTCGGAGGTGGAAGAGTCAGGACTCCATTCCGAATCCCTGGCATGGTGCTTGAACATTTGAGAAGAAGACCCCGCGTTTCAATTAGAGGGGAGCTCCCAACGCATTGCGAGGCGTTCGTCTTCTGTCCCGATGTGACAGAACCGACGCTACCTCATTGCCCATGAATCGCTCTTCGATGAATGGTGTCCCACTGTGGCAAGCAATTTACTGGCAAGCATTGGCATGATGTAAGGAGCTGTGTTAAGGCTTTTCGGTGTGCCGGAATGACAACGCCGAGGTAGTGACGGTATTTGAGGACTTCAGATAATTTGGGAGTAAATATTAACGAGTTGCCTTTTCAGCAGGATGACTGAAATGTACCATGTTTGTTGCAGATAAGACTCAGTTTTTCCTGGGTCACGATGAGTCTCGGGTTACTGGCAGGAGAACTTCCAGCGACTCCTGCGTTGGGGGCTTTAGTCGTGGATTCTGCCACTAGTGGCGGCGTTTTGTTGGTCAATCAGCTAATCGACATACATAGTTGTAACGTCTCGGCTAAAATGGAACACGCCGGAATTGCACACGGCACAACCGTTGGACTAGTATCTGTCCCAATTTTACCTCGACTGTTACACAAACACCTGTTACTCCGGGTGATTAGGCCGGGTCAGCCATGTTTCCTAATCCGTAGCCGTACCGCTACAATAGTTGTTTGTATTTAGACGCTCAGAAGTTGTTTCTAGGGACCGTGCCAGAATCTTACTTCTACCTCTACGTCATGGTCTTAACAAAGCGTACCAAGACCTGGTCAAATACAAAATCTGCTTCCAAGGAAGATGCAGAAAGACGCCAGGAACGAACTGACATGATGAAGAGAGCTGACGTTGATGGTCGAAAGGTGAAAAATGATCCATAAATTTACATTAAATTCGGCCTTCACCAATAATTTAACAGTCGTTTTTTAGCAAAGGCCGTTTTTTATTTCCTCTCGGGATTTTATGTACGTGGAGACAATCAATATGGATCTTTGTTCTGAATAAGTTTGAAGTAGGAGCCCTGCTCGGGTTTGCGTTCGTTGGGCCACAAGATTTACAAAAAATCCACGGCCAAATGTCTGTATTCATGAACGAATACGATATAAACCTTCCACAGCTTCCAGAATTCGATCTCTCTCGCTTGGAAGCAGAGTGGACACGACTACTGAGCAATATTCCAGACTTTGGGAAATTTAGCAAAGACGGACGCGAATTTCAAGTCGGGGAGGCCATGAAAGCCAGAGGGTTAACTGCACAATATCCTGTTGTTATTATCCCAGGAATCGTGTCAACGGTTCGTTGGCTGTATTGGATTAAACCACCAGCGACTCTGAAACTGACGTTAACCACTATTAGGGATTAGAGTCTTGGTCCACATCTCCTGATTACAGAGCCTTCTTCCGAGAAAAGTTGTGGGGTGGATTCAATATGCTCTCGCAAGTCACCTTCAACAAAGAAAAGTGGATTGCTGCTATGATGCTCGATCCATTGACAGGATTGGATCCGCCCGGCGTCAAAGTACGTGCAGCGGAAGGAATAGATGCGGCGAGCTCTTTCATTCAAGGGTTTTGGATCTGGTAAGTTGCACATTTCCATCAGTTGTGTTTACCGTTTGAAAGGCTTGTCGATTAGGTCGAAGGTCGTGGAGAACTTAGCCGTCATTAATTATGACACAAACAACCTGTACTTAGCTCCTTACGATTGGAGGCTATCATACTATAACCTTGAAGTACGCGACGGATATTTCTCAAGGCTCAAAAGCACGATTGAAGGACTCAAGTGCGTCGCTCTGCCCAAGCCTCTCAGGTCTAACTAGGAAAGCATCCTCTTTAGAAAGCGACAGAATAAGAAGGTTGTAGTCGCCGCGCACTCGATGGGATCAACTGTACGCATCACCACTTATACACTTATGACGTGGTATTCAAACTTGAAGATATTTGTGCTATTCAGGTTCTTTTGGTATGTTTTGGATTGTGCTACACTTTGCTAATTAATTACAAGGATTGATTACAGTACTTGTGAGGCTAGATGTTTACCGTGATCCCCATACGCTAACTTTGCTCGTCAATTCAGCTTCAAATGGGTTGAGTCTCCTCTTCATGGCAACGGAGGGATTGATTGGGTGGAGGTGTTAACTATACCTGATCCATCAGACAGCATTCTCACTTCATTTAAATCATGACAGAATCACATTGAATCTTATATATCGATAGCAGGTCCCCATTTAGTGCGTGTTTCCGTCAGGACTCTCCAGCGATCAGCTAACATCGCTTGATTTCACAGGGAGTGGTACGTTCTCTTGCTCGTCGAGAATCCATGTATGATTATGACTTTTACCATCAAGGCTAAAGCCATGGCCGCCTTCTTGTCCGGCGAAATGAAGGACACCGTGCAAATGAATCCGGCTGGAGCATATGGTTTGTGGTTTGAGACCACTTAAACCTTCTGCGGAACTTGACCCGAAGCTTTTAGTGCTTGAACGCTTCTTTTCGAGGAAGGAACGACAGAGACTTTTCTGCAGTTGGGCGGGAAGCGCGAGCATGTGGCTCAAGGTGAGCGATTTAGTCTTTTCTATGGTCCTCTTCGAAACAAGACAATACATAGGGCGGGAATGCTGTATGGGGCAGCGCGTTGCATGCACCAGACGATGCTTGTAACAATACCCATACCCACGGAGAGCTAATTGCGTTCAGGTCTCTTTCACCGCAAAGCAACGATGATACTACAAGAAACATGACGTCAGAGGAGGCAGGAGTGTGGATTTTGCAACACACCCCAACAACTTTTCAAGTTTTGTCGCTCTCCTTGACATTGTTCAAACTACTTATGATTGACAGAAAATGCTGGAGACGAACTATTCGCATGGCATCGAACGGGACGAGGAGCAACTCAGTCGCAATGACCTCGATCACCAAAAGTGGACGAACCCTCTTGAAGTCAGGCACGTTTTCTGTGCAACCACCCTTACATTTAACGGTTTTAATTGTTGATAATGTAGGCTTCCTCGTGCCCCTTCTATGAAGATATATTGCGTGTATGGCCATGGCAAGGAAACTGAGGTATCCATTGGCGATCTCCTTCATTACGGGAGACTGAAGATTATTATTATAGCGCTCCTATTGGTCAGCACTGATAAATCATCACTTTGACTGCTATGAATCCCTTGCATCGCCGTAGGTACGTCCAGGGAAAAGACAGTGAATTTGCGGATGCTGTCGACGCAGAATGTACCGATCCCCACTCTTCTGGGTGTGAAGTACTCAGCAAACCCCTGGGAGGTCCTTTATTGCGGGGGAGCTGGATCGACTCGGATTACACCAACAATTCTGCTTTCCCCAAAGTAGGGCTCTCTCACGTATTCGAGAAATAATTGTTTGACGCTGCCCTCCCAGGTCTTGAACGGGGTGAAAATGGGAGAAGGAGATGGAACAGTGAGCCTGGTGAGTTTGGGGGCAATGTGCGTGGAGGGATGGAAGAGACGGAGATGGAACCCGGCCGGTATCAAGATTACGACAGTAGAGGTACGGGAATTCACTTTGTTGCTGTGGTCTTGATTGCTGAAGTGTTTGATGGCATTTATGAAGCTGCCACATCGCCCGACTGTATCTATGCCACGAGGGGGTGCAAATACCAGTGACCACGTCGACATCCTCGGGTCGACTGGGCTGAATGAGGTCATTCTCAAGGTAGCGACCGGGGTTGGCCACGAGGTTACCGATAGTTATGTTTCCAACATTCAGGAATATGCACGGGGGATTCAGTGGGACTGAAGGGTATTACAATTGTCACGCCTCTACATCTGCGTAAAGCTTGTCTTTTCGATGTCATTTTAGTGGGTTCGAGGGAAATACGGTATTAAAGCCTTGTTCCATTTTTTCGACCGTCGTGAGATAATAATTTATCAGCTCAAGAAGCTCTTCCCAATGGGGTACCTCGGGCTCCATGTTTTCCGACTGAAAGACTTTTTGGATAGATGGGCTGAAAGGCAGGAAAAAATGAGCAGGAGGATGATGGGTGGTCAGGGGAGTTACCGATTAGCTTCCTGGCAATCAACCCCACCCAAACCAATGGCCCATTTTTGAGCAACATCGTGCATGATTCTGATGTCTTCGTCGGACATCTCAAAGTGAAACCGGAGTACAGGAAAGGGTTCTGACTTGACTTGGAAATACTCATTCCAACGGACCCAGAATTGGATCATGGAAGAACTAATCCATAATTTATGTAGGTCCTGGTTTCGAAGAATTTACAGTTGTTCAACGGGATTAGATCGACGACTCACTATGAGACAGCACCTTGAGATTATGACCATAAACACCTCCCTAAGACCCGTCTGCACGCGCAGAATATTAGCGAAGAGGTTTTCTTCTTCCGTTCGTAAGGTGAGAACATCGGGATCGAGGTGGGTGTTGTAATAAAGATTCCAGGTAAGGGTGTCGGACACTCTCTGTGTATAATCGAGACGATACCATTCTATCATTGCAAGTAGGTCAAGAAAGGCTTTCATATCGTGAATAGAGAAAGTTTTTGGAGATACAACATCGCGAAGTCCATTGATGATTTCGCTCAAAGGAAGGGGTGCCATGATGTTACAGGTGTGTGACTGTTCGCGACTGTGACATGTAGACAGTGTACATAAAGTATTTCACTCTCTTGACATGATCTGTCCACCCAACGCCTATCATTGTTATCCACATGGTCTCACGTGGTTCTGACGGTCTCCGAGGAATATTCGTTTCGGAAACTGCGTGATACAACCTCCCTTTTCCTGGGCACAAGTCTAGAGTCCTCGGAGAAGTTCGGCAGTGATCATGGTGAGCTTCTTGTACATGCTTTCTCGATCGGGCAATCCGACTTCCTCTCCTAGCTCATGAGATATGGAACCGATGGTCGCGTCTGTTTTTCCAATGAACATGAAAATAACGCATACAGTCACTCATGTCTGAGAACTTTTTCGTCCACAACTATAAAGGCTCCGTCTCTGCTGCCCTTTCCTTCCATCCCCGTTAATCTTTTCTCTCATGTCCCACCCATCTTCATTGCCTCCAAACGTACGTTCGACTTCCCTTATAATCCTTCTTCTGTTCTTCATCTCTTCAATACCAGTATACCCAAGTTCTCATTATTGGAGGGGGTCCTGCTGGCTCGTATGCAGCAGCCGCACTCGCAAGAGAAGGCATTGATGTTACGGTCTTGGAAGCTTCCAAGTTTCCTCGGTCAGAACTACCCCTTCCTGGCTATCGCCCGTGCTAATGGCACAACAGATATCACATTGGTGAAAGCTTGATTCCTTCCGTTCGCCACTATCTTCGCTTTATTGGGGCAGAAGACATCATGATCAAGCATGGTTTTATTCGCAAAGTAAGCAAATATCACTGAGTGAACGTTGCAAGTTAATAACCTAGTTTGATATAGCCAGGGGCAGCTATAAAATTCAATCAGTATAAACGCGAAGGCTGTGAGTAAACACGTTGTGTACAACCTCGCTTTGGTACCAACCACACTTTAGACACAGATTTCATCGCCATGGGACACAATAACTATGCATGGAACGTTGTAAGGACCGCTTTTGAACAGATGTATGGCGTTTCATAACATCTCTTGCGTTGTAGGTCCGTTCCGAATTTGACCAGATGTTGCTAAACCATGCTCGCTCCACCGGGGCGTCCGTCTACGAAAAGACCAAAGTTGACGCAATTACTTTCTGTCCTTCTGACCCCAATCGACCCATTTCTGTTGAGTGGACACACATACCTCCCCCTCCCCCTCCCTCACCCCCTGCCTCTCCAATTCACTCGGCTTTTTCACGTTTTACACCTAGTCCACGAGTTAAACAGGCAGCAGAGGATCCGATCCATGGCACAACAACATTTACCCATTTAATTGATGCAACTGGTCGGGCCGGACTCATGTCCACGAAATATTTGAAAAACAGACATTTTAACGCATCTCTGAAAAATATCGCCGTCTGGGGTTATTGGAGAAATGTGGGAGGCTATGGCTTGGGTTCAAAACGACAAGGTTCACCTTGGTTTGAGGCGCTCACCGGTGAGTTCTCCGCCACACCTCTAATGGCTTTTGACTTTACGCCGTTTAGACGCTTCGGGTTGGGCCTGGTTTATTCCCCTTCACAATGGGACCACCTCAATCGGCGTAGTGATGAACGAGAAGATGTACCATTCAAAAAACCAGCTCTCTACCCCATCACCGTTTGCAAGTTTCGCCACACCAAATCCCTCCGACTCTGCCATGGTGTCACGTTATATTTCTAACCTGTCGTTGGCTCCTGAAGTTGTACTTTTGATTGGCTCCACTGGCATTATGGACGAGGGCAGTGTGAGGAGCGCCAGCGACTTCAGCTATTCCGCACCAAATTATGCTGGAAACGGGTTTCGAATCGTCGGGGACGCGGGAGGTGAGCCTTGATCCCGTCCATGAGGATTGTGTAATTCACCTTTGAATTTACCCTCAAAAGCTTTCATCGACCCCTTTTTTTCAAGCGGGGTTCACTTGGCGATGACGTCAGCTCTTTCGGCCGCAGCGACGATCTGTGCTTCTCTTCGAGGCCATTGCTCAGAAGTAGAAGCTGCAGAATGGCATACACAACGTGTGTCAACAAGTTACACGAGGCGGGTTTCCAGTATGCCGTGTGATACTTCTTCGCTTATAACTTGTATAGATTCCAGATGGTCGTTCTCAGTGCCTATAAGCAAATTCGTTCCCAAACCATAGACATTCTCTCAGACATAAACGAGGACAATTACGATCGAGCATTTGCCTTTCTTCGCCCTGGTTAATTTTTTTGATTCGAGGGGACGTTTGATGCCATAATAACCTCTTCTTATTAGTTATTCAGGGAGCTTCTGATATGGGCGCCCGCCTTTCCGAAACAGAACTCCAGAAGTCGCTGGACTTTTGTATCAATCTCTTTAATCCAACCACCCCAGAGCAACATAACCGTGTTCACCGCCGCGGAGACATTGGGAAAGAACTATTGGATGTTGCTTCCCCTTTAGTGAATCCAGCAATTTTTGAAGGAACTCTCAATGTTGAAAACTCTTTCGCGTCTCCGTCAAACTTTGACTCCTCTGATGACTTGGAAACATCTTCGGATGTCGAGAAGGACTCAGAAACTCGGATGGTTCTAAACAAGATCAACGCCAGGCGCGTCGTGCACTCTGAGTACGCAATCAACAATCTGGAACAAGAACCTTTACAAGGTTACGTGGTTACCCTGGAAAGAGGGAGGTTGGGGCTCTCCAGGGCGGTCTGAATATTTTTATGCTGTGATTTGTCTTTCTTTCGGACCCAACTTTCTCACTATCCATCTCGGAATCTTGTGCGTCCTCTTTGTCGCTTGTATCCGCCCCACAACAGCTCTTCCTGTATTTTACTGCTACCCAATTCTCCTGTATCTGCACGTATCGATAGATCTGTATTAGTACGATTTGGATAACTGTAGCCTTTGAAACAATTTGACGAGACGGATGATCGGCCCGAATACCATGTTCCTAAAGTGCCCATTTGAATATCTTGATACCAAGCCCCATGTCGTCCCTCACTCCTGAGTTCACCCTCAACAATGGCACCACGATGCCTGCAATTGGCATGGGGTAAGTTCCCAGTAAAACGAAGTGTTTCGAGAGGCTTCACTCTTATCTTCCTAGTTGCTGGATGGGCAGCGTCACAGTAGGAGATGGAAACCGCGTTGTTGAAATGTGTGCGAAGGCGCTCAGAGTAAGTAACTAGTGTGCACATTTATGCCTTCACGCTATTGACTTCCTTGCGCCGGTAGAATGGTTATCGACACTTTGACACTGTGAATTTCAATAGGCGTCAATGTGGTCTCCTATGCTTACACTTTGATCTTTCATAGGCAGCAGGGTATGGTACGTTGAGTATCTGATTTATGTGGGAAAGGCATTTGATCAGCGGTTTGTCGCAGGCAACGAGAAAATGGTCGGCGATGCCATTAAAGCATCTGGGATACCCAGGAAGAGCCTATATACCACAACCAAATTGGCGTAAGTCGCATTTGAATTTTGAAAAATCATCCTGACAAACTCTGAATAGAAACCCTGATCACCACCGCGTACGCGAAGCGTTCGAGGACTCTCTGCGAGACCTTGACTGCGAATATATTGATTTATATCTCCTTCATTGGCCTCAAGCTGAAGCCAGTTCAAGTGAGTCACGGCGCATGACTCGCTTGATAGCACTTAAAATCAATGTGCATAGCTACAGCGGGAAACGCCCAAGCCACCCATGTTTTAGGACCTGACGAACACCCTACTTTCATTGAGACGTGGAAGGAGATGGAAAAGCTGCTCGAAACAGGTATTATTGAATCCTGGAAATAATCATGAAACTGCGTGACTTAACTGTCGTGTTGAAGGGAAAGTGAAGACGTTGGGGGTGTCCAACTTTTCTTGTAAAACCCTCAAGGCACTCCTCCCACACTGTCGAATTGTGCCAGCTGTGAATCAGATCGAGATGCACCCTTATCTCCCTCAGAACGACGTCAAGGCGCTGTGTGAGGAAAAGGGCATCCTCCTGACGGCGTATTCACCTCTGGGTATGGATTCTAGATGTGCCAACCCAGGATGAACTGATAGGATTATCCAGGTCGATCGGCCACTTTGTTCGAGGATGCTACTATACAAAAAATTGCAGAAAAAGGCAAGGTTACACCAGCCCAAGTAGTTCTTGCTTGGGGTGTTCAACGGAGAACAGCAGTCATCCCTAAGAGCGAGGATGAAGGGAGAATGACAACGAATTTGAATGTGTGGTGATTTCAACTGCCCTCGTCAAAGTTGCTAACACCTTTCATTAGCTAATTAAACTCACAGACGAGGACATGGAGGCAATCAATGCGATCCATTTACAACAGGGAAAGCACAGGTCGCTAGTGAAATTTCACACCCCTGAAGGAACTGTTATGGGTTGGACGTATGAGCAACTCGGTTGGAATATGCTTACAGGTGGTATCGTGGCCTCTTAAGATAAACATGTTGGAGTACACAAATTCTGCAATGAATGAGGATATTAACAATTGTAGTCAAGAAGTAGAGAAGTCGTCATGAGTATCGTGATGTCATTACGTGTCATGGCTGGCATTATTCAATAGATTTGTGTTACGGAGTGGGAGATCAGAGCGTCTACGAGGACGCGTGGAACTGTTAGTGTCAATGGTGGTGTTCGCAGCATAGTGTGGTGCGTTCTCACGGCGGTGGTGGAATATATCGTGCTGGTCAGTGTGAGTATGTCGAGGTAGCTGCGGCCGATATGAAGACATGGATCGATCATACGATGTACCTTGATCCAAATTTCGGTGACGCGCTGATGGCATGGTCGCAACATCACTCCGCGGCACTATTGGGGCGTATGTTATGTCGGCTGCTGGTGACGTAGCGACGCTGTTCCTCGGTGTATTCTTCATCACCAAAAAAGGTGGCGATGGCAATCGTGGGGGTATTGGTCTGCGGTGAGCTGATTCAAGTGGGTGAGGGTATACAAGATAATCCTTCTCCGGCGGTATTGGAGGGTTATCGGTGCTGGCGACATCGACACTCAGCCGATCAGATGGTGCATCCAAGGGGTGGATAGCATCGTTAGGCCCAACCAACCTTCTATCCCTCATGTCGGCAATTTCATCCGAAGAAAGAATGCCAATTGTTGAATTAATAGAGTGACTTTTTAGTTTCCTCTTCGAAGAATTGATCCCCCTCGTAGATGAAGATAAAAAAGAATGAGCACTATCGGTTTCGCGGTCGCGGATGGATCCATTGTCAGATTGAGGGAATATTCGAGCAAGGAGGCTATCAGAGCGGTTGTTGTTGGGGGGAGTCACGGGTACGATAGCTACCCGATGAGTCTCCCCGTCACTGAGAGCTGACCCGCCGTTGGGCAAATCAGAGAAATGTCTACTCTGATTCCTGGAGTACTGCGAACGCCTATGATTATGATAGACGGAGAGAGGAGCTAAGATATCGGCCTCTGCTCGGTGGTCACTAGTATGTCGCTCAAAGTCCATGCCACAGGTCGGCATGTCGGCATGATCCTGTAAAAGACGCTGATGTGCTTCCTCCCGACGTGGATGTGAGATGCGTTTAATTCTTCTTCGGGAATAGTGAGCCAGCTGGTCTGTTTCCTCGTGTCCAGTCTGAGAAATGTGATCGTAGATAGTACGCCACCATGAGCGTCTATTTCGTTGATGTCGAGAATTGTCATCACTCGAGCCGACATTAAGCGGGGTTGGTTCATGGCTAGGACGCAAACCTATCCCACGTCTCCCGAGTTCCCTTTCTATCTGCACCGCTAAGCCTTCACTCCTTTCCCGCCGCAGGTAGCCAAGTCCATAACCGTAATCATCACCTGTCCCGAGCCATTGTCTTTCCCCTCCTACTTCTATTTGGACTTCCTGGTCAACTTCGACTATCACAGCCGGATGAGCAGCTAATTTCTCCCCGAGGTTGTATGAGCCTTTGGGGTTTTTTTCCTGTCCAGCGTAGGTTAGACGTGTCCGCCCAAAAGCTTCTTCATAGTGAGCCGCTCGTCGCACCCCAAAGTCCGGTGAGGGTTCCTTTCCTGTTACTTTGTCCAGCAAATAAATACAGCCAATCCAGATTTCCCGGAATGTCTCCCGAAAGTCCAGAGCATGAGCAAGTGAAGGAAGACGAGATGTTCGAACAGGGGCGGCACCAACGAACCTCGAGTGTTGCTTAGGTCGATATTCCTTGTAGGTGAATGCTTTGATATGAACAAAAGCAAATATCCTATGTAAACTCAGTGGCAGAACGCTGGATTTTGATAAACGTCTTACATCATCTCCAAGGTTTCCAAAAGGGCGCCGATGCCGATGTTTATGTCCTCCGCTGTCATGTATTTAGTCTGTGAATAATTAGTGGCTGGGACTAACATCTACAAGTGTATTATTACGTACGTCCTTCACCACGCCGAATATGCTGAGTACAGAGAGAAGGGTCGCTTGCCAGAAGGTGAGAAAAACTGAAGAACTCCATGAGGATCTCCCTTGGACAAAGTACCTATCCGAGTTGGCTCACCCACGGCTTTGACAGAAAACAACTTTAGCAAAGGACGATGGCGTTCAACGTCCTTGGCTATAGATACATAGAGTTGGACCAAACAATACATGGCCACGGTGACAGACAAAGAAATGATGACGACGATCTACAGGCTTTGGTTAGATAAATGCCATTCTCCACAGGGGTATACGAACGTAGACATGTCCCCACCCTGGACCCCAGGATGACTCGCAATACAGCCCATTGTAATCCAGAATGACAGCGGCCAGAGTGGTACTGCGGATTCAGTGAATAACAGGCTTCCAAAGCAAATTGGCAGCTCACATTGGCCTAACAACGCAGTACTGTAGAATTCCCCATTTCATCAGCTGTAAAAAATATAGTCCGTCCTCAAATGACATGTGAGATACCCTGAGACGATAAAAAGGAATAATAATATCTACCGATGGTTTCCATTTAATAAATCCAAGAGGAAAAGCCCACCGGCTCATAGCTTCTCCCTTCTGTCTCGCAACCCTATCGGCATCGCGAGAAAGTCCGACTTTCAGGAGAACCAACTTCTGTTCCTCGACATCAGGTGATACATAATTGAGGAGCAAGTAAAAAAAGGCAGTGAGAACAATGGCTTCATAAGCATCTCGAATGAGAATCAGAGGTGTTGAGTGATTCTACATCCACACCATTAAGATATTTTGGAAAAAGTACAAGCCGCACAACTCACCCAGAAGAGGTAGGAGGCAAAGCTGATCAGAGCATATATTGGCACAAGAAATAGAAGCCGGACGATATCTGAAAGGGTGGCAATCAATGAGGTGAAGAACTTGAATGGCGGGGAACTTGCAGCGTTGTTCCCTTTTCTAAAGTTGTAATTGATGGATAAGATAGGGTCCTAGGATGCCATGTTCAGAGAACTTACATTCGTATACCACTGCAAATGTTTGTTAATGAGCCAAAATGAGGCCACCGTAGCGACTGTAGCAAATCCACCTGCAACAATCCAGCCAACCTGATAATTGATGAATCCAGATAGGGTTTAGGGAGGACCAGGGGATAAATACATGATGAGCTTGTGAATGAGGATATCAGTCACAAAGCTATTTGTCAAAAGGAAGCTCTAGCACCATACCCTGGAAGACCGCATCGCCATTCTGGAAGAGAGCTGGGGGAGTCTGGGCATCGTGCTTGAAGCAAGTTGTGTTTGAAGACACCATCGCTCCGAGGTCGGTTATCGTAAAATCGTTAAATGGGTACTATCGCTTGGGCTTTGCGCTGCATCCCAGGCTGTAACAGCAAGCTGAAGGGTGCCTCTGCCACTATTATCACTGAAGGAGTACAGTGAGCCGCATGGCGGGGCCTCTTACCCTGAGCTTGGCTGATTTGCCAAAAAGGGAATTCACTGAGTGACACAGTTTACCTTGAGTTTACCTGGTTCTCAACCTGGTTCCAACCTGGTTCTCATTAATTCTCACCAGCCCCTCTTGTTTAGTTCGTACGTTCTTCTGACAAGCTCTTACGATGACCAGCAAAGATTTATTACCCCCTGCCCTTTCTGCGCAACTCGATGTGCTTATGATTGACAACTTTGACTCCTTTACTTGGAATCTATATCAGCAACTTTCTCTTCAAGGTGCACACGTCACCGTCATTCGCAACGATGCTATCCATCCATCCTTGCTCCCGAAATTAAGAATAAATTTCCTCATCATTTCACCTGGACCTGGCCACCCTCAGACCGATTCCGGAATCTCAAAGGCTGCGATCGAGTACTTCCAAGGCAAAGTACCCATTCTCGGCGTGTGTATGGGACTAGAGTGCTTGGTTGATCTCTATGGAGGGCAAATAGCGTGCGTACCGTTTTTTTTTGTGGTTCGATTCAGCAGAGTGGGGAAGGCACCTACAATCAATGTTCACAATGCCATGCTGATATCGTCTTCAGAGTCATCGGGGCGTTGCTGACCTTTGCGCAATAGTTACGCAGGCGAAATCATGCACGGAAAAGTCAGCCGAATAAGACACGATAACCGAGGCTGCTTCAGAGGTATCACTCAAGGAATCAAATCAATCCGATACCACTCACTCAGTGCTGCCCATGCGTCACTCCCACCCGAACTTGCAATCACTTCTGCCACGGAGGAATCCGGTGTCATTATGGGCGTTCGGCACCGCAAATATACGCTAGAAGCCGTTCAATATCACCCAGAGAGTATTCTCAGCGAAGGAGGTGATGATCTCATCCGCAATTTTCTAGCCCTTCGTGGTGGGCTATGGGAAGAAAATCCAGAAGCTCGGGTTCTCGATAGCTCCCTTCCACCATTTCCTTTTGAGGCGCTTCCGCAAGAGGTAGTTTCCAAACCAGGCGCGACTAAAAGCATACCCTCGATCCTCGAAAAAATCTACTCCCAGCGATTGGCAGACGTCTCTCAAGCAGAATCTACGGCAGGGACAACATTAACAGACCTAAAGACTCTTTTGTCTCTCAACATTGCCCCTCCCTTGATTCCGTTCCTCTCTCGTGTCAAGGACACTCCATCTGACCGTCCTGCCTTGTTCGCTGAAATCAAGCGTGCATCGCCATCCAAGGGCCCGATCTCGACTTCCACATCTCCTGCAGCACAAGCTCTTACCTACGCCCTTTCAGGGGCACAAACCATCTCAGTCCTTACAGAACCTAAGTGGTTCCTTGGTTCACTTCAGGACATGCTTCACGTCCGCTTGACTGTGGCCCATCTCCCAAACCGCCCTGCAATTCTACGCAAGGATTTCATCCTGAGTCGTTATCAGGTCCTGGAGTCACGCTTATGGGGCGCAGACACTATCTTGTTGATTGTGAGCATGCTTTCGGAGGCGTTACTACGCGATCTCTACAAGTACAGCCTGGAGTTGGGCATGGAGCCCTTGGTTGAAGTTAACAACGCCAAGGAGATGGAGCTCGCGTTATCCTTACCAGCGAAGGTCATCGGCGTCAACAATCGGAATTTACATGATTTTAAGGTTGACATGGGAACGACGAGTAGGTTAAGCGACATGGTGAAGGGAAAAGACGTTGTTTTGTGTGCTTTGAGCGGGATAGCAACTTCAGAAGACGTGAAACGTTACCAATCAGACGGCGTTAGAGCCATTCTCGTTGGAGAGAGCTTGATGCGAGCAAAGGACACTGAGGCTTTCATTCACAAGTTACTTTCGATCCCAGAACCCACATTTCTCTCACCGAAATGGCGCTCCCAGTCACCTCTTGTAAAAATCTGTGGCATACGATCAAAGGAGGAGGCCTTGGCGGTAGCAGCAGCTGGGGCGGACCTGCTTGGTCTAATGTTCGCTGAGCAGTCAAAAAGATATATTGATCTGGAAACGGCCAAAGAAATTTCACGAGCCATTCGCGAACTGGGATTTACACAGCCGTCCCCACCCTCCCAGACTGACGAACAATATGAAGTTCCTAATGCCCCCTGGTTTACCACACATGCTACGCGTCTCTCAAACACTCTATCGCGCCCTCTCTTGGTGGGCGTTTTCCAAAACGCGACGCTCTCCACAATTATGCGTGCAGTTTCGCTAGCACAGCTTGACATGGTTCAACTTCATGGTGCTGAGCCAATAGACTGGGCGCATCATATCCCCGTACCGGTTATTCGCGTCTTCCACATCGGAGAGAACGGCACTGGGGCGGAAGGAATCACTCGCGGGGGTAAGCATCATTTTATCTTACTTGACAGCTCAAGAGAGGATGGTTTGAGCGGAGGAACCGGGAAAGTTATGGATTTGGATTCTGCGAAAACAATCGTTAATAGTGGTGAAATTTTGGCGAGCACTCGGGTTTCGTACAACAAAGAGAAGCAAAAGGGGGCTATCGAAGGCGCTCAGGACCTCCCCGAGAAGGAGACGACTCCAGCAGTCGTTTCTGCCAGCGAAGCCGTCTCTGAACTTCAAAATAATGCCATAACCTCTCCTGCTAGATATCCTCTTCCAATCATTCTCGCTGGTGGATTAACGGCAGAGAACGTCGCGTCAGTCATCGCTCAGGTGAATCCTTGGGCGGTAGACGTCAGCGGAGGTGTGGAGAACAATGAGGGAACCGGGAAGGATCTGGCCAAGGTGCGGAACTTCATAGCTAATGCGAAAGGGTTGGATTCTTCCAAGCAGTAATTGGAAGAAGATGCCGACACGTTACATTAGCAAGCTGCTTGTTGCTAACCACCGTAAAAATGTATCACACAATCTCGCTGTCGAAATTTTACATTCTATACGTTTCAGAATTGCATACAGGAGGTATCACTATATAATTACATTTCCCTTGTATCCAACACAATCAAGTTCACAAATATACCGCATATACGACAGCTGGTCAAGTCGTCATTCAGATCTAAGCATATAATGGGCATTTCATCTCCTCTGGTTTCCAAGATGAGTAGAGGCAAGCTCTCGCTCCAGCTCTTCGCTGGGATCATCCATAATCGGGCTGGGTGGCCGCGCTCCACCGTGACTCTGGGTCGCGGTATAAGAGGAAGTTGCACCGTGGTGAGGACCGTGTTCCTGCACGGGAGAGCTGAGAATCTCATCACGCGATGGTATGGGGAGACTAAAGACCATCGAGATTTCAGCACCTAGCTACCGAACTAACAAGAAGAGAAAAACTTTACCTGTCTTGACGGCGAATCTGGCTTGCAGCCCTGGCCTGCGCGCGCACTTCTGCTCGGAATGAGTTGACTTCATCGATAATTAGTTTCTTCATCCCATCAATGCTGTCTTCCTCTTCGAATCCAAAGTCAAATTTCTGAACAACGAGTTCTTGTTAGCAAATGCGGGAACCGAGTAGTAACAGAGCACTACTTACAGCGTCGCATACAGGTTCATCGGCGGGATCATGCCAGACTTGTAGATATGGATGATTTAAGGCTTGCTCGCAGCTGATGCGCTTAGCAGGGTCAAAGCAAAGCATCTGGGAAAGGAGATCGATAGCAAGAGGATTCGCATGAGGGAAAAGGGTCGAGAAAGGAACACGGGGTTTAATTGGCAGAGACCTGATGTAATCTTGGGCCTAGGAGGCATTAACCTTGGAATCAATAATCAGTTGATAGACAAACCCGAGGTGATCCAACACGGCGGAGAGTATCTTCAGATGGAGTGCCCAAATAATGAAGAATCTGGTTCAACTGGTCAACGTAGCTACAACGAATTCAGTACCCATTTGGTCTTCACCAAAAAAAAAACATACTCTCTACCCTTATAGATGGGCTTCCCACCGAGAAGTTCGGCTAAGATGCATCCAACAGACCAAACATCGATGGCGGTAGACTAGCCGAACGGTTAGATCTTTAGCGGAGGTATGCTGAGCGTACTGACATAGTTTGCGAAGCTCAGCATGATTTCGGGCGCACGGTACCAACGGGTGGCAACGTATTCCGTCATGAAGCCTTGATTTCCAGCTGCCTTGGAAGTTCCCCCGCCAGGAGTATAGCCACGAGCCAAACCAAAGTCACATATTTTAAGCTCGCAATCGGCATTTACAAGAAGATTCCCCGGTTTGAGGTCGCGATGGAGTACATTTGCTGAGTGAATATACTTGAGACCGCAAAGAGTTTGATACAAAAAGGATTGGAAGTGAGCGTCGGTGAGCGGCTGGCCTGATCGAATCTATTTTATAATGTCATCATTCTACTCCGGAAATCAAAACCGGAAGTATTCACGATTGCGTGGAGGTCAGCCTCCATCAATTCCTCCTGCAAAATAGGTTTTGATATTGGAGAGGAAAATTCGGGAGTGGACCAACGTAGAGATAAACCTCATCAAAGTTCCCGTTTGGTTGAAATACAATATCCATGTCGTAAAGGCATGTAATCTGCCTGAGAATCAGATAACCACCGTTGTACGTAAATATCACAGACATTTTTGTGACCCCGGAAGTGGTGCAATAACCTAGAGCAGAGGATCGCATTAGAAAAGGTGCAACGGAACGTATAAATTCAACGAACCTGATCTCTCTTAAGCAGCGCTTAGTCAAGATGCGCTATCAACTAGCACATCAGAGGATCCGTGGGTTGGTAAAATTGTTTCAGACACAGACCTTGGTGTTGATGTTGGTGATCTTCTTGATAGCGCACCCTTCGCCTGAACGGCGATGTCTAGCGGAGACGACGCAGCCATATGCACCCTGGCCCAGCTCCTTGACGAACTGGTACTCTGCATCGACGACGAATGTAGAGTTGAGCGCGGTAAAACTATGTCGTTGCATGATGGAAAGATGTACTTGCTGATAGAGATCAGCGTAATAGATCTAGTAGAGCTTCAATTGAAGGGAGCAGGATCAATCTAATCTATATAAACACCCACAAACAGTGCGCAATAGTAAGTTAAACTTGTAACGCGCAATGCGCTCAAGTTGTTCACAGTTCAGTTGCCTTATACGCAGGTCACCGAGGTGGCCGCTTGCTGCCATTCCCGTCCCCGTTCGTGTCCCTTTCATGCTACGGCATGTGCTAGCGTTGCTGTGTTGCGCAGTATAGCCATGGGTGTTTTAAAAAACCCATGCTTGCGCTTGGCGTTCTACAATCATGCGGTGTATTGGGGCTGTGCACCTCAAGGCGTAAGTATATCATCTTGTCGACTTCCTTCCTCGTCCAGCATTTACATTTCGCCTTCCAGTATTTTCAATGGGTGCCAAATTTCTCTGCTGCCTACCTCTCCGTCTGGGCGTCTTGGTCATCTCTCTCATACAATTCCTAATCTGCGGAGGTGTTGCAGGACTTTTATGGTGGGCACTCTGCGTCAACCAAAAGAATGATGGTAATGTTGAAATCTTTACGAAAATACACGCTATTTCATACCTTTGCTTTAGTCTCAGTCGTCGTGGGAAACATGAAAACGACGGTCATCGTAGTCGGTGTCGTCTATACCGTAGCTGCCCTCGTTGGTTTATTAGGGTGAGTACAGTGTATGCCTACCCAACTTGACAAACTCAAACGGAGAAAAACTTCATTAGCTTTTTGGGAGCGGTTTTCAAAAAGAATGGCTTTGTTAAAAGCTTCTTCATTCTTCTAGCGACGGTTTTTGGTTTCCATGTTGGGAGCAGCATCTGGTACCTGATAGCTTTCTATCGTACTCGTGGGCAACCTGTCGAAAAGTGTATCAACGGATCAAAAGACACAGAGAAGATTGCTACTTGTCAAGCACTGGACGCCTATTCCCGCGTTCCCCAAGGAGTGATGATCGCCTCCGTAATTGTTCCCATTATCGTTCAAGGCTGTATGTTTCGAAGTTTTCTTTGCAATGTCCACAGATACTCATAGGCGTTGATCTTGCAGATGCATGTTATATCGTCTATCAATATTCGAAACGTCTTACCAAGCAGAGGCTTGACAAAGAACGGTTGTCAACAGCGTTCAATTCCAGTGGAGCTACATACCAACCCGTGAAGTCTACGGAAGATACATATCCATTGACTCATGCCAAAACCTATCCATATGCTGATGCGCCTAACTCGTTTGGATCTTCAGCGCCATTCAATGAAGGGCACTATAATAACAATGCGAGTGCCAAGGTGTAATTTATGGCTTGTCGCGGATTGTATATTGTAATCTATTATGGGTCTTTGAATACTTAATCAACGGGGGTGGAAAAACGCAACGAGGTCTTTCCTCATAAATGTTTGTGGTTGTTGTGCAAAAACGTTATTCCCCGACTCTGGAACAGAGAGGGTTCTGTCAGAATGAGATTCGTTCTACAAGGATATTGTGTTGTATATGATGCAGTTGTGGGTGTAAGCAGTCCCTAGGATGCACAAAGAACCACCTAAGCCAAAAGGCAGAATAACTGAGAAGTTATACTGTACCATTTCGATTGATTCGTCCAACATGTGACTTTTTCACGTTTTCGAAAAATCTCAGAAAATCGGAAAAATTGAGAAAAAATTATTTCCGAGGTCAGAAAAAAATGGGTGTGATGCGTGATGCTCAGTAAAAAGTGAAGTCAAGAAAAATCGTATGAAGTCAGAGGTCAGTCAGACGTGTGTCACACATCTGTAATTTTCATGCCGGCCTTCCCTTGGCATCAAATGGGAGGTAAGTTTAGTTGTAAGTTAGTATCAACATTGTCATATCTTTTATACACATGTCTATGCCAAGAAATTTCGAAATGGTTCATCTTTTTTCTTAAATTTCCAATATGCTCACCTCGAATGCTGTGTGAACAACTTCAAGCAATTTGTCTACTGTGCCTGGTCAGCTAGTTGGCCAAACCAGGTAGTTGGCCATTCAAGCTGCCCAGGCAGGAATAAACCTGTCCCTCCCAATTTTTTTGCAGAATTTATTGTCTATACACATTCTTGATAGTCTCATGAAAAAAAATTGGGTGATTTCCACTTCCCTGCCCTTGAAGACCACC
>Ga0307507_10002670_pt1 | contig 36754 bp, 16 predicted proteins | sample 7_EM_MG_FD_207223 | JGI IMG/M metagenome (GOLD analysis project Ga0307507, IMG submission 207223) | Populus trichocarpa ectomycorrhiza microbial communities from riparian zone in the Pacific Northwest, United States - 7_EM | ecosystem: Host-associated > Plants > Roots > Unclassified | place...
TTAAGGCTAAAGTCCAGGACGTAATTATCCTAATAGAAGATGCGGATACTCTAAGAGAGTTAATAGATTAGTTAATAAAGATTAATAATAGAATCTATTAAAGGGAACAAGCTAAGAGAGGGTAAGACAGAGTTTTATAGTTATATAAGGCGCAGAGTACGCAATAATAGATATAGAGTTAAAAACTATAGAATGGTACAGAGCTAATGGACCTAAGTGGTACTAAAGAAACCTAAAGATGGGAAAAGAAACTATAGAAACCTAGAGGTTGAGGATTAAGTAATTAAAGGACCTAGGAGTAGAGGCTAAACTAGGGATCTTAGCAGTAGAAGACGTTTAGGTGGACTCTATAGCAAGAAAGATAGTTTAAAGATGGAGCTTGCATAAATTGCGGAAAATAGGGTTATTTCGCTAGAGACTATAGAGGTAGTTAGAGTAACTATGTGGTAAAGGGAACTAGACCAGCAGACGGCACATATATATAGAGGGATGATGGTGCACTGTAAGGAACAAAAGAATGTTTAATTAATAGTTTTGCGTATTGTTATAACAACGCATGCTGAATTTATAAGGACGCTAAGTACGGCGCAAGCTATTAGCTATAGGAGCCATTGTTATTTAAGTTTAAAGGAACCAGCAAACCAGCTCGTAGATTGGACATTAAAGACAATAAATTTAACGAAGGCGAAGCATTTACTGATAATAAGGTAATAAAGGCAGCTTATTAGGAGTATGCAGACCTTAGAAAAGTTGAAATAGAAGTAGAGACTAAGACCATTATAAAACAAGGTTTAGTAACGGGTATTATAATACTGTTGGATACGATTTCCATCGCTTTATAAGATAATAGGAGTAATGTTTAGAAGAAACTAAGTAAGTAGACAACTGCTAGTGCTAGCTTATTACTTAATAAAGGTAAAAGGCTATAGGCTTAAGATTTTTATAAAGAGATAAAAGAAGCTTAAGATTCTTAAGATGAGATAAGACACACCTAAGGACCCATAACAGACGAAAATTGATGGGAAAGGGCAGCAACTTAGTTTAGTAATAAATAAATAAGTATAGGACGCAAGTTTAAGAACTATGAGTTTAGAGAACAAATAAGAATGTTAATAATCCTAGGTAAACGTAGTGTTTAGCCTAAAGATTAAACAGTTAATACTAGGATTAAAAAGCAAGACAACTATAAAGATCTAGCTGCAAGACGCAGAAAATAAGAAACTATAGATAAGTTTAGAATAAGAATTATTATATAGTAAGAGTAAAAGCTAGATAAGAGATTAGCTATGCCAGGTTATATAAGGAACAGAGCACTTATGTAAAGAGTTACTAATAGGCCGAGTGTAGGGACACCTAGGGTAAAATAGTTAGATAAATTGGAATAAAAAAAGGATCTAGATATCCTAACTAGGTTTAAAGAAAGATATACTAAAGGATATTATAATGTAGTAATAACAAGGTACTTTCTAATAGATAGACTATATATACTAAGCCAGTTATACGGAAAGTGGTATAGGCAATGACACAATAATAAATAGGAGGATTTTTATATATGGCTAAATAAAAAAGTTATCTAAGACTAACCTATTACGGAAAAACGTATAAGTTATATTAAAGGAGTATTAATTATAATGTTAAGGAACCTAGAAGAGGGATCTAGGGACTAAAAAAGTGAGCGATAAATCTTAGTACCCATAGTAGAGATACTAGTGGTTAGGTTAACTAGGTATAGGTTTAAACTTAAGAACAAAAATGAACTAAGAGTTAACCTAAAATATACAGCGCATTATACACTATTGTAGATAGCTTGTGTGGATAATACGTGTAATATATATAGAGCACCTAAAGATAAGAACCGGAAGTACCTAGTAAAAATATATTAGGCACTAGAGGAAAAGCGGTTTAGGAATGCTAAGTATATATATAGTTGGCACCTAGTAGAAGTATAAGGTTAGGGAGACTTAATACTTTAACCAGGAAGATTCCTTATGGAAAAATGCCTAGATGGATAATAGTAGTAGGAGTGCCTAGAGAATACTTGTCTATGGTATATAGAGGAAAAGAAATAAACTAAGTATTGGCTAAAGTAGGACTAAGTATAAGTAGGATCTAGCAGCCAATAGTTAGGAAAAGGGGAGGCGTATAGGACTAAAGGGAACCAGTGTTAGAGCTTTAGACCCTTAAAGAAATTTAAGAACAACACCTAAATTTAAGAGCTAAGTGGCAAGATTAGTAGTTTAAAGCGTTAGTAGATAGTAGAGTAACCAGAAACCACATATTACTAAAGGTAGTAGAAAGGATAGGGTTACTACACAGACAAAAGGAACACCTATATCTACTTACAACGATTTTAGGAGATTAGATAGCCTATAGAGGAGGTATTATTAATTTCAAAATAAGACCTATTTAGATAACTATTAAAGGGAGACTAGTTAGAATGTCTTTTAATATCCTACTGTTAGGATAGGACAAGGCGATACTAGGAATGCCTTAATTATAGAAGTACAATCTAAAGATTAATTGGGTTATAGGTTAAGTCGATATTAAGGATATATAATAGCGCAAAGTGCGATAGTAAACTAAGTTAGTATAGTACTAAGTCGGAGCAACGTATAAAGAGACTAAGCGAGGCTTAAATTATGTACCAAAGAGATACCACAAGTATGGTAAAAAGTTATAGTTACTAGAAAGTGAAAAGCTGTTAAAGTATATAGCTTAGGACTATAAGATAGAATTAAAAGAGGGAATAAGTCTAAGATTCTTTTTAATCTATAAGCTTACTAAAACAGAGTTAGTAGCGCTTAAGGAGTTTATCCAGGAGAACTTATGTAAGGGATATATTAGACCATTATAGTTATCAGTAGGATATCTAGTATTGTTTATCCTAAAGAAAAACGGAAAACTTAGGATGTGTATAGACTATAGACAGTTAAACAGTATTATTAGGAAGGATAGGTATCCTTTACCCTTAATTAGCGAAATCTAAGATAGGATAGGCAACGCAAAGATCTTTATAAAGATAGATCTGAGATAGGCATACTATTAAATTAGAATTAAGGAAGGCGACAAATAGAAGGCAGCCTTTAGGTCAAAGGAAGGACTATATAAGCCATTAGTTATGCAACTTGGGCTTATAAACGTACTAGTAACATTCTAGAAGCGAATTAGTAGTGTGTTAGGAGAACACCTAGATAAACTTATTATGGTATACCTTAATAATATTATTATCTACTTAGAGAGTGAGGAAGAACACGGAGAATATATTAAGTGGGTCTTAAAGAGACTATAAGAAGAATAGATGCTAGTAGTAATTAAGAAATGTGAGTTCTTTACTAGGAAAACTAATTTTGTTAAATTTATTATTAAACTAGGCCAACTTAGTATAGATCTAAAGAAGATTAAGGCTATAGTGAATTAGTAGGAACTAGAGAATGTTATATAGTTAAGATCGTTTCTAGGGTTTTATAAGTACTGCAGAAGGTTTATAGCGTAATAGTTATAGGATATTAAGCCATTTACGCGGTTAACAAAGAAAGAAGAACTATGGGTATAGGGAAAGGAGTAATAAGAACTATTTAAGAGAATTAAAGAGTTGTTTACTTAGGAGCTAGTTCTTAAGATCTATTAACCAGGTCTAGAGACAGTTATAAAAACGGATATATTAGACTTTGCACTAGGAGCGTGCTTCCTATAAAAATATCAAAATAGATAGCACCTAGTGGCATACTACAGTCGGAAGATAATACCACTAGAGTTAAACTATAATATCTACAATAAGGAGTTGTTAGGTATAGTTACAGCACTTAAGGAATAGAAAGTATTCTTACAAGGCATAGAGAAACTATTTATAGTTAAGATAGACTATAAGAACCTTATAGGATTTCTAATAATAAAGGAGCTCAACTAAAGACAGGTTAGATAGGCGGAAATACTTATAAAATACCATTTTGAAATTTAGCATACCAAGGGTATAGATAATGCACGAGTAGACACTCTAAGTAGAAAGGCTAAACTATAGAGTAGTAAAAAGCTATTGGGAGCTTTGTTGCGAAGGGATTAAGACGGATTGATTAGGTATAATTATCCGAAGATCGTAGTAACTAAGGAAAGTTAGATCCATAACTTATTAGAGAGTAATTAGATATAGAAGATCTAAAAAGTATAGGTAGAGGATCTAGACTTAGAGTAATATAAAAATAGAGAAGCAATATATATGCCTAAGTCTATTACAGAAGAATTTGTTAAAGAATTCCATAAGGGAATAATATAAGGACACAACGGAGCTATAGGCTTAGTGTTAAGGCTTTAAGAGGAGTATATTATTTAAGGAATCTGGGGACTAGCAAGACAAATTATAAAGAAATATCTAGATTGCTAAAGGAATAAACTAACAAGGCATAGGCTGTATAGAGGGCTATAACCTATTAAGACACTAGAAAGACTATAGGAGGTTATATTATAGGACTTTATTGTTAAGTTACTAAAGTCAAGAGATCCTATTATAGGACAAGATCATGACGCGATTTTAGTAATAGTAGATAAGCTAATAAAGTAGGGATACTTCATAGCGTGCACTAAAGAGATATTAGTAGAAGATGTTGCTAGAATCTATATAAAAGAAGTATTCGCAAGATATAGAGCACCAGACAAGATTATATTAGATAGAGATTTAAGATTTATAGCAGTATTTTAGGAAGTATTTCTAGCAGAATAAGGGGTTTGCGCAGTAATATCTACAGTGTATTATCCGTAGATGGATAGATAAACAGAAAGACTAAACTAGACACTAGAACAGTATCTAAGGCACTATATTAATTACGCATAGAATAATTGGGTATTATTATTACTAATTACATAGTTTGCATATAATGCAACACTATAAGAAGGAATGGGGATATTACTATTTAAGGCAAATTACGGATATAAGCCAAGAATATTATTATTGCCACATTAAGCAAAAAAGACAAGTAGCACAGCTAAATAAAGAATGGAGATGTTAATGAATCTTTATATAGACCTTAAAGAAACAGCTAAACTAGTATAAGAACAAATAAAAAGGTACTACAATGCTAAGAGATCTGAGGGACCAGATCTTAAGGAGGGAGATAAAGTATAGCTACTATATAAAAATTTCAAGAGTTGATAACTAAGTAAGAAATTGGACTACGTCAGACTAGGACCTTTTAAAGTTAAGTAAAGAATTTTATTGGTTATGTATAAGTTAAACCTACTAGCTAAAATAAAAATCTACCCTATATAATATATTGCAATACTAGAGCCAGCACACGGGAATATTAAGCCACCAGTCTATAAGGCAGACACGTATAGAGGATAAGAGGAAGATAAATAGTAAGTTTTAAAGATTATTAGTTACAAGGATGTGGATAACGAAATATAGTATAAAGTAAAGTGGATAGGCTATAGTGAGACTACCTAGGAACTACTAAGCAACTTAAGGAACGCTATAGGAAAGGTATAGGAGTATTAAAAGAAAGTAGGTTAGGTAATATTAACAAAAAAGGATTACTAAAAAATAAGTCACCTAAAGGGGACCCAAAAGAAGCAATTGCTAAGCTACTTAGAGTTGTTTCCCTTATAGGAGGAGAGCTAATCCTTTTGTTACCTAGCTTAAATAGACCCTATTAAATAAGTTTCTACTCCTTAGAACGAACCTTCTCACAAATATATTTAAGACGTTAAAGATAAGTATAAGCTAAATGTTAAGCTTTAAGGATGTATGCGGACTTTTCTAAGGCATGTTAAACCTTAAGTAGCATGGAGGCCAGCTTACCGTTAAGCTTTATAGTAGTAGATTAAACATAAGACCCTATAATAAGTTACTTAGGGAACTTAAAGACTGTTAAGAGTTATAGGACGCGTATATTTAGCATTAGAGATAGAGTAAACATTGTAGGACGATTAAATATTTGCTTTAGTATACTTAGAGCAAGAGGAGGGTTGTTAAGATATAGAACTTGCTAGCGCAACATAAACTAACCCCTCTTTAGTATAATGAGAGTAGGGAATCGCCATCACTTTACTAAGCAATAGTATAGAGGAAACTATACGAAGGCGATACTTAACCTAGGAAAGAGAAGAAGAAGCTTTAGGTATAATAAGCAAGGATATTAACCAGAATAATTAAACGGACATTATACCTCTAGTAGACGACTTGGAGATATTAGGAATCTTTAAGGATAAAAATAAAGAGGAGGGAGATAGTGTTACAGACGCTTTAAGTACAATATTATAACTACTTGGAGAAGAGTTGGCGGAAGCTAGTTAGTTAATATAGGTACAGTCTAGGATGGATCCGGTAGAACTATATAACAAGGAATAGTAACCAAGGTCACGTGGTGTTAAACGTATTAACTATATTAAACGGAAGGGACGTTACGTTTAATATAGATAACACGCACCTTACGTATAAGAGAGGATTTCTTAGGAGTATAGTTGTGTATTTAAAGGACCTCAGTCCCTACCATAGATAGTTCTCTCCTTATAGTGAATCTTAGAATATAGTTGGAGTTAATCTGTTAGGCCACTACTCCACCAGTTGTTATTACATTGTTGTTTTGTCATACCTATATACCCAGCCCAATAATAGAACCCACTGTAGTCTAAGCTACAAGGTTCCGTTACACCAGTACCGTAATATAAAGAGCTTTTAGCTCAGAGTATTTTAAGGATAATTAGACGTAGAGAAGTATATAAGATATAGCAGTAAGGTAAGATCGCGATAAAAAATACAACTAATAAGAAAACGTAACTGACTACCTATATCTAACACCCTCTATAATATCGTTATTAATGCAATAGATAGAGAATCTAAAGAGCTCCTACCTTGTAGCATTTTATAATAATTAGACGTTATAAAAGGGTCGAGATACAGCGTTGTAATAGATGAGCTGTCGCCTAATAAGAAACTTTGAGTTTGTATATAAAGGAGGCCCATAAGCTCTCAGACCCTCGGGGAGATATACCTCTTGGTGTAATATGATTGGTTCAAAACTTAATAGGACTAGGGTATGGCCACAAGCGTGGCACTAGATCCTTGGCGTCACGCCGTGGCGGGATTTCTCCCCGGGGGTCTGATTTATGAGATAAGGCTGAGCGCACGCTGAGTCGCCGAGCCCACGTGACACTAACAACCCCCGTCGACATTCGCGAATGTCCACCGCTAATACGCGCGTACCATTGGCCCATTGGGCCAGCCGTGCGCCCATGTATTACCCTATGCGGTAACTAAGGTTACTTATCCGCTCGCTAAGCGGCTGGTAGGTATCGGGGGTATCGACCGCAAGACTGCCGTGCATTTCTTGGCGGAGACTTCTAGGGGGACCGTGCGTAACCCGAGGTTATGCAAGCTTAACCCGGACCTCTGATACCCTCTCTATGGCACTGAAGCTGCACTTAGATACCTCGAAAATCCAATCCTTTGAATGCCATCGCATGGGCCCAACCAAGTATACTAGCCGCGCCATTCCCCGGATCTCGCTTCACGATTTTGACGCCCGAGTCGACGAGATAACAGCGGAACTGGTCTGTGCCGCTGAAACAAATGGCTTTTTCTCCCTCAAACATACTGGTATCTCAGTCGAAGAGATCGAAAACATGTTCAAACACTCAGAGCAGTTCTTCGCTTTGCCAGACGACTCGAAGGCGACCGTTCCATGGTCAGCTAAGAACGTGGGATGGGAAAAGAACGCACAGATTCGGCCATCGACTGGTACGGCGGATATGAAAGAGTCGTATCAGCTACAATTCGGTATGTATTTTTGCGCTATTTTTGGTAATGAATGGATGCCGACTATCATGGACTGCGTAGGCGAGAATATGAAAGATAGTTGGATTAGTGAAGATGAGCTACCAAGCTTCAAAGACACCGCATTGGATTTCATGCGGCGTACACAAGCGGTATCCGAGAGATTGATGCTCTGCTTTGCCCGCGGTCTCGGATTTGCAGACGATTATTTCGTCAAAGCCCACGATGTTTCTCAGCCTGATTCCCAAACAACGCTGCGTTTGCTTCATTACTTCGCCGTCGATAAGAGTGTCAGAGTCCCCGAAGGTTACTTCCGCGCCGGTGCTCACGCAGATTGGGGTTTCCTGACTCTGCTGTTTCAGCGTCCTGGCCAGAGTGGGCTTGAGATCTGCCCAGGCCGTGAGGTAGTCTCAGACTTCGGTATTGGTGATGAGTGGACTAAAGTCGATTTTGAGGGTAAGTTCCCAACCCCTGACTATTCTTAATCGTCCTCTCGCCTGACCCATCGGCTTCGTATGGCTCGAGGATCATGTGATTTGGCGCCCAACCTTTGCTCGCCCTTCTCTACAGCCGGCGACATCGTCTGCAATATTGGCGACTTGCTCATGTCGTGGTCCGATGATCGCTTCAAGTCCACGTTTCATCGTGTGCGCGCGCCCATGGATCCCGAGACGGATTACTACGGACCGAGATACAGTATTGCGTTCTTCAACCAACCCTGTAAGTATTTATTAATGGTTTCTATTGGTCGGTACGTTTCAAAGTTAACCACATGAATAGGTAGCAGTTGCACAATCCAAGGGCCATTAAAGAAATACCCTGCCGTGACAGGAGAGGAGTTTACGCGTAGTGCAATGAATCGGAATTTTGCTGCTCTCAAAGCAAAAAAAGATGTCATGGCCGCTGAAACAGAGAAGTCCAGCTAGCAAATTGCTAGCGCCATGTCTAGGGAAGTGCGAATTAAGGCGTGAGTTGGAAGTGTTTAATTTGAGCCGCATGAAAATACAAGGTTCAGGTCTCGTTTGCTCTTTCTTTTCGTGGTTCTTTGCATCGCCTACTTCTCGTGTCAAAAACAAGCGACCAGTGGTTTTCGCAATGGAGAGCCTCTCAGTTAGAATTCGGTTAGAATAGTTCATGCATATTCCTTTCTTTGGATCACATTAATCGCGCATTTTCTGAAAACGGTAGGGGCATTCTCGTATTTCCTAGGCTAAGCGTCAAGCCTTGACATGGAGGGCAGTGTGATGGAGAGGTAGCCAACTCTCGTGTTTACGAGAATTTGTTCATCAGGCTGAAGACCTCAAAAAAGAAATTCCCTCCACACTATCTCGCTCTGGGCAACACGTGATAATATTAGAGGCACAAGGCTTCCATTTGCCTGGTTTTTATTGCTGACTATATAACACTGACGAGCCCGTAATGAGTTGTATATACTCAAGCTAAACGGGGAAATGGGTAGCTCTAAACCACAATCTGGCCGGACTCCAGACGAATATTGTAAGGATATAGCTTTAACGGCGCAGAGAATACCAGCATTCAAGCGACTCGACGAATTTTTGAAGCAGCCGCAACGGCCGCATGTCAGCTCAACAACTATCACCCGGATTCGATTTCTCGACGGTTTGAAACCGCAGATTGAGGAAAACTGCTCTATAGCAGATTTGACCCGTCATGCGCCCAATTCTGCAGAAAGTGATATCGTCATAGTGGAAGATATTAACCCTGAAGTCATTGCTTTCCCTGGAGGGCGTTTCGATGTGGACCCACAGTTCTTCTTGGATCATATAGATAATTCGCGATGGTATTGTCTAGGAGACATTGAGAAACACCTTCCAGCCCTAAAGTCAGCTAAGGCGGAGTCACAATTTCTTCGTTTTCAATTCATCAGTCCTCGAGAGTTGATCCTGAAAGAACCAATTCAAGTAGTTAGCGGTCGAATCGAGCCAGATCCAGCAAGTACCAGAGTTTCTCGAGTGGGTGGCGCTTTGAATCATACTGAACGAGACGGAGCACGGGTTTTCCTCTTGTTTTAACGAGACAATCCGTTGCCGTTTGGTTTGATGCATCGAAAGATAGCGATGGCTGGAAAACCGGTATAGATCAATATCTGCCCATTTAAAATGCTATAGTGGCTAAAATTGATTAGGTGTAATTCTTCTAGACCCAGCCTTCCAACCGGAGAAATCTTTAGGACAGTGTTTGAATCCTTCGTACCGGATGTTTGCTCCAAGAAATTCCGAGGACATCGATTCGTCTTACTGCGCTTCATTTATCAACTGCTTGCGCCAAGACGAGAACTTAAACAAGGGTGGTATCCCAAGTCCATTTGTTCTTCTGAAAGACCTTTATCGCATAATCGCCTCCGAATGGATCGTTGTAAACACTTGCTGGGAGCGGGAATGGAATACGATCGAATGGCGTTTGGAGAGAGAAGAACCTCGGTTGAAGAACCTTGACAGATATTTGAAAAGTCTTTTCATCTCACGTCGACGTATCACGTTGTATGAGACGTTAGTTCAGGACCAGTTAAGCGCTTGCGCGTGCATGGTCGGAAGTTCTGGGACAAGTCGTCTACTGCTGATGAATCCGAGGCCGTGGCAAATATGGTCGACACTCTCGAAAAGGATTTCGAATTCGTCGCTAATCTTCTCCAGAGAAATGCGGAGCGCGTCGCAAGGAACATAAATCTTCTTACTGCCCTCATCTCGGTGGAGGAAAGCCGGGTTGGTATCGCAAAGAGCAAGAGTTTGGAAGCATTAACGGTTGCAGCAACAGTCTTTTTGCCTTTTACACTCGTAGCGTCAATTATGAGCATGAACGGGGCATTTGCTCCTGGACAAGCAAAGCACTGGGTGTTCTGGGCTTTTTCCATTCCGATCTCACTGGTTGTCGTTACATTTCATCTGATATATAGAAAGGTCGGTAGCGTAAAATGAAAAGAAGCTCACAGATTAAACGTAGAATAGAGCATAGTGAGGTATAGAATGACTTGTGATCTGGTAGGATATGTCCAGTGTAAGTGGGTGAGTGTTGAGTCGTTCGAGCTTGGGCCACCCCGGGTGGTTGCCGGGCGGGGTTGAAGCGGAGCTGCTGAGTACCATAGGTTGATGCATGGTACCTGCATCAGCATAACCACCATTCCACACCGACAACCTCTATCCTCTCTTCATGATGGGAGGAGAAACAAACTCTAAGATGGTTCTCTCCAACATATACCCGAAGCTCGCAGCTGGTCCTGTGGCCAAGCAGATCCATTCCATCTATGCAGATCGCCTCCGACAGTTTACGAGCGATGGCCAATACAGAGAGCAAGGATTGCTCCCGTACGTGTTCCTCCCATCATATCTAAGGGCATGCTTGCTTTGCGAGGATCTGGCGGGACATGTACATGTACCTTGAAAGTCAAAGCTAACTATCCATTCAGAAAGATATACGAGGGGAGAGCTTCTGGGGGTGACCACGTTAAGCTCTCCGTATACTCCCCTCCGGACCTTTCCCGACCCACTTTTAAAGAAGCCACCTCTCACAAATTCTCTCCTACAAAAGTAGGCGAATCCTTTGGTCCCAGTTGGTCGACACATTGGTTCCGAGTCCAGTTGAAGGTGCCATCTCAGCTCCGAGACAACGACCACCTCGAATTCCACTGGGATGCAAATAATGAGGGCATGATATGGACCGAATCTGGCGAAGTCGTTCATGGCCTTACCGGCGGTGGAGAAAGGATAGAGTGGATACTACCTAAGAAGTGCGCAGATGGGAAAGAGCACGTCTTTTACGTCGAGATGGCCTGTAACGGCATGTTTGGAAATGCTCCTGGTGGGGATTCAATCCAACCTCCCAATCCAAATCGCTACTTTCAGCTCCATACAGCGGATATCGTTGCCATAAACCTAGGGGCAAGGGCGCTTTATGTTGATTTCTGGATCATTGGCGGTATGCTTTCCCTAGTCCGATGGCATGATCATGACTTACCAGCATTTAGACGCATCAAGGGAATTCCCACAAGACTCTTGGGAAGCCCATGAAGCTCAGCAAATCTGCAATTCAATCGTAGACTGTTTCATTGCGGGCAATGGAAGCAAGCAGTCTATTTTGGATTGCCGAAAGATTGCTAGACAATATCTGGGTGACAGCGTAGACTCTCCCAAAGTCTACGATAGTGATAAGGAGGCGATCGTCAGTGGGATTGGACACTGCCATATTGATACTTGCTGGCTTTGGCCGTGGGCCGAGACAAAGCGGAAGGTGGCGCGGTCTTGGTCTAATCAATGCGATCTCATGGATCGATATCCTGAGCTGCGTTTCTGTGCTTCGCAGGCGCAACAGTACAAATGGCTAGAAATGTACTATCCATCTGTGTTTGATCGTGTCAAGGACAAGGTGAAGAAGGGTACATTCCAGCCGATTGGAGGAAGCTGGGTTGAGCATGACACGAACATGCCGAGTGGAGAATCCCTTGTTCGACAATTTCTGTACGGCCAGCGATTTTTCGAGAGCCATTTTGGACAGCGTTGCACTACCTTCTGGCTCCCTGATACCTTTGGTTACTCCGCCCAGCTTCCACAAATCTGCCGGCTTGCTGGGATGAAGAGATTTTTCACCCAGAAGTTAAGCTGGAACAATATCAACAACTTCCCTCATACGACTTTCAACTGGGTATCACTTGATGGTAGCCAGGTGATTTGCCACATGGCACCTTCAGAAACGTACACTGCAGAAGCCCACTTCGGAGATGTCAAGCGTAGTGTCACACAACATAAATCACTAGACCAAGACCATACCTCCCTTCTGGTCTTTGGCAAAGGGGATGGAGGAGGTGGGCCTACCTTCCAGCACATTGAGAAGCTTAGGCGATGCCGTGGCATTAGTGATAAGATTGGTCTATTGCCTCGAGTCAAAATGGGCGAATCCGTTGAGGACTTCTTCGACAGATTGGAGAAGAAGGCAGAAGAAGGCACAGAATATGTGACTTGGTATGGTGAGCTGTACTTTGAGCTTCATCGTGGCACCTATACTACCCAGGCAAACAACAAACGGAACAATCGCAACTCTGAAATTATGTTACGTGATGTCGAATTTTTGGCGACACTCGCGAGTGTAAAGGATACAGTCAAAAGCACCAAGTCCTTGTACAGATATCCGAAAAAGGATATCGACGATATGTGGGAGGCTGTCCTTCTTTGTCAGTTCCATGACTGCTTACCTGGTAGCTCTATTGAAATGTGCTACGATGATTCTGACGAGGTATGTGGTCCGGTTGCTTGCAATGGCAGTGCTGAAATTCCATAGCTTTATGCCAAAGTCTTCAAAACCGGCGAGAAGCTGTTATCGGACGCAATGTCTGAGCTTGGTTTTGATGACAAGCCGTCCAAGGAAAGTAAGTTGGTTGCAGTCAATACCATACCATGGGCACGTACCGAGGTCACAAAACTACCAGCAATGGCTAGCTCTCTTCAATACGGCCTCGCAAACGGGGAGATGGGCATCGTAGAAGTTAGGCCTCTGGATTCAACCTACTCTGCCGTCACCGCATCTATAAATCAAGTCAAAAAGGGCGTATATCAACTTTCCAACAGCCAGTATCGCGTTGAAGTCTCCGATGGCGTCATCACCTCTCTCTACGATATAGCTGCCAAGCGCGAGATTATCCCCAAAGGCAAGAAGGCCAACCAGCTTGTCATCTTTGATGACAAACCACTATACTGGCAGGCCTGGGATGTTGAGGTCTACCATCTTGATTCTCGCCAGGAACTGCATTCCAGGAAGACTTCGATCACGGAGCATGGCCCCCACCGTGTTAGTGTCGAGGTTGAGACAAAGATCAGCTCGGAGAGTTGGGTCAAGACAACCATTAGCCTCTCGGCAGCGGTCGGCAACCACCCCTCATATGTTGAAATGGCCAGCGAAGTTGAGTGGCGTGAAACCATGAAGTTTTTAAAGGTCGAGTTCCCGGTGGATATCGTGAACCAAGAAGCGTCATACGAGACGCAATTCGGCATCGTCAAGCGACCTACACATTACAATACCACTTGGGACATGGCCAAATTCGAAGTCTGCTGCCACAAATGGGCCGACTTGTCCGAGGCCGGGTACGGCGTCTCGATCCTGAACGACTCCAAGTACGGCTTCGCGACGTGCGGAAATCTCATGCGGCTGAGCCTGCTGAGGGCGCCCAAGGCGCCGGATGCACATGCTGATATGGGTACGTTATATATGATTTCGTAGTTTGATTGTAGAATTCTGTTAATATGAGAATCTAGGCCGCCACCACATCCGCTACGCCATCCTCCCGCACGCCGGTCCTCTCTCATCGACAACAGTCCGCACGGCATTCGCTTTCAACAGCCCTCTCAAGGTCGCTTCTCACCCTTCTCCCAGCACCGTATCGCCTCTTCTCTCCTCTATCCGTATCTCAGGCGCGCCGAACCTTGTCATCGACACCATCAAGCGTGGCGAAGATGACGAGGATGTTAGCCGTGGTGAGCTGCCGAAGAGGAAAGGCCGGAGCGTGGTGTGCAGAGTGTATGATGCGATGGGTGGGAAGAGCAAGGGGGTATTGGAGTGGGGAGTTCTGCCTGTGAAGAAAGTCACGAAGTGTAACGTACTTGAGGATGATGAAGATGAGATTCAAATCGCAAGTGATGGAAAGGGAGTCGAGATTGAGATCAGGGCGTTTGAGGTGGCAACTTTTAGGCTGCAATTGTAAGGATACGATGGCATGAACGGCCGATGGAATGAATCGTAGCATTTGTGGTTTTGCGTCTCTTTTCTGCCGTTTTATCAAAATAGGAATCACTTATACATAGGCTACGAACGCAAGCACAGAAAAATGTAACCCTTTTCTCTTTGCTATATTCAATTAGGTGTTGTAAAATTCATGCAAAAAAAAAGTCCCAGTAGCTCCAGTTTTGACCAGCTCTCCATATCCTCCTATCTACATATCGGATTTTTGGCTGTAAGAAGCCAGTCTAACGGATACGGTCTAGCCGTGCGCGGTCTATTCCAGTTGTGTTAGCCTCCGTATGGTTATGGTTCTTGCGGAAAATACTTACTCATAGCGATTTGATCATCAACCTTGTCGGTCTAGTAATATACTCGTTAGAATTACCATATAAATATGTTTATAGAGTGTTGACTCACCTTGCCAATGATGCGGTCAATGTGCTTGTTCTGCTCATCAACCTCCTGGCCCATTGCACGTCCAAGGCCGTTCAAACGCTTAGCAGCGCCGTGGAGAGCATCGAGATTGGCGTCAATCTGTTGAGAGGGTAAGCATACGCAGCAATTGCAGTTAGCTGGGTATTCAATCATACCTCATTTTCCATTTCATCGTCCTCGGAGTCCTGCCGTGCGTTTAGCATGGTAAATCTCTCAGTAGTAAAGAGAAACCTACAGCCTCAAACTGGTACTTCGCACGCTCCGCTAGGGTGGCCTTATTCATCGGCTGCCTCACCGGATTTCCGTTCAAATCCCGTCCAACTTGCTGAGCTCGTGCCTGACTTTCGTACGCGGCTTGACGGGTAGCATCACGTTGCTCACGTTCCTTGCGATGGGTGTCCATGATGGCGGCATCCCGTGCCTCGCGCCTAAATTTCTATTAAGCACTTGTGATTCGGCTTTGACGTGGGGCTTCCTGAAAGTATACCTAGCTTCAGATGTGAAGGGATTTCCCACATGCATGGCGAACATGCTCTTATTGAGTGTCTTGAGTTCGCGAGCTTTTTCTTCTGCAATGCGGTTCTGGGAGGATGCTACATGAATATATTAGCTTTGTGCATATGTTAAGTCAATGCATCAAAAAGCAGTAGAGCATCATGCAACACAACAATCTGTTTTGCAGTTTCTCTGCGTTAACGGCCGAGGATGGGATAATTCAAAAAGCTCACCAAGGTCTAAGTTTCGCTCTGTGTTGTGAATTCGCTCGCCTTGTGCTCCCAGACGTGCAAGGGTATCGCGGCCTGTCTCTTCCGCCTGCTGAGCCAACCTTAAGGCGTTGCGAGTAGACGAAACATCCTGTTGCTTAATGAACTTAATCTCCTGCTTCGTGGCAGAGATATCTTCCTCTTCTTGCTCCTCCTGGGTGAGCTCCCGGTCGCCATACGCTCCGTATCCTTGGCTAGCTCCTGTACCATAGCCTCCAGCACCACCCGGAGCACCATTATATGCTCCGCCTGGCTGAGGGGCCTGCGGTTGCTGCTGCTGCTGCTGGTATCTTTGGGCGGCACCGCCAAATAATGCATCACGACCAGCATCGGTATCCTGGCTATCGGCTCTTCCTAGCCCACCATAGCCGCCTGGACCATAGCGGGAAGAAGGAGCCTGTTCAGTAGCACCCCCACCATACCTGCTGGCACCGTAACCACCCTGGCTTCCGCCGGCTTGTCCACTGTATCCCCCTCCATAGCCCCCTCCGTAGCCGCCCACAGGAACAGGGCTCTTATCTTTTCGGAATGAGTCGTTGGATCCATTGTACGGTGGTGGTGCTGCTGAGCCGTATGGGTCTTGCTTGGCGTAGGGGTCTGATTTTTGAGGGCCGTTGGTGGGTTGGGCATAAGGGTTGGAGGGGGGAGCAACTTTGTCTTTGGATTTGGTACGAGAGCCGAAGAGAGCGGAGCGGTTGGCATCGTCGTCAGCAACGTCGCCTTTCTTGCCAAAGCCAAACTTCTTCATTGTGAGGTAGGTAGGGGTGGGAGGAGACTGGAGATGTTCTTGGTAACGAGGGTAAGGCAGATAAGTAAGGTAGGAAGAGAGGCGGACGGTGGGTGAAGTGAGTGAAGGAGGTGGTTAGAGTCGTGGAAGAGATTGTAAAGGACAATAGGCGTAATTCAGTTCAATTCGGGTGTGTCAAGGGGAGGGTTGAAGGCGTTTCAGATAGCTGAAAGCTGAGGGTCAGCGTCGTCGGAAGAGTGGCTGAGTATCGTTTGTCCCGCTTGCAAGCACAGCCACAACTCATAAGTACGCGCACAGGCACGGTACTCCACAACTAAATATTAGGAGTAACTTCCGCAGACTTTTTGATGAAGACTTTTCTGACCTTTCTGGCTTTAAGACTCTGTTATAACTGTCTACAATCTTTGCTATGCGAATAGGAGTTGGTCCTTCACGAGGGCCCTGACCAGAAAGAATAGGATCCCCGTCTAGCAATGATTAAACGACTCAAGTTTCGCGCCCTCCCCAGACTCGCGCCACCGCCCCAACCCGCAAAACGTTTCGAAGGTATAGACTGGGTGCCTCAATGTTTACACAGTACAGGCATTGGGCCACAAATACTGCTCAATTTTTCGTTTTATTTAAACCTAGACGAGCTACCGGTTGCGAACTCCTCTCCAAATGACAGCTCCTGAAAAGCTATCCCGACTTCGCTGCATCTCGAAAACAGGTACCAATGCAGACGGGGTAGCGCGGTATTGGGTGTCACATCTTCCGTAGATGTCGCTGCTCATGGTGTGCGGCCTAGTAGTAACACTATGCTTAGTCCACCCGCGAGTACTAACCATGAAAGAGAGCATAGTGAGGGAAGCTTTCAAAAACTCACCAGTAAATATGATACAGGAAAATCACAAGTATTATAGTTGGCGATTATGGAATCCAACAGTATCCCAACGTTTATGGCAGTGGTTGAATGGGTTCAAAATCCTGAAGAATAAATCTGCGAACCGGGAATTTCTGCAACCAAATCATGATAAGACAATGTCTTATTTGAGGAATGGCACCAGTGACACAGACTGGAAAAGATGTGCCAGTATTTTCTAGTCTGTCTTAAACAGTCCCTCCAGACGCTTACAGGTTATTTAAAGCCTTCTTAGTCCAGATAATATTATTTTCTTCCGCCCCGAGTTCATTGTCCGACGACAATGCGTCATGCCCTTCCCTAGCCCGAATTTCATTGCCTTCGACAACCAGAAAGGGAGTCAAGATCCTGCTGATATCACCCCATCAGACTTCTCCAAAGCGACGATACCAATCAACCGTGATCCGGATTCCATCAAAGCTCGTCTTTGGCTGCCAGCCAAGGACAGCAAGCTTCGTGCCATCGGTGGCATAACGGTGATCATTAAACGGTCTGTCCTCAGTATTCTCGACCAATGTATTGAATTGCTTCGGTGTACTGTGAGGTAGTTCAAATAGTTCAAGTAGCTTGTGGCAATGTCGATGTTTGAGATTTCATCTTTAGATGCAATATTGTAAATCTGGCCGATGATTCTTTTGTGAAAAATTGAAAAATTGTGTCAATTTTATGCTTCCTCAAGCACCTCTTAACATCATTTGGAGACGTAATGTCACCATGTTCGAAGGCGAAGTTGGGACACTTCTCCAGTATCCGCGTATTGTTAAGTGTTGCGCAATAATCTAGCTTGTCGAAAGACTATACATCGTAGTCAATTGGGTACGTCAACGTCAGATGACGGACAAACCAGCAAGCACTGCGAAACAGCTATCAGCAATGTCTTTGGGCCTGCCAGTTTTATCACCCTGATTTTGAGCTCACTATGCCCGTTGAACAGCTGTGGCCGACAGGGCCGGGAATATAACACGCACATGTATCCTGCTCCGCCAGTGACCATGATATTTCTTGCGTCAGCCAGAGGCTCGAATTTCGTGGTTCCCTTCAGGATGGAAGCTTGAGTCCATAGCTCGGGTATGATGTAGGATCTTGGATTCAGCACGGTAGAATTTCTCCTGTCTACTACTGTAGTCAGCAAGCGAACTTGACTTTGGATTTGTCTTTAAGAACGTACGTGTGAGGTTGGAGTAATTGTTTTCAGGCGGGCTAGTGGGGCTTGCAACGGCGGAGGTGTTTGCGACAGGAGATGGGAGCATTGCGGAGGTTTAAGGCGAGATAGGCAGAAATGTCTTGTTGAATACATCTCACTCGGAGTCGAGAGAGTCTTTTATAATTTCAGCGTGCGAACACGGCGCCAGATGTTGCAAGCCCACGTTATAACTCCTTTCGGCGCAGAACTCGCCCCTCCGCAATGGCATTGAGTTAAAAGAGGGACTCCGCCCGCAACTAGGACCTCCCGATATCTGTAACGAGCGGGTCCTAAATAAGAGTTGAGGGGATTTCAGGATTGGATAAATCCTGTCTTTTCTAGGTAATCAAGGCGCTTCTCAAAGGCTTCAAAGGTATAATCTTTAGGTAATACTACGTCGTCTGAAGCTGCCGATGATGGTAAGTTATGACTCGCAGGTTCGAGCGAGTACAGACCTCAACGGCGCATATAATATTATCCTGGTTCTCCAATACCATTAATCTGGAGGAGGTTCACCATCATTTAAGCGTCTATTTTAATGCCACTAACAAACGTTGAACCGTTCTATTGGAAAGCATAGAAACATGACGATATACCTGCTCCACGCGCTGCTCCACCATCTATCCCTGGAAAATCCGGCGGCTTTCTTTATTATTCGTCCTCCACTCTGATAACATTTTGTAAGGCTCGATGTTCTTTTGAGTGACAGCACCGGCCTGAATGGACCCGGGTCCTTCCTAGCTAATAGGCTGTATTGACTTCGCATATATAAAAGACAGTTCGTGGCCTTTGCAGCAAAACTGTGGCCTTCGATCAATTCACAACTGACTAGTAGAAGACAAAGAGTCTAAATTAATAGAAAGTGAGATATCACCAAGAGGTTGTTCATTCAATTCCGTGAATATTTCCTAGAGGCCAAAAAAAAATTGCCCACAACATTTATGCAGCCAATATTACTTGCATACGAAAAATAAGTGGTGTTAAGCTCGTGGAGGTAACATTACCTCAGCAAGCTCAGACGTGATTCCGTTGGTGCGGAGTCAATCGGCCCGCAAGCGGGTGACTAACCACGTTCGTCGTGCACCATCGAAATTTAGCGTATTCATAATTGCGCGGAAAGGCTTGGCAATTCTTTCTCCCCCCTCCCCACCTAAATTTGTATGGTCGAACCTTGGGATACCACTACCATCCGCGGTATAGCCGCCCACACGATCAATCGCCGTACGACCATCTCTACGAACAGATCTACGAACGGCTCTACAGACGTCTACACGATCGCCCGTACGAACGCCCATGCCATCGATCAATCAAACATCCATACGATCAATGGATCTGTCGGACGGACAAGTTACTCATAAGAATTCTGTCGATTGAAGCTGGCTCTAGAAGCTCTCTATATACATGAGGTAGGGGTAAAAGACTGACGGAGACGCCGACGACAATTTGGTAACTGTTACTCAATCGCCACCAGGTCAATTTTGCCACTCAGTCGGTAATAGGTAATAAATAGGTAATGGAAAATAGATAGTAAGACATACGATGGTAAGAAACAGGGTGTGAGTTATAAGGTGGTACTTGACAGTGACCTCAACGTTCGACAGGATCTCTACAATTGCCTCTACAATCACCTCTACAATCACCCATACAATCGTCCGTACGAACGTCTCTACAATAGTCTCTACAAACGTCTGTACGAACGTCTACATGAACGCCTACACGAACGCCTATACAAAGCTCTACTCAAAGCTTAATACGGAGCTCCAAAGCCCTACTAATACGCAGCACTGATATACTAGAAGGCTTTATAATCATCTACACCATGGCCAGTACAAACACCCATACAACCGACCGATCAATCAATCAATTTCCCACACGAATGCCCATACGAACGCCCATACAATCAATCAATCGCCCACACGAACGCCCGTATGAACGTCCATACAATTGCCCATACAGTCGTCTCTACAAATGTCTCTGCAATTGAGCGCCCGTACGAACCTTTACATGTCTGCATGTCTACACGTCTGCACGCCTACACGTGGCTCTACACAACGCTCTGCACGAAGCTCTGCACGAAGCTCTACTAAACCTCTGCACGAAGCTCTGCCTAAAGCTTACCCCCTGCTGCGAAGCAGCCGCCGTAGCGCAGCCCCCATATCCGTAATATCTGCAATATCCACAAAACTGTGACAATTAGTAGGTTATGTTTTCAACACATAGATTCAGTAATTAGATTGGGGTAGAATTTGGACTATTTAACCATTGTGTTGTTGGGGCTTAGTTAATAATTTTGTAATTTAATTTAATATATCGCTACACAAATTCCTATAGCCTTAATATGCATTAGAATCAATTATAATACGCTATAGATTTATCTGCAATATATTATAAATTCTGCAGTAAAATATATTAGATTATAGTATAATATACTATAGTTCCTGGAGTATTTGGGCAACTCTTACGTGCGTATTTTACATAAAATTTAGTTGCAATATACTACACAGTCAGTAGTATATTGCTACTGTTTTTAGTGTATATTACTGCTATTTATAATGTAATTTACTTATACGCGGTGACCGTAGGGCTTCTTAGAGGCAGGAAGAAAGTGTTACTTTGTGCGCTTTTGGCGAGGGAGTGGTTAAGCGGCTATCGCTATTTGCCAGAAGTTAGTATATAGTTGCCTAACTAGGTAAGGATTAAACCTTTATACTAATTTTTATCTTTATTGCGGTAAAAAAATTATAGTAGTGGTATCCCAAGGTTCGACTGTTACGGACAGCTTAAGTACGATGTTACGACTACTTGGAGAAGAGTCGGAGGAAGCTAGTTGGTTAATATAGGCACGGTCCAGGATGGATCTGGTGGAACCATGTAACGAAGAATAGTAGCTGAGGTCACGTGGTGTAATCTATATAATCTGTGTAATCTATATAATCTGTGTAATCTATATAATCTGTGTAATCTATATAATCTGTGTAATCTATATAATCTGTATAATCTATATAATCTGTGTAATCTATATAATCTATATAATAGAGTAGATAGAGCACACGTACCTTACAGAGCGAAGGGATTTCTTAGGCGTACGGTTGTATATTTAAAGGACTACAGTCCCTACCCAGATAGTTCTCTCTTCGTAGTAAATCTTAGAATATAATTGGAGTTAATCTATTGGGCAACCACTTTACCAGTTATTATTACGTTATTAACTTATTATTTATACCTATATACCTAGCCCATTAATAAACCCACCGTAGTTTTTACTACAAGGTTCCGTTATATATTTACTACTAAGGTTACGGTATTAAAACATAAGAGAAGTTAAATAATATGCCACCTAAAGCACCAGTCGTGATACTATTAATAACGGCAACTACCTTAGGATTAGGAGACACTAGTATGGCAGATACGGACTTATAAGTGGTTATAAGAGGTTAGTTACAGAAAATGGTTAATTGCTTATTAAATAATAATAGGATACTTAAAGAACGCATTAATAGAATTAGAGTAGTAAAGGTTAAGTTACCTTTAATTAAACGGTTCTTAGGAGAAAGGTTAAAACTTAAAGGATTTCTTACATAAATGCACTTTAAGGTAATGTAGGAAGGAGCGAAGCTGGCAACACCTATGGATTAAGTGGCGTACGCAGGGTTATTCTTAACAGAAAGAGTACTAGAGTAGTTTAAACCTTACCTTACTAAGATATAAGTAAGTGGTATAACAACTACTAACCAAAATATATGGTTTATATTTACTAGTTAGAACGGGTTTACGGAAAGACTAACGCAGATATTTAGAGATTTGGAGTTAGCAACTATAGCGGAACGGAAACTTTAAAACTTAGTATAATATTCTTTAGCAATTAAGTACATAATATAGTTCCAGACTGTTATGGAGCGAGCATAAGTGGTGATAATATATAGCGAAGTAGATATTATTAAGCTATATACATAAACTGTGTAATAAAGTTAAGACGTTGCGTAAGGAAAAGAAAGTAGGAAATAGGGGAAAAAGGGTATATAACGTTTGCTTGGTTGCTAGGTTAATGGGTACTATGCTACGCATAGGCAGGGTAGAGCTTAGGTAGCGGTTCTGGTAGAACTTAGCAGAATTTGGCAGTTAGAGGTCCTTAAAGTCGCCAGTTGGCAACTCTAACAGTAGAGATGGCAGATTATGGCGGAATACGGCAGATTACTATTAGATTGCCGTCTTGTGGTCGGTTTCTAGTTATTTAGTTAGTAGAAATAGGTGGACGTGTGTAAGGTATTATAGGGGTGTCCTATAACAGTACCCCCCCTTTAAATTTGAGCATCTGCGAGATAGGGCTGTGGTAGTTCTGGGTGGAGTTTGTAAAAGTCTTCTATGGCTTGTATAAGTCCTACAGAGTCAGCAGGTTCCTATAAGGGTTTAGTAAAACCTCTCTATTTTATAAGGTATATATATTTACGTTTCCGTTTATTATACTTAATATTGTTAACTCTTTTAACGAGGTACTTATCCTTACCATCTACTTTAACTGGTGGGGGAGGGTCTTAGATCTGTCTAGGTAGGGCGTCTAATATAAGGGCGGTATGGTGGAGGACTAACGTATGGAATATAGGGTAGATTTTAACCATATTAGGGAGCTTTAGTTGGTAGGTATAAGGAAAGATAACTTTTTTAACCTTATAAGGGCTAGCGTTCTTCTAATTAAGTTTCTTAATAGGTTATTTTATATTTAGATTTCTTGTATCTAGCTAGACAAAGTTACTAATTTAGTAGGCTGGTGCTAGGGTTTAGTTCTTATTTGCTGCGGCTTTATAAATAGATTAGGCCTATGTTATTTTATTAGTAAAGAACTCTTATAGTTCTTCTATCTTCTTTATAAATTTGTTTGCTTCTGTAACTTATAAGGCCTAATAAGCTAGGCAAGGAATATTACTAAAGGGTTTAAAACCCATTTATAGATACTAGCCGTAGTTGGCTAGGAATAGGGAGACCTTTATAGTTTCCAAGACGGAGTTATTTATAGTAAACTTAGTAAATGCAAGCCAGTCTATTTAGTTGTCCTGTAGATATGACGTATATATCTGAATATATTGTTCTATTATAGTATTTATATATTCTGTTTAACCATCCGTTTCTGGGTGGTATACTATAGATAACAGTGCTTTAATATAGAGTTGGGTAGTTAGTTCTTTCCAAAACATAAAGATAAACTGGCTGCCTCTATTAGAGATAATCGTTTTAGGGAGTCTATGGAGTTTCCATATATAATCTAGAAACAGTTAGGCAACAGCAGGTATTAATATATTAGAATAGGCGATTAAGTGTCTTATTTTGGATAGTTGGTTTATAACTACTATAATGTTTATACAGCCTTTACTTATGGGGAGTTTAATGATGAAGTTAATTGAGATATCCTTTTATCTTCGGTCTGAAATAGGTAGTGGCTTTAGAAAGCTGTTGTATGTCTTATGCAAAGCCTTAGCTTATTGGTAGGTATGGCAGCTGGAGATATACCTTTGTATTATATTATATATATTTGGCTAGTAGTACTCCTATTAGAGTAGTTTTAGGGTTTTTCTATAGCCTAGGTAGCCGGCTACTAGTAGGTTATATACGTATTTAAGAAGCTTAAGCTTAAGTTTATTATGGTTAGGTATAATTAGGCGGTTCTGGTAGTATAAGTAGTCTCTATAAGCTTTATATTTACTTAGAGAGATCTTTTTAGAGCGTCTAACGCCATCTTAAATTAGCTTAAGTGTCTCTTAGATAAACTTGTTATTTAAGTATTTATTAATTATAATTTATTTAACTAATTGATTAGTTATTTTAAGGATATATACCATAAGGTCTTTAGCTAGGGGTGTTACGGGACTCCTCTGTAACACCTTATACACGTCCACCTGTTTCCACCTATTTCCACCTACGCAGTAAGAAGAGACCGACCACGAGATGGCAATCTAATGGTAATCTACGGCAATCTAACGGCAATCTGCCGCATTCTGCTATATTCTGCCAAGTCCACCAAATCCTGCCAAGTTCTGCTAGGACCGCTACTTAAATCCTATTCTGCTCCGTGCACGTGTTAACTAAGCAACTAAACTAGCGATATATACCCTTTCTTCCCGTTTTCTTACCTTCTCTCCTTACGCAACGTCTTGACTTTATTATACAGTTTATGTATATAGCTTAATAATATCTACTTCGCTATATATTATCACCACTTGTACTTACTCCGTGACACTATATTGCGTTAAAACCTATACTCCGCCCCGCCCTATTTAAAATGCAGAATGACCTTAAAGCCCCTATAATAGCCGCCGATATTATATCCACACTCCAGGAATAATTGGCAGATATATAAAAGTCCTTTATAGACGCCCTCGCATAAAACTAAGCTGCTATAGCTTAACAGCAAGCCAAACAAGAAGCACAGCACCAGAAAATAATTAAGGCCCTCTAAAAAGAAATCCGCACCCTTAAAATGCCCACGCTAAGCCCTTAAGACCGGTTGCTATTACTAGAAGCTAATACGCGGAACACAAGCCCTAAACTAGCAATAGTTATCTTACCGGTAGAACCAACTACTGCACTGCAACGATTTAAACAATTACTAGACCCTCCAATATTCACTAGTAAATAATAAGAACTCTAATTATTCCTAAGCCGGCTTAAAAATAAGCTAACTAGTAACGCTAACCGCTACCTAACTAAAGCTAACCAACTCTGTTATGCCCTAAGTTAACTAGGAGGAGATATAGCTAACCTTATTAAACCTCTTTAACCGAACTTAGTACTAAGCCTAATTATACTTCTTAAAGCCACGTATAGTGACCTAAACTGCTAAGCTACTGCTTAGAGAAAGATAAACTATATAACTTAAGGAATAAAAAGCTTTTTAGTATACTTCTCTAAATTTAACCGTTACGTAAAAGAAATAGGCTGGAACGACTCCGTACTAATTAACAGCCTTATTAAATCCCTAAGTCCTGAACTGAAAACCTCCCTAATAGGTATAGACCTACCAGGAGCCCTTAATGCCTGCGTAAACGTTATTAATAAACGGTATAATGATATACTACGTCTGACACCGAAGTCCGCTCTTTAATATAATATGACAACCCTATAAACGTCTACTAAGTTATTATCTTAGCCTAAGCACCCCAACGCTATGGATATCGACACTGGAACCCTAGGATACGCCCCACTAGGGTCCTTTAAATAAGAACGACGCACTAAGCTAGGCCTCTGTTTTAAGTATAGAAGTAGCTTCTACCTTTCTAACCACTACTCCGTCCCCCTACCCTAACGCGAATTATGAACGGCTAATACTAGTAGCCGTTTACCGCATTAATCCTCTAGTTACCGTCCCTAATCTCCACCTGGTTCTAGCTCCGTATTTAGTAAGCACTACTTATAAGGATAAAGCTACAACTAATATACTATAAGAACTCCACCCTAATTGCCTCTAAAAGAAAGGTCCTGGAGCTAAGTCGCTCTCCAGGACAGCGCTGCCTTAGGATTTCGTTAAATGCTTTAGATATCACAAACTCTAACTCTTAGGATTATAGCATAACTATTAACTGTTATCTTCGGCAGAATAATTAATAGGTTAATACTCGAGTTCTAATTAATATAGGAGCCAGTAGTATAGGATTTATTAACAAGATCTTTATATAAGATAATAGTTTTACTCTAACCCCCCTTAACCGGCATATTAACGTATTTGGATTTAATGGCAAACACACTATCTTAGGCCGTATTACCTATGTAGTATTCCTAAGACTCTAATACCTGAACTATAAAGAACTAATTAGGCTTTTTATTACCACCCTAGGTTACTTAGTGATCCTTAAACAACCCTAAATAAAGCTATATAAGGTAACTATTAATTGGGACAACCTTAAGCTTCTATTTACCGCCTCCTATTGTAAGCAGAAGTGTCTTATAACCTGCTGCTTAGACCCTAAACCAAAATCTAGAAAATCCACCAAGATCCACCAGTCTAAAATTTCCACTAACATCTACCCTATACCTAAGAAATCCACCCAATTCTACCCACCTAAGAATTCTACCAAATTCTACTATAAGATTTCCACTGACGTCTACCAAGAACCCGGAAATAATATATAACTATATAAACCAACTTTAACTGCTATACCCGAACCAAGCAGAAGCTTAAGCTTAATATATAAAAGTACCAAAAGAACTAGTACTCTACTATAAAAAGGATACTTAAAGAACCTAAACTTGAATTTAATACCAACTCTATACCTAACACTGAACTTAAACCCAAACAAGAAACCATATAAGAAACTAAAAATAATCTAAGTTCGCTTAACACCTTAAATATCTATATAATTGGAGCTACTCCGTTAGCACAACTCGCCAAGAAACCTAAATATACGATCTTCGCTGTTATAATAGCCGATATTAAAAAGGCCTTAGCACTAAAGAAACACACTAACCCTGCCACAAAAGTACTAGTATGCCACTATAATAACCTAGAAGTATTTTTACAAAAGGAAGCTAACAAACTAGCAAAACACTGACTATATAACCATAAGATTGTACTCAAAGAAGGAAAACAGCTAGGATTTGGACCCTTATACGGAATGTCCTAAAACAAACTCTAAGTGCTACGGAAGTACTTGGACGAACACCTAAGTAAAGGATTTATCAGAGTAAGCTCTTCGCCTATAGTTGCACCTATAATCTTTGTTAAGAAACCTAGCGGTGGTCTACACTTCTATATAGACTACCAAGCTCTTAACGCTATTACCACTAAGAATCGGTACCCGCTCCCATTAATTTAAGAGACACTAAACCAATTAAGTAAGGCTCGCTACTACACAAAACTCGACCTTATCTACACATTTAACCGCCTCCGTATCGCAAAAGGAGATAAATAGCTTACCGCATTCCGTACTAGATATAGACTGTTTGAATACTTAATAACGCCGTTCGGCCTTATAAATGCCCCAAGTTTATTCTAACACTTTGTAAATAATACCTTACGACCTTACCTGGATGTTTTCTGTACTACTTATATCAACGATATTCTGGTATATAGCAATAACCTGGCTAAATATAAGAAATATGTTAACCTTGTCCTAGAAGCCCTACGTAGAGCTAGACTATAATTAGATATAGATAAATGCGAGTTCTATAAAACAGAAGTTCTATACCTTGAACTTATTATCTCTATAGACGGCATATAAATGGACCTAAAGAAGATTAAAGTAATTGTAAACTGGTAAGAACCCAAGAACGTTAAGGACGTAAGAGCCTTTATAGGATTTGCTAATTTCTATTAACGGTTTATTAATAACTTCTCTACCCTGGTTTTACCTCTTATGGCTCTAACACAAAAGGACAAAGCCTTTATCTTTAATAAGGAATATAAAAAGGCCTTTGCCTATCTAAAAGTTATGTTTACTACCACACCCGTACTCTAACACTTTAACCTAAACTAAAAGAGTATTATAGAAGCTAATTCATCTAACTATATCACTAGAGGCATTCTGTCTTAGTATAATAAGGAAGGAGTACTATATCCAGTAGTATACTTTTTAAAACAATTAAGTCCAGCCGAATGTAACTACAAGATCTATGATAAGGAATTGTTGGCTATTATTAGATGTTTCAAACAATAGCGACCTAAACTGGAAGGCGCTGGATTTCTAATTAAGGTTCTTAGCAACCATAAGAATCTACAGTACTTTATAACCACAAAATAGCTAAGTTATTATTAAGCCTATTAGTCAGAATATCTGTCTTATTTCCAATTCTTAATTACGTACCGCCTAGGCGTTTAAGGTCAAAAACCTAATACCCTAACTCGACGTTTATAAGATATAATAGTATAGGAAGAAGCGCGCGCCTACTATAATTAAACGCTGCTTTGCCCTAAATTATTTAATCCCCCAGTTAAAGACCTTACAGTACACGTCCTTAAAATAACTAATCGATTAATTAAGCAGATTATAGTTAATAAATACTTAAATAACGAGTTTATCCAAGAGATACTTAAGTTAATTTAAGATGGCGTTAAACGCTCCAAAAAGATCTCTCTAAATAAATGTAAAGCTCGCGGAGACCGCTTATACTACTAGAACCGCCTAGTTATACCTAACTATAACAAACTTAAGCTTAAGCTCCTTAAACACATACACAATCTACTAGTAGCTGGCCACCTAGGCTAAGGAAAAACCCTAGAGCTGCTCTAATAGGAGTACTACTGGCTAAACATACACAATATAACATAAAGGTACATCTCTAGCTATTATACCTGCCGACGAGCTAAAGCCTTATATAAGAAGTACAACGGCTTTCTAAAGCCACTGCCTGTTCCGGACTAAAGATAGAAGGATATCTTAATTAACTTTATTATTGATCTCCCCGTAAGTAAAGGCTGTGCGAACATTATAGTAGTTATAGACCAACTATCTAAAATAAGACACTTAATTGCCTACCCCAATATATTAACACCTACTGTTGCCCAACTATTCCTGGATCACGTATGGAAACTCTACGGACTTCCTAAAATAATCGTCTCTAATAGAGGCCGCCAGTTTATTTTAGTGTTCTAGAAAGAACTAACTACCCAACTCTATATTAAAGCGCTATTGTCTACGGCATATTACCTAGAAACGGATGGTTAAACGGAACGTGCAAATGCTATAATGGAATAGTATATTTGGATATATACGTCGTATTTATAGGACAACTGGATGGACTAGCTTGTATTTGCTAAGTTTACTGCAAATAACTCCGTTTTAGAAACTACAAAGGTCTCCCCATTCCTGGCTAATTACGGCCAGCACCCGCGAATAGGTTTTAAACCCTTTAGTAATGTTCCTTGCCTAGCTTATCAGGCCTTATAAGTTGCAGAAGTAAACGAATTTATAAAAAAGATAAAAGAACTACAAGAGTTCCTTACTAATAAAATAATATGGGCCTAGTCTGTCTATAAAGCCGCAGCAAATAAGAACCAAACCCTAGTACTAGCTTACCAAGTTAGTAACTTCGTCTGGCTAGACGCAAGAAATCTGAACATAAAACAACCTACTAAGAAACTTAACTGGAAGAACGCCGGCCCTTATAAGGTTAAAAAAGTTGTCTCTCCTTATACCTACCAACTAAAGCTCCCTAATACGGTTAAAATCCACCCTATATTCTATACGTTAGTCCTCTACCCTACCGCCCCTATATTAGACGCCTTACCTGGACAGATTTAAGACCCTCCCCCACTAGTCGAAGTGGATAGTGAGGATGAATACCTTGTTGAAAAAGTTAATAATATTAAGTATAACAAACGGAAACGTAAATATATATACCTTATGAAATGGAGAGGCTTTACTAAGCCCTTATAGGAACCCATTAACTCTGTAGGACTTATATAAGCCGTAGAAGACTTTTATAAATTTTACCTAGAACTACCTTAGCCCCATCTCGCAGAAGCTCGAGTTTAAAGGGGGGGTACTGTTATGGGACTCCTCCATAACACCTTACACACGTCCACCTGTTTCCACCTGTTTCCACCTACGAAGTAAGAAGAGACTAACCATAAGATGGCAATCTGACGGTAATCTACGGCAATTTAACGGCAATCTACCGCATTCTGCTATATTCTGCCAAGTCTACTAAATCCTGCCAAGTTCTGCTAGGACCGCTACTCGAATCCTATTCTGCTCTGTGCACGTGTTGACTAAGTAACTAAACTAGCGATATATACCCTTTCTTCCCGTTTCCTTACCTTCTCTCCTTACGCAACGTCTTGACTTTATCACACAGTTTATATATATAGCTTAATAATATCTACTTCGCTATATATTATCACCACTTGTACTCACTCCGTGACAAGGGGATTAAATAATTTGGGGCAAAGTAGGGTTTAATTGCGGTAGGTACGCGCTTCTTCCTATACTGGTATATCTTATAAACGTTAGGTTAGGGTATTAGGTTTTTAACCTTAAACGTCTAAGCGGTATATAATTAAGAATTGGAAACGAGATAGATATTCTAACTAGCGGGCTTAATAATAACTTAGCTGTTTTATAGTTGTAAAGTACTATAGATTCTTATAGTTACTAAGGACCTTAATTGGAAATCCGGCGCCTTCTAGTTTGGGTTGCTATTATTTAAAATATCTAATAATGGTTAATAATTCCTTATTATAGATCTTGTAGTTATATTTAGCTAGACTTAATTATTTTAAGAAGTATGCTATAGGGTGCAGTACTCCTTCCTTGTTATACTAAGATAAAATGCCTCTAGTAATATAGTTAGATAAGTCGGCTTCTATAATACTCTTTTAGTTTAGGTTAAAGTATTAGAGTACGGGTGCGGTAGTAAATATAACTTTTAGATAGGTAAAGGCCTTCTTATATTCCTTATTAAAGATAAAGGTTTTATCTTTTTAGGTTAGAGCTATAAGGGGTAAAACTAGGGCGGAGAAGTTATTAATAAACTATTAATAGAAGTTAGCAAATCCTATAAAGGCTCTTATATTCTTAACATTCTTAGGTTCTTACTAGTTTATAATTACTTTAATTTTCTTTAAGTCTATTTATATGCTATTTATAGAAATAATAAGTCTAAGGTACAGGACTTCTGTTTTATGGAATTCGCACTTGTTTATATTTAATTATAGGCTAGCTCTATGTAAGGCTTTTAAGATAAGGTTAACGTGTTTCTTATATTTAGTTAGGTTATTACTGTATACTAAAATGTCGTTAATATAAGCAGTATAAAAAATGTCTAGGTAAGGTTGTAGGGTATTATTTATAAAGTGTTAGAACGAACTTGGGGCATTTATAAAACTAAACGGTATTACTAAGTATTTAAATAGTCTATACCTAGTACGGAATATAGTAAGCCATTTATCTCCTTTTGCGATACGGAGACGGTTAAATACATAGATAAGGTTAAGTTTTGTATAGTAGCGAGCCTTACTTAATTAGTTTAGTGTCTCTTAAATTAATAGGAGCGGGTACTGATTTTTAATGGTAATGGCGTTAAGAGCTTAGTAGTCTATATAGAAGCGTAGACCGCCGCTAGGTTTCTTAATAAAGATTATAGGTGCAGCTATAGGCGAAGAGCTTGCTCTAATAAATCCTTTACTTAGGTATTTGTCTAAGTACTTCCGCAGCACTTAGAGTTTGTTTTAGGACATTCCGTATAGGGGTTTAAATCCTAGCTGTTTTCCTTCTTTAAGTATAATCTTATAGTTGTATAGTTGGTGCTCTGCTAACTTATTAGCTTCCTTTTATAAAAATACTTCTAGATGCTTATAATAGCATACTAGTACTTTTGTGGTAGGGTTAGTGTGCTTTTTTAGTGCTAGGGCCTTTTTAATATCGGCTATTATAACGGCGAAGATTATATATTTAGGTTTCCTAGCAAGTTGTACTAATAGGGTAGCTCTAATTATATAGATATCCGTAGAAAGGGGGGTAAGTTACCGGCTAGTAACTTCCTTTTAATTATCTACTGTTTCTTATTTAACTTTAGGTTTAGCATTAGGTACGGAGTTAGTATTAGATTTAGGTTTAGGTTCTTTAAGTATCCTTTTTATAGTAGAATACCAGTTCTTCTAGTACTTTTGTATATTAAGCTTAAGTTTAGGCTTCTACTTAGTTTGGGGTGGTATAGTAGTTAGGGTCGGTTTATGTGGTTTAGTGTAATTTTTAGGTTCTTAGTAGAATTAGGTAGACTTTTTAGGTATAGGGTGGACATTAGTGGAAATTTTAGACTAATAGATTTTAGTAGATTTTTTAGATTTTAGTTTAGGGTCTAAGTAGTAAGTTATAAGGCACTTCTGCTTATAATAGGAGGTGGTAAATAGAAGCTTAAGGTTATCTTAATTAATGGTTACCTTATATAGCTTTATCTAAGGTTGTTTAAGTATTACTAAGTAACCTAGGGCGGTAATAAAAAGCCTAATTAGTTTTTTGTGGTTTAGGTATTAGAGTCTTAGGAATACCACGTGGGTAATACGGCCTAAGATAGTGCGTTTACTATTAAATCTAAATACATTAATATGCTGGTTAAAGGGGGTTAGGGTAAAACTATTATCTTATATAAAGATCTTATTAATAAATCCTATGCTACTAGCTCCTGTGTTAATTAGGACTTAAGTATTAGCCTATTAATTATTTTGCTAAAGACAACAGTTAATAGCTATACTGCAATCCTAAGAGTTAGAATTTATAATATCTAGAGCATTTAATAAGATCCTAAGACAGTGCCGTCCTAGAGAGTAACTTAGCTCTAGAACCTTCCTTTTAGAGGCGACTAGGGTAGGGTTCCTATAGAACGTTAGCTATAACTTTGTCCTTATAAGTAGTGCTTATTAGATATAGGGCTGAAGCTATATAAAGATTAGGGACAGTAACTAGAGGATTAGTGCGGTAAACGGTTACTAGTATTAGCCGTTTATAAATTATGTTAGGGTATAGGGACAGAGCAGTATCTTAAGATATAAGCCTTGCTTCCGTATTTAAAGCAAAGGCCTAGCTTAATGCGTTGTTTTTATTTAGGGGACCCTAGTAGGGCATACTCTAGGGTTCTAGAGTTAATATCCATAGCGTTAGGGTGCTTAGGCTAAGATAATAACTTAGTAGTTATTTACGGAGCTATTGTATTATATTAAGAAGTGGACTTTGGTATTAGGCATAGTATATTATTGTATTATTTATTAATAACATTTATATAGGTATTAAGGGCTCCTAGTAGGTCTATACCTATTAGGGAGGTTTTTAGTTTAGGACTTAGGGATTTAATAAGGCTATTAACCAGTATAGAGTCATTCTAGCCTATTTCCTTTACGTAACGGTTAAATTTAGAGAAGTATACTAAAAAGCTTTTTGTTCCTTAAGTTATATAGTTTATCTTTCTCTAAGCAGTAGCTTAGTGGTTTAGGTTACCGTATATAGCTTTAAGAAGTATAACTAGACTTTATACTAAATTTGGTTAAAGGGGTTTAATAAGGTCAGCTATATCTCCTCCTAGTTAACTTAGGGCGTAGCAAAGTTGGTTAGCTTTAGTTAGGTAGCGGTTAGCATTACCAGTTAGCTTATTTTTAAGCTGGCTTAGAAATAATTAGAGTTTTTATTATTTACTAGTAAATATTAGAGGATTTAGTAGTTGTTTGAATTATTATAATACAGTAGTTGGTTTAGGGTAAATAGCTACTATAGGGTTGGGACTCTTATTTCGCGTATTCATCTCTAGAGAAGATATTTGGTCTTAGGGCCCTAATATAGGCATCTTAAGGGTGTGGACTTCTTCTTAAAGGTCCTTAATTATTTATAGGTGTTATGCTTCTTATTCGGCTTATTATTAAGTTAAAGTGGCTTAGTTCTATACAAGGGCGTTTATAAAAAACTTCTATATCTCTACTAATTGTTCTTAGAGTGCAGATATAATGCTAGCAGCTATTATAGGGGCTTTAGGGTTATTCTATATTTTAAAGGGTGGTATATAAGGTTAATATAACATAGTATTACGGAGTAAGCACAAGCGGTGATAATATATAGCGAAGTAGATATTATTAAGCTATATATATAAACTGCGTGATAAAGTTAAGATATTATGTGAGAAAAAGAAAGTAGGAAATAGGGGAAAAAGGGTATATAACGTTTGCTTGGTTGCTAGGTTAACGGGTAATATACTACGCATAGGTAGAGTAGAGCTTAGGTGGCGGTTCTAGTAAAACTTGGTAGAATTCGGCAGTTAGAGGTCCTTAAAGTTGCTAGTTAGCAACTCCGACAGTAGAGACGGCAGATTGCGGCGGAATACGGCAGATTGCTATTAGATTACTATCTCGTAGTTGGTCTCTGGTTGTTCAGTCGGTGGAAATAGGTAGACGTGTATAAGGTGTTACGGGGGTGTCCCGTGACACAGACACTTATAATATAGGTAAAGTAGAACAATAGGGCGCTTATAGCATAGTATAAATAAGGACTTAAGGCTAAAGTCCAAAATTTAATTATCTTAATAGAAGATACGGAAAGTCTAAGGGACTTAATAGATTAATTAATAAAGATCCTCCAATAGGCAGATATAGCAGATGTCTAACTAGACACCCTTCCAATTAATATAGACGATAGATTCCCTTCTAGAGCTTTTTTATACGCGTGGTCTATAATAAAGTATAAGCTCTTAAAGGACTTCTTACTCCCTTACTTAACATATTCTTTAATAATTAATAGATCTAGCCGGTCAATTAACATTATCTCAAAAGTCCGCTAACTCTTATATAATCTTAAACGTTATATTATCAAGCGTTGCAGTATAAGCAAACCAAGGCCTCCTCCCTAATAACGACCGCACTTTCTATAGCTGTGTATATAAACTCCAGAATAAACACCCCTAATTGGCTATAAGGTGCACCTTATTAATTACCACTAAGCCAACGTGTGCGTAAAAAGTAGGGTAGGTAAGAATCTTATAGAGCTTTTCCCTAGCCAACAGCTTTGGCGATATTAAAATATAGGTATATACTCCAATGCGGATTTCCCCTAAAAGACGTTTAGATATTGTCTCCTTATATACGTAAACCGGCCTTATTCTAGGAAGCTCCTTAATCTTTACCTTCTACTCTACACTAATTGCATTAAGTAGCAAGATAATAATTACCACTAAGGCCCAAAGAAGACATGGCATTACTTATATTATTATACTCTTGCTAAATAAGGTTCTTATAATAAGTATTATATCTTTTTCCTTAAATAGCAACTACCTAAGGGCTTTAAGCTGCTCCGTACGTCCGCGATATAGATATAAAAATACAATAGCTTTGTTAATCTTATTTAGCTACTAGGCCTTACTCTTTTCGCAAAGTGTAAAAAGCTAATCTTAAAGGTCCTATAGCCGTCACGCCTGCTTTGTCGCACAACCTCTCCAAGTTTAATTATTAGGCACCCAATGCGGTAGCGGCTATTCTAGTATCTTATTTAACCTTCTACCTCTCCTTCTAACAAGTTTTTATAGCGGCATACTGTGGGTTAACTCGAATATCCGTGACTTGGTAGTTAGCTCGTGGTAAAGTTTAGAGTAAGATTATCTAGTATAACACAGATGCTATATATCTACCTAGCTATAGTAGGTGCTTTAAGATACCTATTATAGATCTATATAGGTTTTATATATATTAGCTAGCGTTTAATAAAATTATATATAGTTCTACAATCCTTAATAACACGTTTTTTTTGGTAAAAATAAGTATAAGACCTAAAAATACCTAAGTAATAAAAATAATTTAGCCTAAAAGCCTAGGCTCTATTATATAATCAATAAACTTTAGGAAAGTATATAAAATACTAGTATTAAGTTATTTTAATATCCGCAACCTCCGCAACGCGGATATCGCCAAATTGCTTATAAGTGTTGCGAAACACGCTCAGACGTATTTCTGGTGGTTTTGCATAAATGTAGTTAGTCAGCTTGCGGACTAATTAAAAATCCGCACCAACAGAATTACGTCTAAGCTTACTAAGGTAAGTATATATAGGCCTAAATACCCTACGCGGGACTAATAATTTTCTAAACCATGTACTAGACCTTTTAACGAAGGTCTTACTAAAAGCAGTAAGCGTCTTAGCAAGGTAAGCCTTAGTAAAAAGGTCTAGGAACAAGATAAGCTAAATTTATAGAAGTTCCGGCTTAGTAAACTCAACGCTATCTAGTTAGTACGTTACCTTAGAAGCTTAGACCAAGAAATTAATTATACGGATATAGAAATATCCGCACCGTCCACTAAGCTAATTTAAGACGGCAATCGTTTTCTTGGTCTAAGGCACTTTGGCAAGCTTTATAAAAAACCTAAATACTATTTATATAAGAAGACCTTTGTTCGTACTAACTTAATAGCACGAGTGAGTCGTATCCCGGGGCACGAAATACGTATAGTATTATATGCTCTTTGGGATAGTGGTGACTGTCTCTTGTATTAAAGCAGACTACGTGGTCTATATACTGATGCGACCTCCCCCTGATTAGTCAGTGCTTTAGGGGTGCACTAGACGCGTAAATGGGTGGTTAGTGCACCGAACGCGTAAACGCGTAGTTGGTGTACCGTACGCGTAAGTACGCGTTCGGTACGACAGGTGCTATAATTATACACTAGCGGTACTTGAAAAATGAAACCACCTATATACAGCCTCCGTAATTGTTTTAATAGAACCGTAAAACATAAAAGAAATACATAGGAAATCCCTCCCAAGGTGCCTTCTAGGCTGCCTTC
>Ga0307507_10002671_pt1 | contig 36754 bp, 10 predicted proteins | sample 7_EM_MG_FD_207223 | JGI IMG/M metagenome (GOLD analysis project Ga0307507, IMG submission 207223) | Populus trichocarpa ectomycorrhiza microbial communities from riparian zone in the Pacific Northwest, United States - 7_EM | ecosystem: Host-associated > Plants > Roots > Unclassified | place...
GTAGGAAGGTGATATACTACGCGTGGCTGACGTAAGCTGTACGCGAAGCGTACGCGAGGGCATGGGGTTCCGCTAGGGAGTCTCCTATGGAGGCTCCTGCGGCGGCGTTCCGTGACACTACCCCCCCCCTCTTATAGAGGCGGAGCTCCGGCGACGCTGTGGTTACTATATACATGTAAAAGGAACGCTTAAGGTATAGAGAAGAGAAAGAGATAACGCTAAAGGGGTTAGTAGTGTGGAGTTCTGCCGGCTCTAATCATTAAATGGATCAATTAGGATTTTCCATCCCTGGGATAGAAAATCGCTATTAGCTTAGTAGAAGGCGGTAAGCTAAACTAACATCTTTATAGTCGCGGTGATATTACGTAATAAGGCTTGGCACCTAAGAATTTAACTAATTAGAGAACTTTAACCGCTGGTTAAAATTTCTAGACACCTTAACAATTTTCTAGTTACGTAATGGTAATCTACGGCAATCTAACGGCAATTTGCCCTTATATGGTAGTATATAACGGTTAAACTCTATAAGGGTTCCTATAGAGGATTAGGCATAAAATCTCTGCTTAGGCCTGGTTTCTGTGGGTTCGCGTAGTAAAAGTTACTAATTAGGTCCTTTATATTTTTAAAGTCTTCCTATAGTTGCTATTTTGGCTAATCTATATTAAATCCTGTATAGATAGCTCTATAGTAGAGCCGCTATCCTCTGCCTTTGCTAAAGTATTTAGAGTTAATAATTTGTTTAATAGTCTACTTCTTATAGCTCTCGTCTTCGTTCTTATCTTGGATTAGTACCGGTAGGGGTTTAGGCTATGTCTGTCCTAGTAAGGGGTTAGGCTGGTAAAGGTATAGTAGCTATAGGTAAAATATAGGCCATATCCCGCGGGTGGCTAGGGCAGGTGGGAGCTCTAGCTTATATATAGCTCCCTTATTAATAACTTATTTAATCTAATAGGGGCCGAGATTCTTATAATTAAGTGACTTTATAGGCCTCTGTGTAGAGATATTATGTATATCTAGCTATACCTAGTTGCCAACACGTATCTCCAGTGGTGGCGTTCTATAATAGTTAGCAAAGTAGGCCTGCTTTGCTTAAGCCCAGGCCATTTCTCCCCTATAGTAGTTAAGTAGATTTTTTATGCGGTCTGTATGCTGGTCAGTAAGTAGCATCTTAAGGCATTTTCTATATAGCAGTTTCTTATTAATAGGTTCTGGTAGCTCTATGCCAGATTAGGGGTAATAACCCTTGTTTATAAAGAACGGAGTAAGTCCTATAGTGGCTAAGATGTGGTTATTAGCTATAAACTCGCCTAATAGGAGGTAATCTACCTAGTTATCCTAGCCATAGGTAATAACCTATTATAAGTACGCCTTTATACTGGCGTTAGCGTTTTCTGGCTGTCCCGTAGTCTTATAGTAGAAGGATGTAGATATCTTAATAGAGATACTAAGACATTAATAGATCCGTCTCTATAGGTTAGAGTTAAATTACGTGCCCTAGTTGGACGTAATAGAGTTAGGTATTTTATATAGTTGGTAAACTTTGCGAAGAAAAGCATCTACGATGTTATTAACGGCTATGCCTTTAATTAGGACGTGGTGACGTTCCTTTATAAGTTAGCATATTATTATTAGGATGTTCTTATAGGTACAACCATACCGTTTATAGGGTGGTAGGTTAGTAATAAAGTCTATAGCTATATCTGCCTACCGCCGTATAGGGATTGGTAGCGGGTGTAGTAGTCCTTAGTACTTAGTGCGAAAAGCCTTAGCGCGCTTATGACTATAGCAGGCGCTTATAAAGCGTTTAACTAAGTCTATTATCTTAGGCTAGAAGTAATATTGGCTAAGGAGTTTATAAGTTCCTCCTCTACCTGGGTAACCGCTTAACCGGAGGTTATAGGCCATCTGGATTAGTTGCCGTTATAGGTCTTCTAAATTGGGGATAAATAGATGGCCTTTATAGTAGAGTCTGTTTTTCTTTACTTCTAAGGCTACTATATTAATTTAGCCTAAGTTTTGGAGGCTAGTAGGTGGCTTGCGGACGCCAGCAGTTTTCGCGGCAATAAGTTAGTGTAATAGCGGGTTAATAGAGATGTTATATACAGCAGCAATAAGCTTATTAATTTTGGGGGGCGGCTTTAAGTCTATAGCGTAAAGCTAAGGTGCGGATAGTTCTGTTATAGGTAGTATATTAGGGGCCAGGTTCCTTACTTTTAGGATTATTTACTATTGGAACTGATTATAGGGGTCATTCTCTAACTAAGGAAGGTCTTATAAGCGGCGTATTAGGCTATTAGGTTTTGTGCCTTATACTCCCAGCCTATATACAATTTTAAAGTTAAAACTAGAGAGGAACTCGTTCCAGCGTACTTAGCGTTAGTTTAGTTGCTTTATAGTTATAAAGTACTTAAGGTTACAATAATCCGTAAGGACTTTAGTTGGCTAGTTGGGTTCTGCTAAGGAGAGTTCTAGTTAAAATTCTTTAAACGCTTATATAATTATAAGGAGTTCTTTATTATAGATCTTATAGTTACACTCTTATGGTATAAGCTTAGACGAGTAGAATGCGACTAGGTAGAGAAGACTGTTATTACCTATCTAGGAGAGGACGCCTGCGTTAATATAGTCTAAGAAGTTGGTTTTAAGATAAAGTTATTGTTCTAGTGTAAAGTAAGCTAGGATAGGTGCTTTAGTAAAGGCATTTTTAAGGTCTTAAAACGCCTTCTTATAGTTAGGCGTCTAGGTAAAGCATAAGTACGCTTTTCTTCCTTTTATAGAAAGGCCCTTTATTCGCATTATTGCTATAAGTGGTGCTACTACGCCTAAGAAGTTGTATATAAATTTCTAATAGAAATTAGCAAAACCAAGGAAGGCTTATACGTCCTTAATACAGCTAGGGGCTTACTATTTGGTAATTATATATACCTTCTTAGGGTCTATACGGACACCCTTAATAGTAATAATTAGTTTAAGGTATTTTACTTCTATAACTAAGAATTTGCACTTCTTTAGATTAATATAGAGTCCTGCTTCCCTAAGGCGCTATAGGACCTTTTGAATGTACTTAGTATACTTAAAAGGGTCGTTGCTGTAAATAAGTATATTATCTAGGTACGCCAAGTAGAAGTTATTAAGGTAGTCCCATAAGGCGTTATTAATATAGCTTTAGAAGGTGCCTAGGCCGTTATATACGCTAAAGGGTATAACGGTATATTTAAATTAGCCGAAGCGCAATACGAATGCGGTTTTCTATTTATTACCTTCCTATATTTAAAGATAGTTAAAGGCGGCAATAATATTAAGCTTAGTATAGATTTTAGCTTAACTAAGCCACTTAAGGGTCTTACGTATAAGTGGTACTAGGTATTAGTTCTTAATTATAATAGCATTAAGTTCTTTGTAGTTAATATAGAATTGGATACCTCCTCCTAGCTTCTTAACAAGAAGGATAGGGGCGGCTGCTAGTAATATGCTAGGATAAATAAACCCTTTATTAAGGTGCTTGTTAATATACTTTTTTACAACTAAAAGTTCGTTTTTTAATATTAGGTAGGGTCTTTTATAAGGTGGTATTTTTCCTTATTTAATATTAATGGCATAGTTATTAGGTTAATGTGGAGGGAGTATATCTACGCCCTTTTATAAGCATATATTGATAAAGTTGTAGTACCTCTTAGGGAGGAGCTTGTGGAGTTCCTTATTAGTAAGTCCCTTTTTAAGCTTTATAAACTTCTTAAAGTCCAAGGTTAAGAGTTTATTAAGTTCTACAGGCGTGTCGTCCTCTAGGAGGTCCACTAGGTCTATCCTATTACTATAGAGGACGTGATCCTGTTCTTTATTAAGTTTATATAGCCGTAAGCGGGAGGCTACTATAACAACCCAGCTCTTCCTTCGTGCTATGTAATAGAAGGCTGCGGCACTAACATAGTAACAGTTAGTCGTGGGTGGTATAATCAGAGGTTCTTTAGGTTAATATCCTAAGGAGTAAATAGAGGCGGCTAGGCTATGCCCTAAGCAGGTCTCTCTATAGTAATTAGAGTTAAAGGTTACTTCTCTTTTCTTCTAGTTAATAATAGGGTTGTGCTGCTTAAGCCAGTTTATTCTAAGGATAATAGGGTAATTGGCAAGTGGTGTAATATAGGCCTAGAGCTCTTCTTAGTGTCCATTTATATCTAGGTAGAGTTATGCCATATAAGTAATCTTTTGTGTAGTATAACTACCGTCAGCAAGTTATAGGGCGCGGGCTTTAGTAAGGGGTAAGGTTAGTAGGTTATATTTATATATAAATTAGGTATCTACAAATTTATTAGTAGCTCCGCAGTTAATTATAAAACAGTCTTTATATTATTTTTTAGCAGTTGTTCCTTTTATAGGTAAAACTATCTGTTTCTGTCTATCTATTCTTACTAAGTTATCTATTAAGCAGGCTAATATATAGATCCCTCTATTATTAGGGTGTCCTAGCTTGCGACTTAGGGCTAGGACTAAGCATTTCTTACTACTACCGCTGCTGCCGCTTCTTCATCTTATACGGTAACGGTGCGTAGCGAGGTATTCGGTGTTTAAGGTATAAAGTTAGGTATTAGGCGGCGATTACCAAACCTAGCTATTAGGCAGTTTAGGTTTTCGCAATAATAGCCTTTTTAACAGCATCTATAGCAGCGCCCTAGCTTTTAAAGTAGCTTACGCTCTCTATCTAGGAGTTTACATGGGAAGGTTAGTATAGAGAGGTTAATATTAGCTCCGGTAATAGTATTAGTAGTGGGCGTCGGTAACCTAGTATATATAGGTGTGGTTGGCCCAGAGGGCTTTTATATTAGAGCCTTTAGGCAAGGGTTAGTAGTAGAGATCTAATTTAGCTGTTGTTTAATCTTCTATAGGGCTGCCACTATGCTATATACGTTATTGTAATTATAACTAGCGGCAGCGTAACTAAGGCAATAGGTGACTTTTTTAAGGAGATCTTTCTGGTCTTTAGCGTCATCTTAGAAGAGGACTCTAGTATATTCCTAGAACTTAACATAGAACTTATTAAATAACTCAGTAGAACTTATCTTTAGGGCGCGTAGTTTGGCTTAACTAATGGCCACTAGATTGTGGTCGCAATATATTAGGTTAAGGTTATTAAGGACTTTTTAGTAGAACTACTACTTTTAGGGGCTATTAGTCTCCTATTAGGCAAAGAGTCTATTAAATAGGGTACCCTTTATGCGCCTAATAATATAACCAATCTTAGTATCCTCCTTAGGAAAAAGGTAGGCGCTCTAGATTAGTTTCTCGCGGATTTACATTTTCTAGTGGCTGTATTCCTTACGGTCTCCCTAAAAGACTAGGGGGTTAGGGTATTATATATTAGACCCCATAATTATAGCTTAAATTTGGTTACTATTATAGAAGCCATCTCTGGTGGGTAAAGCTGCCGGGGGCGTAGAGACTTGGGTGGTATAGTACATAGTAGGGGGGTGCTCAGCATTGTTACAGATATGCTCGTTAAGCTAAGACTATAGGTATTTAATTATGCCCTCCTTCTTAGTAACTTCAGCAATAAGTACAATCTTAGCTTTCTTTAATTATTGGACATCACGCTTAGATATATAGAGGTTATCTTTAGTCTCTTAGCGTGTGTTATTAGTAAGTGCCTTACTAGCTTATAAGTCTTAGATAATATTATAATCCTAAATAGCACGCAATTCAGCTTATATAAGCTTTAGGTGGTAGTTCTATAAAAGGCGGTAGTATTTATTAGATTCTTATACTACTATTTATATAAACATTTCAGCGTCCCGTATTTTGATCTTAATGGGTAGCTACCCTTCTAGCTACTTTTCCGTGGCTATATAATTAATAAAGGATAAGATGTTACCGGTGTCTATCTTATTAAGGTCGTCGCTGTGGCCACCTATATTAATAGGGGTGTACCCATCTTGCTAGGCTAGTTAACTCTTATCGTCTTTAAGGTGGTACTGGGTGCTCGGGGGTACTTATAGTTGTGGCTCTTTTAAGCCGCTAGGCTTGCCCTTAGGGGTTAAGGCTAGAATTAATAAATTAAATTCTCCTAGGATTAATTAGCGTTGTAGGTTAGGTTAGGGTACTAGGTTACTCTTTAGGCTTAACATAGTGGCTAGTAAGGAATATCGTCTTACTATTATAGTGCGGAGGTTGTTTGTAGGCACGCTGCTTCTGGCAGCGCTTGCAGTATTGTAGGGATGTAGAATTGGTCGTAGGCTAGGTGTCGGTGGTAGAAAAAAGGCGCAACGTAATATCACGGGGCGGAGGCAGTGGCTACAGAACGTATGTACTCGAGGAGTCTACAAGACGTTGCGCGATCGATCGTAAGGATTGAAGGCGTAGGAAGGTGATATACTACGCGTGGCTGACGTAAGCTGTACGCGAAGCGTACGCGAGGGCACGGGGTTCCGCTAGGGAGTCTCCTGTGGAGGCTCCTGCGGCGGCGTTCCGTGACACCCGGCTTATATTATTCTTATAGCGCTCCCTTATAGGGCGGCTATAGTCTATTATTTAGCGCTGGTTTTAGGCCTATTTATTCTTAATACACTAACGCCCTATTTAGGAGCTGTGTATACTGTATTAGATCTTGGCGAATCCTATTTAGGAACGGCATTAAAGATATAACGCCCGCTAATCTAACCGTCCTAAGATTAAGCTTCTGGAGCTAATTAATAAGTTTTTCCAGTTTAGGATCTGCTTCTTAAGTTGTTTAACGGGTACTTGCTAACTTACTTAGCTAGGAGACTATAGGCGGTTAAAGAGCAGCATCTCTTTAGTTAGTTATAGCTGGTTGTTAATTACGGAATTGTCTAACTAGCTGATAAAGGCCTTGCTCCTTAGGATTTATTATTAACAGCTAATCTGCGCCCTTATATAAATTAAGCCTGTCTTTTATAGCTCTCTTTATTAGATAGAAGTTAAAGAATTCTTGTCTATCCGGGTTGGCTCCTGTTTTAGTTATAGTATACCTTTAATACTTAAATGGGAGTCCCCTTGCAAACCAGTATCCTTATTTACAGTTTTCTAAATTACTAGCCTTAGTAACCTTTTAGGAGATTAATATAAACTACCTATAGTATTTACATATACTGCTAGGTGGATTATTTCTATACTATAGCACATAAGCTTCTAAAAACTCTACCGTTTTAACTTGTTAAAAGTAATTACTTCTTTAGTAGTCTATCCTAAGCTTCTTTATAAGTTCTATCCAGTTTCTAATTATAAACTTAGGTAGGCTGCGGATCCATATCCCTATCTAATAGTTGCAATACTCTAGAAGTCCTTAATGCTTCTCATTGTCCGCAATATAATGTCGGATATATAGTCGCTTATACTATTTGATAAATTATAATACGTTTTATTCTGTAAAGTAAGGGGTCCTAGGAGTTCCTGGAGCTGGTATAGGCTGGGCTATAATATATACCTTATCTCGTTCTATCAGTAGTCTAGTAGAAGGCAGCAGACCTATAGTTTTTCTAGAGACAGGTAGGTGGACATTGTAATCCCTATCCTTGGTCTATTAAGGGTTGTCGGTCCCTAACGTTATGGGAGTTAGGGTTAGTATCGCATGCCCTTATTTAGGAGAGCTTCGCGGCTTAATAGGCTGCTTACCTTCCTCTCCCTTTCTAGCGCCTTTGCTATTATTATAGAATAGTCCTAATATCCCTAATAATCCCTTTGCTAGTACTATCACTATTATTGCTATAAATTTAAAGGTAGCTCCTATAAATGTGAGAATAATTATATAGGCTGTTGCAAATATAGTAAATAAAATATAGAAGACTTTTTGCTGCCTTTTCTGGTATACTATAGTCCTCCCTTTTATCCTCCATCTTGTAGTACTATATACTCACCTTCCCATCGCTATTTGCCGACTACCATTCCCGCATAGAGAACTTAGCATATGTCGTTAATTTATTCCTATGGAGGTGGCTGCGTACCAGTCACTAATATATCCGTGCTTCTTTGCCTCCCTTTCTGCACGTCCTTTTGTTCTACAGTTCTAGATTATTCTAGATCGTTCCTATGCGTCTCCTGTATATAGAATTGTGTATAGAGTACCAGACCTCTAATCTAAAAAGCTTGCCGTTGTCCCTATATAGAATGCCATAAAATATATAGGAGGGTACGACCTCTCTCAGACAGGAAGTTATGGTATGGTTAGTCTATTAGTCTGTTGTAATTAGCTAGTAGGAAATTAGTCAGTAAGAAAGGAAGAAAAGAGTGTATTAAAGGAAAAGTGTATGTCTATTAGTCCTATCCAAGTTGTTAAAGACTCTAGGGCTCTAGACCAATCTATATAAAACATATAGAAGGCCTAGGCTCTCCCAAAGCTACGCCTAATCTAGATATTAAATCTAGGGGGCTAAATCACACCACTACACTAGTCCCCAGATTCCTTAAATAATATACTTCTCTTAAAGTCTTAACACTAAGCCTGTAGCTCCGTTGTGTCCCTAAGTTATTTCTTTATAAAACTCCTTAACAAACTCTTTTACTACTAAACTTGGTATATATATAGCTTTTTAGTGCTCGTACTACTCTAAGTCTGGATTCTCTTTCTATACCTCTTGGATTCTTTATAACTATTTGCTCTTTAGTGTCTTGTAAACTTATTCTAGTCCTTCTGCTATAGCTGCTAGTTTTAGATAATTATACCTAATTAATCCGTCTTTATCTTTTCTTAATATAGCGCCTAATGGTTTTTCGTCGATTTGTAACTCTGCCTTTCTACTAAGTATATCTGCTTTCGCGTTTTTAGTACCCTTAGTATGCTGAATTTTGAAATAATACTCTATAAGCATTTCTGCCTATCTAACTTGTTTTCTATTTAGTTCCTTTGTTGTTAGGAACCCTATTAGGTTTTTATAGTCCGTCTTAACTATAAATAGTTTCTCTATACCTTATAAGAATGCTCTCTACTCTTTAAGTACTGTAACTATACCTAGCAACTCCTTGTTGTAGATGTTGTAGTTTAGTTCTGGTAGTGTTATCTTTTAACTATAGTATGCTACTAGGTGCTATATGTCCTGGTACTTCTATAGCAAGTATGCTCCTAGTATAAAGTCTAATACATCTGCTTCTATTACTGTGTCTAGCTTTAGCTGGTAGATCTTAAGGATTATATCTTAGGTGAACAACTCCTTAAGTTCCTAAAATAGCTTCCTTTGCTTACTGCCTTATATCTATAGTTCCTCCTTTTTTATAAGTCTTATAAACGGCTTAATATTCTTTAACCACTATGCTATAAACCTTCTGTAGTAGTTGCAAACCCCTAAAAACAATCTTAGCTGCGTAACGCTCTCTAGTTCTTGCTAACTTACTATAGCTTTTACCTTCTTTAGGTCTATGCTAATCTTGCCTAGTTTAATAATAAATCTAATAAAATTAGTCTTTTCTATAAAGAACTCGCATTTCTTAATTGCTATTAGCATCTTTTTTTCCTATAGTCTCTTTAAGACCCACTTAATATATTCTTTATATTCTTCCTTACTTATTAAGTAGATAATAATATCATTAAGGTATACCATAATAAACTTATTAAGGTGTTCTCCTAAAACACTATTAATTTATTTTAAAACGTTGCTAGTGTATTTATAAGTCCGAACTGCATTACTAATGGCTTATATAGTCCTTCCTTTAACCTAAAGGCTGCCTTCCATTTATCTCCTTTCTTAATTCTAATCTGATAGTATACCTATCTTAGATCTATCTTTGTAAAGATTTGCGCATTACCTATCCTGTTTTAGGAATATGTAAGTACCCTAACTGCATAAAATATAATAGAACTACGTATTCTAAAGAAGACTGCTAGGAGAGAAACCCAAAAAACGCACTATAGAGAATTGGTGATAAAATCCATATAAGAAAGAAGTAGAGGACTAGGCCACCTATTTAGCTTAATAAACACTCTAATTAAGCTAAAAATAAAGTAAATCTATAACGCGAGCTTATAGAAGTGGTGGTATAAGCCTAATTAAGCAGGTATAACTTTATCTATAATACTGCCGCTACCGTCCACTACTATAAAAATTATAAACTTCTCTTTAACTACGTTAATAATAATACCTTATTAGATACAGTTAGTCCCTATAGAGCTTAATTAGTAGGCAAAGGGTCTATTTCTATATAAACCACACTCCCTAATAAAAGTTACGGAAGTATGCTTACTCTATATAATATTCTTTACGTACTATATTTACTAGCAAACCTACTATCTAGAAGCCAACTTAAGGAAATAGGCGTCTTCTTTAATAACGAGAGTTATAAACTTAAATGCAATAATAAGGTAATAGGATATGCACCTAAAGTTTAATGACTCTACCCAATTTGGCAGTATAACTACTTATTATAATTAATCCTCTAGACAATTAAAAACAACAAAAGTCTACCTATTTAGTATTACTAATTTAGCCACCTTACCTACAGTAACCTTAAACGCCACCTAAGTAAACTTGGTATTAAGTTTAACAATATTAGTTGTGACGGCGCTGGGGCGCGTCACCTAGTCAGGGGTTCGCTTAGGGCTTGGCTTGTGTATTTAGACGTGGCCTCACCACCTTCTCTTGCTCCTCACCTTGATATCTTCGTAATACAGCATTTGTTCAAGCCCATCGTTGCATTCGTTCAAGCTTCGGTTCAGAGGCATTTGTTCGAGCCGTGAGGCATTTGTTCAAGCCGTCACATTAGTAATAAACACTATAAGCCCTATACTTAATCTAAAGTTAGAAAGAGGTATAATAGAACGCCCCAAGAATAAGCTATATAACTATTTTAATTTATCTATATAGATCTAGTAGGACCTATTACCCCTATTAGCTTTAAAGGCGAAAGATACTATATATCTTTTACCAACAACTATATAAGGTTTACTATAGTCTATACTATCCATATAACGTGGTTTACAAGCGAGCTGGCAATACAAGCGAGCTAGCAACCTCAAAACTCACCAAAAATCAGAAAAATCGCATTTTAATATCTCAACAACTATTTAATAATAATTAATGCAAATTTAATAGCGGCCTATTAATGTAATAACTAACTTATATAGGAAGTATTGGAAATCTTACATAAGCGGAAGTAGGTTAAATAGAAAAAGTAAGGCAATTCCGCCCCCACTTTTCTATTTAACCTACTTCCGCTAATATAAGATTTCCAATACTTCCTATATAAGTTAGTTATTATATTAATAGGCAGCTATTAAATTTGCATTAATTATTATTAAGTAGTTATTAAGATATTAAAATGCGATTTTTCTGATTTTTGGTGATTTTTAAGGTTGCTAGCTCGCTTGTAAACCACGTTAAAGGATAAGTAGCTTAATACTTTATAGAGGCACTATAATTGGATCTACACCAAATTTGACCTTAAAATTACTAGAATTTATACCGACTATGGAATAGAGCTCTATAGCAAGAAAGTAACTACCTAAATGGATAATCTAGGTATAGAATTTAAACCTACCGCCTTATACGCTTAGAGAACGGAGTAGTAGAGTACTTGCAGCAAACCTCCACTAAGATTACCCGCTTAATAATCCTTGCTAGCAATATACCAGACTTTCTATAGCCTAATATACTCCTTATAGCTATATATATTAAAAATAGACGCCCTATAAGAGCTCTTCTTAATAGCATATCACCTTATAAAAAGCTTAAGGGTAAACCTCCCTTAATACACTACCTAAGGGCTCTAGGATCTACTGTCTACTTCCTTATAACTAAAGAAGATCGTATAAAATTAGCTAGGTTTGCTCTATAAGCGAAAAAGGGTATTCTAATTAGCTATAATAGCAAGATAATCTATTATGTTTGGCTACTAGATAAACAAAAGATTAAGCGGCTTAAAGATGTTAAAATCTATACAGGCGATATTAGTTTAAAGACTACTACTATATTTATAAAGGAATCTGTTAACTTGTCTAATAAACAAGGAAGGGAAGACACTACTACTCCTTAGCCAAAGCCTCTATTAAGAAAAAGATAATAAAGAATTAATTAGAAGGAAGGTCGCAATAGCTTACCCTATAGGCTTAAGTCTCTACCTAAAAACCTCACTATAACCACTACTTGATCAGGCCGCCAGACGTTAAGAGTTAACCTACTAAGCAACCCTACTACCTTCCTTATAAGCCTTATAGGTATAGACTAAAGCCTTAACCAATAGGCTAACAATATTAATAAGCTACTAAGTAACTGGGATAACAAAATAGGCAATAAACTAATAGCCCTTCTATCCACCTTTCCTCCTTAATCTATACCTTAAAACCCTTACTTAAACGATTACGATATAGTCAATCCTATAGCTCTACTAGCCGGCTATATTTAATATACTGGCTTACCTAATCTTAAAACGTATATATCTACTACCTTAATTAATAAAGATAAGCCTTATATGTATAACTAAGCAATTAATGGCCTAAATAGTAAATAATGGATAAAAGCAATAATAGAGGAGGTAGGGTCTCTAATTAAGAACTAGATATAGGAACTTATTAACCTTGCCTCCCTTAAGCCTCCTTATAAGCCTCTTGCTGGTAAATAGGTATTTAAAGTTAAAAAGGGAAAGGATGGCAAGGTCCTCTGCTATAAAGCTAAATAGGTTGTTAAGGGATATCTATAGCAGTATAGTGTTGACTACGACTAGACCTTTACTGCGGTAGTAAAACCTATGGCTTTTAGGGCTCTATTCGCAATTGCTGTTTACTATAACCTTAAAATTAAATAAATGGATATTAAAACCGCCTTTCTCTATAGACTAATTAATTAAGAACTCTACGTTATTATATTAAAAGGCTATAAAGAAGCCGGTAAAGTCTGCCGCCTTAAAAAGGCCCTCTATAGACTAAAACAGTTGCCTTAAATCTGGTATAAGACGCTCTTAAAGTTTCTACTAAAAAACTTAGACTTTACTATCTATATACGGATTGTAGTATATTTACCACTAGTAAAGGATAAAAAGGTTTAATTATTTCTACCTATATTAACAATATTAAGATTATCTATAAGGATATAACAATAGTTAATTAGGCAAAAGTAGAGCTTAAAGCAGCCTTCTAAATAATAGATCTTAGGCCAATAAGCTTTTACTTAGGTATAATAGTCACAAGAGATTGAATGAAGAAGAAGATTACACTCTTATAACAAGCCTACCTTATTAAAGCTCTTAAACGTTTTGGATTGTAAAAGGCTAATACCTTACCAGTGCCTATAAAGCACTTAATTAAGCTTATAGCTAATTAAGAAACTACTAGCAAGGACGACGTTAGAAGATACTAGAGTATAGTTAGTTTAGTTATATTTCCTATAATAGAAACAAGGCCAGATATTACCTTTATAGTATTAACAGTGAGCCATTTCGCCTATAATCCTACCTCTGCCCATATAACGGCCGTAAGACTTATCCTTTAATACCTAACTGGCTTACTTAATAGAGGAATTACCTATAGAGGCGATAAAAACCTAGACCTTACTCTAATTAGCTTTAGTAACGCTAACTAGGGACAAGACAAAACTACAAGACGCTCTGTATTAGGCTTTATATTTATATTAAATAGAGGACCAATTTTATGGAAATTAAAGCTATAAGCTACCATTTCACTATTAATATATTAATTAGAGTATATGGCTTTAATGGCTATAGTAAAAGAGGCTACGTAGCTTTAACTTTTACTTTCTAAACTAGGTATACTAGACTAGAGCGAATAGTTTGCTAGAATCTTAATTAAAACCAATAACTAAGCTATAAAAGTGTTAGCCAAAAATCTAGTTTAATACAATTAAATGAAGTACATTAATATCCAGTTTTACTATGTAAGAGATAAGATAAATAGTAATAGGATTAACCTTATATATATTACTTTAATTAATATAGCGGCCGATGGCCTTACTAAGCCTCTTATAGGTCCTTAGTTCTACGCCTTCCTTAAATACCTTTAGATGGTATAGAGACCTAATTAACTACACTAGGCCTTAATAGGAAATCAGTACACGATTAGTAGATCCTTGGAGAGTGCGCTAAATAACGCCTTAAGGCCTTAAAACAAGCAATAGAACTTAACCTTAATCTACTAACCTATTACTTAAACCTACTACCTAAATCTAACGGCCACAATATTAGAGAGGGCTTATACTAGTAGGAAGAATAGATATACTTTAGGAGAGATATAGGGTAAGGCTATAGGGCCTTTAAAGCTCTATAGGCAATATAAAACACCTATAGGGAGGTACTGCCAAAAATTTTAAGAGATGTTTTATGGAGTAGGTGCTGTCTCTAGACGTTAGGGAGGGCGTAACTCCTTATTAGATACTTATTCTACCTTAAAGGAGCTTTAGCAACCCTTATTAAGCAATCCTATACCCCTATATATAGTGTATATAGCGGTATTGTTAACTAAGCTTAAGGGAGGGTGTTAGAAAATAAACCTATAACAATATTATGTAATAAGACTTGGGGAGAACCTCTTGGTAGAAATCTGACCAATTAGAGAACTTTAACCGCCGGTTAAAGTTCCTTAAAATCTCTTTAACCACCTATATAGAAAATAAGCAATGTATAGAGTTTTAGCCCTAATAACCTCATTTTAATAGACATGCTATGCGTTAGTGCGTAATTTGGCATTATTAGCAATATTAATCTCTACACGGTTAGTCAGCGCTATTTTATATAGTAGGTATAATAGCACACATACTACTACAATTGAGGATTAGGTAGAGAGGACTTTTTTATATATACTTAAGGCCCTAATGGCCCTAATTACTATGTAGTCGGCGTCCATTAGCGGCTTAATTAGTAGGTGGTCCTTAATACGCGTATTTTCTTAGCTTAACGCTTATAGCGCTATAGAGATCGTTAAATCTGCCCTAGGTGGCTAGCTAAATATATAATTTCCTGGCTAACTAAGAATAAGCCGGGCCTCGTATACTAAGAAATTGATTATACGGGTATAGGAATATCCGCACCGCCCACTAAGCTCATTTAGGACGGCAATCGTTTTCTTGGTCTAAGGGACTTTGGTAAGATTTATAGGAAACCTAAACACAGTTTATATAAAAAGACCTTATTAACTTTAACGAAATTGATCTACCCTCCCATAATACCTATTAATATTAAAATTACACCAAATTATAGAGAAAAGCCTACTCTATAAGTTATAAGATTCTCAGCTCCTTATACCCGCGCGACGTTGAGAGGAAGTCGTCGCGGTAGAGGCCACAATTTCTACCTCTACACGAAGCTCTGCGGAGGCTCTGCACGAAGCTCTGCATAGGCTCTGCACGAAGCTCTGCACGAAGCTCTGCACGAAGCTCTGCACGAAGCTCTGCGCGAAGCTCTGTATAAAGCTCTACACGAAGCTTACCCCCTAGTAGTAGCTCCGGGCCAAGGGAGGATATTTTCAAAGAAGGACCCAACTACAGCACCTACTAGGTGTTGCAATAGCTTTAAGTAGTAAATATCTACATATCTGTATAGTTTTATCAATATTAGCAGACTACAGTAAAATCTCTTTAATACGATACCGTTTATTCGGCCGAGTGTATCGTAATACCAATAGTATTATTATATTAAGAGTCATATATAGGGTGAATAAGTAAGAAAAAGAGGAGCTTTATACCTAAAAAGGTTTAGGATATCTACCTCGCGGGCTAAATAGGGCCCTCTCCTATACAAATTCTCTACTGGTTATATCAATATTAGTGGTAAGTGCTTAATAATATCGTCAAAAGTCAGATTATCGTAATATTATACCAAAAAATACTTAATTAAGGGGTGTAGATTGTAATGTAGAGGGTATCATTATATACCCTATATTGTATTAAGGAGATTTTACTATATTTAATAAGATATAATACAAGCTTAGGTTTTTAATAACGCGTTTTTTAACTTTAACGAAATTGATATTAGGACTAAGCAATAGTTATTGTCGGAATGTTAGTTATGTGACGTGGTCACGAGACCATAAAGCGAGGCTAGCTAACCTAACCTTGGAGCAACCCCTTACTTCTAGACAACAATTAACTACCAACTTTAACACCGCATACGTACCACTATAAGTGATATTCGTGCACGTTAATAAAGCGAGTATACCGACACTAATTAGTAGACGTATAGATTAGGAAATACGCAATAAGCTAGAGCTTAAGAACTGTACTAGAAACAGTATACGGATTGCCTAGCCTTATCTATTCTAGTTAAAGGAGAAAGCTACATTACCCTCAAAGCTTGAGACCACGTATCAGCTTAACTGCTAACGCGTTAGATCGCCTAGAGAATTATATTTTTACTTAGAGAAGATTGCGACCTCCTTTAAGCTTAAGAGAATTTGTACTGGCCTTACAGCCAATATAACAGATTGCTGAGAGAATAGTAATCTTGCTAAGAACTTTATAGGCCCGACGGCTGTAAAGGACGTATATACCTAAAACACCCTTACCTTAACACCCTTACCTTAACACCCTTACCTTAACACCCTTACCTTAACACCCTTACCTTAACGACCTTAACCTTAACCTTAACCTTAACCTTAACCTTAAACTAAACATATACAAGGACTAGTACACTGCTTTGCACAATAAGATGGATCCTAAATGGAAGGAGAGAATTGCCAGACATGGTTACGGGATTGATATAGCAACTGCCTTAGAGGAAGACCTAGAAGAATATATGGAAACGAAAATCTATAAGTATATATATAAGAACTTTACGGATTATACACTATGGTCGCTATTCCAAGAAGAATTTAAAGGCTTTACCATTAAGGACTTTAGAAAGATACGCTCTATTATTAGAGTAAAGCTCCGTACTCACCTACTCTAAAGAGGAGTATATGTCGCTACACACAGCAATAGATACCCACTTTATAAGGTTCTATATAATGTTCTTATAGAAGAGGAACCTTATAAATAGACAGATAAGGAAATTATGGGAGCTCTTAAGAAAGTCAGCCCTATAATTACAGTGGCACTATAAGAATAACTTAACTTAATATAAATAGTTCTAATATTAAATCAAGCTATAACCCTATTAGTTATAGCCTCTTTAGTTCCTATAACCCCCCCCTATAGCCCACTACCTTCCCACACAGTACCGACGCCTGTAAACCATTAACTACCTTTACTACCTCCGATGCCTGCAATTCAGCTTATAGCTATAGCTATAATACCTAGAACGCAAATACCTACCCCTATAACACCCTAACTAGCTGTTGCATCTATACCCTAGCAAACTGCACCAACTGCTACCTAATAGTAAACTGCACCTACCTCTACCTAGGATTAACTACTTACCCTCCTTACTTAACTCCTATAGACGCAGAACTAGCAATTATTGCCTACGGCAACTGCCTCTACCCTCCCTCTAGTAACTGCTCCTACCCTACCTAGTGCTCCTCCTGCCTAGTATCTTCACCCTAGTACTGCTAATACCGACCCTGCTATGCACCTGCCTATATACAGCAAAGAGGCAGCTACTATTGCTAAGATCTACACAGATGACCAGAAGTACAATGGAGTGAGTAATAGCTTTAACTTTAAGTTAACTATCTTCTATAATATCTGTAAGAGAGCTAATCTACCTCCTAAAGGCTATATAACTGCATTCCCAACTATGCTAAAGGGACTTGCTTAGGATTACTACTATAATAGCAGCCTTTTAACTAGATTATTCACTAAGGCATATAACTATATGCGTTACTTCTTTAAAGGACTAGAGTACTATTGGAGAAACCTTACTAAATGGAACGCCACTAACTTCTAAGGAATTATTAACGAGAACCCTAATAAGCAAATCTATTAGAGTTTCCAACTACTCCTTAATAAGCTCTTAAAACATCGCTATAGATTACACCTAGAATTTTATATAGACCTCTTCCTTATAAATAAGCTAGTTACCGCTTGCCAAGGAGTACCAGTATACTGTATTACCATTTCCAACCCTTCTAAAGACCTCTCCCAGTTAATTAGTAAGCTGTAATCTTCTATAGTTATATAGGAGAAGGAATACCCTTTCTAGGCCTTAATAAGACCGTCTTAAGGAGCCTACTTTACGGATCGTATATACTACCGTGACATTCGTAACAACCGTGACCAAACCCACTCCTATAAATAAAATCCTATTAGGTCCCCAAAGACCAAGTGCTACGTTTACTAAAAGAAGAGCTGCCACTTATGGAAATACACAGAGGAGGAGCGGAACCGTTCTAGAAATAAGTACAAAAGATGTTTTAACAATAGCAAGGGCCGCAACAGTAACTTTAAAGAACGCTTTAAATAATACACTATCTACTATAAAGGAGACGACGATAATAAGTACAATAAGACTTTTAAAGCTCTTATGCTAGACACAGACGCTAACAAAAACACTAATAATAATAACAGTAAGGAAGAACTAGAAGACCCTAACAGCTACTACCTTATATTATTTGGAACTCTTACTATAGACAAAGCAACCTCTATAAGCGTAGAACTAGCCAATAAGGCTTATGCTTACTTACTTACTGCAACCTTTATGGAACCTACTACGGAAACTAACCTATTTAACTATAACACAACAACCGCCGTTTCACGCTATACTTCCACGGTATTTATGGGAATTATAATTGATACTAGTGCGTTAAAGAAGTCTATGGCCGGTTATGGACAATTCCAGGCACTATAGAACGCGGACTAATTTGTAAGACTTAATACCTTAACCAAAGGACAAGTTAACGTGCAGTTTAGTATTAGAATTGCTACCTCCATTAGAACTATGGATGTTGTTACCCCTATAGGCAAGATACAGTTTTATATTGTCTATACGAATACCCCCTTCTTGCTTTATTTAGCGGATATGGACAGACTCTAAATCTACTATAATAACCTTAGAAACGTTGTTATTACTTACACCAAAAAAGTGCTAGTAGTGCGACGGTTTGGCCACCCATTTCTCCTATAGAGCTTATTATTATAGTTATATTTATCTAAATCCTTTAACGCAAACCCCTGCTACTTAACAGATATAGAGCTACGGCGCCTATATTGCCAATTTGGATATCCCTTAGTTAAGAAATTATAAAAGCTACTTTACTATACTGGCCATAAAACTAACAGAATGGCCATTAAGCAACTAACCAAGTTCTGCCACTACTGTTAGAAGTTTAGTAAATTACTAGGCAGATTCCGCTTTACCCTATAAAACAACGTTAATTTTAACTATAATATTATCGTTAATATTATGTACATTAGCGGATTACCCCTCTTATATATTATTAATAAAGGAATGTGATTCCAAGCCAGTAGATAGCTATAAGACATTAGCGCCAAACATATATAGGATGTTCTCTGGATGTGCTAGATTAATATCTACCTAGGGCCACTAGACCTAATTACCTATAACGCTAGAAAGAACTTTATTAGTAAGGAATTTAAGCAATACGCCACCATTATGGGAATTAGTATAAAGGGAGTACCGGTTAAAGCACATAACTCTATTGGAATGGTAGAGCGCTACTATAGTCCATTATAGCAAGCCTACCAGATCATTATAACTAAAATCCCTAATATTAATAAGGAGATGGGACTCTAAATGGCGTTTAAAGCAATTAACGATTTAGCTAGCCCTAAAGGACTAGTTCCTATACTTCTAGTCTTTAGAGCCTACCCCTAAATGGTTAAATCTAATATACTATCCCCCACTATTATATAACGCGCTGCCGCAATTAAAAAGGCTATAGCAGAGATATAGAAGCTATGAGCTAAATAACAGATTACTAATGCGCTGAATATGCGAAATGGACCCAATGCTAATATAATTTATAATCTCCCACCAAACTTACCTGTTTTAGTTTAGAGAGAAGGAAATACTGGCTAAAGTGGCTATTAGGACGGGCCATTTACCTTACTTACCGTTAAAGGTAAAATATGCACTATTAAGCTATCTAGCGGACCTACAGCCTTCTAATCTATGGTTGTAAAACCCTACCTTTAAGCAACTAAATTGCAGGAGCAAATTATTAGACTAGAATCGCCACCTAAACCTCTACTTAGGTTAGCCCTTTCTAAAACTGTCTTAGAGAGACCTACTAAAGCTCAGCAACAACCCCCAAAACGAGGCAAAGGACGCCCTTGCAAATACCCTCTACTTATGGCCATAACTGATATCACCATCTACCTATAGGATGACAGTCAATTCAGTACCTAATTCAGTGCCTTTTGACAGAAGGAGCTTACTGGTCTACTTAAGAAGGGAGTTTTTGAGATTATAAGACTTACGGATATACTATAAGGCGTATAACTCTTTAACTCGTAATTTGTTAATGAGATTAAGAATAAGGGAACTAATAAAGCCTTTAAGAAATCCCAACTAGTTATACAAGCTTATAACGACTTAGAAAAGGAACTGGTTTTTACCTAATTACTAACTATTTAACAAGTTAGCTAACAACTAATTCTCTATATTACCGCTATAAAGCTTCTATAGGCACAACTTTACCTCTAAGATATTTTATAGGCCTATATACAATCAACTACTATACTGAATTAAGAGTTCTACGTACAACCTCTATATAAACTAATTAAGCAACTTGGGATTAATAAGGCCTCTATTCTAAAGGTTATAAAACTATTTTATAGAGTACTAGAAGCCAGTAACTACTAGTTTAAGATATATTACTTATATTACATCCAATAGTTGCATATGGACTAGTCTATATACAACCCCTGCCTCCTATAGAGTAACAAACCCTTTAGTATTATAGGCCTATAAACCAACAATACTCTATTCCTGGCAGATAAGACCTTTATAAACACAAAGTAAAACAAGCTGCATAAGGCCAAATTTATGGCTAAGGAACGGGAATAACTCACCGTTAATACGCCCATTAAGTTTAATGGTGGAGTCATTCAGCTACTAACTAATAGGAGCATTATGCTTACTTAGGAACGATAATGTATAAACCTTAGTATAATTAGCACCAAGCTTGCCATAAGTATAGGATTAAGAGGAGCTATAAAAACCTTAACTCTAAAGGACTAGTATATTGCTTAATATACTAGAGGTGCATATATTGCTTTAGTGTGCTAGCTAGAAGCCTTATTTAATTTATCCTTTGCCGCCTAGGTAATTAACCCCAATAAGGAAAACGCAAAATAGTTAAATAAGTATCTAAACTAGCAAATTAAGAACGCTAATAGAGGTCTTAAGTTCGTTAAGTTAGATATTAAAACCCTATAGCTACTGGTATTTACGGACGCGTTATTTACCAATAATAAGGACCTCTCTTTATAGATTGGCTACGTCCTTGTACTAGCTAATGCTATAAAGAAGGCTAATATTGTCTATTAAAGCTCAGTTAAGTGTAAAAGAGTTACTTAGAGCGTACTAGCTTCTAAACTCTATGGCACGGCCCACGGCTTTAATATTGGCGTTGCGATTAAGTCTATAGTAGACAAGATCCTATAAATTAACCTTCTATTTATGCTTTACACTAACTTTAAGTCCTTATATAACTGTTTAGTACGACTTGGAACCACCCAAAAAAAACGCCTAATAATTGACATAATATGCCTCCGGTAAGCCTATAAATGGAGACAGATTATGGAGGTGAAATGGATTAACAGAGAGGCTAACCCTACTAACGCTATAACGAAGGGAAAACCCTGCGTGGCTCTTTAATAGCTTATTAATATAAACTAAATCAACCTATAAGTTATAGGATGGGTTAAACGAATGAACTTAGATTTAGCTTAGCGTTAGGTAACTAATTATGACGGTGTGGACCCTAAATTCAACCAACTAATTAGGATTTTCTATGCCTAGCATAGAAAATTGCTATTAGCTTGCTTACTACTAGCGCCTTAGCGGCCCTTGCGATATATTAACCTACTACCCCTAACAACTCTTCTTCTTCTTCTCTTCCTTAGCGTAGTATCTCCATAATACAGTATTTTACAGGCTTTAGTTTAGAGACATTTATACGAGCTATAATACGGGTTATGTAATTACAGACCTATAAAAGGAGCGTGGAAGCTATTACGTATACGCTACGAATAGTCTAAAAGTAAACTTGACTTTAGAGTGTAGATTAGCCTTCTTTTTAGAGTTGCTCTAGTGTTAGAATGTTAGTTATGTGACGTGGTTATGAGACCACGAAGCGAGGCTAGCTAACCTGACCTTGGAGCAACCCCTTACTTCTAGACAATAATTAACTACCAACTTCAACACCGCATACGTACCACTATAAGTGATATTTGTGCACGTTGATAAAGCGAGTATACCGACAGTTATATTATAAAATTTATACCATTTAAAAGCCATAAGTCTTAAAAATAATATATAAACTTTTAGTATTAATAACGCGTGATTTTGCAATTTAGAAGACAGTGTGGGTTATTCTAACGCTAGCTAAAAAATCATGTCTAAGCTCGCTAAGGTAATCTCAGACCATAGAATTAACTTTTTAACAAAAAAGGTTAGCGATATCCGCTAATTAATTCTATGGTCTGAGCTTGCTAAGGTAACTCAGACATAATTTTGCAAGGAGGACGGCTCTACCGTTATTTTAACGCTAGCTAAAAAAATTATGTCTAAGCTCGCTGAGGTAACGTCTAAGAGCCTATAGCGAGTTTTGTTAAAGGCTAGTGGTAAATTAACACCCCCTAATTAGTATACGGACACCCCCTAATTAATATATAGACACCCCCCACTAATTTAGTTTAGTTCCTACCTAATCAAGTTAGAATATTACGTGCGTTTAACTTATTTATATCTATATTGCGAAAATTAAATTATTAAATTATAACTTTTATAACTGCAACACTATAATTAAGTCTTAATTCTAGTTATAGTATAAGTAGTAAAGTTTAAATTAGATTTGGAATGCGCCAAAGGAGCCCTTAGCAAAATTCTCCTAAAAGGACAAGTTACCTAGGCCTCTATAAGCCTATTAAATATTACTACTAATACTTTATAAGTTATCTATAGTAGTATTTTAACTTCTACTACTACTACTCTTATTACCCAAAATATTACCCACCTGCTTTTAAGTTAATTAATTAGATTATATAGTGCTTTATAAGGCATTACGCGAACTAATTTAGGTGCTGCCACCTCTACTTAATATCTATAAGTTGCCTCTATAGGTATACCCACGCCCATGTCTATGCCTACGCCTACGCCTATACCCGCGTATAGTATATTTAGTATTTAGTTTAAATGCTGATAGCTTATAGTAAGTCAATATATTAACCTAATTAAAAGTTATAGAGCTAGCTAGGCAGCTATAGTAACGCTTAATAATTAAAGGCTCTTAAATAAGTAGTAAAGAATTAATAGGTAGGCTAGTAGGAGAATCTAGCTAAGGGTGATTAAACCACTAGTGTTTATCAATTTTGGTAAGCTCAATTTTAAGTATAAAGGTGGCGCTTTGGTGTAGCTATTAGTAGAGTATATAGTAGTAAGGGAGGCCGTATATAGCAGTCTAGGAGCCACTATAATTTGGCTGGTAATTAGTAAACTTTATAAGCTTTAGTTAGGCCTTAAGGTGGTAAAGGCCCTAGGGTGTTACTTTATATAAAATATCTTTAAACTTAGGCTTGTAAACGTTATGCGGTGGGCTGTCTTAGTATTATGCTATAGTTACCGTATACTTATTTATATTATTTTTAATAAAGTTCTTAATATTTAATATAACATTAAGTAGATCGTTGTTACGGAACGCCGCCGTAGGAGCCTCTATGGGAGACTCCCTAGCGGAACCCCGTGCCCTCGTGTACGCTTTGCGTACAGCTTACGTCAGCCACGCGTAGTATATCACCTTCCTACGCCCTCGATCCTTACGATCGATCGCGCAACGTCTTATAGACTCCTTGAATACATACGCTCTGTAGCCATTGCCCCCGTCCCGTGACATTACGTTGCGCCTTTTTTTTTTACTACCGACACCTAGCCTACGACCAATTCTACGTCTCTACGATACTGCAGGCGCTGCCAGAAGCAGTATGTCTATAAGCAACCTCCGCACCACGATAGTAAGACAATATTCCTTACTAGCTACTATATTAAGCCTAAAGAGCAACCTAATACCCTAACCCAACCTATAACGCTAATTAATCCTAGGAGAATTTAATTTATTAACCCTAGCCTTAACCCCTAAGGGCAAGCCTAGCGGCTTAGAAGAGTTATAACTATAAGTACCCCTAAGCACCCAGCACTACCTTAAAGACGATAAGAGTTAACCAGCCTAGTAGGATAGGTACACCCCTATTAGTATAGGTGGCCACAGCGACGACCTTAATAAGATAGACACCGGCAACGTTTTATCCTTTATTAATTACACAGCCACGGAAAAGCAACTAGAAGGGCAGCTACCTATTAAGATTAAAATACAAGACGCTAAGATATTTGTATAAATGGTAGCATAAGAACCTAACAAATACTACCACCTTTTATAGAACTACTATCTAAAGCTTACGTAAGCTGAACTGCGTGCTGCCTAAGATTATAATATTATCTAAGACTTATAAGCTAGTGAGGCACTTGCTAATAACACACGCTAAGAGACTAAAGATAACCTCCGTATATCTAAGCGCGATATTTAATAATTAAAGAAAGCTGAGATTGTACTTATTGCCTAGGTTACTGTCACGGAACGCCGCCGCAGGAGCCTCTATGGGAGACTCCCTAGCGGAACCCCGTGCCCTCGCGTACGCTTCGCGTACAGCTTACGTTAGCTATGCGTAGTATATCACCTTCCTACGCCCTCGATCCTTACGATCGATCGCGTAACGTCTTGTAGACTCCTCGAATACATACGCTCTATAGCCATTACCTACGTCCCGTGACATTATATTGCGCCCTTTTTTTTTTTTACTACCAACACCTAGCCTATGACCAATTCTACGTCTCTATAATACTACAGGCGCTGCCAGAAGTAGCGTGTCTACGAGCAACCTCCGCACTATGATAGTAAGACGATATTCCTTACTAGCCACTATGTTAAGCCTAAAGAGCAACCCAATACCCCGACCCAACCTATGACGCTAATTAATCCCAGGAGAATTTAATTTATTAACCCTAGCCTTAACCCCTGAGGGCAAGCCTAGCGGCTTAGAAGAGTTACAACTATAAGTACCCCTAAGCACCCAGTACCACCTTGAAGACGATAAGAGTTAACCAGCCTAGCAGGATAAATACACCCCTATTGGTACAGGTGGCCACAGTGATGACCTTAACGAGATAGACACTGGCGATATCTCATCCTTTATTAATTACACAGCCACGGAAAAGCAATTAGAAGGGCAGCCACCTATTAAGATTAAAATACGAGACGCTGAGATGTTTGCATAAATGGTAGCATAAGAACCTAACAAATACTACCGCCTTCTATAGAACTACCACCTAAAGCTTATGTGAGCTGAACTGCGTGCTGCCCAAGATCACAATATTATCCAAGACTTACAAGCTAGTGAGGCACTTGCTAATAACACACGCTAAGAGACTAAAGATGACCTCCGTATATCTAAGCGCGACGTTTAACGATTAAAGAAAGCTAAGATTGTACTTATTGCCCAGGTTACTAAAAAGGAGGGTATAATTAAATACCTATAGTCTTAGCTTAACGAGCACATCTATAATAATGCTAAGCACCTCCCTACTACGCACTATACTACCTAAGTCCCTATACCTCCGGCAACCTCACCTACCTGACGCTTGGCCGAAAGTTAGCGTTAAGCAGCTTTACCTAACAGGGATAACCCCTATAACAGCAACCAAACTTAAGCCATAATTGCGGGGTCTAATATATAATACCCTAATCCCCCAGTCTTCCAGGGAGACCGCAAGGAATATAGCCACTAAAAGATATAAATCCGCGAGAAACTAACCTAGAGCGCCTGCCTTTTTCCTAGGGAGGATACCAAGATTGGTTATATTATTAGGCGTATAAAGGGTACCCCATTTAACAGACTCTTCGCCTAATGGGAGACCAATAGCCCCTAGAAGTGGTAGTCCCACCATAAGGTCCTTAACGATCTTAACCTAATATATCGCGACTATAACCTAGTAGCCACCAATTAAGCCAAACTACGCGCCCTAAAGATGAGTCCCACTAAGTTATTTAATGAGTTCTATGTTAAGTTCTAGAAATACACTAGAGTCCTCTTTTAAGACGACGCTAAAGACCAGGAAGACCTCCTTAAAAAGGTTACCTATTGTCTTAGTCACGCTGCCGCTAGTTATAACTACAATAACATTTACAGCATGGTGGCAGCCCTATAGAAGATTAAATAACAGCTAAATTAGATCTCTACTGCTAACCCTTACCCAAAGGCTCCTATATAAAAGCCCTCCGGACCAACCACACCTATATATACTAGGTCACTGACGCCTACTACTAATACTATTACCGGAGCTAATATTAACCTCTCTATTCCAACCTTCCCACGTAAACTCCTAGATGGAGAGCGTAAGCTACTTTAGAAGCTAGGGCGCTACTATAGATGCCGTTAAGAAGGCTATTATCGCGAAAACCTAAACTGCCTAATAGCTAGGTTCAGTAATTGCCGCCTAACACCTAACTTTATACCTTAAATACTAAATACCTTGCTACGCACCGTTACCGTATAAGATAAAGAAGCAGCAGTAGCGGAAGTAGTGGGAAATGCTTAGTCCCAGCCCTAAGTTGCAAGCTGGGACACCCTAATAATGGAGGGATCTATATATTAGCCTACTTAATAGATAATTTAGTAAGAATGGATAGACAGAAATAGATAGTTTTACCTATAATAGGAACAACTGCTAAAAAATAATATAAAGACCGTTCTATAATTAACTGCGGAGCTATTAATAAATTTGTAAATACCTAATTTGTGCGTAAATATAACCTACTGACCTTACCCCTTACCAAAGCCCGCGCCCTATAACTCGCTGACGGTAGTTGTACTATATAAAAGATTACTTATATGGCACAACTCTACCTGGATATAAACGAACACCAAGAAGAGCTTTAGGCCTACGTTATACCACTTGCTAATTACCCTATTATCCTTAGAATAAACTGGCTTAAGCAACATAACCCCATCATTAACTAGAAGAAAAGAGAAGTGACCTTTAACTCTAACTATTGCAGAGAGACCTGCCTAGGGCATAGCCTAGCCGCCTCTACCTACTCCCTAGGATATCAACCCAAAGAACCTCTGATTACACCACCCACGACCAACTGTTACCACGTTAGTGCCGTAGCCTTCTATCGCATAGCACAAAGGAAGAGCTGGGTTATTATAGCAGCCTCCCGCTCACGGCTATATGAACTTGATAAAGAACAGGATCACGTCCTCTATAGCAACAGAATAGATCTGGTGGACCTCCTAGAGGATAACACACCCATAGAACTTAATAAACTCTCAACCTTAGACTTTAAGAAGTTTATAAAGCTTAAAAAGGGACTTACCAATAAGGAACTCCGTAAGCTCCTCCCTAAGAGGTACTATAACTTTATTAATATGTGCTTATAAAAGGGCATAGATATACTTCCCCTACATTAACCTAATAACTATGCCATTAACATTAAATAAGGAAAAATGCTACCTTATAAGAGACCCTACCTAATATCAAAAGACAAACTTCTAGTTGTAAAAAAGTATATCGACGAGCACCTTAATAAAGGGTTTATTTGTCCTAGCATGTTACTAGCAGCCGCCCCTATCCTTCTTGCTAAGAAGCCTGGAGGAGGTATCTAATTCTGCGTTAACTATAGAGGACTTAACGCTATTATAATTAAGAACCGATACCTAGTACCGCTTATATATGAGACCCTTAAGCGGCTTAGTTAAGCCAAAATCTATACTAAGCTTAATATTATCGCCACCTTTAACTATCTCTAAATACAGAAAGGCGACGAATGGAAAACTATATTTGTATCGCGCTTCGGCCAATTTAAATATACCGTTATACCCTTTAGCGTGTGCAACGGCCCAGGCACCTTCCAAAGCTATATTAATAACGCCTTATGGGACTACCTCAACGTCTTCTGCTCGGCGTACCTAGATAACATACTTATTTATAGTAATGACCCTTCTAAGTATACCGAGCACGTTCGAAAGGTCCTATAGCGCCTTAGGGAAGCAGGACTCTATATTAATTTAAAGAAGTGCAAATTCTTAGTTATAGAAGTAAAATACCTTAGACTAATTATTACTATTAAGGGTGTCTGTATGGACCCTAAGAAGATATGTATAATTACCGAATAGCAAGCCCCTAACTGTATTAAGGACGTATAAGCCTTTCTTAGTTTCGCTAACTTCTATTAGAAATTTATATACAACTTCTTAGGCGTAGTAGCACCACTTATAGCAATAATGCGAACAAAGGGCCTTTCTGTAAAAGGAAGAAAAACGCACCTACGCTTTACCTAGATGTCTAACTACAAGAAGGCGTTCTAAGACCTTAAAAATGCCTTTACTAAAGCACCTATCCTAGCTCACTTTACACCAGGATAATAACTCTATCTTAAAACCGACTCCTTAGACTACGTTAACGCAGGCGTCCTCTCTTAGATGGGTAATAACGGTCTCCTCTACCTAGTCACATTCTACTCGTCTAAGCTTATACTATAAGAGTGTAACTATAAGATCTATAACAAAGAACTCCTTGTGATTATATAAGCGTTTAAAGAATTCTAACCGGAACTCTCCTTAGCAGAACCTAATTAGCCAACTAAAGTCCTTACGGATTATCGCAACCTTAAATACTTTATAACCACGAAGTAGCTAAACTAACGCTAAGCACGTTGGAACGAGTTCCTCTCTAGTTTTAACTTTAAAATTATATATAGGCCGGGAGTATAAGGCACAAAACCTAATAGCCTAACACGCCGCTTATAAGATCTTCTTTAGTTAGAGGACGACCCCTATAATCAGTTCTAACAGTAGATAATTCTAAAAGTAAGGAACCTGGCCCCCAGTATACTACCTATAACAGAACCATCCGCACTTTAGCTTTACGCTACGGACTTAAAGCCGCCCCCTAAAATTAACGAGCTTATTACTGCTGTATATAACATCTCTATTAACCCGTTATTACACTAACTTATTACCGCGAAAACTGTTAGCGCCTATAAGCTACCTATTAGCCTCTAAAACTTAGGCCAAATTAATATAGTAGCCTTAGAAGTAAAGGAGAACAGACTTTACTATAGAGGCCGTCTATTCGTCCCTAATTTAGAAGACCTATAACGGCAACTAATCTAGATGGCCTATAACCTCTGGTTAAGCAGTTACCTAGGCAGAGGAGGAACTTATAAACTCCTTAGCCGATACTACTTCTGGCCTAAGATAATAGACTCAGTTAAACACTTTACAAGCGCCTGCTATGGCTATAAGCGTGCTAAGGCCTTTCGCACTAAGTACCAAGGACTACTACACCCGCTACCAATCCCTATATGGCGGTGGGCAGATATAGCTATAGACTTTATTACTAACCTACCACCCTATAAACGGCACGGTTATACCTACAAGAACATCCTAATAATAATATGCCGACTTATAAAGGAACATCACTACGTCCTAACTAAAGGCATAGCCGTTAATGACGTTGCAGACGCTTTTCTTTACAAAGTCTATTAACTACATAGGATACCTAACTCCATTACGTCCGACTAGGGCACGCAATTTAACTCTGACCTATAGAGATGGATCTGTTAACGTCTTAGTATCTCTGTTAAGATGTCTATATCCTTTCATTACGAGACTACGGGACAGCTAGAAAACGCTAATACTAGTATAAAGGTGTACTTATAACAGGTCGTTGCCTACGGCTAGGACAACTGGGTAGATTACCTCTCACTAGGCAAGTTTATAGCCAATAACCACGTCTTAGCCACTATAGGACTTACTCCGTTCTTTATAAATAAGGGTTATCACCCCTAATCCGGCATAGAGCCACCAGAACCTATTAATAAGAAACTGCTATATGGAAAACGCCTTAAGATACTACTTGCCGACCAGTATGCAGACCGTATAAAAAATCTACTTAACTACTACAGGGGAGAAATAGCCTGGGCTTAAGCAAAGTAGGCCTACTTCGCCGACCGTTATAGAACGCCACTACCGGAGATGCGTGTTGGCGACTGGGTATGGCTAGATGCATATAATATCTCTACGCAGAGGCCTATAAAGTCACTTAATTATAAGAACCTCGGCCCCTATTAGATTAAACGAGTCATTGATAGGGGAGCTATATATAAGCTAGAGCTCCCGCCGGCCCTAGCTACCTATGGGATATGGCCTGTATTTTACCTATAGCTACTACACCTTTACCAGCCTAACCCCTTACTGGGATAGATATAGCCTAAACCCCCACCAGTACTAATCCAAGACGAGAACGAAGACAAGAACCACAAGGAGTAGACCGTTAAACAAATTATTAACTCTAAATACTTTAGCAAAGGCAGAGGACGGCGGCTCTACTATAGAGCTATCTATATAGGATTTGACATAGATCAGCTAGAATAGCAACTATAGGAAGACTTTAAAAATGTAAAGGACCTAATTAGTGACTTTTACTACGCAAATCCATAGAAACTGGGCCTAAGCAGAGATTTCGTGCCTAATCCTCTATAGGAGCCCTTATAGAGTTCAATTGTTATACACTACCATATAAGGGCAAATTGCCGTTAGATTGCCGCAGATTGCCATTATATAACTAAAAAATTGTTAAAATGTCCAGGAACTTTAACTACTGGTTAAAGTTATCTAATTAATTAAATTCTTGGGTGCCAAGCCTTATTACGCAATAACGCTGCGGACTGTAAAGATATTAGTTTAGCTTACCGCCTTCTACTAAGCCAATAGCGATTTTTTATCCCAGGGATAGAAAATCCTAATTGGTCCATTTAACGATTAGAGCTAGCAGAACTCCACACCACCAACCCCTTTAGCATTACTTCTTTTCCTTCTCTATGCCTTAAGCGTTCCTTCTATATATATATAGTAACCATAGCGTTGCCAGAGCTCCGCCTCTATAAGAGGGGGGGTAGTGTCACGGAACGCCACCGTAGGAGCCTCTATGGGAGACTCCCTAGCGGAACCCCATGCCCTCGCGTACGCTTCGCGTACAGCTTACGTTAGCTACGCGTAGTATATCACCTTCCTACGCCCTCAATCCTTACAATCGATTATGTAACGTCTTGTAGACTCCTCAAATATATACGCTCTGTAGCCATTGCCTACGTCCCGTGACAGTTACTAAGAAGGAGGGTATAATTAAATACCTATAGTTTTAGCTTAATAAGCACATCTATAACGATGCTAAGTACCTCCCTACTACGCACTATACTACCTAAGTCCCTACGCCTCTGGCAACCTTACCTACCCAACACTTGGCTAAAAGTTAGCGTTAAGTAGCTTTACCTAATAGGGACGACCCCTATAATAGTAACTAAACTTAAGCCACAATTGTGGGGTCTAATATATAATACCCTAATCCTCTAGTCTTCTAGGGAGACCGCAAGGAATACAGCTACTAGAAGATGCAAATCCGCAAAAAACTAACCTAGAGCGCTTACCTTTTTCCTAGGAAGGATACTAAGATTGGTTATATTATTGGGCGTATAAAGGGTACCCTATTTAACAGACTCTTTACCTAATAGGAGACCAATGGCCCCTAGAAGTAGTAGTCCCACTATAAGGTCCTTAATAATTTTAACCTAATATATCGTGACTATAACCTAGTGGCTACTAGTTAAGCTAAACTACGCGCCCTAAAGATAAGTCCCACTAAGTTATTTAATAAGTTCTATGTTAAGTTTTAGGAATATACTAGAGTCCTCTTTTAAGATAACGCTAAAGACTAGGAAGACCTCCTTAAAAAGGTCACCTATTATCTTAGTTATACTACCGCTAGTTATAATTACAATAACGTTTATAGTATAGTGGCAGCCCTATGGAAGATTAAATAATAGCTAAATTAGATCTCCACTACTAACCCTTGCCTAAAGGCTCCTATATAAAAGCCCTCTGGACCAACTATACCTATATATACTAGGTCACTAATGCCTACTACTAATACTATTACTGGAGCTAATATTAACCTCTCTATTCTAACCTTCCCACGTAAACTCCTAGACGGAGAGCGTAAGCTACTTTAGAAGCTAGGGCGCTGCTATAAATGCTATTAAGAAGGCTATTATTGCAAAAACCTAAACTGCCTAATGGCTAGGTTTAGTAATTGCCGCCTAATACCTAACTTTATACCTCGAACACTGAATACCTCGCTATGCACTGTTACTATATAAGATAAAGAAGCAGCAGCAGCGGAAGCAGTGGGAAATACTTAGTCCTAGCCCTAAGTCGCGAGCTAGGACACCCTAATAATAGAGAGATCTATATATCAGCCTACTTAATAGATGACTTAGTAAGAATAGATGGATGAAAATAGATAGTTTTACCTATAATAGGAACAACTGCTAAAAAATAATATAAAGACCATTTTATAATTAACTGCGGAGCTATTAATAAATTTATAGATACCTAATTTATGCGTAAATATAACCTATTAACCTTACCCCTTATTAAAGCCCGCGCCCTATAACTCACTAATGGTAATTATACTGCATAAAAGATTACTTATATGGTATAACTCTACCTAGATATAAACGGACACTAAGAAGAGCTCTAGGCCTATATTATACCACTTACTAATTACCCTATTATCCTTAGAATAAACTAGCTTGAGTAATATAACCCTATTATTAACTAGAAGAAAAGAGAAGTAACCTTTAACTCTAACTACTGCAGAGAGACCTGCCTAGGGCATAGCCTAGCTGCCTCTACCTACTCCCTAGGATATTAACCTAAAGAACCTCTAATTATACCACCTATGACCAACTGTTACCACGTTAGTGCCGTAGCCTTCTATTGTATAGCATAAAGGAAGAGCTGGGTTGTTACAGCAGCCTCCTACTTACGGCTATATAAACTTAATAAAGAACAGGATTACGTCCTCTATAGTAATAGGATAGATCTAGTAGACCTTTTAGAGGATAACACGCCTATAGAACTTAATAAACTCTTAACCTTAGACTTTAAGAAGTTTATAAAGCTTAAAAAGGGACTTATTAATAAGGAACTCCGTAAGCTCCTCCCTAAGAGGTACTATAACTTTATTAATATATGCTTATAAAAGGGCGCAGATATACTCCCCCTATATTAACCTAATAACCATGCCATTAATATTGAATAAGGAAAAATGCTATTTTATAAAAGACCCTACCTAATGTTAAAAGATAAACTTCTAGTTATAAAAAAGTATATTAATAAGCACCTTAATAAAGGGTTTATTCATCCCAGTATATTACTAGCAGCCGCCCCTATCCTTCTTACTAAGAAGCCTGGAGGAGGTATCTAATTCTGCGTTAACTATAGAGGACTTAACACTATTATAATTAAGAACCAATACCTAGTACCGCTTATATATAAGACCCTTAAGCGGCTTAGTTAAGCCAAAATCTATACTAAGCTTGATATTATTGCCGCCTTTAACTATCTCTAAATACAGGAAGGCAACGAATGGAAAACCGCATTTATATTGCGCTTCGGCCAATTTAAATATACTATTATACCCTTTGGCGTATATAATGGCCTAGGCACCTTTTAAAGCTATATTAATAATGCCTTATAGGACTACCTTAATGACTTCTGCTTAGCGTACCTAGATAATATACTTATTTATAGCAATAACCCTTCTAAGTATACCGAGCATGTTTAAAAGGTCCTATAGCGCCTTAAAGAAGCAGGACTCTATATTAATTTAAAAAAGTACAAATTCTTAGTTATAGAAGTAAAATACCTTAGACTAATTATTACTACTAAGGGTATCCGTATGGACCCTAAGAAGGTATGTATAATTACCAAATAGCAAGCCCCTAACTATATTAAGGATGTATAAGCCTTTCTTAGTTTCGCCAACTTCTATTAGAAATTTATATATAACTTCTTAGGCGTAGTAGCACTACTTACAGCAATAATACAAATAAAGGGCCTTTCTATAAAAGGAAGAAAAACGTACCTATGCTTTACCTAGACGCCTAACTATAAGAAGGCGTTCTAAGACCTTAAAAATGCCTTTACTAAAGCACCTATCCTAGCTTACTTTATACTAGGATAATAACTCTATCTTAAAACCGACTCCTTAGACTATGTTAACGCAGGCATCCTCTTCTAGATGGGTAATAACAGTCTCCTCTACCTAGTTATATTCTACTTGTCTAAGCTTATACTATAAGAGTATAACTATAAGATCTATAATAAAGAACTCCTTACAATTATATAAGTATTTAAAGAATTCTAACTGGAACTCTCCTTAATAGAACCTAACTAGCTAACTAAAGTCCTTACAGATTATCGCAACCTTAAATACTTTATAACTATAAAGTAGCTAAATTAATGCTAAGTATATTAGAACGAGTTCCTCTCCGGTTTTAACTTTAAAATTGTATATAGGCTAGGAGTATAAGGCATAAAACCTAATAGCCTAATACACTGCTTATAAGATCTTCCTTAGTTAGAGGATGACCCCTATAATCAGTTCTAATAGTAGATAATCCTAAAAGTAAGGAACCTAGCCCCTAGTATACTACCTATAATAGAACTATCCGCACCTTAGCTTTATGCTATGGACTTAAAACTACCCCCTAAAATTAACAAGCTTATTGCTGCTATATATAATATCTCTATTAACCTATTATTATATTAACTTATTGCCGCAAAAACTGCTAGTGCCTATAAGCCACCCACTAGCCTCTAAAACTTAGGCCAAATTAATATAGTAGCCTTAGAAGTAAAGGAGAATAGACTCTACTATAGAGGCCATCTATTTATCCCCAATTTAGAAGACTTATAACGGCAACTAATCTAAATGGCCTATGACCTCTGGTTAAGCAGTTACCTAGGCAGAGGAGGAACTTACGAACTCTTTAGCCGATACTACTTCTGGCCTAAGATAATAGACTTAGTTAAACGCTTTATAAGCGCCTACTATAGCTGCAAGCGCGCTAAGGCCTTTTGTACTAAGTACTAAGGACTACTACACCCGCTACCAATCCCTATACGGCGGTGGGTAGATATAGCTATAGACTTTATTACTAACCTACCACCCTATAAACAGTATGGTTATACCTATAAGAACATCCTAATAATAATATGCTAACTTATAAAGGAATGTTACTATATCCTAACCAAAGGTATAGCCGTTAATAACGTTATAGACGCTTTTCTTTGTAAAGTTTACTAACTATATAGGATACCTAACTCTATTATATCTGACTAGGGTACGTAATTTAACTTTAACCTATAGAGACAGATCTATTAACGTCTTAGTATCTCTGTTAAGATATCTATATCTTTCCACTATAAGACTGCGGGACAGCTAGAAAACGCTAATGCTAGTATAAAGGCGTATTTATAATAGGTTGTTGCCTATAGCTAGGACAACTAGGTAGATTACCTCCTACTAAGTAAATTTACAGCCAATAACCATGTCTTAGCTACTATAGGACTTACTCCATTCTTTATAAATAAGGGTTATTACCCTTAATCCGGTATAGAGCCACCAGAACCTATTAATAAGAAACTACTATATAGAAAACGCCTTAAGATGCTACTTGCTAACCAGTATACAGACTATATAAAAAATCTACTTAGCTACTATAGGGGAGAAATGGCCTAGGCTTAAGCAAAGTAGGCCTACTTCGCCAACCGTTATAGAACGCCACTACTGGAGATGCATATTGGCGACTGGGTATGGCTAGATATACGCAATATCTCTATATAGAGGCCTATAAAGTTACTTAATTATAAGAACCTTGGCCCCTATTAGATTAAACGAGTTATTAATAGGGGAGCCATATATAAGCTAGAGCTCCCGCCGGCCCTAGCCACCTATAGGATATGGCCTATATTTTACCTATAGCTACTATACCTTTACCAGCCTAACCCCTTACTAGGATAGATATAGCCTAAACCTCTACCAGTACTAATCTAAGATAAGAACAAAGACGAGAACTATAAGGAGTGGACTATTAAATAAATTATTAACTCTAAATACTTTAGTAAAGGCAGAGGACGGCGGCTCTACTATAGAGCTATCTATATAGGATTTAACATAGATCAGCCAGAATAGCAACTATAAGAAGACTTTAAAAATGCAAAGGACCTAATTAGCAACTTTTACTATATAAATTTATAGAAACTGGGCCTAAGCAGAGATTTTATGCCTAATCCTCTATAGGAGCCCTTATAGAGTTTAATTGTTATATACTACTATATAAGGGCAAATTACCGTTAGATTGCCGCAGATTGCTATTATATAACTAAAAAATTGTTAAGATGTCTAGGAACTTTAACCGCTGGTTAAAGTTATCTAATTAGTTAAATTCTTGGGTGCCAAGCCTTATTACGCAATATCGCTGCGGACTGTAAAGATATTAGTTTAGCTTACCGCCTTCCACTAAGCTAATAGCGATTTTCTATCCTAGGGATAGAAAATCCTAATTGGTCCATTTAACGATTAGAGCCGGTAGAACTCCATACTACCAACCCCTTTAACATTATTTCTTTTCCTTCTCTATGCCTTAAGCGTTCCTTCTACATATATATAGTAACCACAGCGTCGCCGGAGCTCCGCCTCTATAAGAGGGGGGGTAGTGTCACGGAACGCCGCCGCAGGAGCCTCTATGGGAGACTCCCTAGCGGAACCCCGTGCCCTCGCGTACGCTTCG